>Ga0068704_100207_pt1 | contig 25534 bp, 26 predicted proteins | sample CeladaPassaD2F12_FD_62225 | JGI IMG/M metagenome (GOLD analysis project Ga0068704, IMG submission 62225) | Cellulose-adapted microbial communities from the Joint BioEnergy Institute, USA - Passage D2F12 | ecosystem: Engineered > Bioreactor > Continuous culture > Unclassified | place: USA, Joint...
GCGCCGATGGCGTGCAGCGCCTCCCCCCGGAAGCCCAGGGTGCTCACCCGGGCGAGGTCGTCCACGCAGCGGAGCTTGCTCGTGGCGTGCCGCCCGAGAGCGCGCTCGGCGTCCCCGGGAAGCATGCCGGCCCCGTCGTCGCGCACCCGGATCAGGGAGGTCCCGCCACCCTCCACCTCCACCTCTACCCGCGTCGCGCCGGCGTCCAGGGCGTTCTCCACCAGCTCCTTCACCGCCGAGGCGGGGCGCTCTATGACCTCGCCGGCGGCGATCCTGCGCGCCACGTCCGGGGGGAGGATCCGCACCCGGCCTCCCCCGTCGTAGCCCGCGGGCCCCTCGGAGACCAGGCGCGGGAAGAGCCTCACCCGGCGAACCCCTTCACCCCTTCGGCCTCCAGGCGGGAGAGGATCTCCTGGGCCCGGTCGGTCACCCGCGGCGGCAGCCCGGCCAGCCGGGCCACGTGCACCCCGTAGGAGGAGGACTCGGCGCCGGGCTCAATCCTGTGCAGGAACACGATCTCCCCGCCCACCTCCTCAACCACCGCCTTCAGGTTGCGGCAGCCGGGGAGCGAGTCGGCGAGCCGTGTCAGCTCGTGGTAGTGGGTGGCGAAGAGCGTGAGGGCCTGCACGTCATCGTGCAGATACTCGGCGATCGCCCAGGCCAGGCTCATCCCGTCGTAGGTGGAGGTCCCCCGGCCCACCTCGTCCAGGATCACCAGGCTGCGCTCCGTGGCGCCGTTCAGGATACCCGCCGCCTCCGTCATCTCCACCATGAAGGTGGACTCCCCGCTCGCCAGCCGGTCCTCCGCGCCGACCCGGGTGAAGATCCGGTCGACGACCCCCAGCGAGGCCTCCTCCGCGGGCACGTAGGAGCCGGTCTGGGCCAGCAGGACTATCAGGGCCACCTGCCGCAGATACACGGACTTCCCGGCCATGTTGGGGCCGGTGATGATCTGCAGGCGGGAGCCGCCGTCTATCCGGGCGTCGTTGGGCACGAAGGGCGTCTCGGTGGCGTGCTCGACCACCGGGTGGCGCCCGGAGACGATCCGGATCCCCCGCTCCTCCGCGACCCGCGGCCGGCAGTAGCGCAGCTCGGCCGCGGCGGCGGCGAACGAGGCGACCACGTCCACCACCGCCACCGCCCGGGCGATCCGCTGCAGCTGCGGCGCCGCCTCCTTGACGGCCGCCCGGATCTCGCCCAGGATCCTGCGCTCCAGCCGCTCGACCTCCTCGCGGGCGGTGAGCATCCTGGACTCGTGCTCCTTGAGCTCTACGGTGACGTAGCGGGCGTTGTGCTTGAGGGCCTTGCGGTGCTCGTAGTGGGGCGGAACCCGGTGGGCCTCCTTCCCCCCCACCTCTATAAAGTACCCCTCGCCGTCCCGGTAGCCGACCTTGAGGGTCTTGAGCCCGGTCTTCAGGCGCTCCTCGGCCTCGAAGCGGGTGAGCCACTCGTGGGCCCCGTCCCGGAAGGAGCGGGCCTCGTCCAGCTCGGCGGAGTAGCCGGGGCGGATGATCTCGCCCTCCTCCTCGGAGATGGCCTCGGCGATGAGCTCCCTGACCCCCGGCGGCTCCTCCATCGCCGAGAGCGCCCGCCGGAGGAGCTCGCTGCGCTGCGCGGCGGGGGCGAGCGCCCGCCGCAGCGGCCCCAGCGCCTCGAGCGCCCCCCGCAGGGCGAGCAGGTCGCCCGGGGAGGCCGAGAGCCGCACGATCCTGGTGGCGATCCGCTCGATGTCCGGGATGCCGCCGAGGTGCTCGCGCACCTCCTCCCGCAGCATGTAGTCCGGGAAGAGGGCGTCCACCGCCTCGAGCCGCTGGTTGATCCGGGAGGCCTCCAGGAGCGGCCGCTCCAGCCAGCGCCGCAGGGTCCGCTGGCCCATCGGGGTCCTGGTACGGTCCACCGTGGAGATCAGCTCCTCCAGCCCCAAGTTCCTGCGGGTGGCGGCGTCCAGCAGCATCGCCTGGCCGGGGTCGTAGCGCCTGAAGGAGACGATCTGCTCCGGCGGGCTGCCGCCGCGCAGGGTGCTCAGGTAGCGGATGAGGGCCCCCGCCGCGGCCACGAGCTGCGGGCTCCCGTCGAGCCCGTAGCCCTTGAGGCTCGCCACCCCGAAGTGCTGCCGCAGGGCCTGCTCCCCCGCGGAGGGCTCGAAGGTCCAGCGGGGGGCGGTGCTCACCCGCGCCTCCAGCCGGGGCAGATCCTCGGCGGCCGTCCGCTCGGGGACCACCACCTCCCGCGGCGACCAGCGCTCCAGCTCCGCCGGCAGCTCCGCCTCCGGCACCACCGTACCGGAGAACTCCCCGGTGGAGGCCTCCGCCACCGCTATCCCGGCCTTCCCGTCCCGGACGACGAAGGTGGCCAGGTAGTTGGACCTCCCGGCGGAGAGGACGTTGTCCTCGATCACGGTGCCGGGGGTCAAAATCTGGGTGATCTCGCGGGTGAACTGCCGCGGCTTGGTGGGGTGCTGCCGCTGCTCGGCGATGGCCACGGAGTGGCCCTTCCTCAAGAGCGCGGCCACGTGCTCCTGCAGGGCGTGCCCGGGGACCCCCGCCAGCGGCACCCTCCCCTCCCCGGCGGCCTCCCGGCTGGTGAGCCGCAGCGAGAGCTCGCGGGAGACGGTCTTGGCGTCCTCCTCGAAGGTCTCGAAGAAGGTGCCGACCTGGTAGAAGAGGATCGTCCCGGGCGGAAGCTGGGCCTTGAGTTCGGCGTAGCGTCCGAGCATGGGCCTTATTCTACGAGGGTGCCGGTGCCCTTTCAGCCCCGGGTCTTCCACAGCGAGGCCGCGATGGAGACCCCGATCGCCGCCGCGATGAACGGCAGCGAGACCCAGATGGGCACCTTCCCGAAGAGCTCGCTCCAGATGAACTTGCCGCCCACGAAGACGAGCACCACCGAGAGGCCGAGGTTCAGGTAGACGAAGCGCTCCATCATCCCGGCGAGCATGAAGTACAGCGGCCTGAGCCCCAGCACCGCGAAGGCGTTGGTGCTCCACACGATGAAGGCGCTGGAGGTTATCCCGAAGATGGCCGGGATGGAGTCGACGGCGAAGATCACGTCGGTGGTCATCACCACCGTGATGACCGCAAAGAGCGGGGTGGCGAGGAGCTTGCCGGAGCGCCGCACGAAGAACCTCTCCCCCTCGAAGCTCTTGGTCATGGGCACGAGCCGCCGCACGAGCCGGAGCACCGGGTTGCGCTCGGGGTGCACCTCCACCTCGCGGTGGAGCGCCATCCGGATACCGGTGTAGACGAGGAAGGCACCGAAGACGTAGACGATCCAGTCGAAGCGCTCCAGCAGCTCGGCCCCGATGAGGATGAAGACCCCGCGCAGCACCAGGGCCCCCACGATCCCCCAGAAGAGCACCCGGTACTGGTAGCGGGAGGGGACGGCGAAGTAGGAGAAGATGAGCGCGAAGACGAAGACGTTGTCCACCGAGAGGCTCTTCTCGACGATGTAGCCCGTGAAGTACTCCGCGGCCCGCGCCGCCCCGGCGACGAAAAACAGCGCCACCCCGAAGGCCACCGCGACCCCCACCCAGAACGCGCTGAGCAGCGCGGCCTGCCGGAAGGAGATCTCCCGGGAGCCGCGGGCGAGCACGGCGAGGTCCAAGACGAGCAGCGCCACCACGAGGGCGGTGAACCCGACCCACGCCCACAGCGGAAAGCCGCTCACCGGCACCACCCCCCGGCCGGCGGAAACGACCCTCTCGACGACACGAAAGACGCGCTCATGGGAGCAGCCTCCTCTCTCTCCGGGCCGCGGGAACACGAAAAGAGGGCGAAGACCCGCGGCCAAGACCTCTCACGACCGCGGTCTCGCCCTCTCTCCTGCCGCGCCCTCGCGCGCCGCCGGACGGCCGGGAGCCCTCGCGGCTCCGTGCTGACGGCCGCCGGACCCGCCGCCGCGCGTGCGGCGGGCGGCTACTCCCCGACGCCGGTAAATTTACCCGGCAGGACCGCAAAGGTCAAAGGCCCGGGGGAGACAGCTCCCCCGGGCCTCCGCCCGCTGCGCCGCGCCCGGAGAGGGCTAGAGCGGCGAGACGTTCTCCGCCTGCATCCCCTTGCGGCCGCGGGTGGCCTCGTAGGAGACCCGCGCCCCCTCCTCGAGGGTCTTGAACCCCTCGCCCGCTATCCCCGTGTAGTGGACGAAGAGGTCCTCGCTTCCGTCATCCGGGGAGATGAAGCCGTAGCCCTTCTCGTCGCTGAACCACTTCACCGTGCCTTGGGCCATATCCAGCGCCCGCCTTTCTGTGTCCCGGGCCGGAGAGAACGAAAACGGAGGCCGCCCGGTCTTGCGTTGTGGGCGGCCTCCGCAGCTTCTCGGCCCATCAATCCAACCAGCCCCGGTACTCTAACACGTGGCGGGGGGAACGCAAGGGCGCTCGCAGAAAATCTCAGTCCGGGCGCCCGGCGAAGCGGGAGGCCCGCTCGCGCCCGAGGGCGGCGAGCCCCGAGATCGTCGGGAAGGGGAGCCGGCTGACCATGAGCGCCCCGAGCCCGGCGGCGGCGAGCGCGGCCACGAGCGGCGGCGGCCCGGAGACGCAGAGGGCGGCGAGGGCCACCCCGGCCGGGGGGATGGGCAGGCCCACGAAGAAGCGCTCGTTTCTGACCAGCGGGAAGCGGGCGAGACGCAGCGCCCCGCACACCACGAACCCGGCGCAAGCGGCCACGCCGAGCCCCCCGAGCTCGTAGAGGGCCCGCAGGTAGAGGGCGAAGGCGGGGACCACCCCGAAGGAGACGAGGTCGGCGAGCGAGTCCAGGTTGGTCCCGAACTCGCAGCCGCCCCTGCCCCGGCGCGCCAGCAGCCCGTCCAGCGCGTCGAGCAGGGCCGCCACGCCCACCAGCAGCGCCGCCCGGCCGAAGTCGTGGCGGGCGGCGAAGAGGAGCGCGACGAACCCGCACACGAGCCCGGCGCAGGTGACCAGCGACGGCAGGCGGAGCATCCCGCTCACCGCGCGCCCTCCCTGCGGGCCAGCGGGGAGAGCCCGGCCCGCACCCGCTGCCCGGGCCGGACGAGCACCCCTGTCCCCCCGGCCGGGAGCAGCACGTCGGTGCGGGAGCCGAGGTGGATGATGCCGAGCCTCTGCCCGGGCCCCACCCGCTCCCCCCGCCGGACCCACGGCGTTATCCTGCGGGCCACCAGGCCAGCCCGCATCTCGACCACGGCCCGCCCCTCCGGGCCCTCCAGGCACACCCGGTAGCCCAGGTTCCTCCCGGCGCCGCCGAGAAAGGCGGGGAGGTGCCCCCCCTCCTCCCGCTCGAGCGCGGCGACCTCCCCCGCGAGGGGGCTGCGGGTGACGTGCACGTTGTGCAGCGAGAGGAAGGTGACGATCCGCACCGCCTCGCCCCCGATCCAGGGGTCCCCGGCGCGCTCGACCGCCGAGATCACGCCGTCCGCCGCGGCATACGCCACCCCCCGCCGCCGGACCGCCCGGCGCTCGGGGTCCCGGAAAAAGAGCAGCAGCGCCCCGGCCAGCCCCACGAGCCACCACCCGGAAGACCGCCTCCGGAGAAGGAGCAGGGCGAGCCCCGGCAGGAGCGCCCCGAGGACGTAGGGGCGGGCGGCGGCCCAGCTGCGCCGGGTCATCCCCCTCCCCCCGTACGCGGCTCCTCGCAGGCGAACAGAAAGGCGGGGGGGAGGTTGAGCGGGCACAGCCGGCGCCGCACCCGCCCGAAGCGCCGCTCCAGCTCCCCGAGCAACGCCGGGGAGTACTGGAGCACCAGGAAAGAGCCCGCCGGGTCGAGCAGCCGGCAGGAGAGGTCCAGGATGGCCTCGCGGGCGCCGGCGGGCAGGGTGGTGAAGGGCAGGCTGCTCACGATGACGTCCGCCGCCTCCCCGCCGAGGTAGCGCCCGGCGTTCTCCGCGGAGTCGTTGACCAGCTCGAGCCGGGGGTCGTCCAGCCGCGCGCAGACCGCCCGGCACAGCCGGGCGTCCACCTCGAAGCCCAGCACCCGCGCCTTTCGGCCCACGCGGCGCAAAATCTCCGCGGTGTACACCCCGGTGCCCACCCCGAACTCGAGCACCGTGCGCGCCCCCCCGAGGTCCGCCATGTCCAGCAGCCCGCGCACCGCCCGGCGGGAGGTCGGCCAGATGGCCCCCACCTGGCGGGGGTTGGCGATCATCGCGCGCGCGAACAGCGCGCGGCGGGCGAGGTCTACTCCGCCACCCAACTCGTCCGGGAAACCTCCTCTCTTCAGCCTCCGGCCCCGAAGGGCCCGCACGACATATTAAAGTGTCTTTCTTCGCTGCCGGGCGTGAAAGCGGCCATAGAATCCCTCACCGAAGGACCATGCCGGAGAAGGAGTGTACACCAGCGGGCGAGGCGGTCGTCGTGGGGGCCAGGATCGCGGGGCTCCTGGCCGCGCGGGTGCTCTGCGGGCACCTCCGGCGGGTGACGGTGCTGGAGCGCGACGCGCTGCCCGCCGGCCCCGGGCCGCGAAAAGGGGTGCCGCAGGGCCGCCACCTGCACAGCCTCGCCACCCGGGGCAGCGGGCTGCTCGAGGAGCTCTTCCCCGGCCTCGACGCGGAGCTCGCGGCGGCGGGCTGCCCGGAGATAGACCAGGCCCTGGACGCGGTGACCGCGCTGCCCGCCGGGACGCTGCCCCGCTTCCGCTCGGGGTTAACCATGCGCTCGGTAAGCCGGGACCTTCTGGAGTGGGCCCTCCGCCGCCGGCTGCTGCGGGAGGGGCGGGTGCGCTTCGTGGAGGGCCGCGAGGCGACGGGGCTCGTGGTGGAGGGCGGGCGCGTGCGCGGGGTGGAGGCGCGTGCGCGGGGCGGAGGCGGGCGCGAGCGGTTCGCGGCCGGGCTGGTGGTGGACGCGAGCGGCCAGGGCTCCCGGGCCCCCCGCTGGCTCTCGGCGCTCGGCTACGAGCCCCCCGCGGAGACGGTGGTCGACGCCCGGCTCGGCTACGCCACGCGCTGGTACAGGGTGCCGGAGGGCTTCTCGGAGGGGTGGAGGAGCCTGGCGGTGCTGCCCGGCTGGCCGCACAACCCGCGGGGCGGCTCGCTGCGCGAGGTCGAGGGGGGGCGGTGGACGGTCGTCCTGCTGGGCATCGGGGGGGACTACCCGCCCACCGACCCGGAGGGCTTCGAGCGCTTCGCCCGCAGCCTGCCGAGCCCGATCCTCCACCGCGCCATAGCGGGCGCGGAGCCGATCTCCCGGGTCTACGGCTACAGAAGGACCGCCAACCGCCGCAGGCACTACGAGCGGGCGCGCCTGCCGGAGGGCTTTCTGGTGGCCGGGGACGCCTTCTGCACCCTCAACCCCTCCTACGGGACCGGGATGACGGCGGCGGCGCTCGCCGCGCGGGCCCTGGAGGAGAGCCTGCGCGACGGGGGCGCCCGCCGGCTGGGGAGGCGCTTCCACCGCCGCCAGGCGCGGGCGGTGGCGGCGGCCTGGAGGATCAGCGCCTCAAGCGACGCCCAGTGGGCGGCGGCCTCGAGCGTCAAGGAGCTGGGCCCCCTCCGGCGGCTCGCCCACCGGGTCTCGGAAGGGGTGCTGCGGCTGGCCACCGAGGACGAGCGGGCGGCCCGGAGGCTGCTGGAGGTGAAGAACCTGCTCGCCCCCCCGCAGGCCCTGCTCGAGCCCGGCATCCTGCTGCCCGCCCTGCGGCGCGCCTTGGGCTGAGGCCCGCAGCGACCGGACCACGAAGGCGTCGAGCCGGGCGAAGGCGGCGAGATCGCCGGGGGAGGGGCGGGGGATGGCGTGGACGAGCGTCCGGGTGACCGTCAGGTCCACCCGCGGGGAGGCCCGGGCCAGCCGGCGCGACTCGACGAGCGGGAAGTACTTGTCGCGGGGGGCGGAGGCTATGTACACCGGCGCCCGGAGCCTCTCCGCCCCGGCGAGCGGCGAGAGGACGCCCACCAGCCGCTCGAGGCGCGGGGGGAGGGCGGCGAAGAGCTCCTCGAAGCGCGCCGGGTCCTCGTTGACGAGGAGCCTGGCGGCGCTCTCCGCCGCCGGGCCGAGCTCTCCGCCGCGCGCGGCGACGAAGGCGCGCAGAGGCGCGAGCGGGTCGTCGTCCACCAGGCGCGGCGGGTAGTAGCTCTCCAGGGAGGGCAGGCGGCGCATCAGGGCCCGCCGGTCCTCGCCGGGGGGGAGCATGGAGACCAGCGAGCGGGCGACCACCAGCCGCAGGTAGGGTGGCGTCCTGTAGGGGACGGGCTCGCCGCCGCGCAGGTAGGTGCCGGTGGTGGCGAGCCGCAGGACGGTCTTCAGGTCGGTGTAGGGCGCTATCCCGGAGACGACGGAGACCCGGTCGTTTATGCGGGGGTCCTCGGCGGCCAGAAGCGCGATGGAGGCCCCCACCGAGACCCCCGCGAGCCCGACCCGGCCGCTTTCGGAGCCCTCCGCCGCCCGGCGGGCCACCCCCACCGTCGCCTCCACGGTGGACGGGGAGATCTCGCCGCTCCTCAGGCCCGGCACGTCCGGGACGTAGACCTGGTAGCCGGCCCGGGCGAGCCCCCGGGCGAGCCGCCGGACGTTGGGCTCGTGGCGCCCCGGGGGGACGGCCCCGTTCACGAACACGAGCGCCGGCCCCTCCCCCGCCCCCGCGGGGCGGGCCACCAGGGTGGGCACCCCGGCCACCTCGCGGTCGGAGAGGGCGGGCTCGGGGGTGAGAGCCGCCACCGCCGGGGAGAGCGCCGGCGGCCGGAGGACGGCGGCGAGCACCACCACCGCCCGAACCTGCGCCGCGACCCACGGCCAGAAGAAGAGGGCGAGGAGAGCCGCGGAGAGCGCCGCCCCGGCCAGCACGAAGAGCAGGACCCTGCGGAGCCTCGTTCTCCCCGCGCTTCGGCCCCCTGCGCCCACCCGGGACCCCTCCGGGCCTACCCCGCGAGCAGCCGCGTGAGCCTGAGGTGCACCCCCTCGTCCTCGTCGGTGACGTAGAAGAACCTGTCCCCCGAGACGGCGATGCCCTCCACCCGCGGCAGGTCGGGGAACTCCCGGACAAAGCGGGCCGGGAGGCTCCCGGAGCGGGCACCGGCCGGCAGGGCACAGCGGAAGTGGGTGGCCACGGTGTCCCTGCCTTCGGGGTAGTCCCGGACGAGGACGCTCTCCCCCTCCCGGCTGTCTATGTTCCCGGTGACCAGGTGAAGCTCCTCTCCCCCCGCCCCCCCGACGAGCGCGAGGTCCCGCACCCCCGCCATCTCCCCGCCGCGGCCCACGGCGTCCACCACCAGAAAGCCCCGGACCTCCGGAAGCCCGCCCTCGAAGAGGCGCTCGACGCCCTCCATCTCGACCAGCACGGGCCTCCCTCCGGCGGAGGTCGGGAAGCGGAGCCCCAAAAGCAGCGAGCCGCTCTCCCGGAAGGCCGCCCCCTCGAAGTTCAGCGGGTAGTCCCCCCCGCGCACCATCCCGCTCCAGGCCTTCCCCTCCTCCCGCCCGCGGCGGACGGCGGCCTCCACGAAGGCGCGGCGCGTGGCCTCCCTGAGCGGCACAAGCTCGGGCCCCCTCTCCCGCAAGGCGTCGTTGACGAGGCGGTGCAGCCGGAAGCTCTCCCGGTAAACCTCCAGCTCCGCCGCGAACCCGGAGGCGGAGCCCTCGACCGCGTCCTCCCTGAAGCGGGCCACGAAGCCCCTCTTCGGCTGCAGCGGCCCGTCCTTGCGGCCGAAGTGGGAGCCGAAGGCGTAGACGAAGACGCCGCGGCGGGCTATCGCCTCGGCGTCAGCCGTCTTTCTCGGGCTTCCCGCCGGGACGGCCCGCAGGCGCTCTATCTCCCACCCCTCCCCGATCCCGGCCCCCTCCCGGTGGCCTATGAGGGCTATGCAGTCCTGGATCCCGCCCTCGTCCAGCACCGCCCAGAAGCCGAGGTCCCACCCCCGCAGGCGGAGCAGCCCGCCGTTCTCGACGGCGAGCAGGCCCGAGGCCTCGTTGGGGTGCAGGTTCAGCTCCAGCCGGTGCAGCCCGTCTTCCGGCGACATCTCCTCGAGCCTCCTCCTGGCGAGAACAGGGCACCCGTAACTACGCACCACGAGCCCGGCGGGTTCCGCCCCGCGGGAGATGCTACATTCTCCACAGAGAGCAAGAGACGGCGGGAGGAGCGCGAAGATGTCGCTGACGATAGGCACCGGCCCCTTCGGGCCGCGGGGCGGGGCGTTCAACTTCGAGGTGAAGGCCCCCCGGGGGCACGTCCTGTACTTCGAGGACTCCCCCAGGCGGGTGCGGGTGGAGCTCGGCGGCGAGACGGTCGCCGACAGCCGCCGGATGAAGCTTCTGCACGAGACGGGGCTCCTCCCGGTCTACTACTTCCCCGAGGAGGACGTGCGGACGGAGCTTCTGGAGAGGACCGACCACACCACCCGCTGCCCCTTCAAGGGCGAGGCGGTCTACTGGACGGTTCGCGCCGGGGGCAGGACGGCGGAGAACGCGGCCTGGGCCTACCCGGAGCCCCTGGAGGGGGCGCCGCCGCTCGGGGGGCACATAGCCTTCTACTGGGACCGGATGGACCGCTGGTTCGAGGAGGACGAGGAGGTGGACGTCCATCCCAGAGACCCCTACCACCGCATAGACGCCCTCCCGAGCTCCCGGCACGTGAGGGTGACGGTGAACGGCGAGCTGGTGGCGGAGACGCGGCGGCCCGTGATCCTCTTCGAGACCGGCCTGCCGCCCCGCTACTACATACCGCGCGAGGACGTGCGGGAGGAGCTGCTCGTCCCGAGCGAGTCCTCCTCGGTCTGCCCGTACAAGGGGGTGGCCTCCTACTGGTCGGTGAGGGCCGGGGGCGAGACGGTGGAGGATCTGGTCTGGAGCTACCCGGAGCCCCGCCGGGACGCCGAGAGGGTGGGAGGGCTGCTCTGCTTCTTCAACGAGCGGGTGGACCTGGAGGTAGACGGCGAGCGGCAGGAGCGCCCCGAGACCCAGTGGTCCCGCTAGAGCTGGGGGAGCACCCCGGAGGCCAGCTCCTCTATGCCCTCCAGGTCATCGGTCTCCAGCCACTGCAGCATGACCCGCTGCGCCCCGGCCTCCTGCAGCTCCCCCAGCCGCTCGACGAACTCCCCGGCCGTCCCCACTATGGCGGCCTGCTCCTCCAGCGCCCCCCGCGGGGCGCCCCCGAGCTTCTCCCGCACCCGCGCCTCCGTGCGCCCGAAGACCGCGCGGACCATGAGCGAGCGGCGCACCTCCTCGGGCCGCCGGCCAGCCTCCTCCACCATCTCGTCCAGGCGCGCGCTGAGCCCGGCGAACCTCTTCGCGTCCAGAAAGAGGCCGTTCCACTCGTCGGCGTAGCGGGCGGCGAGGGGGAGCGTCCGGCGCGGCCCGTTCCCCCCGACGACCACGGGCACGCCGCCGGGGCGGGCCGGGCGGGGAAGGAGGACCGCGCCGCGCAGCCGGTAGAACTCCCCCTCGAACGAGACGGGCTCCGCGCTCCGCAAGAGCCGCGTTACGACCTCGAGCCCCTCCTCGAAGCGGGCGAAGCGGCGCTCCGCGTCCAGCAGCTCGAAGCCGAAGGCCGTATGCTCGCGCTCCTGCCAGCCCGCGCCCAGGCCGAGCCGCAGCCGCCCGCCCGAGAGGCCGTCCACGGCGGCGGCCTGCCAGGCCGTGATCACGGGGTGCCGGAAGGAGACCGGCGTCACCAGCGGCCCGAACTCGATGCGCTCGGTGTTCTCCGCGAGCCAGGTCAGCGAGGCCCACAGCTCCAGGGCGTCCTTCACCGGCCCGGAGGGGTTCGTGAAGTGGTCCGAGCGGTGGAGCGCGGCGTAGCCCGCGTCCTCCACCGTCCGGACGATCCGCTTCCAGCGCGGCCAGTCTATCCCGTCCTGGCCCTCGATCATGATGGCCACCTCGAGCATCCGCCCTCCTCCCGTTCCGGAGATCGCCACACGCGCCCGCGGCGTTTGCGCCGCTTTCTAAACCAAGATGTCCTATGGGGCTATCCCAGACTACCAGACCGTAGCGCTCCCGCTCCGCCCGAGCACGCCGCGAATCGCGCAGCAGGCTCCGGGCATAAAAGGGGAAGGCGCCGCTCTTTCCGGGCCGAAGACCGCCCCCCTCCTACGCCTCCGCAAACCGCAGCATCAACACGCCGACGAGCACGAACGCTATGCCCCCGAGCCTGAGCAGATCGGCCGGCTCCCCGAAGACCAGGATGCCCACCAACACCGCGCCGCTGGCCCCGATCGCCGTCCATATCGCGTAGGCGGTGCCCGCCGAGATGGTTCGCATCGCAAGCGAGAGCAGGAAAAAGCTGAGACCCCCCGAGACCAGCACGAGCAAGCCCGGCCAGAGCCTCGTAAAGCCCTCGGAGAGCTTCAGACCAACCACCATGCCGGCCTCAAAGAGGCCCGCCACAAAGAGCGCCAACCATGCCATCGCGATCCTCCCCAAGAGAGCGTCACCAGCAACCGCTGAACCTTTGCATAACAGGCGTTATACATCACGCCCGTTATAATTACAAGCATGCCCCGGGTCGTGGATCACGAGCGGCGCAGAGTGCAGATAGCGGAGGCTGCCTGGCGGGTTATAGAGCGGGAGGGTCCGGACAAGGCGAACCTGCGCGAGATCGCGCGGGAGGCCGGTTACACCACCGGGGTCATAACCCACTACTTCTCGAACAAGCAGCAGCTCATGGCCTTTGCCTTCGAGCTTCTGGCGAGGCGCCAGGTGGAGCGCATGGTCAGGTCGGCGGAGAGGCGCGATCTTACGGATGCGCTGGCGCAGTTTCTACCGCTGGACGAGGAGAGACGCCGCGAGACGTCGGTCTGGCTCGCCTTGCTGGGCGCCTCCCTGAAAGACCCGGACTTTGCGGCGGAGCTGCGGTGGCGCTACCAGCGCATGAGAGAAGCGGCGTGGCCGCTGTTCAAGGAAGCCCTCGAGGAGGGGAACCCGGACATCGAGACGGCGGCGGACGAGCTGCTTGCCATCGTCGACGGCATCACCGTGGACGCGCTGATCGACCCGGAGCGCTACACTCCCGAAAGGCAGTTGTCGCTCCTGCGCCGCTCGCTGGAGCGGCTGGGGATCCGGTTTGGTCCCCAGCCGCACGGATAGGCCCTCTCAGGCTCCCCTCACAGCACCCGCGGCATGTACCGCGGGCGCGAGCGCTCGAAGCGCTCGATGTCCTCCTCGTGCCGCAGGGTGAGGCCCACGTCGTCGAGGCCGTTCAGGAGGCGGTAGCGGACGAAGTCGTCTATCTCGAAGGTCGTCTCCACGCCGGGGCCCTTCACGGTGCGGCTCTCCAGGTCCACGGTGACGGTGGCCTCGGGGTCCTCGCGCACGGCCTCGAGCAGCCTCTGCACCGTCTCCTTCGGGAGCTCCACGGTGAGCACCCCGTTCTTGGTGCAGTTGTTCTTGAAGATGTCGGCGAAGGAGGGGGCGATGACGGCCCCGAAGCCGTAGTCCTGCACGGCCCAGACGGCGTGCTCGCGGCTCGAGCCGCACCCGAAGTTCTCCCCGGCGATGAGGACGACCGCGCCCTGGTGCTCGGGTTTGTTGAGGACGAAGTCCGGGTCCTCGCGCCACTCGGCGAAGAGGAACCGCCCGAAGCCGGTGCGCTCGATGCGCTTGAGGGCGTCACTCGGCACGATCTGGTCGGTGTCCACGTCCGAGTAGCCTAAAGGCAGCGCCTTGCCCTCGACCTTCCTTACGGGCTCCATCTAGCCCACCTCCATGGGGACGCCGAGCTCCGAGGGCGAGGCGAAGCGCCCCATCACCGCCGTCGCCGCCGCGACCACCGGGCTCACGAGGTGCGTCCTGCCGCCCTTGCCCTGCCGCCCCTCGAAGTTGCGGTTCGAGGTGGAGGCGCAGCGCTCGCCGGGCGAGAGGATGTCCGGGTTCATACCGAGGCACATGGAGCAGCCGGCGTTGCGCCACTCGAAGCCGGCCTTCTTGAAGATCTCGTCGAGCCCCTCCTCCTCGGCCTGCTTCTTGACGCGCATGGAGCCGGGGACGACCATCGCGCGGATGCCCTCCTTCACCTTGTGGCCCTCGAGCACGCGGGCCGCGGCGCGCAGGTCCTCTATCCTGGCGTTGGTGCACGACCCGATGAACACGGTGTCCACCTCTATCTCCCTTATGGGGGTGCCGGGCCTGAGGCCCATGTACCTGAGCGCGCGCTCGTGGCCCTCGTTCTGGGGCTCGGGGACCTCCCCGTCGAGCGGGACGGTCTGCGCGGGGGTGGTGCCCCAGGAGACATAGGGGACGAGCTCGGCGGCGTCTATGACGACCTCTTTGTCGAAGGTCGCGCCCTCGTCGGTGGGGAGGCTCTGCCAGTACTCGAGCGCCTCCTCCCAGGCCCTGCCCTTCGGGGCGTGGGGGCGGCCCTCGATGTACGAGTAGGTCTTCTCGTCGGGGGCGACCATCCCGGCGCGACCGCCGCCCTCGATGGTCATGTTGCAGATGGTCATCCGCCCCTCCATGGAGAGGTTGCGGATCGCCTCGCCCCGGTACTCGATGGCGTGCCCGACCCCGCCGCCGGTGCCGATGCGGTGCAGGATGCCGAGCATGATGTCCTTGGCCGTCACGTCGGGCGGGGCCTCGCCCTCGACGGTTATGGCCATGGTCTTGGGCCTGCGCTGCGGGATGGTCTGGGTGGCGAGCACGTGCTCGACCTCGCTGGTGCCGATGCCGAAGGCCAGGGCCCCGAAGGCGCCGTGGGTGGAGGTGTGGGAGTCGCCGCAGACGATGACCATCCCCGGCTGGGTGAGCCCCATCTCCGGCCCGATGACGTGCACGATGCCCTGCCCGGGCGAGCCCCACTCGTGCAGCTGTATCCCGAACTCCTCACAGTTTTTCCTGAGCGCCTCCATCTGCCGGGCCGAGACCCTGTCCCTGACCCCGAGGCGCACGTCGGTGGTCGGGACGTTGTGGTCCATGGTGGCCACGGTGAGGTCGGGCCTCCTGACCCTCCTGCCGGCGAGCCGCAGCGCCTCGAAGGCCTGGGGGCTCGTGACCTCGTGGACCATGTGGAGATCCACGTACAGGAGGTCGGGCTCCCCCTCGGCCCGCCGCACCACGTGTCGCTCCCATATCTTCTCTACGAGCGTCCTGGGTTTCTTCTTCTCCATGCCGGATGCACACCTCTCTCCGCTTCTCTCTTTGCCAGGTCTCCCGCCTAACGCGCCGGGGCGCGCACGGCGAGCATGTTCAGCCGCACGTAGTCGACTAGCAGCGGGCCGTCGTGGGCGGCGATCTTCTCTGCCACGGAGCGGGCGAAGGGCCTCCGCTCGGCCTCGGGGAGCCGCAGCAGGTGCCCCCGCAGGATGATGGCCTCGAGGTAGCGGGTGAGGTGCTGTACGGAGCGGAAGGTCGTGGGCTCCTCGTGCAGCCAGGTCTCCACCCGCTCAAAGCCCGCATCCTCGAGGCGCCTGCGGGTGCCCTCGGCGTCGGCGTAGAGCTTGTTGTCCTCCCAGCCCTCGAAGAAGGCCGCGAAGCGCTCCTCGCGCATGGTGCGGCGGGTGGCCTCGCGCACGCGCGAGACGTTGCCGTCCCCCCCGCACTGGGCGGCGAGCCTCCCCCCGGGCCGCAGCGCGGCGGCGAGCCGCCGGAAGAGGGCGGCGTGGTCCGGGATCCAGTGAAAGGTGGCCGTGGAGAAGATCACGTCCACCGGCTCCTCGACCTCGAGCCGCAGCAGATCCTGCCGCACCACCCTGACCCGCGGGTCCCCGGCGAACCGTCGGCGGGCCGCCTCCACCATGGTCTGCGAGGCGTCCACCGCGATCACACGCCCCCGCGGCAGCCTCCTCAAGAGCAGCTCCGTGACCCGACCGGTCCCGCAGCCCGCATCGATCACCACCTCGTCGCCCGCAAGCTCGAGCCGCTCCAGAAACGCCGCCCCCCAACGCGTCATGGGGTCGGCAAGCTCCTCGTAGGCCTCCGCGTTCCACTCCCCCTCGCCGCCTTTGACGGCTCTCGCATAGTGAGATATCTTGTCTGGCATATGGACAGTTTAGAGCGCGGCGTGATCAAAAACAAGAGCGGGGTGGGGGTTCTGGACAAGGCGGTGGCGGTGCTCTCGCTTCTGGCGGAGGAGGGGCCGCTTCCGCTGGCGGGGGTGGTGGAGGCCACCGGCCTCCCGCGGCCGACGGCGCACCGCATTCTGGCGGCGCTGGAGGCCCACCACCTGGTGGTGAGGGACCGCCGGGGCTACTCGCTGGGGCTGCGGCTGTACGGCTGGGGGAACCGGGCGGCGGGGGCGCGGCTCGTGGACGCGGCCCGGCCGGTGCTGGCGGCGCTGCGCGACGAGACCGGGGAGAGCACCCAGCTCTACGTGCGGGAGGGGGAGCACAGGATCTGCGTGGCCTCCGTGGAGCGGTCGGTGGGGCTCAGGGACACCGTGCCGGTGGGGGCGGTGCTGCCGCTGGAGCGGGGGTCTGCGGGGAAGGTGCTGCTCGCCTACTCCGAGGAGGGGGAGCTTCGCCTGGGGGCCGCCGAGGCGCGCGAGATCCGGGAACGCGGCTGGGCCGAGAGCGTGGCCGAGCGGGAGGCCGGGGTGGCGAGCGTGAGCGCCCCAGTCTTCGGGGGCGGGGGGGCGCTGCGGGCGGCGGTGTGCGCCAGCGGGCCCATCTTCAGGCTCGGCGAGAGCCCCGGGAAGCGGCTCGCGGGGCCGGTGGTGGCGGCGGCCCGCGAGCTGGGGCGGGCGCTCGGCGGGTGACAGGCGACCCGCGCCCGGCTATACTCCCTACCGTGATGGTCGTCGTGGAGCCGAGCGCACGGTCCCGCTGGTGGCCGCTCTAGCGGCCGCCCGATCCCTCGCGCATAATAATCCGCCCGAAAGCCCGACCACCAACGGAGACGGAAGAGAAGCGGGAGCCATGGACCAGAGACAGCGGGTATTCTCCGGCATACAGCCCAGCGGAAACCTACACATCGGCAACTACGTCGGCGCCATAAAAAACTGGGTCGCCATCCAGGAGCGCTACGAGAACTACTTCTGCATCGTCGATTTGCACGCGCTCACCGTGCCGCAGGACCCCAAGGAGCTGCGGCGGAAGATCCGCGAGGTGGCCGCCATCTACCTCGCCTCCGGGCTCGACCCCCAGCGGTGCGTCATCTTCCGGCAGAGCCACGTTTCGGCCCACGCCGAGCTCACCTGGCTGCTCAACTGCATAGCCCGCTTCGGGGAGCTCTCGCGGATGACCCAGTTCAAGGACAAGGCCCGCAAGGAGGGCACCGAGAGCGCGAGCGTCGGCCTCTTCGACTACCCGGTGCTCATGGCCTCGGACATCCTCCTGTACAACGCGCACCTCGTGCCCGTGGGCGACGACCAGCGCCAGCACCTCGAGCTCACCCGCACCCTCGCCCGCAGGTTCAACAACCTCTACGGGGAGACCTTCGTGGTGCCGGAGGCCATGATCCTGAAGACCGGCGCGCGGGTCATGGCGCTCGACGCCCCCAACGAGAAGATGAGCAAGAGCTCTCCCCGCCCGGCCAGCTACGTGGCCATCCTCGACGACCCGGACACCGTGCGGCGCAAGATCCGGCGGGCCGTAACCGACTCCGGCACCGAGATCGTGGCCCGCGAGGACAAGCCGGCCATAACCAACCTGCTGGACATCTACGCCGCGATAACCGGCAAAACCGTCCCCGAGCTGGAGGAGCAGTACCGGGGCAGGGGCTACGGGGAGTTCAAGAAGGATCTCGCCGAGGTCGTCGTCGAGGCGCTCGCCCCCATCCGCGAGCGGGCGCTCGAGCTGCTCGAGAACCCCGGCGAGCTGGAGGAGCTGCTCGAGGCCGGGGCCGAGCGCGCCCGCAAGGCGGCCGCGCCCGCCCTGCACGCCGCGCGGGCCAAGATGGGCCTGGGTTGAGGTGGGGGTCCGGGAGAAGATCCTCAAGGTGCTCGAGGCCATCCCCCAGGGGGTACTCTACTCCACCACCGACTGGCACAGGATCCTGGGCGAGGACAAGCGCGAGATCCGCAAAACCCTCGACGAGCTGGAGGCCGAGGGCCGCATAGAGGTGGTCCGCAGCGAGGAGGGGCGCAGGGACAAGCCCCTCTACAGGCTCAGGCGCTGATCCCCGCCCGAAGTGGTCACTCCGGCGGGAGACCTGTAAGGTAGTGTCCGGGCCGGAAGATCAGGCTTGCGGTTTACACGGAGGTGGACCATCGGAGATGAACCGTCTGCTATCCATACTCGACCGGATAGACCGCCGGGGCTACGGGGCGTACAAGGACCTCCAGGGCTCCTACGACCTCGGCGCCTTCACCCTGTTCGTGGACCGGGTGCAGCGCGACCCCTTCGCGCCGCCCTCGCTCGTGCGGGTGCGGACAAAGAGCAACCGCTTCCCGTCAGGCCTCTACGGCAACCCGGTCCGCCGCGTGGCCTTCGAGGACTTCCTCACCCGCGCCGTCGAGGCCGCCGTCCGGCGGGTCGTCCGGGGCAACCGGGGCTCGGGCGGCAGCGGCCGGGTCGAGATACAGCACCCCTCCCAGGCGGTGCTCCCCCGCACCTCCATGGTGGTGACCGGGGACTACGTTGAGGCCCGGATGGCGGTGGGCCTCCCCGCGCGGGGCCGCACCGTGGACGCCCGGGCCGCCCGGGCCGTGCTGCTCGAGGAGCTCCCCGAGGTGGTCCGCCGGTCGCTCGTGCCCGGCGGCATCGACGAGGGCGCGGCCCGCCGCCACGTCGAGACCGTCGAGGACGCCCGCCACCTGCGGGGGCTGCTCCCCGAGCTGGGGCTCGTGGCCTTCGTGGCCGACGGCGCCATCCTCCCGCGCGAGAGCGGGGCCAGCGACCGGCCCCTGCGCCAGGCGGCCGTGCCCTTCCAGAGCCCCGAGGAGCTGCGGGTCACGGTAGAGCTGCCCAACCGGGGCGAACTCTCCGGCATGGGCATCCCGGAGGGGGTTACCCTCGTCGCCGGCGGGGGCTTCCACGGCAAGAGCACCCTGCTCGAGGCGCTCTCCAGAAGCGTCTACGACCACATCCCCGGCGACGGCCGCGAGCTCGTGGTAACCCGCGAGGACGCCGTCAAGATCCGGGCCGAGGACGGCCGGAGCGTCGCCGGGGTGGACATCTCCGGCATGATCGGGGACCTCCCCGGCGGCCGCAGCACCTCGGACTTCTCCACCCCCAACGCCTCAGGCTCCACCTCCCAGGCCGCCAACATCGCCGAGGCGCTGGAGATAGGGACCTCCCTCCTGCTGGTGGACGAGGACACCAGCGCCACCAACTTCATGATCCGGGACGAGCGCATGCGCGAGCTGGTGCGCAAGGAGCCCATAAGCCCGTTTATAGACCTGGTGCGGCCGCTGCACGCCACCCTCGGGGTCTCCACCATCGTGGTGGTCGGCGGCGTCGGCGACTACCTCGACGTGGCGGACCGCGTGATCCTGATGGAGGACTACCGCCCCTCGGACGCCACCCCGCGGGCGGTGGAGGTCCGCAGGAAGTTCCCGCCCCGGGCGCCCCTCGGGGAGGCCCGGGTGCGGCCGCCGGAGGACCGCAGGCTCCGCTCCTCCTCCATAGACCTCCGGCGCGGCAAGCGCGAGACGGCGCGGGGCAAGGGCCTCTCCACCATCGAGCTCGGCCGCGAGCGCGTGGACCTCACCTACCTGGAGCAGCTCGTCGAGCCCGGCCAGACCGAGGCCATAGCCCGCATCGTCGGCGACTTCGTCGCCGGCACCGGAAGCCGCGGCGTGCGCAGCGTGGTGGAGAAGGCCCTGGCCAGCATCGAGCGGGACGGGCTCGACTCCCTGGGCAGCTTCCGCGGCCACCCCGGCCAGATGAGCCTCCCGCGCGCCCACGAGGTCGCGGGCGCCATAAACCGCATCCGGTCGCTGGAGGCCTCCACCGGATGAGGGGGCCGCTGGCCCCCCTCCCGGACGCGGGCTGGTATGATTAACGCCGTCATACAAGGTCCGCCGCGGAAGGGGAAGCAGACATTCCTTTGAGAGAGCGTCCCGAAGACACCCCCTACCGGGGCCCCGGCCGTCGCTGGTTCAGGCTCCGGGCCGTCGCCGTCCACCTGTACACCGCAAGCGGCGTGGTGCTCGCCCTGCTCATCCTGGCCGCGGCCTTCGAGGGCGACGCCGCCCGCGCGCTGTGGCTCATGCTCGCCGCGCTCGTCATAGACAGCACCGACGGGCTGCTCGCCCGGCGCTTCCGGGTGAAGGAGGCGCTGCCTTTCTTCGACGGGGCGCTCCTGGACAACATCGTGGACTACATCACCTACGTCTTCGCCCCCATGGTGCTCCTGTGGAGCGGCGGCTACCTGCCGCCGGGCACCCCGGGGCTCGTGCTCGCGGCCCTCCCGCTCCTCGCCTCGAGCTACCAGTTCTGCCACGTGGACGCCAAGACCGAGGACCACTTCTTCCTCGGCTTCCCCAGCTACTTCAACGTGGTCGCCTTCTACGCCATCGTGCTGGAGCTCGAACCGGCCGTCCTCGCCGGGCTGCTCGTGGTCTGCTGCGCGCTCGTCTTCGTCCCCCTGCGCTACATCTACCCCACCCGCACCGCGGCCTTCCGCTGGCTCTCCCTCCCGCTCACCGCCCTCTGGCTCGTCGGGTACGCGGCCATCCTGCTGCAGCTCCCCGAGCCCTCCCCCGTGCTCCTCGGCCTCTCCGTGCTCTACCTCTGCTACTACTTCGGCCTGAGCCTCTACCTGTCCCTCAAGCACCTCGAGGCCCGGCGCCTCGAGCAGCAGGAGGCGCTGGAGTAGAGATCCTCCCCCGCAGGGGTTGCATCATCCGCTGAAAACGGGCACAATTGCGGTAAAGTAAACATGGATACACATTCCCATCCACGGGAAAGGGTCAACGCCCTCTAGAAGGAACAGGCAAAGAGATGCGTCTGAAGATAGTGTTATCCGGGGAGCGGGGCCACCTGCACCTGCCGCTGCAATACAACAGCGCGGTGCAAGGTTTCATATATGCCAACCTGAGCCGGACGCTGGCCGACCGGCTGCACAACAGGGGCCATACCTACGGACAGCGCCGCTTCAAGCTCTTTACCTTCTCCCGTCTCTTCGGCAGGCGGGAGGCGGGAGAAGGCGGCATCAGCTTCCGCGGTCCGGTGCGCCTCTACCTCGGTTCGGCCGAGGCGGAGGTGCTGGGCTCCCTCGCCGAGCACCTGCTCAGGCGGCCCGAAACAAGGCTGGGGAAGACGCGGTGCCTCGTGGAGGAGGTGGGCGTCGAGCCCGAGCCAGAGGTGGAAGACGGCAGGCCCCTGCTCGTCAGGGCCCTCTCCCCCATCACCGCCTACACCACGCTCGCCACCCCTGAGGGCAGGAAGAAGACCTACTACTACTCGCCGCAAGAGGAGGAGTGGGGCGTGGCGATCCTGGAGAACATAAAGCGCAAGGTCGCGGCGCTCGGGTGGGCGGCCGACGCGGAGGAGGACCTGCGCGAGGCCTACGTCAGGCCTCGCAGGGTGCGCAGCTCGGACCAGAAAGTCCTGCGTTTCAAGGGCACCGTCGTGAAGGGCTGGATGGGCCTCTACGAGCTGAAGATGCCCGAACCCTACTTCCGGCTGGCGTACGACACCGGGCTCGGGAGCAAGAACTCGCAGGGCTTCGGGATGATCGCGCTGCCCCACCCCACCGAGGGGAGGAAGAGGTGATCGAGAGCATCTACCAGATCGGGAGGGCCATCCTGGAGGAGGGCGGCGGGCGCAGGACCGTCCTCGAGTCGCTCGCCGATAGCCCTCCGGCAGACGGCAAGGGCAAATCCTACATCGCGATCCTCAAGCTAGATACCGCCCGCTGGAAGCTGGGCGTCGAATTGAGGGAGCTGGGCGGGGAGAAGAACACCGCCGCCCGCTACCTGTGGCTCGGAAACGCGCCGGCCGCGATGGACGACCAGGACCGGCTCACCACCAACAACCTCGTCTACCTCGTCTCCCAGACCATCCCGAACCTCCTGATGGAGGGGAGGCTCGACCCTGCCTCAGCCCTCTACGGGAAGCTGAAGAGGCTGAAAGACGAGCTCTACCTGGACCTCGGAGAGCCGAGCGAGCTGGGCACAAAGGGCGGCGGGGCGTACCGCCGCTACCGGTATTTCTGGGATGTGGGAAGGCTCGGCATAGAGGGTCCCGGCCTGGAAGAGCTGCGGCAGGAGGTCAGAGAAGGGCTAAGACCAGGCAACGTCCCCCAGAAGGTGGCCCGGGCGTTGCAGAGCCACTTCAGGCAGGAGATCCCGGAGCGCGGCGTGCTCTTCACGCTGGAGCTGGACGGTGAGCTCCTGGTGGACGATCCGGCCTACCAGGAGTATCTGGAGCGCTCCCTGATAGGACGCGTCTTCGAGGGAGCGCGCGAGGAGGGGGTCTGCCACCTGAGCGGCAGAAAAGGTCCGGTCACCACCGACATAACCCGCTTCAGGTTCAAGTACTACATAACGGACAAGGTCGGGTTCGCCTCCGGGGCGACTAAGAAGGGCTTCGGGTCCAACTTCGCGCTCAGCAGGGAGGCGTACACGGCGCTTCTGGTCGGGGAGAGGTTCGTGAGAAGGGAGCTCGGCTTCGTCTTCGCCGGAGCCCGGGGGTACATGATCCCGGACCTCTACACCGTGGAGGTTCCCAAAGGGCTTCCCGGGGCCCTGCAGCGCGTCCTCAGGGGCATCCGCTCGCGGACGCTCTTCACCCTCGGACGGGTGCAGGAGGAAGACCTCGACGAGGAGCTCGAGGACTTCAGGCGGGAGCACCTGGCGAGCGGGTACATGATCAACCTGCTCTTCTACCGGCAGAAGCAGGCCAAGTTCGAGGTCCTCGGGCTCATCCAGGACATCCCCTCCTACCGGCTCGAGGAGCTGCGGAGCCAGGGGAGGAGGACCGGCCGCCTGTGGGAGGAGCTCTACGGCAGCGAGGCAAGGGACCTCACCCTGCAGCAGATCTACTACCTCATCCCGGTGCGAAAGAGCGGCGACGACATGCTCACCAAGGAGATCCTCGCCTTCTACCACGCCCTGATCTCGGGTGGCCTCATCGACCGCAAGGGCCTCATAGACGGATTCCTGGAGCTCATCAGGGCCTACCGCTTCCGCAACACCGCCGCCTACCAGGTATCTGCCCCCGAAGAGGGCCAGGAAGACCTTGCGGTAACCCGCTACGTGGCCCAGACCAGCCTGCTGCTCGCGTTTCTGAGGGACCTCGACCAGCTGAAGGAGGAGGAAGTGGATCAAGGGTATCTGGACGGCCTCTCGCTCGACGAGGAGGAGAAAGAGTATCTGCGAAGGCTGCGCTACGACAAACAGCAGACGGCGCTCTACCTGCTCGGCGCGCTGGTCGCCGAGATCGCAAACGCCCAGTGGCGGCTCGGGCCGGAGGGAAGAGGCGGGGAGAAGACGATCCTCAACAAGCTCAACTACCAGGGCATGACCCTCCCCCGCATCCAGCGCCTCGCCACCGAGCTCTTCGACAAGCTCCGCCAGTACCGCTACACGGACCGCTCCGGCGAGCGGAGGCCGCTCCTGCAGGGCCGCAATGAATCTATCTTCGCCCAGGCGCAACGGCTCCTGACCGAAGAGCGCGGCTCCTGGCGCCTCACGCCCGCCGAGAACGTCTACTACCTGCTGAGCGGCTACTCCCACCGCACCTTCAGGGCCATGACCGCGCGAGAGAGGCAAACGGCATAGAAAGGAGACCCCCTTGGCCATCCACGACGGCGACATCCTCTACCTCTACGACGCCAAGCTCACCAACCCCAACGGCGACCCGGACGACGAGAACCGCCCGCGCATGGACGAGGCCACCGGGCGCAACCTCGTCTCCGACGTCAGGCTCAAGCGCTACCTCCGCGACTACTGGCTGAACGCCGGGGAGGACATCTGGGTGAGGCGCACCGAGCAGGAGGAGACCACCAGCGCGAAGCAGCGCATGAGCGTGCTGCTCGAGGACTACAATCGGGAGAAGGGCACCAACCTCAACGAGCGCCAGGCGCGCCAGAGCCGGGAGTTCAAGGACTGGCTGCTCGGGCGGCTCAGGGACGTGAGGCTCTTCGGGGCCACGATGCCGATGGAGAACACCTCGGTCACCTTCACCGGCCCGGTGCAGTTCAGCTGGGGCTACTCGCTCAACCGGGTGGAGATAAACAACTCCGCGACCATCTCCAGCCACTTCGCCGGCAGGGAGAACGAGTACGGCACCTTCGGCAAGGACTGGCGCGTCCACTACTCCCTGCTCGCCTTCTACGGCATCGTCAGCCGAAACCGCGCCCGGCACACCAGGCTCACCGAGGACGACCTCGCGGCGCTCGACGACGCCCTGGTAAGGGCCATCCCGCAGGAGGCGACGACCCGCAGCAAGATCGGGCAGACCCCCCGGCTCTACCTGCGCGTCGAGTACGAGGACGGCTCCCCCCTCCGCCTCGGGGACCTGCGAGAAGACCTCTCCCTCGACCCCGCAGACGGCAAGACCCCGGACACCCTGCGCGACATTCGGGACTTCACCATAGGCTTCGACCGGGTCCTGGAGCGGGTGCGGACCTCCGAGGGCGGCATCCTGCGCGCCCGCCTCTGGACGCACCCGGAGCTCGGCGACGCCTTCGAGCGCCGCCTGAGAGGGGTGCTCGGCGACCGGCTGGAGACCCTCTAGGCGATGGGGCAGAACCCGCTGCTAATCTTCGACCTCTGCGGGGCGTACGGGATGTTCCGCAAGTTCTACACGAACTCCTCCTCGCTCTCCTACCCCTTCCCGCCCCGCACCACCCTCGCAGGGCTCATCGCCGGGATGATGGGCTGCGAGCGCGACAGCTACGCAGAAGACCTCTCGCTAGAGCGCTGCCAGATCGCCGTCTCGGTCATCACCCCGGTGCGCCGGGTGATGCAGCAGGTCAACTACGTGATGACCGAGGGACACGTCTGGACCAAAAACACCGGCGGCTTCGACGGCAGCTCGGGCCCGATACAGGTCCCGGTCGAGTGGGTCTTTCCCGAGGTGGGCCACCGGGAGCTGCGCTACCGGGTCTACGCGACCCACGAGGACCGGGGCTGGCTTAAGCGGCTTGCGGAGATCCTCGAGGGCGGGGTCCCGGTCTACCCGCCCTACCTGGGGATGAGCGAGTGCCCGGGCAGGGTGGAGCATGTGGCGACGCTCGAAGGGTGGGGGCTGGGGCACAGGGAGGATGAGCTCCCCGTCCGCACCGTGCTCCCCTCGGAGGCCGTCTCGGGGCCGCCGCGCCTGGAGGAAGGCGTCCAGATCGTGAAGGAGAGGATCCCCCTCGCCCTCGACGAGCGGCGGCGGCTCATCGCCGCCGCCGACGTCCTGTACAACCGCGCGGGACCGCACATAACCGCCCGGCTGCGGGCGCCGGTCTTCGAGGCCGCCTACCCCGGCGCGGAGGGGGGCCGGGAGTTCGGGGTGTTCCTGCGATGAGGTTCCTGGCCCGCCCCGGGGAGCCCCTGCGCGACCACCTCGCCGCGGTGGCCGGGGCGGCCGAGAGAAACGTCCTCGACGCGCACGTCCCCGACCGGGAGCGTCTCGCCACCCTCGCGCGCCTCTGCGGGCTCACCCACGACTTCGGCAAGTACACGACGTACTTCCAGGACAGGCTGCCCCCGAAAAGCCTGGAACCCTCGCCGAAGGCATACGGGCACCACGCCTTCGTCTCCGCGCTCCTCGGGGCGTTCGTGACCAGGGCTCGCCACCCGGAGGACGGAGAGGCGCAGCTTCTGGTCTA
>Ga0068704_100216_pt1 | contig 25004 bp, 27 predicted proteins | sample CeladaPassaD2F12_FD_62225 | JGI IMG/M metagenome (GOLD analysis project Ga0068704, IMG submission 62225) | Cellulose-adapted microbial communities from the Joint BioEnergy Institute, USA - Passage D2F12 | ecosystem: Engineered > Bioreactor > Continuous culture > Unclassified | place: USA, Joint...
CGGAGGACGTGGGCAACCTGGTGACGTTTCTGGCCAGCGAGGAGGCCTCCTTCATCACCGGGCAGACCATAGAGATCGACGGCGGATGGGCGATGCACTGATGGTGCGGCTCTGGGGCGGGGAGTACGGCCGGCGGGAGCTGCTGCGCCGCGTCGGGCGCCTCGAGCAGGTGGCGGGCGTGCGCCTGGTTACCCTGGGGGACGGGGCGGGGCGCGGGGTGCGGGCGCTGGAGTTCCGCACCGGCAGCGGGCTCTCCTTCGACGTGCTGGTGGACCGCGCCTTCGACATCGGGCGCTGCGAGTTCGGGGGGCGCTCCCTGTGCTGGCTCTCCGGGGTGGGGACGAGCGGCCCCTGGTTCTACGAGCCGGAGGGGCTGGGGTTCTTCCGCACCTTCGGGGGCGGCATGCTCACCACCTGCGGCCTGGATCACACCCTGTTCATGGCCGAGGACACCGCCGAGCAGTACCACTACCCGCCGAAGCGCACCGAGCGGTACGGCCTGCACGGTCGGGTCTCCAACCTCCCGGCCCGGCTGGTCGGCTACGGCGAGAGGTGGGAGGGGGAGGGTTGCGTGCTCTGGGCCGAGGGGGAGGTCCTGCAGGCGGCGGTGTTCGGGGAGCGGCTGTTGCTGCGGCGGCGCGTCGAGGCCCGGGTGGGCGAGTCGCGGATCACCGTCCGCGACGAGGTGGAGAACGCGGGCTTCGATCCCACCCCGCACATGTACCTCTATCACGTGAACGTGGGGTTCCCCGTGGTGGACGAGGGGGCCGAGCTGCTCGCCCCCGCGGTCTCCGTAACCCCGCGGGGGGACTACCCGGCGGAGGGGTACGGCCGTTTCCACGCGCCGGAGGAGGGCTACGTGGAGCGGGTCTTCGAGCACGAGCTCGCCGCCGAGGAGGGCGGGACGGTGCCGGTGGCGGTGGTCAACCGGAGGCTGGGGCTCGGCGTCTACCAGCTCTACGACCGCAACCAGTTCCCCCACCACTTCGTGTGGAGGATGCTCGGAGAGGGGACGTACGTGGTGGGGATCGAGCCGAGCACGAACCGCACCGCCGGGCGCCTCGACGCCCGGCGGCGGGGGGAGCTGATCCGGCTGCGGGCAGGGGAGAGGCGCGCCTACGGGATGGAGCTGGGCGTCCTGGAGGGGGAGTCGGAGATAGAGAGGTTCGCCCGGCGGGTGGCGTCTTCGAAGGCCCGGCGGGCGCGGAGAGAGGGAGAGGCACGATGAGGGGTACGGCGGCGGAGCCCGCGGGGCGCAGGGAGAGGCTGGAGGACATCCTGATCGTGGACTGCGACGTGCACGTCCACGAGTCCCCCGGCGAGCTCGCGCCCTACTGCGAGATGCCCTGGCGCAGGGCGCTGGAGAACATCGCGGACGTCGAGGAGTACTACCTGGACATCCCCGGCTTCTCCCCCGGCATGACCTGGTACGAGGCCCGCTTCCCCAGCGGGCACGAGGGGCGGCGGATGGTGCACGACGCGCGGCAGATGCGCGAGGAGCTGGACGCCATCCACGTAGACATAGGCATCCTCTTCCCGGACCACCTGCTGAAGATCGCGCTCATCACCCAGGACGAGTACGCCGCCGCGCTGGCCAGGGCGTACAACCGCTGGCTCCTGGAGAAGTGGTGCTCGCCGGAGAGGAAGCTCCTGGGCTGCATCCTGGCCTGCCCCCAGGATCCGGAGGACGCCGCCAGGGAGATCCGGCGCTACGCGAGGGAGCCCGGGATGGTGGGGGTGTACCTCCCGTGCGCCGGGCTCGACCCGCTGTGGGGCAACCGCCGCTACGACCCCATCTACGAGGCGGCGCAGGAGGCGGATCTCCCGGTCCTCCTGCACAGCGTCACCGTCGTGCACCCGGTCTTCCCGTTCAACCTGCACGGCTTCGAGACCGAGTTCGGGCGGCACATCTGCGGGCACACCTTCGCCATCATGGCCAACCTGGTGCACATGATCTCCACCGGGGTCCCGGAGCGCTACCCGCGGCTGCGGATCGCCGTAACGGAGGCCGGGGTCTCCTGGGTCCCCTTCCTGATGAACCGGATGGACAAGGAGTACCTGGAGCGCCGGCGGGAGATACCCCTGGTGAAGCAGCGCCCCAGCCGCTACCTCAAGCGGATGTACTTCGCCACCCAGCCCGTCGAGGAGCCGGAGGATCTGGGGGACCTGGTGAGGCTCGTGGAGCTCTACGACGGCGAGGACAGGACCATCTTCGCCTCCGACTGGCCCCACCACGACTTCGACCACCCCATGAAGGTCCACCAGGCCCCGTTCTCGAACGAGGCGCGGCGCAAGATCTTCGGGGAGAACGCGCTCGGGCTCTTCAGGATCGACGCGCAGGGCCGGAGGCTGAACCTCTGATGGCCGGGGAGAGGCGCAAGCACCCGGTCGGCAGGCTCTCCGAGTTCCCCCCGGGGACCCACCGGGTGGTCAGGGTGGGGCGGCGGGAGGTGGGGATCTTCAACATCCGCGGCACCCTCTACGGGCTGCCCAACCTCTGCCCGCACCAGACCGGCCCCCTCTGCGAGGGGAAGACGACCACCGGGACCCTCATCGCCCGCAGGGAGAACGGCTGGAGGCTGGAGTGGGCCTACGAGGGGGAGATCGTGGCCTGCCCCTGGCACGGTCTGGAGTACCACATCCCCACGGGGAGGTGCCTCGCCTTCCCCGAGATAACCCTCCGCCGCTACGAGGTGGTGGTCGAGGACGGAGAGGTGAAGGTGATCCTGTAGGGGGTGAAGGAGCCCGGCGCACAGCTCGACGGGAGGCTCGCCGTGGCGGAGGTGGCCGGGGCGTATCTGGTGGTCCGGGAGGCCGACCCGGCGGACTGGCTGGTGCGCTTCGAGAAGTCGCCCGGGTTCCCGGCCCGCGAGTGGGCCGAGAACATGGCGAGCATCTACAACCGCCGCCTGGAGCTGGGAGGGGGACCCCCCACGCCTCCCGGCACGAGGCCCCCGGGCTACCACCCCTGAGCCTGCGGTAGACTTCTCCCGCAAGAGCCGATGAGGGAGGGGCAGCGTGCGCGAGCGGGCGGCGGACTTCGAAGAGGTGGGACGGCTCCCCGGGCCGCGGGACAACGTGGCCATAGCCACCCGGCGGCTGGAGGCGGGGACGCGCGTCCGGTGCGGGGGCTCGTCCTTCTCCCTCTCCCACGCGGTGCTCGAGGGACACCGCTTCGCCGTCTCCCGGATAGGCGAGGGCGAGGCCCTGCTCTCGTGGGGGCTGCCCTTCGGGTGGGCGCTGCGGGAGATACGCCCCGGCGAGTACGTGTGCAACGCGAGGATCCTGCGGGTCCTGCGCGAGCGGCGGGTGGACCTCGACCTCCCCGGGGAGCCGAACTTCCGGGACGACCCCCTGAGGCCCTACGTGCTGGACGAGCGGAACTTCGGGCCCGGGGAGCAGGTCCCGCGCCATGAGCGTCCGGGCACCTTCATGGGCTACGGGCGCGGCGCGGCGCGCGGCGCGGGGACCAGGAACTACATCGTGGTGCTCGGCCTCACCTCGCGCACCGGCCCCTACGCCAGGGCCCTGGAGCGCAGGCTGGCCGGGCTCGCCGCCGGCGTTCCCGGCCTGGACGGCATCGTGGCCGTCGCCCACACCGAGGGCGGGGAGGATCGGCCGCCCAACAACCTCGGCCTCCTGCTGCGCACCCTGGCCGGCTTCATGGTCCACCCCAACGCTGGCGCGGTGCTCGCCGTGGACGACGGGCGGGGGGCGCTCACGGGGGGCGCCCTGCGCCGCTACATGGAGGAGCGCGGCTACCCCCTCCGGGAGGTGCCGCACCGCTTCATGACGCTGCGGGGGAGCTTCGCCGGGGAGCTGCGGCGGGGGGAGCGCGCGGTCCGGGGCTGGCTCGGGGAGGCAGGCTCCGCCCGGAGGAGCCCCCAGCCCCTCTCCCGCCTGCGGCTGGCGCTGCAGTGCGGGGGATCGGACGCCTTCTCCGGGGTCTCGGCCAACCCGCTGGTGGCGTGGGTGGCCCGGGAGCTTCTCCGGCACGGCGGCTCGGCCAACCTCGCCGAGACGGACGAGCTCATCGGGGCCGAGCGCTACGTGCTCGAGAACGTGCGGGATCTGGCCACCGCCCGCCGGTTCCTGCAGACCGTCGAGCGCTTCAGGGAGCTCGTCGGGCGGCACGGGCACACCGCCGAGGGCAACCCCTCCGGCGGCAACAACTACCGCGGGCTGTACAACATCGCCATAAAGTCCATCGGGGCGGCGCGCAAAAAGGACCCCGGGGTGCGGCTGGACTACGTCATCCCGTACGCCGGGAGGATGGACGCGCCCGGCTACTACTTCATGGACAGCCCCGGCAACGACCTGGAGAGCGTGGCCGGGCAGGTCGCCTCGGGGGCGAACGTGATCTTCTTTACCACCGGCAACGGCTCCATCACGAACTTCCCCTTCGTCCCCACCATCAAGGTGGTCTCCACCACCGGGCGCTACAGGCTGCTCGCCGACGAGATGGACGTGAACGCCGGGGCCTACCTGGACGGCACCCCGATGGAGGAGCTGGGGCGCGACGCCTTCGACCTCGCCGTCCGGGTGGCCTCCGGGGAGAGGACGGCCGGGGAGAGGGCCGGGCACTCCCAGGTCTCCATCTGGCGCAACTGGCGGCAGACGTCCCGGCCTTCCCCCGCCGCCCTCCGGGAGCCCCCGGAGCCGGACGGCCGGCCGCTGCCGCTGGGGGAGCGGGAGGAGGCGGGCGGCCTCTCCTTCGAGGGGGTCAGGAAGGGGGAGGGGTACGCCGCCGACCGCGTGGGGCTCATAATGCCCACCAGCCTGTGCGCCGGGCAGATAGCCCTCATCATCGCCGGGCGCCTGAACGGTCTGGGGGTGGGGGAGGGGAAACTCTCCCGCTTCGTCGCCCTGCCGCACACCGAGGGCTGCGGGGTCTCGGGGGGGCACTCGGAGAGGCTGTACGCCCGCACCGTGCTGGGCTACCTCTCCCACCCCTCCGTGGGGGCGGCGCTGCTCCTGGAGCACGGCTGCGAGAAGACCCACAACGACTACTTCCGGGCCCGCCTCGCCGAGCGCGGGCTGGACCCGGAGGACTTCGGCTGGGCGAGCATCCAGCTCGACGGCGGCATCGAGCGGGTTGTGCGCCGCGTGGAGGGGTGGTTCGGGGAGGCGCTTGAGGGGATGGGGGAGATGGAGCGCGAGCCGGCGGGCCCGGAGCACCTCAGGGTCGGGCTGCACGCCGAGGGCCCTCTCCCGGAGGGGGCCGCGGGGGCGCTCGCGCGGCTCGCGCTGCGGGTGGCCGCGTCCGGGGGGACGGTGGTGATCCCCGAGCGCTCGCCCGCTCTGGAGGGGCTGCGCGGGAGGGTGCCGCTCCGGGCGACGCTCGCCTACGGGCAGAGGCCCGCCGCGCCGGGGCTCCACGTCATGGAGGCCCCGACCGGCGACTGGATGGAGATCGCCACCGGGCTCGGCGCGGCCGGGGTGGAGGTCATGCTCGCCCACGTGGCGGGGCGGCCGCTGCGGGCCCACCGGCTCGTGCCGCTCCTGCAGGCCTCCTCGGACGCGGAGACCCTGTACCGTTGCGGGGAGGATCTGGACGTGGCGCTGCGGGGAGAGCCCTCCGGGTGGCGGGCGGCGTTCGAGAGGGCGGTGCTGGAGGCGGCCTCCGGGCGCCGCTTCCCCCGGCTCGCCCGGCAGGGCTACGCCGGCTTCCAGCTCGCCCGCGGGCCGCTCGGCGTCTCCATGTAGGCGGCTAGCGTCCCAGCCAGCCGCCGTCCACCGGCACCACGGCGCCGTGTACGTAGGAGGCGGTGTCCGAGGCCAGGAAGACGGCCGCGCCCTTCAGGTCTTCCGGGGTGCCCCAGCGCCCCGCCGGGATGCGCGCAAGCAGGGCCTCCGAGCGCTCCGGGTCCGCGCGCAGCGCGCTCGTCAGGCTGGTGGCGAAGTAACTGGGGGCGATTGCGTTCACGTTGATGCCCATCGGGGCCCACTCGTTCGCCAGCGCCCGGGTGAGGTTGGCGATGCCCGCCTTCGAGGCCGAGTAGGAGGGGACGAGGATGCCGCCTTCGTAGGAGAGGACCGAGGCCAGGTTGATGATCTTGCCTCCCCGCCCGGCCTCCACGAAATGCCGGGCGGCGGCTTGGGAGAGGTAGAAGGCGGCCGAGAGGTTGACGCGGATGACCTCTTCCCAGTCCTCCTCGGGGAACTCCAGCGCGGGGGCGCGGCGGATGATGCCCGCGTTGTTCACCAGGATGTCCAGGCGGCCCATCGCCTCTACGCACTCGCCTACGATCCTGGCGGCGAGGCCGGCGCCGGTCTTCCGCAGGTCGTACTCCATGGCATGGAACCTGCGGCCCTCCGCGGTGACGCTCTCCCGCGTCTCGTCGAGGGGCATGACGTCCAGCGCGGCGATGTGCGCCCCGGCTTCGGCGAGCCCGACGGCGATCCCCTGCCCCAGCCCCTGGGCCGCCCCGGTCACCAGGGCCACCCTCCCGTCCAGCCGGAAGCTATCCAGCACGCCCATCTCAGTAGCAGAGGTCCTCGGGCTCTATCCCGCGCTGCTCGCAGTAATCCAGGTAGCGCCGCAGCTTCGAGAAGACGTCGTCCTGGTAGATCAGGTTGTCCTCATCGTCCAGGTACTGGACGCTCCCCTCGAGGATGAAGAGGGTGACCATCCCCCCGCTCTCCTCGTCCACCACCAGGGTGTGGATGTCGCCCGGCGGCTCGTAGACGAGCGTGCCGGGCCTCGCCACCCAGTCGCGCTCCAGGTAGCGCCAGGAGCCCTCTACGCAGTAGCCGAGCACCTGCCCTCCGGTGTGCCGGTGGCGGTTGACCTTCCCGCCCCCCTCGACCTTGAGCAGGTTGATCCAACGCCCGCCGGCGAGGTCGAACCTCAAAGGCTTGAACCACACCCGCTCGCCCTGCGGTACCCACGGTATCTTCTCGCCGTCTATCGCCCGGTCGGGCAGCTGCATCTCCTCGACGAAAGTCCGTAGCCCTCTGTCGATCGCCACGGCTTCACCCCTTTCCCGAGAAAGCACGCCACCCCCCGCATGGTAGCTCATCGAGCGCCCGAACCGCAAAATTTGACAGATCATCTTACCAATATTACGATATCCATGTTATTTGCCGGGGTGATCTGGGCGTGCCGGGGATAGACTGGAGCCTCAGCCGGGACACGACGACCGAGCGGGTCATTGGCCGGCTGAAGGAGCTCATCGGGGAGAGGAAGTTCGGGCCGGGGGACAAGCTCCCCCCGGAGAGGGAGTTGTGCTCGCTGCTCGGGGTCAGCCGGCCGATCCTGCGGGAGGCGTTGCAGGCTCTGGCTGCGCTGCGGCTCGTCCGCATCCGGCAGGGCGATGGGGTGTACGTGACTTCGCTAAAGACCGACCTCCTGCTGGAGCCGCTGCGGTTCGTGCTCCGGCTGGACCCGACGGCCATAGAGCAGCTCTACCAAGCCCGGCAGGTGATCGAGGTGGGGATCACGGAGCTGGCGGCGAGCAGCATGACGCCGGAGGCGGAGCGGAGGCTTGAGGAGATCCTGGCCGAGTCCGAGGCCCAGGTGGAAGATCCCAAGGCGTTCTCCAGGACGGACATCGAGCTGCACGAGACCATCGCCCGCCTGGTGACCAACCCCTTCCTGACCGTCGTCATCGAGAGCCTGAACGAGCTGAGCCGGGCCGGCCGGGAGTTCACCTGCACCGTCCCTGGGGTAACTCCCCGGGCTTTGGAGGAGCACCGCAGGATCGTGGCCGCGCTCAAGGCGCGTGACGGGCGCGCCGCCGGACGGGCGATGAAGGAGCACCTGGAGAACGTGCTCGCCGCCTGGCAGAGCGCCAGGGAGGGGGCTGTCGGCGGGCAAGGAGCGAAGGAGGGCGAGAGTGGCTGACTGCAAGGTGAAGGTGCTCGACCACGGGGTTCTCGAGTGCGACCAGGAGCTCATAACCCCGCTTCAGAGCCTCGCCACCGCCGAGAACAAGCAGACGACCTCGAAGTGGATCCGGGTCCCCACCTTCTCGCTCATCATCGAGCACCCGGAGATCGTCGTCGGGGTGGACAACGGCAACCACCCGGAGGCGATGCGGGGCTACTGGCCGGAGCACCTGAGGAGCATCTTCCCCTGGGTCCATAGCGAGGCCGACGAGTACGCCAACCGGCTCGAGCAGGCGGGATATGCTCCCACGGACCTCGACCTGATGGTGCAGAGCCACCTGCACCTCGACCACGCCGGTTGCCTGTACCTCTTCGAGGACACGGGCGTGCCCGTCCTCGTGCACGAGGCCGAGATGCGCGAGGCGCTGTACGCGGCCTACGCGTTGCCGGTGGAGAAGCGCGGTGGCTACCACCGGCCCGACTTCTGCCGGGACGTGAACTACCGGCCCACGCGCAAGGACCGCTTTGAGCTGGCAGAGGATCTCTGGGTCTTCAACTTCCCCGGCCACACGCCGGGGGTGCTGGGGGTGCTCTTCAGGGCCGCCGGGCGCTGGTACCTCTACCCCAACGACGGGGTGTGGACCCGGGCCAACTACGAGCAGGGACTGCTGCCCTCCATCCTGTGGAGCAGCCGGCACTACTGGGACACAACCCTGCCGCTGGTGCGGGAGATCGTCGAGGAGTACGAAGCCACGCTCGTCTTCAGCCACGACCTGGAGGACTTCGGGAAGCTAAAGGGGTATGAGGACTTCGAAGTCGTAGGCGGATAGGCCTGGGGCTGGCCACGCTCGAGGGGCGAGAGAGGGAAAGGAGTGAGCGGTGAGGCTGGAAGGCAAGGTCTGCGTAGTGACCGGGGGTGCCACCGGCATCGGTGAGGCCTCCGCCCTCGCTCTGGCCCGTGAGGGGGCCAGGGTCGTCGTCGGCGACGTAAACGTCGAGGAGGGGCGCAAGACCGTAGAGGACATAAAGAAGGAGGGCGGCGAGGCCCTCTTCGTCGAGTGCGACGTTTCCAGAGAGGAGGGCGCCCGGCGGCTCGTGGAGGAGACCGTCGGCGCGTTCGGCAGGATCGACGTGCTCTTCAACAACGCCGGCATCAACATCACCGAGGGCAGCGTCCCCGAGATGAAGGTCGAGGACTGGCGCAGGACCTTCGCGGTCAACGTGGACGGCATCTTCTGGTGCAGCCGGTACGCCATCCCCGAGATGCGCAAGAACGGTGGCGGCAGGATCATCAACACCGCCTCCCCCAGCTCCTTCGTCGGCTGGGCCGGCAACGCCGCCTACATAGCCTCCAAGGGGGCCGTCATGTCCCTGACCCGGGCCATGGCCATGGACCACGCGAAGGAGAACATCCGGGTCAACGCCATCGTGCCGGGTCTGATCCTGAGCCCCCTCGGCCTCAACTGGGTCCAGCAGCAGGAGGACCCCGAGGCCGTCAAGGAGAGCATCCACCCCATCGGCCGGCCCGGTTACCCGGAGGACGTGGCCCCGGTGGTGGTGTTCCTGGCCCAGGACGACGCGGAGTTCGCCACCGGCGCCCCGTTCTTCATGGACGGCGGGCTGGTGGCCAGCTAGGAGACGGGAGAGGTGGTCAGGATCCGGCGGGTCGAGGAGGCCCGGAACATCGGCGAGGAGCGGTGGAACGTTTCGGGCCTCGAGCAGCGGGTGCTGTTCCACACCGACGAGCTGATGGTCGTCTGGCTCAAGATACCGCCCGGCACCGAGTTCCCCGACCACAGCCACCCGCACGCCCAGATCGGCTTTCAGGTCTCGGGCCGGGTCGAGCTGCGGGGCGAGAACGGGAGGTTCGAGATCGGTCCGGGGACGGCCTACATGTTCGAGCCGAACGAGCTCCACGGCTCGCGGGTGGTAGGCGGGGAGCCCGCCGTCCAGCTCGACGCCTTCCATCCGGCCCGCGAGGACTACCTGGACGCAGACGAGGTGGTGAAGAGATGAAGGCCGCGCGCCTGTACGAGTACGACCCCGAGCTCGAGGGGCAGGAGTTCCTGAAGGTGGAGGAGGTTCCCGAGCCCGAAATCGAGGCGCCCGACGACGTGATAGTGCGGGTCGGCGGGGCGGGGGTGTGCAGGACGGACCTGCACATCATCGAGGGGCTCTGGGACGAGGCGCTGGTCGTCGAGCCTCCCTACACTCTGGGGCACGAGAACGCCGGGTGGGTGGAGGAGGCCGGATCCTCCGTGAGCCGGTTCGCGCCGGGGGACGCGGTCGTGATCCAGCCCGCCCTCTCCGACGGGACGTGCCTCTCCTGCCTCAGGGGGCGCAACAACCTGTGCGAGAGCCTGGTCTGGATCGGCATCCAGCAGAACGGCGGGTTCGCCGAGTACGTGCGGGTCAAGGAGCGCAACCTCGTGAAGCTGCCCGAGAATGTCGAGCCCAGGGACGCCGCCCCCTACGCCGACGCGGGCCTCACCGCTTACCACGCCACCAAGAAGGCGGCCCGGGTCCTCGACGCGGGCGACGTGGCCGTGGTCATCGGGATCGGGGGTCTGGGACACATCGGCGTCCAGGTGCTCAAGGCCCTGAGCCCGGCCCGCGTCGTTGCCCTGGACAGGTCCGAGGGAGCCCTCCGGCTGGCCGAGGAGGTCGGCGCGGATCACGTCGTGAACAGCGCCGGGGACGCGGTGGACGGGGTGCTGGAGCTCACGGGCGGCAGGGGGGCGCAGGCGGTCGTCGACTTCGTGGGGGAGGCCGACGTGCCGGCACGGGCGCTGGCGATGACCCGGACGGGAGGGTACTACTTCGTCGTCGGGTACGGCGGGGAGATCCGGGTCCCCACCATGGAGATGATCGCCACCGAGAAGAGCATCGTGGGCAACATCGGCGGTACCACGAGCGAGCTGCACGAGCTCATCGCCCTGGCCGGCGAGGGCAAGGTTCGCATGAACGTGCGCCACTACCCGCTGGAGGAGGCGAACCGGGCGCTCCTCGACCTGCACGAGGGCAGGATCCACGGGCGGGGCGTGCTGGTCCCCTGAAGCGCCGGGAGGAGGTGAGGGCGTACACGCCCTTCTTGCGGCGCCCGCGCTCTCGCTGGCGGCCGTCGCGTGCGGCGGAGCGCCGGTTCCTCTCGGGGACGGACCGGCAGGGGTTCGCGCTGACGCGGCAGCCCTTCTCGCGGGAAGGGCATCCCGGCCGTCCTGGCCGGCTCCGACGGGATCCCGCCGGTGATCCTCGCGCGCGTCGCGCTCGGGGAGGCGGGCCCACGCCGCCGGCGGCGACGAGCCGGCCGCCTCTGGCGCCCTACAGCGCCAGCACCGAGGCGGTCTTCCAGCCCGTGTAGAACTCTATGGCCGCCATGCCCTGCTCGCGGCCGCCCACCCCGCTCTGCTTGGAGCCCCCGAAGGGCACCTGGAACTCCACCCCCGCCGTGGGGAGGTTGACGTTCACCAGTCCCGTCTGGGAGCGCTCGATGAACTCCTCGGCGTAGCGCAGCGAGCGGGTGGCGATCCCGGCGGTCAGCCCGTAGCGGGTGTCGTTGGCGATCTCGACGGCGTGGTCGAAGTCGCGCGCCTTTATCACCGCGAGGACGGGGCCGAAGATCTCCTCCCGGGCGGTCTTCGAGCCGTTGTCCACGTCGGCGACGATGACCGGGGAGATGTAGTAGCCCTCCTCCCGGGGGCCGGTGGCCCCGCCGTCGAGCACCACCCGCCCGTCCTCGCGGGCCTGCTCTATGGCCCCGAGGATGCTCTCGTACTGGCTCTCGTTTATCACCGGGCCTATGACGGCCTCCTCGTCGAGCGGCTCGCCGAGCTTCAGCGCCCTTGTGGCCTCGACGACCTGCTCGAGAAAGGCCTCGTAGACCTCCTCCACCACCACCGCCCGGCTGGAGGCGGTGCACTTCTGGCCGGCGTAGCCGAAGGCGCCGTAGGCCACCTTGGCGGCGGCGTCCTCGAGGTCGGCGTCCTCCATGACCACGTAGGGGTTCTTCCCCCCCATCTCGAGCTGCACCTTCTTGCCCGCGGCGCGCTCCTGGATGGAGAGCCCCACGGCGGTGGAGCCGGTGAACGAGATGGCCCTCACCCGCTCGTCGCGCACCAGGGCGTCCCCGGAGGAGCCGCCCGGCCCCATCACCAGGTTCACCACCCCGCCCGGGAGGCCGGCCTCCTCCAGGATCCTCACCAGCTCCGCGGCGTTGAGGACGGCGTTGGCCGCCGGCTTTATGACCACGGTGTTGCCGCAGATGAGGGCCGGGGCCATCTTCCAGGAGGGGATGGCCAGCGGGAAGTTCCACGGGGTTATGAGGCCCACGACCCCCAGGGGCTCGCGGGTGGAGGTTATGCGCACCCCGGGGCGGGTGGAGGGGGCTGCCACCCCGTAGAGCCGCCAGCCCTCCGAGCCGTAGTAGCGGAAGATGGCCGCCGCCCGCGACACCTCGGCCCGGCTCTCGCCGAGGGGCTTCCCGGCCTCCAGCGCCATCAGGCGGGCGAGCTCCTCCGAGCGGGAGTCTATGATGTCCGCGGCCCGCAGCAGGATCTGGCCGCGGGCCGCGGGCAGCGCGGACCTCCACCCGGGGAGGGCCTCCTGCGCCGCCGCCACCGCCCGCTCCATCTCCCCCCGGTCCGACCTGGGGGCGGTGCCCAGCACCTCGGAGGGCCTCGCGGGGTTGCGCACCTCCTCCACCTCTCCGGAGTCCGCGGGCACCCACTCCCCGCCGATGTAGTTCCTGGACTCTATCTGCGACTCGATCACGCGGCTCTGCACCTCCTCTTCTTCTGCCTTCTCCTGCCCCTACATACCCGCTCCCCGGCGGGGCCTCACAGCGGGGCGACCTCGTTTCTCAGGGTCATCCCGCCCACCGCGACCTCCACCGCGTCGCCCGGGGAGAGCGAGAAATCCTCCTCCGGGACTATCCCCGTCCCGGTCATCAGGAAGGCCCCGCGGGGGAAGGAGAGCTCCCTGCCCAGGTAGGCGGCGAGCTCCTCCGGCGGGCGGACCATCCGCGAGGTCGAGGTCTCCCCCTCGAAGGCCTTCTCCCCGCCGCGCAGGATGCGCAGCGAGATCCCGAGGTCGCCCAGCTCCGCCGCGCCCGCGAGCTCTATCCCCGGCCCCAGCGAGCAGGCGCCGTCGTAGATCTTGGCCTGCGGCAGGTACAGCGGGTTCTCGCCCTCTATGTCGCGGGAGGAGACGTCGTTGCCCGCGGTGTAGCCCACCACCTCCATCCTGCTGTTCAGGACCAGCACCAGCTCCGGCTCCGGCACGTTCCAGGCGCTGTCGGCGCGCACCCGGACCATCTCCCCCGGCCCGACCACCCGCCAGCCGGGGGCCTTGAAGAACAGCTCCGGCCTCTCGGCGGTGTAGACCTTGTCGTAGATGTCCGCCTCCGAGGACTCGAGCATCCTGGCCTCCCGGCTGCGCTCGTAGGTGACCCCGCTGGCCCAGACCTCGTGCCCGGGCTCGACCGGGGCGAGAGGGGGGTGGCCGGCGGGGTCCCCGGCCGGGAGCGCCCGCAGGAAGCCCTCCACGCCGTCCGCGGGCAGCTCCAGCAGCAGGTCCAGGGTGAAGCCGGCCGGCAGGTACCGCCCGTCCAGCGCCCAGCGCGGCCCCCCGGGCGCGGCGTGTCTCGACAGGTGCATCTTCTCTCGGCCACCTCCTCCTCTTCTGTCTCCCGCCGGAAAACCTACCACGGCGGGCGGCGGCTTGCGCGGGGAGGGGCGCGGCTGTAGGGTAGACGGCGGGCCGGGGAAGCGAGAGACGGGAGGTTTTCGGGCGTGGAGATCCTGCCGGGCATCCACCGGATAGAGTCCGACCTGGGGCCCCGCTTCATGTGCCAGTACCTGCTCCTCGGGGAGGAGCGGCGGGTGCTCGTGGACACCGGGATAGCGAAGACCCCCGGAGAGGCCATAGCCCCCTACCTGGAGGGGCTGGGCCTCGGCGTGGGGGATCTGGACGAGGTCATCATAAGCCACGCCGACCTCGACCACTGCGGGGGCAACCGCGCCCTCAAGCGGGAGAACCCGGGCCTGAGGATCTCCTGCGGCGAGCCCGACCGGCCCTACGTCGAGCGCAACCGGACGATGCTCGCCGAGCTCTACTGCTGGACGGAGCCCTACGGCTTCGGGCCCGACGAGGCGGCCAAGGAGCGCATCCTGGAGGACCTCGGGGGCGACTGCCCGGTCGACGCGGGGCTGCGCGGCGGGGAGACCCTCCGGCTCGGCCCCGGCTGGCGGATCGAGGTGCTGCACCTGCCCGGCCACACCCCCGGGCACCTCGGCCTCTGGGACGCGCGCAGCGGGGCGGCGATCATCATCGACGCGGCGCTGGAGAGCGGCATCTACGACCGGGAGGGGAACCGCCTCATCCCCCCGCGCTACTTCGACGCCGCCGCCTACGAGCGCACCCTGCGCTCCCTGCTCGCCCTGCGGCCGCGCCACCTGCTCACCGCCCACTACCCCCCGATGGGGGAGCGGGAGGCCGAGGAGTTCCTCAGGCGGTCGCTGGAGTTCGTGGGGAGGATGCGAAGCCTCGTCCGCGCCGCCCTGCGGGAGGGGACGACCGGCCTCAAGGAGCTCACCGCCCGCGCCGACGCCGGGCTCGGCCCCTACCCCCAGTCGGCCTTCGAGCTCGCCGCGGGGGTGAGGGCGCACCTGTCCGAGCTCTACTGAAGGGGAAGGAGGTAAGCGTAGAAGATGAGCGCTCCCAGGATCACCCGGGTCGAGACGGCCGCGATCCGGGCGGTGGGGCCCTCGGTGCTGGTGAGGGTGTGGGCCGGGGACGAGCACGGCCTCGGCGAGTGCTACCCCTCGGCCCCGGCGGCGGGCATCCACCACATCGTGATGAACATGGAGGAGCAGCTCCTGGGCGAGGACCCCCGCGACGTCGAGCGGCTCTACGAGAAGATGCGCCGCTGGAACATCTTCACCGGGGGGCAGGCCGGCGCGGTCATAACCGCCCTCTCCGGCATCGAGACGGCCCTCTGGGACCTCGCCGGCAAGCTGCAGGGCGTTCCCGTCTACCGGCTGCTCGGCGGGGCCTTCCGGCGTCGCGTCCGGCTCTACGCCGACTGCAACGCCGGGACGGTGGACGCCGCCGCCCACCACATAGAGGGCGGGCTCTTCGAGGAGGGGAGCAACGAGGAGTACATCGCCGTGGCCCGGGAGGCGGTGGAGAGGGGCTTCGACGCCATAAAGCTCGACGTGGACGACATCACCGGCCCGCTGCACCGGGACTTCTGGAACGGCGCGATCTCCCCGAGGGAGCACGAGGCGATGGTCGCCCGGGTGGCCGCCGTGCGCGAGGCGGTCGGCCCGGAGGTGGAGGTGGCCATAGACATGCACGGCCGCTTCGACATCCCCTCCTCGATCCGCTTCGCCCGCGCCGTGGAGCCCTTCGGGCTGCTCTGGCTGGAGGAGCCCACCCCGCCGGAGAACCTGGACGCCCTGGCAGAGGTGCGGCGCTCCACCTCCACCCCCATCTGCGCCGGGGAGAACGTCTACACCCGCTTCGACTTCCGGGAGCTCTTCGCCAAGCGGGCCGTGGACTACGTCATGCCCGACGTGGCCAAGTGCGGGGGGCTCGCCGAGGCCAAGCGCATCGCCAACCTCGCCGAGCTGGACTACATCCCCTTCGCCCCCCACAACGTCTCCAGCCCCGTAGGCACCGTCGCCGCCGCCCACGTGTGCGCCGCCGTCTCCAACTTCGCCGTGCTGGAGTGGCACGCCATAGACATGCCCCACTGGGAGGACTTCGTCCGCTACCCCGGCGGCCCGGTGATCCGGGAGGGGCACATCGAGCTCACCGAGGAGCCGGGGCTGGGGCTGGAGCTGGACGAGGAGGCCGCGTTCGAGCACCGGCACGAGAAGGGCGGCGTCCCCTTCTTCGGGAGGACTTAGCCGGCGCCGCCCTCCCAGGGCGGCGCCTCGCCTCCCCCGGCGCGCGCTCGGCGGTACTCGGAGACCATCAGCTCCGTGAGCTCCTCCACGGAGGTCTCCTCCGCGGGCCGGTCGTAGCCGATGCGGCCGTGCTGCAGCACGTTCACCCGGTCGCAGACCTCCAGCACGTGGGCGTAGTTGTGGGCGATCAGGATGATCGAGACCTCCCCCTCCTCCTTGAGGCGCTGGATGAGGTCCAGGATCATCGCGCCCTCCTTGGCCCCCATCGCCGCCAGGGGCTCGTCCATGAGCAGGATCTTCGCCTCCGAGTAGACCGCCCGCGCCACGGCGATGGCCTGCCGCTGGCCCCCCGAGAGCATGGCCACCTCGATGTCCAGGGAGGGGATGTTGATGCCGATGTCCGAGAGGTAGCGGCGGGTGAGCTCCTTCATCTTCCGGTTGTTGAGCAGGGGGAGGGGGCGGCGGGTGAGCTCCTTGTTCAAGAACATGTTGTGGTAGACGCTGAGGTCGTTTACGAGCGCCAGATCCTGGTAGACGGTCTGGATGCCCAGGGACTGCGCCTGCGAGACCGAGCGCAGCTGCACCTCCTTGCCCTCCAGGAAGATCCTCCCGGAGTCCGGGCGGTGGAAGCCGGTGATGATCTTGATGAGCGTGCTCTTGCCCGCCCCGTTGTCCCCGATGAGCCCCAGCACCTCCCCCTTGCGGAGCCGCAGCGAGACGTCCCGCAGGGCCACCACGCTCCCGAAGCGCTTGGAGATGTTCTCGACCCGCAGCACCTCCGGCGCGTCCGGCCTCATGTCGGGGCCCTCCTCCCCCGGCGCAGCCGGCCCACGTAGATGTTGAGCGCCATCACGATCAGGACGGCCACCCCGAGGATGATGTTGAACTCGTTGGCGTTGACCCCCTGCAGGGTGAAGCCGTTGCGCAGGATGGAGATCACCAGCGTCCCGATAAACGCCCCGATGACCGTTCCCACCCCGCCCGCGAGCGGCGTCCCCCCGATGACCGCCGCGGCGATGGCGTAGAACATGATCTCGGCCCCCCCGACGAGCGGGTCTATGGAGTCTATGCGCATCGCCTCGATGATCCCGGCGAACCCCCCGAGCACGCTGCACAGCATGAAGTTGCCGATCCTGATGCGGTCCACCCGGATGCCGGCCTCCCTGGCCCCGGTGAAGTTGCCCCCGGTGGCGAAGGTGTGGATGCCCCAGCGGGTGTGGTTGAGCACGGCGTGCATGATGATCATGATGCCCGTGGCCCACAGGATGCCCGCGTAGGGGTAGGCCCCGAGCGCCTGCTTGAGCGCGCTCTCCTCGGGGGCCGGGCGGGGGAAGCCCCCGGTGAGGATGACGTTGAGCCCCCCGAGCAGGAAGAAGGTCCCCAGGGTGGCCACGAAGGAGGGGACCCCGAAGTACACGCGCAGCGCCCCGTTGGCGAAGCCCACCACCGCCGTCGCCGCGAGCGCCACGGCTATGGCGAGCGGGAGCACGAGCAGCAGCCGCTCGTAGGCCAGGTACATGACGATGGGGGCGAACCCGTAGGCCTGGCCCACGGAGAGGTCTATCTCCCCCAGGATCATGACCATCACCAGCCCCACCGCGATGATGGCGGTGGTGGCGGCGAACTGCGCCAGCGCCCGGAGGTTGCCCTGGGTGAGGAAGGCGGCGTTGGCGGCCTGGAAGTAGACCACGAGCGCGACCGCCACCGCGAAGATGCCGGCCTCCCGCCTCTCCAGCAGCGCGCCGGAGAGCCGGGGCAGCGGCCCCTCCCGCCCGCCGGTTGCGCTCTGCCCGGCCATCCCCTACGAAGCCGCCGGCGCCTCGAGCAGCCGCGGCCGCTCGGAGTCGCCCTCGTAGCGGGACTCGGTCTCCAGGTACTGCCCGGCGTCCTCCTGGGTGACGAACTTGAGCCCGGTGTTGGTCTCGGCCGGTCCGGTGAGCCCCCCTGAGATCTTGTACAGGTACAGCTGCAGCACGGGGTAGAAGCCCTGCAGGTAGGGCTGCTGGTCGATGGTGAAGTCTATGTGCCCCTCCCGCAGGATCTCCAGCGTCTTGGGCAGGAGGTCGTAGCCGCCGGCCCTCACCCCCTGCTCGTGCAGGTTGTACTTCTTCATGACCTGCGCCACCCCCTGCGTGCTGCCCGCGTCCACGGCGAACATCCCCCGCACGTCCTTGTGCCCCTGGTAGTACGCGTCGATCCTGTTGAGCTCCTCGGGCAGCTCGGCCCCGGTCTCTATCTCCTCGTACTCTATGGGGGCCCCGGAGTCCTCGATGGCCTGTATGGCCCCGTCGATGCGCGGCTGGATGTTGAGCTGGCCCTTGGTGGCGATGAACAGCGCCACCGGCCCCTCCTCGACGAGCTCCACGATCCGCTTGCCCATCTCGACCCCGGAGAGAAAGAGGTCCTGCCCGATGTACGCCAGCGCCGGGTTGGTCCCCGGCCCCTTGCCGTTGGCGTTGTACGCCACCACGGGTATCCCCTGGTCGAGCGCCCGCCGGATGGGGTCGTTGAACGCGTCCGGGTCCACGATGGAGACCGCTATCCCGTCCGCACCCCCCGAGATGGCCGTGTTCATCGCGTCAACCATCTCCCGCACCACCGAGGTCTCGGACCCGGTCCACTGGTAGCGGGTCCCCAGCAGCGCGCTGGCGTCCTCGATGCCGTACTGCGTGGGCGTGAAGAAGGGGTTCGTCGTGACGTGGTTCACGAACACGAAGTTGTACTCGGGCGTCTCGGGGAAGTTCCCCACGCCCCCGCCCCCGCCCTGCTGGCCCGCCTCCTCGGCCCTCCTGCAACCCCCGAGCAGGAGCCCCGCCCCCGCAAGGGCCCCCGCCGCGAGGAACTCCCGCCGCCCCAGCCGGTAGCCGCCAAGCCCGCCAGAAGAAGATGGCTCCATACCCTCTCAGCTCCCAAGAAAAACTCGCCTTTCCCCTGCGTGAACATTGTCATACCAATTTCCGGGGCTGTCAAGGGCTACTGGGGCTGCTCGCCCTGCTCCCACCAGAGGCCCATGCGGGCGGTGGTGCCGCCGTCCACGTAGAGCACCTGTCCGGTTATGAAGTCGGCGGCGTCGGAGGCCAGGAAGGCCGCTGCGGGCCCGACGTCTTTGGGCTTGCCCACGCGGCCCCAGGGGACCAGCTCCCTGCCCTGCTCTGGGGAGTAGCCGGGGATATCGTAGTAGCGGGGCACCTCGATGAGCCCGGGGCCGATGGCGTTCACCCGGATCCCCCTCCCCGCCAGCTCTATGGCCAGCTGGCGGGTGAAGGCGATGATGGCGCCCTTCGTCGCGGCGTAGGCGGTGTGGTGGGGGAAGCCGGCGAAGCCGTGGACCGAGGTTATGTTGACGATGCTGCCGCCGCCCGCCTCGAGCATGTGCGGGACGGCGCTGCGGGCGCAGAAGAAGTAGCCCTTCATGTTGAGGTCGAAGATGGCGTCGTAGGTCTCCTCGTCGGTGTCCAGAAAGTCCAGCGCCCGGGTTATGCCGGCGTTGTTCACCAGCACGTCGAGCCCCCCGAGGGCCTCTGCGGCCTCCTCTACCACCCGCTCGCACTCCGGCACCCGGCTCAGGTCCCCCCGCACCGGGTGGGCCCTGCGGCCCGCCCGCTCCACCTCCCCCACCGTCTCGTCCGGTGGCGTGTGGGCGTAGTGGACGGCCACGTCGGCCCCGCAGCGGGCCAGCTCCACCGCTATGGCCTGCCCGATGCCCATCCCCGCGCCGGTCACCAGCGCCCTCTTTCCGGCAAGGTCGTACATCCTCTACCCGGCCCCCCTTCCGCGCCGCGCCTCGCGCTTCTCCCAGCCCTCGGCGAACAGGTTGAAGTGCACATCCTGCTTGGGGTGCGCCTCCACCACCTCTTCGTCGAGCTCCACCCCCAGCCCCGGCCCCCGCGGCAGGGGGAAGCAGCCGTCCTCTACCTCCGGCAGCCCGGGGGCGACCCGCTTTAGCCAGGGGTCGGCGAAGTCGTTGAAGTACTCCTGGATGCGGAAGTTCGTGGTGCACGCGGCCAGGTGCAGCGCCGCGGCCGTGCCGATCTGGCCGCCCACGTTGTGCGGGGCGACCGTCACGTAGCAGGCGTCGGCCCACGCGGCGAGCTTCTTGGTCTCCAGCAGCCCCCCGATGTGGCTTATGTCCGGCTGGATGACGTCGGCGGCCTGCAGCTCGAAGAGCTCCCGGTACTCGCCCCTCTGGTGGATGCGCTCCCCCGTGGCCACCGGTATCCCCGCCGGGGCCCCCTCGGAGACCTTCTTGAGCGCCTTGAGGTTGGTGGGGGGCACCGGCTCCTCCGCCCACCCCAGCCCGTAGGGCTCGAGCAGCCGGATCATCTCCAGCGCCTGCGCCGGGGAGAAGCGCCCGTGCATCTCCAGCAAGATCTCCGTCTGCGGCCCCACCGCCTCCCTCACGGCCTCCACGAGCGCCACCGCCCGCAGCTTCTCCTCCCGCTCCAGCTCGTAGTAGCCGGGGCCGAAGGGGTCCACCTTGAGCGCCCTGTAGCCCCGCTCCACCACCCGCCGGGCCGCCGCGTAGAACTCCTCCGGCTCCCTCTCCACCCGGTACCAGCCGTTGGCGTAGGCCTTTATCCTCTCGCGCACGGGTCCGCCCAGCAGGTCGTAGACCGGGCGCCCGAGCGCCTTGCCCACGATGTCCCAGCAGGCCATCTCGAAGCAGGCGAGCCCCGAGCTCAAGACCTCCCCCGGCCGCGAGAAGTCGTCGCGGGTGAGCTTGAGGACGAGCTCCTCTATCCGGAAGGGGTCGTGCCCGATTATGTGCCGCCCGGCGGCCTCCCGGATGTAGCCCAAGAGCGCCTCGGTGTGGTTGACCATCCGCGCCTCGCCCAGGCCCGTGAGCCCCTCGTCGGTGCTCAGCCGCACGATGGTGAGGTTGCGCCACTCCGTCCCCACCACGAAGGTCTCGACTTCGCTGATCCTCATGCCGCCTCCCGCGCCGGGATGCCGGCGAAGGGCGTCCCAGGCTTGGTCGTCTCCGCCTGCGGGTAGTAGCGCTCGAGCATCGAGAGCCCTATCTCCGCCCGCCTGACCCGCTCGCGCCCCAGCGCCACCGCCGTCTGCTCCAGGTGCGTCCCGCTCGGGTAGATGTTCGGGGCGTTCCTGAGGCCGAACTTCACGAACACCGGGGAAGCGACCCGCACCAGCTCCGCTATCTCGTAGTGGCGCACAAAGCCCCCGAAGTCGTCAGGCACCTCCACGTAGACGTCGAGCGGCAGGCTCGTTACGGCCCGGATCGCCGCAAGCTGCGCGGGGGAGAGGTCGGTGGGCACGTTGTAGGTGTCGGCCCCCAGAGACTCCATCGCCTTGACGGCGGCGGCGTTGGCCGCCGCAAGCTGCACGGAGACCTTGACCACGAGATCCCCGGGCAGCTCCCCCCTGGCCTTGAGGTCGCGCAGCACCCACAGAAGGCCCGCGTCGGCCACGAGCACCCCCCGCAGGCCGAGCTCCACCCCCCTGAGCACGTCTTCCAAGGCGTAGGCGAGCTGGTCCTGCCCCCGGTGCTGGGCCCCGAGGACCCTCCCCGCCCCCGAGATCGCTGCAGCCCCCGTCTCCCACGAGGCCCGCGGCCCCACGAACAGCGAGAGCTCTATGCCCGCCTCGCGCGCCATGGCGCACATCTCGGCTATCTCCGCGTCGGTGAGCAGCATGATCCCCGAGCCCTGCGAGACCCGGTGGATGTGCACCCCCCGCCTCCCGGCCTCCTCCAGCACCGCCTCCAGCACCCGCGGCCCCTCGACGCTCGGGATCTCCACCCTGTAGTGCGCCCCGTCGGGAAAGCGCTTCGGCGAGTCCGGAGGCTCCCCGGGCTCCCCGCCCGGGAGCCCGAGCCCCAGGAGCAGCTCGCGCGCCCTCATCGTCCCTCCTCCCTACGTGTCGCCCTGCCGTCGGCGAGGAGCCCCTCCTCGAGCGCCTCCCGGATGTCCCGGTGGGTGTGCTCCAGGTGCGCCCGCATCTCCTCCCGCGCCCCCCGCGCGTCGCCCCGCTCGACGCACCCCAGGATCCTCTCGTGCTCCTCGAGCGCCCGCAGCGCCGCCCCGGGCAGCGAGGCGCTCACCTTCCGGCTCTCCCGCAGCAGCTCCACCACCGGCTCCAGCATCGTGAGCAGCACCCCGTTGCCCGTGGCCCGCGCCAGCTGCGCGTGAAACTCCACGTCCGCGTCCACGTACCCCTCCGGCGCGTCGATCTGCGCGCGCATCCTCTCCAGCTGCTCCCGCATCGCCCGCACCTCCTCCGGCCCCGCCCGCTCGGCGGCGAGCCCCGCCACCTCCACCTCCAGGATGCGGCGTATCTCCTGCAGCTCCAGCAGCGACCGGCTGCGCACCCGCAGCAGCGCCGAGAGCGCCTCCCGCACCGCCGCGGGGTTCCCCCCGCTCACCACCGCCCCCCGGCCGTGCTCGATGCTCACCACCCCGCGGGCCTCGAGCAGGTTCAGCGCCTCCCGCACCACCGTCCGGCTCACCCCGAGCCGCTCCACCAGCTCCCGCTCCGGCGGCAGCCGCTCCCCCGCCGCAAGCCCCCCCGAGAGGATCATCTCCAGCAGCCGCTCCGCCGCCCGGTCCCTCAGCCGCACCCTTCTCGTCGCGCCGCCCATCCCGCCGCACATTGTCATACCAATCCCGGGGGCTGTCAACGGGGGCGGGGTTTTGTGCTAAAGGTTTGGGCCGCTGCGTCCGACAACCGGTACAGGCGACGAAGGGAGAACAGGCGGCATGCAGAACGGGCGGGTCTTCGGTCCTGGGGACACCATCAGGATCAGCGTCGGCATCCGGCACACGATGCACATCGACAGCGTGACGGTGGTCTTCGCCCACGAGCGGCGGGAGGGGGTGGAGCTGCAGCTCTTCGGGGGCCCGGCCCCCTTCGAGGAGGGCGGGCGCACCTACACCGTCTCCGAGGTCTGGCGCAGCGAGGCGGAGGTGGTGGCCACCGTGCCGGCGAACACCACCCCCGGGCGCTACGCCCTGAGCCAGGTCCTGCTGGAGACCTACGGCGGGCGCGTCTACCGCTACGGGCCGGAGGAGCTGGGCGCGGCGGCCGGGGATCTCGGCTTCGAGGTCGTGGAGGAGCCCCTGGAGCGGCCCGTCATAGAGGGGCTCGGCTACACGTAGGGGAGGTTTCGCCCGGCGGCCGGCCGGGAAAGATGGAGCCTCCGGAAGGAGGTGATGCCGGATGCTCGCGACCTTGCAGCAGGAGAGCGCCGGGCTCCTCGAGGAGGGCCTCCTCGGCGGGCTCGCGGCCCAGAGCGAGGTCGCAGACCTCCTCGAGGGGCTCTACTACCGGGCGCTTCTGTAGGAGAGAGGACGGGGCCGGGCCGAGAGAGAGGGGAGAGGCCCGGCCCCGCCGCATGGGGGAGGATGGCTGTCTCGTCGCGCCTACCAGAGCACGTTGTTCCCGCCCGGGTTCGGCTGCGAGCCGCCGCGCCGCGCCGGGGCCCCGATCTCATCGCCGCCCCGGTTGTTCAGCGTGGAGTTGCCGGGGTCGCAGCCCTCGTTGCCGTTCCCGTTGCCCGCGTTGCAGTGCACCTTCTGCGGCGGCGGCTCCGGACACTTCGACACGGCGAAGGCCGGCGGGACCATCACCACCAGGGCCGCCACCGCCGTGATGACCAGTTGCGCTGCGCGTCGCCTCATCGCGCCTCCTCGGGCCGGGGTATGTGCCAGCCACCAGCCTAGGGCAGCGCCGGGGGCCGCGCATCGGCCGAAGGGATGCTCGCAGGACCGTATCGCGGGGCGCACCAAAGTGCGCCCCGGGACATAGCACCCGAAAGGAAAAGAGAAGCCGGGCGGCCCGCGATCCGGGCCGCCCGGCCCCTTTGCAAGGGCTACCGGGAGCTCTCCGCCCTGCTCCCTAGCGGCGGATGTAGCGGAGGCTCAGGCCGCCGGTCGCGACCAGGGCGAGCCCCCCGAGGACGCCGAAGAGCAGCGCCCCGCCGGTCTCCGGGAGCGTCCCGGAGGGAGCCGCGGCCTCCGCCGCTGCCCCGGCCTCGGTCTGCGCGGCCGCCGCGCCGCCCGCCTTGGGGAAGATGCCCGTGCTGGCCACCACGAAGAGGCCCTCCGTGTTCAGCACCCCGTTGGCCCCCGGCGCGTTGATGACCGGGTCGGCGGTCACCGTGATCACGACGCTCCCCTCCTCGATCTCGGCGTTCTGCCCGTCGATGAGGGTGCCCTGCGTGGCGTCGGCGTCCTGCAGGGTGACCGAGGCGCCCTCCGTCACCGTGTACTCGCCCGGGATCACCAGCACGTCGCCCGCGTTCACCACCCCGTCGGTGTCGTTCTGCACGATCACCTGCAGCCCGGCCAGCGGCCCCGCGGGGGCCACCGGCGCCCCGTACTGGTCCTCGAACTGCGCCTCCGCCGCCGAGGCGGCGAGCAGGGTGGCGGCGAACACCGCCGCGGCCAGAACGAACAGGCGAAAACCGGCGCCGCTGAAAGGAGAGCTCAACCCCATGCCCAATACTCCTTCATCACGACTTAACAATTCCAAATACGGTTACAGAATGCCGCGTCCCCGGGCCCCTGTCAAGCATTTTTCATGCGAAATCCAGGGATTTATCCCATTTTTTTCTATTCTTGCCGCTCCCTTCCGGCGGAGGATGCGAGCCAGCCCACCTTTCTTTGCAGCTCCTCGTCGAGGGGGTTTCTGCGCAGGGCCTCGCGGTAGCTGCGGAGGGCGTCCTCCAGCCGCCCCCGGCGCTCGTAGTAGGTGGCGAGCCGCATGTAGGGGGCGAAGTGCCGCGGGTTCAGCTCTATGGCCTTTCTGTAGGCCCTCTCCGCCCGCTCCCACTGCCCGGCCTGCATCGCGAGCTCCGCCTCCCGCTCCCGCAGCCGGGGGTCCCAGGGGTTCAGGCTCTGCGCCCGCTCCACGGCGGCGAGCGCCTCCCGCGGGTCCCGGAGGCCGTGGCTCTGCGCCTCCGCCCGGTCGGCCAGGTAGAGGGGGGCTACGGCCGCGGCGGCGGCGAGCGCCACCGCCGCCGCGGCCGCGCGCAGCGGCCACCGCAGGGGGGAGGGGCGCGCCACCCGCCAGGGAGAGGCCAGGAGGGCCAGGTACAGGAAGGCGGGGAGGGTTACCCCGGGCATCTGCCAGAACCACTCGGCGGAGCTGTGCACGAACCAGTAGGCCACCGCCGCCGCGAGCGCCCCCACCTGCGCCCGGCCTTCGCCGCCCAGGCTCCCGAAGCGCTCCCGCAGCCCCGCGCCGACGCACACCGCGAGAAAGCCCGCGAGCAGCGCCCCGCCCACCACGCCCCTCTCGGCCAGC
>Ga0068704_100218_pt1 | contig 24633 bp, 24 predicted proteins | sample CeladaPassaD2F12_FD_62225 | JGI IMG/M metagenome (GOLD analysis project Ga0068704, IMG submission 62225) | Cellulose-adapted microbial communities from the Joint BioEnergy Institute, USA - Passage D2F12 | ecosystem: Engineered > Bioreactor > Continuous culture > Unclassified | place: USA, Joint...
CTCACGAACCTCCGCACCAGCTCGCCGCTCTTCTTGCCGGGCGCCTCCTCCAGCGAGCTCGAGGCGTCCACCCCGTACGGGTCGAGGCGCTCGATGGCCGCCCGCACGTTCTCGGGCGTGAGCCCTCCGGAGACGACGATGTTAGCACAGCCCCGCAGCCTCTTGGCCAGCTCCCAGTCGAAGGGGGTCCCGGTCCCCCCGTAGAGCCCCTCCCTCCAGGCGTCGAGCAGGAAGAGGTCGGCCTCGGGGTAGCGTTCGATCTCGGAGAGCGAGCCCGCATCCCTAACCCGGAGCGCCTTGATGACGCCCAGCCCCCCCTCCCGCACCCTCCGGACCTCCTCCGGGCCCTCGTCGCCGTGCAGCTGGGCGTAGTCCAGCCCCACGAGGGAGGCCACGCGCAGCACCTCCTCGGGAGGGGTGTTCACGAAGACCCCGACCCTGAGCACCCCACCGGGGAGCGCGCCGGAGATCTCCCGCGCCCGCTCCACCCCCACCCGCCGCGGGCTCCGCTCGAAGAAGACGAACCCCACCGCGTCCGCCCCGGCCCCGGCCGCCACCAGGGCATCCTCGACGCTGGTTATCCCGCAGACCTTCACCTTGGCCATACGGTAGGGATTGTAGCGCCTTGCAGGGCCCGGGTCGCGCCGGATAAGCGGAACGCCCCCGCGCAGAAGGACGGCGGAGCACGAAGCGCGACCGAAATCACTCAAATGGGGGATGTGCGCCCCGGCCCTCCCGGCATAGCATGGGAACCTGCACAGAGGGAAGAGGCGGAGAGGAACGATCGGTGGTGGTAGGCGTGGCCGGCAGCGGGGCCAGACCGTTGAGGGAAGAGCGCTACAGGGAGCTTTTCCGGTATGCGCCGGAGGGTGTGATCTCGTTGGACGCCGGAGGGCGGGTGCTGGGGACGAGCGGCTCCCTACGGGGACTCCTCCCGGAGGAACCGTGCGGGGAGCGCCTCCTCCGGCTCGTCCCGCCCGGCGAGCAGGAGATGGTCTCGCGCGCCGTGCAGGGCGCGCTCCGGGGCGAGCTGCGGGAGATGGAGATCCCCTGCTCCGGGGGGCGGAGGCTGCACCTGACGCTCGTGCCCGCCAGGACCGGCGAAGGGGTCGTGGGCGTCTCCGTGGTGGTGCGCGACGTGACCGGCCGGCGGGCCCTGGAGGAGCAGCTCCTGCGCGAGGCGCTCATGGACCCGCTCACAGGGCTGCTCAACAGGACCCTCTTTCTCGACCGGCTGGAGCACGCCGCGTGCCGGTCCCGGCACGCGGCGATCGCGCTGCTGTACATGGACCTCGACGGCTTCAAGGAGATAAACGACACCTTCGGGCACGAGGCCGGGGACGAGGTGCTCCGGGAGGTCGCCCGCAGGCTGCGCTCCGGGCTGCGGCCCGGGGACACGGCGGCCCGGATCGGGGGCGACGAGTTCGGCATCCTCCTCGAGGACTCCAGGGCCTCCGAGGCCCTCCGGGTGGCCCGCAGGCTGCTGGAGGATCTGCGGGAGCCCATCGCGGCCGGAGAGCGTAGGGTTTGCGTGGCGGCCAGCGTGGGGATAGCCGCCGGACGCGGCGAGGACCGCGGCGCCCTGCACCTGATGAGGAGGGCGGACCTCGCGATGTACCGGGCCAAGCAGCGGGGCAAGAACCGCTGCGAGGTCTTCGACCCCGCCGCGACCCCGCAGGCCCTGGAGCGTGCCGGGGTCCGGGAGGCGCTCCAGCAGGCCATGGACCGGGGAGAGTTCACCGTCCACTACCAGCCCGTCGTCGCGCTGGCGCGGGGCGGGCGACCGGTCGCCGTCGAGGCCCTGGCCCGCTGGAGGCACCGGCACCTGGGCCTGATGCTCCCCGACCAGTTCATCCTCTCCGCCGAGCAGACCGGCATGATCGTGCCGCTCGGCCAGCTGGTGCTGGAGGAGGCGTGCCGGACCGCGGCGCGCTGGCGGCAGAGCGGCCGCCGGCTGCGGCTCGGCGTCAACCTCTCCCCCCGGGAGCTGTGGCAGCAGGACCTGCCGGAGAGGGCCGCCGCGGCGCTCCGGAGGGCGGGCCTCGGCCCCCAGGACCTGCAGCTGGAGCTCGCCGAGAGCGCACTGCTGCAGGAGCCGGAGGCCGCCGCCGGCCTCCTGCACAGGCTCGGAAGGCTCGGGATAGGGGCGGCCATCGACGACTTCGGCGGCGCCCGCTCCCCGCTCGGCCTCCTCGGGCGCTTTGCGGCAGACGGCCTCAAGCTCGACCGCTCGTTCGTCCGGGGGCTGGAGAAGAGCCGGGAGGAGGCGGCGATCGCGCGGGCGGTCATAGAGCTCGCCCACCGCCTGGGGATGCAGGTCACCGCGAAGGGCGTGGAGACGGAGGCGCAGGCGACCCTGCTGCGCAGCATGGGGTGCGACCTCGCCCAGGGCCACCTCTTCTCCCCGCCGCTCCCCGAGCGGGAGCTGGGCCTCCACGCGGGTGCTACCCCGTCCGTCTAGCACCCATGCGCACCTTCGGCCGCATAAAGGCGGCTTGTGGCCTCGGGACCTTCCCCGGGGGGACGCCGGTCTGTAGCATCGGGGTGGGCTCGAGGTTTTGTGCGCGCAACGAAAGAGGAGCGGTCCGGAACATGATAAGGGTGCTCATCAGGCTGGAGGCGGGCGCAGGAGGGCAGACAACGGTCAGGGCCGAGAGCATCCGGCAGGCCCTGGCGATAGCGCGGAGGTCCCACCCGGGGGCGCGGGCGAGCGTGGTCTTCCCGATCGACGGGGAGTCGTTCTTCGTCAAGGGCTCGCCGGGCGGAGGGAGGACGAAAGAGGGGGCCGCTCCCCGCGCCGACCGCCGGGGACCGGCCCCGCGGTGACCGGGCACGCTCCCCTCGCCGGCCTCCGGCGCCAGCGGGTGACGGATGCCCGCCGGTGAGCGTCTCCCTCCCCGAGAGGCGGGAGCCCGGCATGCCGGATGACCTGCGGCGGGCCATCGAGCGGGGCGAGATGTCCGTCCTCTACCAGCCCCAGCTCTTTCTCGAGACCGGCCGCGCGGCGGGGGCGGAGGCGCTCGTGCGCTGGGAGCACCCGGAGCGCGGGCCCATCCCGCCGGAGCGCTTTATCCCGCTGGCGGAGGAGAGCGGCGAGATCCTGGACCTCGGGCGCTGGGTGCTGGAGCGGGCCTGCGAGCAGGCGGCCCTCTGGCAGAGAGAGCTGCCGGGCTCCGGGCTGAAGGTGGGGGTGAACGTCTCGGTGCTGCAGCTGGAGCACCCGGGCTTCCCCGGCGCGCTGGCGGGCGTACTCCGCTCCACCGGCGCGGCGCCGGAGGGGATCGTCCTGGAGATCACCGAGAGCTCGCTGCTGGAGCACGAGAGCCGGGTCGCCGAGGCGCTCTGGAGAATCCGGCGCTCGGGCGTGATGCTGGCGGTGGACGACTTCGGCACGGGCTACTCCTCGCTCTCCTACCTGGACCGCTTCCCGGTGGACTACATCAAGGTGGACCGCTCGCTGGTGCGGCGCATAGAGACGAACGGCGAGCGGACGGTCTCGCTGCTGGAGGCGCTGGTGGTCTTCGCCCACTCGCTGAAGATGCGGGTCGTCGCCGAGGGGGTGGAGACCCCCGGCCAGCTCGAGACGCTGCGCGGCATCCACTGCGACATCGGGCAGGGGGTGCTGTTCTCGGGCCCCCTGCCGGCCGCCGGGGCCGGGGCCTTTCTCGCGGAGCACCTGCCGGGGGATCCCCCCTAAAGCGTTAGTCAAAACGTTTGACCCGTCGCGCGGTAGCCTGTGTGCTCGAAGAACCCCCGGACGTCTCGAACCGTGATGACCGCCAAGAGCGCCTCGCCCATCGCCTCCACCAGAGGGCCTCGCCGGTCCTGGCCCGGGCCTTCCTGAAGGAGTCCCTTCTCGACCTTCGAGAATCCCTCCTCTATGGGGTTGAAGTGTCCGGCGAGTAGTAGGGCGACAGGTAGAGGATCTCGCATCCAGCGCCCTCGACGATCAAACGGCCCAGTAGTAGGGTCGCCTGCCCACGTCCTCTTCGAGCAACCTCTCGATGGTGGCGTCCGTCTTCGGGAGCCTGCCTTCCCCTTTCGGGGGGCGAGCGTCCCTCCTTGGGGCTGCGAGACCACAGGAGCGTTTGACAGAAGAGATGCTGAGGCCGAAGGTGCGAGCGGCTTGGGCTTTTTGGGCATGCCGCCCTCGATTGCCGAAACGATCCTCGAGCGTAGGAGGGTAGGGTTTCATGGGGAGCATGGTCGCACTTTCTCGGCGACTACTACGGTTAAATGGTTGTGACGCCCGCTTTAGGGTATGGCGGCGATCCTCCCGACGAGCCCCGGGTCGCGCATGGCCGCCTCCCCCACCAGCACGGCGTCGGCGCCGGCCTCCCGCATCCTCTGGGCGTCCTCCGCGGTCTTTATCCCGCTCTCGGCCACCCGGACGACCCCCTCCAGCAGCGGCGAGAGGCGCTCGAAGGTCCCCAGGTCCACGCTGAAGTCCCGCAGGTCCCGGTTGTTGACCCCGACGATGCTGGCCCCGGCGGCGAGCGCCAGCTCCGCCTCCCGCTCGTCGTGCACCTCGACCAGCGCGTCAACCCCCACCTCCCCGGCGAGCGCCACGTAGCGGGCCAGCTCCTCACCGGTGAAGAGGGCGGCGATGAGCAGCACCGCGTCCGCGCGGGCCGCGGCCTCGAGCACCTGCGCCTCGTCCACCGTGAAGTCCTTGCGCAGGACGGGCAGCGAGGAGGCCTCCCGGGCCCGGCGCAGATCCTCCAGCGAGCCCCGGAAGCGCTCCGGCTCGGTGAGCACCGACAGGCAGCGGGCCCCCTGCCGCTCGTAGAGGGCGGCCTGCTCGGCGGGGTCCGCCTCCCGGATAAAGCCCGCCGAGGGCGAGGCCCGCTTTATCTCGGAGATGACCGCGAGGCCGGGGGCGGCGAGCGCCTCCCGGAAGCCCCGCTTCCCGGCCCGCGCCGCCTCCTCGTAGAGCCGCTCGATGCCCCCGGAGCGAAGCTCCGCCGCCCGGCGGCGCGCCGCCGCGGCGAGGGCGTCCAGCACCGTCCCGCTCTCCCTCACGCCCCCCTCCCGGCGAGCCGCCGGCTCACCCGCACGAAGCGCTCCAGCGCCGCAAGCGCCGCCCCGCTCTCCAGCGAGCCCTCAGCCAGACGCACCCCCTCCTCGATGGAGGGGGCCTTGCCGGCGACGTAGATCGCCGCCCCGGCGTTCAAGACGATCACGTCCCTCGACGCCCCCCGCTCCTCCCCCGAGAGCACGTCGCGCAGGATGCGGGCGTTCAGGTGGGCGTCCCCGCCGAGCAGCCCGTCCGGGGCGTGGCGGGAGAGCCCGAAGTCCTCAGGCGAGATCTCGTACTCCTCCACCCCCCCGCCGCCCACCTCGGCGACCAGCGTGGGGCCGGTCACCGTTATCTCGTCCATCCCGTCCCGCCCGTGCACCACGAGCGCCCGCTCGGCCCCGAGGCCCTCCAGCGCCTCGGCCATCGGCCGCACGTACCCGGCCGAGAAGACCCCCACCAGCTGCCTCCGGGCCCCGGCGGGGTTGGTGAGCGGCCCCAGCAGGTTGAAGACCGTCCGGAAGGGCAGCTCCGCCCGCACCGGGGCCACGTGCCTCATCGCCGGGTGGTGGGTGCGGGCGAACATAAACCCGATCCCCGCCTCCTCGATGCAGCGGGAGACCTGCTCCGGGGAGAGCTCTATCGCCGCGCCCAGCGCCTCCAGCACGTCCGCGCTCCCGGCCCGGCTGGTCGCCGCCCGGTTGCCGTGCTTGGCGATGACCACCCCCGCCCCCCGCGCGACGAAGGCGGCGGCGGTCGAGACGTTGATGGTCCCCTTGGCGTCGCCGCCGGTCCCGCAGGTGTCTACGACCCCCTCGGGGGCCCTCACCCGCGCCGCGAAGCGCCGCATCGCGCGGGCGAAGCCCACGATCTCCTGCACCGACTCCCCCCGCACGCGCAGCGCCGTCAGCAGGGCGGCCGTCGCCTCCGGGCTGGCCCCGCCCTCCATTATCGTCTCCAGCGCCCGCTCGGCCTCCCCCTCGGACAGGGGCTCCCCGGCGGCCGCCTTGCGCAACGCCTCGCGCAGCACCCCTAGCAGCCCTCTAGAAAGTTGCCGAGCAGCCGCATCCCCGCCCCCGTGAGGACGCTCTCCGGGTGGAACTGCACCCCCTCCACCGGGTACTCCCTGTGCCGGACCCCCATGATCACGCCGTCCTCCGTGCGGGAGACGACCTCCAGGCACCCCGGCACCGAGCCCGGCTCGATGACCAGCGAGTGGTAGCGGGTGGCCTCGAACCCCTGCTCTATCCCCCGGTAGACCCCCCGGCCGTCGTGCAGGATGCGGGAGGTCTTGCCGTGCACCGGCTCCCCCCGCACGATCCTGGCCCCGAACGCCTGCCCGATGGCCTGGTGGCCCAGGCAGACCCCCAGCACCGGCACCTCGCGCCCCGCCTCCCGGACCAGCTCCACCGAGACGCCCGCCTCGTTGGGGGTGCACGGCCCCGGCGAGACTACTATCCTGTCTGGATGCAGCTCGGAAACGCCGGCCACCGAGACCTCGTCGTTGCGCCGCACCAGGACCTCGGCCCCGAGCTCGCCCAGGTACTGGACGAGGTTGTAGGTGAAGGAGTCGTAGTTGTCTATGACCAGAACGCGCAAGGTGAGGCAGATTTTAGCGGAAAAGCCGCGAGCGTAGGAGGTTTCCCATGCCCCTGATCCTAAACGAAGCAGAGGTTGCCGACCTGCTGGATATGGGCTCTACCCTGGACGCCGTGGAGGCGGCGCTCAGGGCCCAGGCGGAGGGAAGGGCCACGAACCGCGCCCGGCGCCGGGTGATGATGCCGGGCAGCGGGCTGAACTTCATGGCCGCGGGCTTCCCGGAGAGCGGGCTCTCGGGGATAAAGGTCTACTCGGTCTCCCGGGGGGGCGCCCGCTTCTACACCATGCTCTTCGACGCCGAGAGCGGGGAGCTGCTCTGCATCATGCAGTCGGACAAGCTGGGGCAGATGCGCACCGGGGCCGCCAGCGGCGTCTCCGTGCGCCACCTGGCGCGCCCGGACGCCTCCACCCTGGGGATGTACGGCTCCGGCTGGCAGGCCGAGAGCCAGCTCGAGGCCATCGCCGCCGTCCGCGACCTCTCCCGCGTGATCGTCTACAGCCGCCGCGAGGAGTCCCGCAAGGAGTTCGCCGCGAGGATGAGCGAGCGGCTCGGCATGGAGGTGGAGACCACCGCGAACGCCGACGAGCCGGCCGCCCAGGACATAGTGGTCACCATCACCTCCTCCCGGGAGCCGGTGCTCCTGGGGGAGTGGCTCAGGCCGGGGACGCACGTGATCGCCGCGGGCTCCAACTTCCTCTCCAAGAGCGAGATCGACCCGGAGACGGTGCGCCGGGCGAGCTTCGTGTGCGTGGACTCCCGGGAGGAGCTGGGCCTGGAGGCCGGCGACCTGCTGCGCCCTCTCGAGTCCGGCGCGATCTTCCCGGAGGCGGTCTACGAGCTGGGGCAGGTGATCGCGGGCCAGGTGCCGGGGCGCCGCGGCCCGGAGGACATCACGCTGTTCGCCAGCCAGGGGCTGGCCCTGGAGGACATCGCGGCGGCCCGGGTGGTCTACGACCGGGCGGTAGCCCAGGACATGGGGCGGGACATAGAGTTTTGAGCTCCCCCGGTCCCGGCCGGGCGGGGAGGCTCCGCTCCGCCCGGCTCGCGGTGCTCGCCGTGTTCTTCCTGAACGGCGTCGTGGTGGCGAGCTGGTTCGTCCGCATCCCGGCCGTGCAGGAGCGGCTCTCCCTCGGCGAGGGGCCGCTCGGGGTGGCCCTGCTCGGCTCGGCCGCCGGGGCGATGGCGGCGATGCCGGCGGCGGGGTGGCTGATCCCGCGCTTCGGCAGCCGCCCCGCCGTCCTGGGGTCCGGGCTGGCCCTCTGCGCCTCGCTCCTCCTGCCGGCCCTCGCGCCCGGCCTCCCCGCGCTCGCGCTCGCCCTGTTCGCGCTCGGCGCGGCCAACGGCGCGCTCGACGTCTCGATGAACGCCCACGGGGTCGCCGTCGAGAAGGGCTACGGCCGCCCGATCCTCTCCTCCTTCCACGCCGCCTTCAGCCTCGGCGGGCTCGCGGGCTCGGCGCTCGGCGGCCTCGCCGCCGCCGGGGGGGTAGGGGTCCTCGCCCACTTCCTGGCAGTCTCCGCCCTCGCGCTCCCGGCGCTCGCCCTCGCCCACCTCTTCCTGCTCCCCGCGGGCGCGGACGCCAGAAGCGGCGGAGGCCCCGCCTTCCGGTGGCCGACGCGGGCGCTCCTGGGCCTCGGCGCCATCTCCTTCTGCGTCCTGCTCGGCGAGGGGGCGGTGGCCGACTGGAGCGCCGTGTACCTGGAGGACGCGCTCGGCACGGGGGCGGGGTTCGCCGCCGCGGGCTACGCCGCCTTCTCGCTCGCGATGACCGCCGGGCGCCTCGCCGGGGACCGCCTCACCCGGCGCCTCGGCCCCGTGGCCCTCGTGCGCTCCGGCGGCGCCCTCGCCGCGGCGGGGCTCGGGGCCTCGCTCGCCCTGGCGCACCCGCTCGCCGCGCTGGCGGGCTTCGCCTGCGCCGGGCTGGGCTTCTCCGTGGTCTTCCCGATCGCGCTCAGCGCCGCCGGTCACTCCGGGGCGATGCCCTCCGGCTCCGCGATAGCCGCGGTCTCCACCGCCGGGTACCTCGGCTTCCTCGTCGGCCCGCCGGCCATAGGCTTCCTCGCCGAGCTGCTCGGCCTCGGCGGCGCGCTCTACCTCGTCGCCCTCCTCAGCGCCACCATAGCCCTGCTCTCCCGCGCGGCCGGGAGCGCGGGAAAAGGGTAGGGATCCCGCCTAGAATCCCCTACTCGTGGACCGATAACGCCGACCGGAGGGAGGCACCCTGTGACCGAGACCTACGAGGACCGCCCGAGGACCGGAGGGGACTACGAGCCGCTCGGCGCCGCGCAGCCCGCCGGGCAGAAAGAGAACGCCCTGCGCCTGCGCGCCGGCTCCGCCACCGTCGAGGTCGCCGCGCTCGCCCCCGACCTCTTCCGGGTCGGCGCCTTTTTCGACGGCCGGCCGCCGGAGTACGCCTCGGAGGCCGTCGCCGCGCCGGAGGGGGAGCCGGTCCCGGTCTCCGTGCACCAGAGGGGGGAGGGGCTCGCGCTCTCCACCCCCGAGGCGGAGGCCCGCATCTCCCTCTCCCCCCTCCGCATGAGCTTCGCCGACAGCTCCGGGCGCACCTTCTGCGCCGACGACCCCGAGCTGGGGATGGGGGTGGTCCGGGGGGGCTCCCCCGCAGGCGACCCCGTGGCGCTCTACAAGCGCCGCGAGGAGGGCGAGCGCTACTTCGGCTGCGGGGAGCGCACCAGCGGGCTGGAGAAGACCGGCTCCTACCAGGTCTTCTGGAACGTCGACCCCCCGGCGGGCCACACCGCCGCCTTCAACAACCTCTACACCTCCATCCCCTTCCTCCTCTCCCTGCGCGGCGGGCGGGCATACGGCCTCCTCTTCGACAACACCCGCCGGGTGGAGTTCGACCTGGCCAGGGAGGACCCGGCGCGGATCCGTCTGGGGGCCGAGGGCGGCGACATCGTCTACTACGTCTTCTGCGGCCCCACCCCCCGGAGGGTGCTCGAGCGCTACACCTGGCTCACCGGGCGGACGCCCATGCCGCCGCTGTGGGCCCTGGGCAACCAGCAGAGCCGCTGGAGCTACGCGGACGAGGAGGAGGTGCGCCGCATCTCCCGCGCCTTCCGCGAGCGGGACATCCCCTGCGACGTCCTCTACCTGGACATAGACTACATGGACGGCTACCGGGTCTTCACCTGGGACCGCGACCGCTTCCCCGACCCGCGGGGGCTCATCTCCGAGCTCGGGGAGGAGGGCTTCCGGGTGGTCGCCATCGTGGACCCCGGCGTGAAGGTGGACGAGAACTACCCCGTCTACACCGAGGGCAGGGAGAACGGCTTCTACTGCCTGACGCCCGGCGGCGAGGAGTACCGCAACGCCGTCTGGCCCGGGGTGTGCGCCTTCCCGGACTTCACCAGCGCGCGGGTCAGGGAGTGGTGGGGCGGGAACCACCGGGCCCTGCTCGACGAGGGGGTCTCCGGGGTCTGGTGCGACATGAACGAGCCCTCGCTCTTCATCCCCGAGCACTCCACCATGCCCCCCGACGTAGTGCACCCCGGCGACGGCCGGCCGCGGCTGCACGGCGAGGTGCACAACACCTACGGCTCGCTCATGGCCCGCGCCGCCCGCGAGGGCCTGCTCGGGCTGCGGCCCGGAGAGCGGCCGTTCGTCATCACGCGGGCCGGCTACGCCGGGCTGCAGCGCCACGCCCTGCAGTGGACCGGGGACAACTCCTCCTGGTGGGAGCACCTCTGGATGGCCATGCCCCAGCTGCAGAACCTGGGGCTCTCCGGGGTCGCCTTCTGCGGGGTGGACGTGGGCGGCTTCTTCGGCGACTGCGACGGGGAGCTGCTGGCCCGCTTCACCGAATTCGGCGTCCTGCAGCCCTTCTGCCGCAACCACTCGGCCAAGGGCACCGTCCCGCAGGAGCCCTGGGCCTTCGGCGAGCCCTACGAGTCGGTGTGCCGCAAGATGATAAAGCTCCGCTACCGCCTGCTGCCCTACCTCTACACCCTCTTCGAGGAGTGCCACCGCACCGGCGCCCCCATCCTGCGGCCCCTGCTCTTCGAGTTCCCGGAGGACGAGACCACCTACGCCGCGGACGACGAGTTCATGCTGGGCGGCGCGCTGCTGGCGGCCCCCATCACCCGCCCCGGCATCGAGCACCGGCACGTCTACCTGCCGGAGGGCACCTGGTTCCACTTCTGGAGCGGGGAGCGCTTCGAGGGGCCCGCGCACATCCTCGCCCACGCTCCGCTCGGCGAGCCCGCCCTCTACGCGAGGGCGAACGCGGCCCTGCCCCTCGGGCCGGAGAAGAGCCACACCGGCGAGCGCCCCGCGGAGGACTCGCTGACGCTCCTGATCCACGCGGCCGAGGGCTCGGGCTCCTCGGCGCTCTACGAGGACGAGGGGGACGGCTTCGCCTACCGGGAGGGGGTCTACGCCCGGCGCGAGATCTCCTGCCGGCGCGCCGGCGGGCGCATCACCGTGCGGCTGGGGGAGCGCGAGGGATCCTACGACCCGGGACGGCGGGAGGTCGTGCTGGACGTCCGCGGCATACGGGGCGCGCGCAGGGCAACGGTGAACGGCGAGGAGCGCCCGCTTCGCCTCGGGGAGGGCCGGGTAGCGGTGGCGCTGGAGGAGCGGCCCGGGGAGACCGTCGTCGAGATCGAGGCTACTTGAACTCCGCGTAGCCGTCGTCGGTCATGACCACCGAGCCGTTTATGGCGTCGGCCTCGTCGGTGGCGAGCAGGGCGACCGCCCCGGCGATCTGCTCGGGGGTCTGGAGCCGGCGGCGCATCTGGCCGCGGGCCAGCCTCTCGCCGAGCCCCATGTCCTTGTAGCCCTGGATGATGGGGGTGTCCACCCCGCCCGGGGCGATGGCGACGACCCTTATGCCGTGCGGGGCGAGCTCCAGCGCCGCCGCCTGGGTCATCATCTTGACCGCCCCCTTGGCGGCGTGGTAGCCGATGACCCCCGGCGAGGCGAGGAAGGCGTAGACCGAGGCGGTGTTGATGATCACGCCGGGGTTCTTCAGGGCGACCATCTTTCTCCCGGCGGCGAGTATCCCGTAGTAGACGCCGTACTGGTTCACCCGGACCACCCGGTCGTAGTGCTCGGGCTCGTGCTCCAGCAGGGGGGCGTAGTGCCCGATGCCGGCGTTGTTGAACATCACGTCGAGGGTGCCGTACTCCCCGACCGCCCGCTCGACGGCGGCCTCCACCTGCGCGAACTCCGAGACGTCGGTCCGGACGAAGACCGCCTCGCCCCCGAGGCTGCGCACCTCCCGGACCACCCCCTCCCCGCCGCGCTCGTCGAGCTCGGCGGCGACGACCCGGGCCCCCTCGCGGGCGAACTTGAGCGCGGTGGCCCGGCCTATGCCGCTTCCGGCCCCCGTGATGACCGCGACCTTCCCCTCGAGCATCATCCCTCTCTGCCTGCCCCCCTTCCGGAAGACCGCGCCCCGCCGCCCCGGCCGTCCAGCAGAGCGCCGAGGCGCGGGTCGGTGAAGTCCTCCACCACCATGAACGCCCCGAGCGCCTCCAGCCTGGAGGGGTCGTGGGTGGAGGCGACGCCCACCACGGGCACCCCGGCGGCCACCGCAGCCCGCAGGCCGGAGGGGGAGTCCTCGAAGGCCACGGCCTCCCCCGGGGCCACCCCGAGCAGGCGCAGCGCCCGCCGGTAGGGGGCGGGGTCCGGCTTTCCCGCCCCGGCGTCCTCGGCGAGGACCACCGGGTCGAAGCAGCCCTCGAGCCCGAGCGCCCGGAGGACCGCAAGCGCGTTCTCGCGCGGCGCGTTGGTGACGAGCGCCACCCGGCGCCCCCCCTCCCGCGCCCGCTCGACGAACCGCACGAGCCCCGGCAGCGGCTCCAGCTCCCCTACCCGGCGGCGGAAGTCCTCCTCCTTGGCCTCTATGATCCTCCGGCGCTCCTCCTCGGAGAGCTGGGGAAGAAGCTCGGCGGCGATCTCGGGGTTGAGCCGTCCGCTGATCCGCTCCTGGTAGAAGCCCCAGTCGGCCTCGTAGCCGTGGGAGGCCAGTATGCCGGCCCAGGCGGGGTAGTGGACGGAGTCGGTCTCGGCGAGGGTCCCGTCGAGGTCGAAGAGCAGCGCCCGGACCACCTAGTACCCCCCGTAGAGGACCATGTTGAGCGCCCGGGTGACGATGAGCAGGGCCCCCAGGTAGAGGAGGATGAAGAGGTGGCCCCGCTCGCGGCGCCTGCGCAGGGGGCTGGTCTTGTACTCGGCCATCCCCAGGACGAGCCCGACGGCGCACAGACCCCAGATCCAGTAGAACGCCAGGTAGCGGGCGAAGTCCCCCTGGTGGGGCCTCACGGTGGCCCAGAGAAAGGCGAGGGTGACGAGGGCCGCCAGCGAGAGCGAGGAGACGAAGAACACCCGGTTCTTGCGGCTCCTGCGCCCCCAGGCGAGCCAGCCGGAGACGGCGCCCCGAAGGCCCCTCCGTGTGCCGCGCGTGGCCTCCACGCCGGATATGTTAGCAGCCGGGATTCCCCCGCACGGTAAAACGGTTCGCTCAGCCGCCCTTCACCCGGGCGACCTTCCCGCCGGTCATCTCGACCAGCTCGCGGGGGTGCAGCCCGAAGACCGCGTACGGGTGCCCGGCGGCGGCCCAGACCCTCTCGTAGAGCATCAGGTCCTCGTCCACGAGGGCGGCCGGCTCCTCCCGGTGGCCGAGCGGCGGCACCCCGCCGATGGAGAAGCCCGTCCTCTCCTTGACGAAGGCGGCGTCGGCCTTCTCGACCGGCTCGCCGAGGAGCTCCGCCACCCTCCCCTCGTCGACCCGGTTGGCCCCGCTGGCGACCACGAGCACCGGGCGCCCGGTGCGGGCGCCCCGGAAGACGAGTGACTTGACGATCTGGCCGACCTCGCAGCCCAGGGCCTCGGCCGCCTCGGCGGCGCTGCGGGCGGTCTTCTCCAGCTCGACGATCCGGTGCGAGAACCCCCGGGCCTCGAGCGCCCTGCGCACCCGCTCCGGGCCCGGGCCAAGCCTGCCGCGCTGCAACCTCTGTCCCCTCCTTTTTCTTCTGAGGTTACAACAACATCGTCCTCCCCGCCGCGGGCCCGTGAGATAATGTCCCTCCGAGGAACCGGGGAAGGAGGCAAGAGGATGCGGGCAGCGGCGAGAGAGGCTATCGACGGGGTGCTCCGGGGCGCGGTGGAGCGGGAGGGCGGGGTGCCGGGGGTGGTCGCGCTGGCGACCGACCGCAGGGGGGACTTCTACGAGGGGGTCTTCGGCGTGCGCGAGCTCGGCGGGAGCCGGAAGATGACCCCGGACACCGTGTTCGCCATCTTCTCGTGCACCAAGGCGGTCACGGGCGTGGCGGTGATGCAGCTGGTGGAGGAGGGCGAGATCTCCCTCGAGCACCCGGCCCGGGAGTACGTGCCGGAGCTCGCCGAGATCCCGGTGCTGGAGGGCTTCGACGCCTCAGGCGAGCCCCGCCTGCGCCCGGCGCGCGGCGAGATCACGGTCGGGCAGCTCCTGCTGCACACCGCCGGCTTCGGCTACGACCTGTTCAACGAGGACCTGCTGAGGTACGGGCAGGCCAGGGGGGTGCCGAGCGTCATCACCGCCACCATGGACTCGCTGCGCACCCCGCTGCTCTTCGACCCCGGCGAGCGGTGGGAGTACGGCATCAACATAGACTGGGCCGGCAAGGTCGTCGAGGCGGTGCGCGGCAGGCGGCTCGGCGAGGTCTTCCGGGAGCGCATCTTCGAGCCCTCAGGCATGGAGAGCACCGCCTTCACCATGACGGAGGGGATGCGCCGGCGGCGGGCCACCATCCACCAGCGCGGCGAGGACGGCTCCCTGACCCCGCTCCCGGACCTCGAGCTCCCGCAGGAGCCGGAGCAGCACATGGGAGGGCACGGCCTCTACGCCACCGCCGGGGACTACACCCGGTTTATCCGGATGATCCTCAACGACGGGGCCGGGGAGAACGGGCGGGTCCTGCGCCCGGAGACGGTGGAGCTCATGTCCCGCAACGGGCTGCCCGAGGGGATGAAGATAAAGCCGCTGCCCGGCGTCATGCGCCAGTTCACCAACGACGCGGAGTTCTTCCCGGGCATGCCCAAGTCCTGGGGCTACACCTTCATGATCAACGACGAGGACGCCCCCACCGGCCGCCCGGCGGGCTCGCTCGGGTGGGCGGGGCTGGCCAACCTCTACTACTGGATCGACCGCAGAGGCGGCCTCGGGGGCTTCTGGGCCACCCAGATCTTCCCGTTCGCCGACGAGGTCTCCTTCCCCGCCTACCTGGAGTTCGAGGCGGCGATCTACCGGGCGGCGGGCGGCGGGTGACGCGCCCCTACCTCACCGACCAGTGCTCCCCGCTCACCCCGGTCTCGGCCAGCTCGAAGGTGGCGGCGTGGCCGGTGAAGCTCACGTGCCGGTTCGCCGCAACGAGCGCCTGCGGGCAGCACAGAAAGACGCTGAGCGCCTCGTCGTAGACCAGCCGGTCTATCTCCCGGGCCAGGGCGCCCAGCCTCCTCGCGTCGGTCTGCGCGAGGGATCTGGCGAAGAGCTCCTCGAACTGCGGCACCGGCGGCCCGGCCCGGAAGGCCCCCAGGGAGTGGAAGTACTCCCGGTGTATGACCGCCGGCGGATAGCCCGCGGCGAGGTCGAACCAGGCGTGGACGAGAACGTCGAAGGGCAGCGGGAGCCTTTTCTCCACCAGCCGCTTCTGGGCGGCGACGAGACGCTCCTGCGGTATCCGGACCAGCTCCACCTCCACGCCCAGGGACCCGCGGAAGTCCTCGGCGAGGCTGTGGGCCACCGGGGCCACGTCGTCGGTGGCGGCCAGCCTGAGCCCCCTCCCCGGAGGCCAGCCGGCCTCAGAGAGCAGGCGCCGGGCCTCCTCCGGGTCGTGCGGGTAGGGGTTTACGCCCTCGGCCGCGCCCCCGGAGTGGGGCGGGGCCATGGCCACCACGGGGCGGGCGTAGCCGCGGAAGACCTCGCGGATGAGCCGCCCCCGGTCCACCGCCAGGTTCAGCGCCCGGCGGACCCGCAAGTCTCGCATAAACTCCGCGTCCCGGTTGATCAGGCCCGACACGACCCGGAGCGCATCCACGACCACGAGCCTCGCGTGCTCGCTGCGCCGCACCCTCTCGGCGTCGGCCGGGGAGACCTCGGTTACGAGGTCTATCTCCCCCTCCGCGTCGCACACCCGCTCCAGCGCCTCGGCGGGATCCATGTCGTTCACGAACTCCACCCTCCCGAGCCGCGGCCCGCGCTCCCTGTTCCAGTGGTCGGGGTTGGCCTCCAGCACGACCCGGTCGCTGCGCGGGAGGTTCGTCGGGACCCAGGTGCACGCGAACGGCTCCCCGCTGATAAGCCCTATCTCCGCCTCGAAAGAGCTGAAGCCCTCCCTGAGCTCGAACGGCCCCGAGCCCCACGGGCCCGGCGCGTCTATGGCTCACCAGTGCCCCTCGCCGGTGCCGTACTTCCGGTAGCCGAAGCCCTCCTCCTCCCAGAACCGGGTGGAGGGGATGTGGAAGCCGCGGAACTTGGCGAGCGCGAGCCCGTCGGGCTCCGGAAAGCGGAACCGGATGGTGCTCTCGTCCGCGACCTCCACCCTGGTCTCGGGGTGGAAGTTCAGGTAGGTCCCCGGCGGATGCGGGGCCCGCCACTTCTGCACCTCCCAGAAGGCACGCTCGACGCTGTGCGCCGTGAGCGGCTCCCCGTCCTGGAAGCGCACCCCCTCGCGCACCCTCACCACCAGGGTGCTCCCCTCCCACCAGGAGTCCTCCATGCACGCCCCGACGATGCGGCCCCGCTCGTCGGTGCGCACCGGCTCCTCCATGGTGTTCCAGGTCACGAACAGCCAGTTCAGAGGGTGCGGGTCCACCACGCGCACCGTGCCCGCCGGCGCCTCCTCGCCCGCAACCCTCTCCCGCACAGGCCGGACCATCCGGCTCCTCCTTCCCCGCGCCTTCCCGGATATGCCACGCATGTTACACGAGCGCGGGGCGGGGGGCCAGCGGGGTTTTGCGGGCTCCGCCTAGCGCACCTCGCACATAAACAGGGGCGGGACGTGCATGTAGGTGATCTCGGGGCTCTGCCCCACGACCTCCTTCGCCATCTCCAGCGCCTCGGCGATGGTGTCCGCGCGCTTCAGGCCCATGCGGGCGGCGGCCTCCGGGTCGGCGCCCACGACGATGGCGTCGCCCAGGTGGTCGAGGGCGTGGGCGGCCCAGTAGAGCACGGTGAAGGGGTGGGCGCCGTGGTAGGCGTGCGAGTGGCGGTAGAGGGTGCGGTACCAGGGGTCGCTGGCGTACTGCTCCTCGTAGCGGCGGGAGATCTCGTAGATGTCGTTGGTCTCGGGGAGCACCTGGTTGTAGAGGTCGATGTAGGAGGGGTGGTGGACCGGGTGGAAGTCCGGGGTCATCGGGTGGGTGCCGATGAGCACCCCTCCCTCGCGCACCAGCGGCCTGCCCCTGTAGAGGTTGAAGAGGTAACCGAGGAGCATGTTGTAGACCAGCAGGGGGTTCATGATAGAGTTCACGTTGTAGGGGCCGAGGTAGGGGACGCCGAGCAGCAGCACGTCGCTCTGCCCCTCGACCTCGACGAGCTGCTGGCGGTGGCAGTTCTCGAGGGTCTTTTCGTGCACCGGCGCGGTGGCCCCGGCCTGGATGCTCGTCATGCGGTGCGGGGCCTTTATGGAGTGGAAGATCCGATGCGGTATCGCGTTCGGCAGCCGCCGCGTGGCGGCGTGGTTGACGAGGAAGTTGGCCTTCGTCAGCGGTCCCCACTCGTGCTCGGGCTTCTCCATGAAGTCGAAGACGGGCGGGAAGGCGGCGTTGTTGAGCGTGGTCTCGATGTGGAAGACCCGCACGTGCTCCTCGAAGACGCGCCCCATCCGCTCCACGGAGGCGTGCAGCGCGGAGTTGGGCGGGTCCATGAGCGAGCGGGTGTGCTCAAGGGTGTCGGGGGTGTGGTGGTGGCGGATGGAGGAGTAGGGCGAGAGGCCGGTGTGCACCGACTTGTGCCCGCCGTCCATGGGGATGTAGTTGATGTTGACGTAGACGAGCAGGTCGCTCTCGGCGACCCGGCGGCTCACGGTGACGTCCTCACCCCTCTCGGTCTCCCCGAGCTTGACGTTGCCCTCGGGGTCCTCGGCGTCGTAGTTGTAGAGCCGGTCGGGGTAGAAGGAGCGCATGATCTTCTTGCCCAGGCAGTGCTCGAGCTCGGCCTCGGTCATCCTGCGGTGCAGCCCCAGGGCGGCGATGAGGTGGATGTCCTCGACCCCCCTGGCGTAGGCCTTCTCGAGCACCTTCTCGATGACGAGCTGCCTTATGTCCGGCCTCTGCATCGGCGGGAGCGGCAGCGAGAGGTCGTCGAAGGCGATGGTGAGCTTCATCCCGGGGAAGAGCAGCTCGTGCAGCGGCTCCATGTCCAGCGGCTCCAAGAGCGCCCGCTCTATTGCTACGTTCTCGTCGGGCAGGGGCTCCACCGGTCCCGGGGCGTAGATGACCCGCGTGCCCTCGGGGAGCTTCTCGTAGTGAAAGCCGTCCCCGGCGTTGAACATCATGGGCGGGCTGGTCCTCTCCAGATACACGGTCTGGCTCGGCCGGCTCATCTCACCTCCACCTCTTCTCGCGAACAGCCCCATATTCTGAGGCCGCGGGTGCCCGGTGGCAAGCGGCCCAAGCCTACGCGCCGGCCGGCCCCTCGAGCCGCCCGGCCCCGTCCTCCCCCACCCCGGCGAGCCTCCGCTCGAAGGCCGCGCGCCAGGAGGGCGGGAGCCCGGGCGCGGCGAGGAGCCGCCTCATCCCCTCCGCATCGTCGCGGTCCCGGTGCATGACGCGGTTGGCCTCCCCCACGCTCACCGCCCCCACGGGCCGCTCGAGGAGCGCGAGGGCGTCGCCGGGGGCGACCTCCCCCTCCTCGAGCACCCGCAGGTAGAAGCCGGTCATCCCGCTCTCCTGCGTGAGGAGGGCGAGGTCTCGCACCCCGAACCTCCAGGCGGGCTTGTAGCAGGGGCGGCGCGGCTGGCTCACCTGCACGAGGGCGCCCCCGAGCCGGTAGACGTCCCCGAGGCAGACGCCGTCCTCGGCGAGGCCGCGGGTGGAGAGGTTCTCCCCGAAGGCGGCGGGCGGTAGCTCGAGCCCGAGCATCTCCTGCCAGCGGGGGTAGTGCTCTGTCGGGTAGACGAACGCGGCCTTCTCCGGCCCGCCGTGGTTTTTGCGGTCGGCCTGCTCGTCGCCGGCGAACCCCTCCCGCCCGAGCCACGCCGGCCCGCCGAGCGGCCGCTTGAAGATGGCGCTCTTTACGCCCTTGCCGCGACCGGCGAGCCTCCCCACGCGCCCCACGCTTATCTCGACGACTACGGCCCCCATCCCTCCCCCTACCCCGCGGCGGCGGGCTCGTGGTCCGGGCAGTCCAGCCGCAGCTCTCCGACCCCGAGCGGGGCGTCGAGCAGGGCGCAGTGGTGGGGCCTCGCGGCGCCCGGGTGCGCGTGGGGCCGGAAGTAGCGGCAGCTCACGCACATCCCGGAGACGGTGATGGCTCCCTCCTCCTGCAGCCCGGCGATGAGGCGCAGCAGGAGCCAGAGCGCGCCTTCCTTCTGGCCGGAGGGGAGCTCCGCAAGGCGCCTCCGCAGGGGAAGGTCCCAGGCGGCGAGCTCCCGGGCGAGGGCACCTCCCCGCGGGGTGATGGCCAGCGCAACGGCGCGCCCGTCGCCCGGGGAGCTGCGCCGCCGCACGAGCCCCTTTCGCTCCAGCGCCGCCACGGCCCCGCTCACGGTGGCCGGCGCGACCCCGAACTCGCGGGCGAGCTCGCCCATCCTCCGCAGCCCGTCCCCCCGGTGGCGCAGGTGGAGGAGGATGCGCGCCTGTATCGGGCTGAGGCCCCGCGCGCCGGCCGCCTCGCGCAGCAGCCCCTCGAGGGCCCGCGAGACCCTCTCGAGCGCCCCGGCGAGCTTCTCTTCGGCCTCCCCGCTCAGAAGCTCCCTTCCCTCGCGTAAGGCTGGCTCCAGAGGGTGACGTGCAGCACGACCGCCTTGAACCACGCCTGGTGCATCTTCTCCACGTCCTCGGCCGGACGCCCCCCCTCCTCCAGAAACGGCCGCACGGTCGCGGTGATGGGGTAGATGAACGAGATCATGTACCGGAGCGGGACCTCCTCCGGGGCCTCGACCCCGTCGGTCCGGTTCTTCTTCTCGCGCGTGTGCCGCAGCGCTATCTCCTGCTGGTAGTCGAGCCACTCCTGGTCGTAGGGCCTGCGGCACGCGTCGAGCACCCACCGCTTGAACCGCTCCCTGACCCTCTCCAGGTACTCCTGTATGGGCTCGCCCTCGGGGGAGCTGAAGTAGTAGACGAGGTGCGAATGGTCGGCGACGAACCCGTACCAGACGTCGAGCAGCTCGTCGAGCCGGCCCTCGAGCACCTCCCCCGCCATCCTCAGGTAGCGCTCGTCCTCACCGGTGAAGAGCACGGTCTGCCTGAGCAGATCCAACTCCTCCAGCGAGACCGGAGAGCGCGCCACCTCCCGCGCCCCGTAGGCGTACCCCGGTATGCCGGCCTCCGCCATGGCGAACCACCCCCAAACTATTTCGGACTCCTAAACATATTATCTCCCGGAGGGGTTTGGGGGTCAAGCGGCGCGGTGGTCGAAGACCACCTTGACGTGTCCCCTGCGCCCGGCGGCGCGGGCGGCGGCGATGGCCTCCCGGTAGTCCGCGAGGCAAAAGCGGGGGCCGACGAGCCGCTCCAGCTCCAGCTCGGGGGCGAGGCGCAGGGCGAGCTCGAAGCTCTTGAGGCGCTCGCCCCGGTGCTCTTCGGTGCCGTAGGCGTAGGCCCCGGTGAGGGAGACCTCCTTGTGCCAGAGCGCCGAGAGGTCCAGGCAGCTGCGGGCCCCCGGCATCCCGACGAGCACCGCCCGGCCGCCGGGCCGGGCGAGGCGGACGGCGTCCTCCATGGTGCCCGGGGAACCCACGCAGTCGAGGACGGCGTCGGCCCCGCCGAGCACGACCGGCTTGCCGAGCTCCGGCTTGTGGCGAGAGGCGCCGAGCAGCCCCGGGAGCCTCTCGTAGAGCTCCTTCGGCGCGATCACCTCGCTTGCCCCCAGCCGCAGCGCCTCCTCCCGCTGGCGGGGGTGCTTGGCGGCGCAGAGGATCCTCTCGGCGCCGGTGAGGGCCCGGAGGGCGGCCACGGTGAGCAGCCCGATGCTCCCCGCCCCGATCACCAGGACCGTCTCCTTTGGCCCCGGCCGGGCGGCGAGCGCAGCGTGCACCGCGCAGGCCAGCGGCTCCAGCAGGACCGCCGCCTCGTCCGGGAGGTCGTCCGGCACCCGGTGCAGCTGGGAGCGGTGGGCCACCAGGGTGCCCTCGCACCAGCCGCCCCCCGTGTCGCGGCAGAAGCCCGTCTGGATGCCGGGCGAGACGCTCCCGCGGGTCACGTTCACGCACAGGGCGTGCTGGCCGGCGGCGCAGCGGGCGCAGGGGGGGTCTATGCCGCGGGCGGCGCAGCCCAGCGCGGGCTCCAGCACCACCCGCTCCCCGCCGCGAAAGCCCTCCCCGTCCCCGGCGACCACCCCGAAGATCTCGTGCCCCATCACGAAGGGCGGGGAGGTCAGCGGGGAGAAGTACGGCGAGTTCTCCGAGGAGAGGGTGCCCAGGTCAGAGCCGCAGATCCCCGCGAGCAGCGGCCTGACGCGCACCCACCCCGGGCCGGGGAGCTCCGGCTCCGGCACCTCCTCCAGCTGCAGCGGGGAGAGGCGGCTCGTCTCCAGGTTGCGCACCCGCTTCGCCCCCGCCCGCATCAGCAGGTAGCGCGGGATGGACTTTCTGTAGACCAGCGCCCTCAAGGGCCTAAGCCCCCGCCTTCTCCCAGCGCCGCACCGGCCACCCGCGTTCGCGGGCCGCCCGCTCCAGCCGGCGGTCGGGGTTCACCGCCACCGGGTTGCCCACCGCCTCCAGCATGGGGAGGTCGGAGATCGAGTCGGCGTAGGCGTAGGACCGGGAGAGGTCTATCCCCCGGCGGCGGGCGTAGGAGGCGAGCATCCTGGCCCGCGCCTCCCCCGCCACCGGCGCGCCGGAGAGCTCGCCGGTGTACACCCCGTCCTCCTCGCGCAGCCGGGCGCAGAGCACGTCGTCCACCAGGTCCCCGAAGGGCTCCAGCAGGAAGTCCAGCGCGCCGGAGAGGAGGATCACGCGGTGCCCCTTGCGCTTGTGCTCCCGCAGCCGGGCGAGGGCCTCCGGGTGGAGCCGCTCCAGGGTGAACGCGGCGAAGCTCTCCCGGCCCAGCTGGCGCGCCCGCGCCGGCTTCCAGCCCCGGTAGTTCTTGTAGAAGGCGCGGTTGAAGTGGGCCCGGCTGATCTTGTCCAGCCCCCAGTAGTAGGGGATGCGCAGCAGGAAGGCCGCGACCCACAGCGGGCGCAGCGGCGGCGGCAGCTCCCTCAGCCTCAGCCAGGCGTAGTAGGAGACCACGTTCGTCCCGATCAGGGTGCCGTCCACGTCGAAGATGGCCGCCACCTCCCCGGGCCGCTCCACCGCCCCCCGGCGCCGCTTGCGGCGGTTGGGGCGGGTGGTGAGGGCGGGCAGGTGGGCGCCGACCAGCCACCCCTCCCAGTCCACCTCGGTGATATCGAAGGGGAACCGCCGGCGGTCCTCCTCCGGCAGCGACCGGAAGAGGGCGGCGGTCCTCGCGGTGGAGAAGACCGACTCTATGGTGGAGTAGGGGCCGTAGATCCTGCTGTAGTACAGGCTCATGCGGGCGCGCTTCTCGGCCCGGGCGATCCGCCCGCGCACATCGGCCACCATGTGCCCCTCCGGCAGCCGGGAGACGACGGCCCCGGCGACCTTCAGGCCGGCGAGCTCGGCCTTCAGGCGGCGCTCCACCGCCCGGCGCCCCGGGAAGCTCCACTCGGCCACCGGGATGGGGCGCCCCCCCGCGTCCCGCAGCGGGTTCTCCAGAAAGTACCCCCGCACGTAGCCGTAGAGGTCCCGGTAGCGCAGCGGGTTGCGCTCCCCGGAGGCCACCTGGAAGACCTCCGGCTCCTTTGGGCGGCGGGCGGCGGCCGCGAGCGTCGCGTTCACCACGTGGTCCACCGGGACCAGGTCCACCAGGCTGTCCGGGTCGCCGGGGAACTCCCGCAGAACCCCCCTGGCGAAGGCCATGATGATCGGGTCGGCCATCCGGGAACCCTGGATCCAGCCGGGGTAGGGCTCCCGGTAGCTGCTCTCGATGATCGCCGGCCGCACGATGACGAGCGGCAGCTCCCCCCGCTCCCGCACCACCATCCGCTCGGCGAGCGACTTGGTGAAGGTGTAGACGTCGTGCCAGCCCAGGGCGCGCGCCCGCTCGTTGCCCCGCTCCACCAGCCGCTCCCGCGCCCAGGCCCGCCGCAGCTGCTCCACCCGGGCGGCGACCTCCTCCTCGCTGCCCACCAGCCCCAGCTCCCGCTGCGCCTCGGTCTCGAAGCGGCGCATGAGCCCCCGCTCCCGCGAGGCCCGCTCCACCTCCGAGATCTCCGCCGAGAGCCGCCGCAGCTCCGCCACCGGGTCCAGCGGGGTGCCGTTCGGGGAGACGCCCTCCGGCGGCGCCTCCGGCACCAGCCCCCGCCGCACCCCCGCCACGTAGGCCGTGGAGATGTGCACGAAGGTCGGGCGGCGCTCCCAGCCCCGGGCCAGCCGCAAAAGCCCGAGCGTCCCCTCCACGTTCGAGGCCAGCGCCGCGTCCAGCGGCGCGTCGAAGACCACCGAGGCGGCCGAGTGGATCACCACGTCCACCTCCCGCGAGAGCTCGGCGAGCTGCCCCTCCCCGAGCCCCAGCGAGGGCGCGTGCACGTCCCCCTCCAGCACCCGCACCCTCTCCCGCACGTACCCCTCGAAGTCCTCCCCGAGCCGCTCGCGCAGGCCGTCGAAGGCGGCCGAGCCCAGAACGTCCTTCCAGAAGCGCTCGTCGGCCCCCTTCTCCTTCGAGGGGCGCACCAGCAGATACAGCCGCCGCAGCTCCGGCAGCCCGCGCAGGATCTTCTCCACCAGCGCCGTGCCCAGAAAGCCGGTCCCGCCGGTGAGCAGGATGGCCCTGTCCCCGTACGCCTCGCGCAGCAAACCCGTCAACCTCCCCCTCCGGACCGGCCGCCGAACTTGCGCTCCGTGCCCCGCAGCAGGGCCCGCGCGTTCTCCCGGTGCCGCCAGAGCACCGCCGCCCCGCCCACCACGGTGTACAGCACGTAGGGCAGGGGCTGGCCGGAGAGCAGGAAAGCGAAGGGGCTCACCACGGTCACCACCATGGCCGCGAGCGAGGTGTAGCGGCTGGCGAGCGCCACCACCCACCACAGCGCGAACATCCCCAGCCCCACCGGGGGGGCCAGCGCGATGCTGGTGCCCGCCCCCGTCGCCACGCCCTTGCCGCCCCTGAAGCGCAAGAACACCGGCCAGCAGTGCCCCACGACCGCCGCGAGCGCCACCGCGGCCAGGACCCACGGGCCCGCGCCGAGCGCCCGCGCCAGGAGCACCGGCGCCACCCCCTTGAGCATGTCCCCCAGCATGGTGAGCGCGGCGGCCCCCTTGCCGGCGGCCCGCATGACGTTCGCCGTCCCGATGTTGCCGCTGCCCACCTTGCGCACGTCCACCCCGTAGGCCCGCCCGACGAGTATCCCCGTCGGCACCGAGCCCAGGACGTACCCCAGCAGGACGAGAAGGACCTCCAGCATGGCGAGAAGTATAGCTTAGCGCCCCCCGTCCCGTCCCGGGCCGTCCTCGGCCGCCCGGCATCCCTCCCCCGAGCAGCCCGCGAGCGCCTCGAGCCGCCCCTTCAGGTCCCGCACGAGCCCCCGGGGGGCGCGCCGGTAGAGGTTCCGGAGCTGGTGGGGGTCGCGGCGCAGGTCGTAGAGCTCCCTCTCCCCGCTCTCGTACTCCACGTACAGGTGCCCGCGCGTCCTCACCGCCACGAGCCCCGGCCTCCCCGACTCCCCGTGCGAGGCCGCCTCCACAAGAAAGGCCGAGCGCCAGCTACGCCGGGAGGGAGGGTCCCGCCGCAGCAGCAAAACAAGAGAGCGCCCGTCCACATACCCCGGAACCCTCGCCCCCCCAAGCCGGCCAAA
>Ga0068704_100223_pt1 | contig 24375 bp, 20 predicted proteins | sample CeladaPassaD2F12_FD_62225 | JGI IMG/M metagenome (GOLD analysis project Ga0068704, IMG submission 62225) | Cellulose-adapted microbial communities from the Joint BioEnergy Institute, USA - Passage D2F12 | ecosystem: Engineered > Bioreactor > Continuous culture > Unclassified | place: USA, Joint...
GGGCCCGTGGGCACCCCGCCCTGGGAGCAGCTCGTGCCCAGGGATATCCCGTTCCTGACGGAGGAGGTGCTGCACCCCACGAGGGTCGTCTCCCTGCACTCGGTAGTCCCACCGCAGATAGCCGTGGCCGTGGACATGCGCGCCATCATGATGCCCGATAGCGCCGACCACGCCGAGCAGGTGCAGTACGCGGGCTTCCTGGCCACGATCCTGAGGGCCGATGGCGAGGGCACCGCCAGGCTCCTGCTCTCCAAGCCCTGGGTGGGCGACGGCATCGCGGCCAGCATCAACGGGCGGGTGCACGGGGCGGGCCGGATGACGCGCACCCCCACGGGCCGAGAGCTCGACCTCGAGCTCTCGGCGGGGGACAACCTCCTGCTGGTGTACGTGTGCGGCAGCGACCACGCCGATCCCCTGCGCCTGGCGCTGGACTCCGACCTGGGGCTGGAGCTTGTGCCCCCGCTGGGTGGAGAGTCGCCGTTCGTCGCGATCGGTCCGCTGGGCTCACGGGTGGTGCGCAACTTCGACTTCAGCCGGCCCCTGGAGTACGACGAGGCCGCCGTCCAACGGATAAGCAGCTGCGCCTCGGCGACAGACCTGCGCGCCTGGGCGCACCTCCTGCGTCCCGTGCCACCCGAGCTGGTCAGCCCGGCGGACGTCTTCACGCTGTGCACCTGGCCAAGGCGGAGGGAGAGGCTGAGCACGGGGAAGGACGTGGAGGCCATGGTGGTCCCCAGCCAGGACCCGGGCGTGGCGCCCATCCTGCAGGCGGGGGATACCGAGCTAGTGCTCGACTTCGGGCAGGAGGTATCCGGCTACCTGTTCCTGGACGTGGAGGCCTCGGAGGGCACCGTGATCGACCTCTATGGCTTCGAGTTCATGGAGGACGACTACCGGCAGGACACGGTAGGGCTGGACAACACCCTGCGCTACACCTGCAGGGAGGGCAGGCAGCGCTACGTCTCACCCCAGAGGCGCGGCCTACGCTACCTGATGCTGACCGTCAGGCACGCCAGGGCTCCCCTGCGCGTGCACGGCGTGGGCGTGGTGCAGAGCACCTATCCGGTCGCCCAGGCAGGCACCTTCCGGTGCTCGGACCCGCTGCTGAACGACATCTGGGAGATCAGCAGGCTCACGACCAAGCTGTGCATGGAGGACACGTTCGTGGACTGCCCGGCCTACGAGCAGACCTTCTGGGTAGGCGACAGCCGCAACGAGGCGCTCATAGCCTACTACCTCTTCGGTGCCGAGGAGCTGGTGAGGAGGTGCCTCCGGCTGGTGCCAGGCTCGAGGCGGTACACCCCCCTCTACATGGACCAGGTGCCCAGCGGCTGGGTGAGCGTCATACCCAACTGGACCTTCCTGTGGGTGATGGCCTGCAGGGAGTACTACGAGAGGACGGGCGATCTGGCTTTCGTCCAAGGCATCTGGCCAGATATCCAGTACACCCTAGACCATTACCTGCAGCACCTCAACGGCGACGGGCTGCTGGAGATATCCGCCTGGAACCTGCTGGACTGGGCACCCATAGACCAGCCCAACAGCGGCGTGGTCACCCACCAGAACTGCTTCCTCGTGCGCGCCCTCATGGACGCCGACGAGCTGGGGCGGAGCGCCGGGGACGAGACCGCGAGGAGGTACGCGGAGAGGGCCCGGGAGCTCGCGGCCGCGATCAACGCCCACCTGTGGTCCCCCCAGCACAGGGCCTACATAGACAGCATCCACGCCGACGGCCGTAGGTCCGACACCCTCAGCATGCAGACGCAGGTGGTGGCGCTGCTGACCGGCGTCGCCGAGGGGGACAGGGCGGAGGTCGTTCGGAGCTACATCGCATCCCCTCCAGCCGGCTGGGTGCAGATAGGCAGCCCGTTCATGTCCTTCTTCCTCTACGAGGCCATGGTGCGTCAAGGGATGTACGCCCAGATGCTCGAGGACATCAGGCACAAGTACGGCATGATGCTGGAGCACGGGGCGACCACGTGCTGGGAGACGTTCCCCGGGGCCCTGGGCGCAAGGTACACCCGCAGCCACTGCCATGCGTGGTCCGCGGCTCCGGGCTACTTTCTGGGAGCGTACGTGCTGGGGGTCAGGCCCGGAGGGCCCGGGTGGCGCAGGGTGATCGTGGCCCCGCAGCCGTGCGACCTGGCGTGGGCCCGGGGCAGCGTCCCGCTACCCCGAGGGGACAGGGTGGACGTCTCCTGGAGGAGGGATGGGCAGAAGCTGTTGCTCCGCGTGGAGAGGCCTCGGGAGGTGGAGCTGGAGGTCGTGCCTCCGGAGGGTTACGAGCTGGAGGTCGAAGAACGGGTGAGAGATATAGCACCGAGTAGCTGACAAGGAGGAGATCATGGAGAGACGCGAACCAAGAAGGGCGAAGGTCGGAGTGTTCGGGGTGGGGCTTGCGGCCTACTGGCCGCAGTTCCCCGGGCTCCGCGAGAGGTTGGAGGGCTATCAGCAGCACGTGGAGTCGGAGATCTCCAAGTGGGCGGACGTCGTGTCGGCCGGGCTGGTGGACACGGCCCCGGCGGCTTACGAGGCCGGCAGGCTCTTCTCGCGAGAGATGGTCGACCTGTTAGTGTGCTACACCGCCACCTACGCCACCAGCTCGCAGGTGCTGCCGATCGTGCAGGAGCGGCGCGTGCCGGTGGTGGTGCTCAACCTGCAGCCGACGGCTGCGCTGGACTACGAGCACACCGACACGGGCGAGTGGTTGGCCAACTGCTCCGCCTGCTGCGTGCCCGAGATCTCCTGTGCCTTCGAGCGCTCCGGGATAGACTTCAACGTGGTCTCCGGCATGCTCTTCGAGGACGAGGATGCCTGGCGGGAGATCCAGGAGTGGTGCGAGGCGGCCATGGCCGTGGCCAACCTCCGGGGGGCGCGCTTCGGATTCCTGGGGCACACCTACCCCGGGATGCTGGACATGTACTCCGACTTCACGATGATCCACGCCCAGCTGGGAGCGCACGTCGAGGTGCTCGAGATGGACGACCTCAAGGACCGGGTGTTGGACGCCACGCCTGAGGAGGTCCGGCGCAAGATAGAGGAGGCGCGCGAGATCTTCGAGCTCGACAGGAGCGTGACCAGCGAGAACCTGGAATGGGCCGCCAAGGTGGCGGTGGGCCTGGAGAAGCTGGTGGAAGACTTCGACCTGGATGCCCTGGCCTACTACTACAGGGGCACGAGGGGTGACCTCTACGAGAGGATCGGCGCGGGCATGATCCTGGGCAACTCCATCCTCACGGCCAACGGCGTGCCGGCATCCGGAGAGGGGGACCTCAAGAACGCCGTGGCGATGAAGGTGATGGACACCCTCGGCGCCGGGGGCTCCTACACGGAGTTCTACGCCATGGACTTCAAGGAGAACTTCATCCTGATGGGGCACGACGGCCCAGGGCACATCTCCATCAGCGACCGCAAACCCATCCTGAGGGAGCTGCCCCTCTACCATGGGAAGGCGGGCTTCGGGGTGTCGGTGGAGTTCAACGTGCGCACAGGCCCGATAACGATCTTCGGGGTCACCCAGACCCGCCACGGGCGGCTCAAGCTGCTGGCGGCCGAGGGGGAGTCCATCCCGGGCCCCATCCTGCAGATCGGCAACACGAACAGCCGCCTGAGGTTCGGGCTGCCCCCAGCCAAGTTCATGAACGCCTGGTGCGAGCAGGGGCCCACCCACCACTGCGCGCTGGGGGTGGGACACAGGTTGAGCACCCTCAGGAAGGTGGGGAGGCTGCTTGGCCTGGAGTTCGTCTCGATAGGATAGCTACAAGAGGAGAAGAGGATGTCGTTGCTGAGAGAGAGGTTCGAGAGACCGCCGAAAGCCTTCTCGCCGGTCCCCATCTGGTGGTGGAGCGGCGACAGGCTGGAGCGGGAGAGGCTGCGGTGGCAGCTTGAGAGGTTCGCCGAGGGCGGGGTACACAACCTGGTGGTGCTCAACCTGGCGCCCACTAGCCCCATGTACGGCTCGGATGCCGACGACCCGCCCTTCCTCTCGGACGCCTGGTGGGAGATATTCCGCGGCGTCTGCGAGGACGCCAAGGAGTTCGGAATCTACCTCTGGTTCTACGACCAGCTGGGGTTCTCAGGGGCCAACGTCCAGGGGGAGATCGTCAAGGCCAACCCCGGCTACGCGGGGAGATCCCTCGAGAGGCTCCAGGTGGAGGCGGAGGACGAGGCCGAGCTGGTGGTGCCTGGTGGGGGCACGCCGGTCGGGGCCGCAGCCATCCCCATAGACGACAGCGGGCGCCCGGTGGGACCGCCGCAGCCCCTGGAGCTCGAGGGCAGGCGCCTGCGCTGGAGGGGCAACTCCCGCCACAGGGTGATGCTCTTCTACTCCGTGGAGAGGGGCTTCGACTACTTCAACCCCGAGGCCTGCAGCAGGCTGCTGGACACCGTGCACGGCGAGTTCGAGAGGCGGCTCGGCGAGTTCTTCGGCAGCGTCATAGTCGGCTCCTTCCAGGACGAGCTGCCGTCGATGCCCACCTGGTCCGAGGATTTCCCCGGGCTGTTCAGGCAAGCCAGGGGCTACGACCTGGTACCCAGGCTGGCTGCGCTGTGGGAGGACTACGGGGAGGAAGCCAGGAAGGTGCGCCGCGACTACCACCTCACCCGGGCGGAGCTCGCTGAGCAGGCCTTCTTCCGCCCGCTGTTCGAGTGGCACGAGTCGCGCGGGCTCATCTGCGGCTTCGACCAGCAGCACCCCGCCCGGGCGGGATACCCCCTGCAGAGCGTGTCCCTCTACGCGGACTACCAACGCACCCACAGGTGGTACGGAGCTCCGGGGAGCGACCACCACGGCGAGACCAAGATCCACTCCTCCCTGGCGCACCTGTACGGGCGTCCCAGGGTGTGGTTGGAGGCCTTCCACAGCTCCGGCTGGGGCGGCACGCTGGAGGAGACCTTCGACTGGCTCCTGAACTGGCTGCGGGACGGCGCAACCCTCTACGACCCGCACGCGGTGTACTACAGCACGCACGGCGGCTGGTGGGAGTGGGCGCCGCCGGCCACCGACTGGCGCCAGCCCTACTGGCGGCATTACAAGGGCTTCGCGGCAGCGGTGGCCCGCCTGTGCGCGGTGCTCTCGATGGGGGACCACGTCTGCGACGTGGGGTTGCTGTTCCCGGCATCCACCGTGCAGGCCAACCTCGGCCTGGGGGGAGCGCTGGAGGATGGGGAGGTAGCCCACGACCTGTACCTCCAGCTCGTGGGGAAGAAGCACTGGTACAAGATGGCACCCGGGCTGCTGGACAGGATGTGCCTGGACTACGACGTGCTGGACGAGGAATCGGTAGCGAGGGGCGATGTCCGGGAAGGCAGGCTCCGGATAGGCAACGAGTCCTACTCCAGGCTGGTGCTGCCCAACTGCACGTCCCTGCCCGAGCCCGTTGCCAGGAAGCTGCTGGAGTTCGTCGAGGGTGGCGGGGAGCTCATAACCCTGGGCAGGCCTCCGTCGCTGGGCGCGGGCATGGAGGACGAAGATGCGGTCGTGCGCCGGCTGGGCGAGGCGTGCGCGCGGGCCAGCGGTATAGGGGAGCTCGAGCGGGTGCTGGGCGCGGGCAGGCCGCTGGTGAAGGCCCCCGTGGCCACCCTCGTCCGCCGCTACCAGGACAAGACGGTGGTGTACGTGCCCGCCGCATGGCCAAGGGCCACGAGGATGAGGAGCGAGGAGGACGAAGACGGGTGGTCGTGGCTGCAGGTGGACTACACCTTCGACCCCTCCAGGTACGCCCGCGAGATGGAGGTGTGGGTAAGGGGCGCCTCCGGCCGCGCCCAGGCATGGGACCCGTACTCCGGGGAGCGCAGGGAGGTGGAGACCTGGGAGGCGGACGGAGGGTGCTGGGCGAGGCTACGCTTCGCAGGCAGCCCGGCGCTGCTCCTGGTGTGGGGAGAGGAGGACCCAGCACTCCCCGAGGCAGGAGGCACCGAGGCGGAGCTGCTGGAGCTGGGAGACACCTGGGAAGTGGAGCTGGTGCACACCCTGGACAACCGCTGGGGGGACTTCGACATGCCCCCGGGCAAGGAGGTGCCCCTGCAGAGGTGGAGCCTGCTGCACAGGGCGGAGGCACCGGGCGAGGATGGCCTGGAGCTCGGATGGCAGGCCCGCGAGGTCCCAGCGGATGGTTGGCGGGAGGTCCACGCCAGCTTCGGCCCCCGGGTGCTGTGGACGGGCCCCTCGAACCCGGAAGACCTGCCCTCACCAGGCTCCGGGGGCGATGGGCTTTGGCGGGAGGCCGAGTACTCGCTCTCCAGGGGCATCCACAAGGACCCCGTGCACGTGCCCACGCTCGGGCCCAAGGGGCACGTGCCGGAGGAGTTCCTGGACTTCGGGAGCGTGCGCGCGGGCCAGGCGGTCCAGCTGCGCACCGTCCTCCGAGCCCGGAGCGCCCTGCGCACCTATCTTGCTGTGGGAGCCGCCGCCGCCAAGAGGGCCTGGCTCAACGGCGAGGAGGTGCACATGGAGGACCCAGGCTACCTAGCCTTCGGAGCGGTACACCTCAGGGAGGGGGACAACCTGCTGGAGATAAGGCTCGAGGCCGAGGAGGACGTGCGGCTGCGGGCGCACTTCGCCTGCGTGCGAGACCCACAGCGCTACAGGCGACCGGAGTGGATGCGCCTGGAAGGGGAAGTGCAGAAGGACTCCCTCATAGTGTTCAGCAAGGCGGTGCACGCCCCCGACCGGATCGAGAGGGCCGTCCTGCAGGTGGCCAGCGTGGACCCATGCAGGGTGCGAGTCAACGGCCACGAGGTGGGCAGGCACGGGGGCTTTGACCCCTACTTCGAGTCCGACAGCGCGCGCATCCGGCCCTACGACCTCCGACGCTGGCTGCGCCCGGGGGAGAACCAGATCGAGATAGAGGTGATCGACCTGCGGTCCCGGGGCGTGCTGCTCGTCGACGGCCTGATAGAGGGCGGAGGAGAGAGGGTGGAGGTGATCTCGGACACATCCTGGCTCGCCACCCGGGATGGGCTGCCCGCGAGGGTGGTCCTGCGGCGCACCCAGTGGGGAGATCCAGGATGGACGCACCTGTGGAGGCGCCCGCACCCGCTGAGGCTCTCCAGCTGGTTGGAGAACGCCCTGCCCGCGGACGAGGTCGAGGATCTGTCCCCCGCGGTCCCGGGGAGCGGGGGTAGGGTGGAGTGGCTGAGCTTCCCGCTGCCGCCGGGCGCCAGGAGCATGCGTCTCAGCCTGCGCGGCGATGCCAGGGTGTTTGTGGACGGCCAGGAGGTCCAGCCAGCCCACCAGGGCGCGGGCGGCAGCACCCTGTTGGAGGTGGAGCTACCCCGGCCCGAGGCGGTGGGGCGATGGTGCGCCGTCAGAGTGGTGACCGAGCCGGGGCACAACGGCGGGGCGATCCTGGACGGCCCCATCACCTTCGTGGAGGGCCCCGGCAGGATGCGGCTGGGCGACTGGGAATCGGAGGGGCTGGTGGGCTGGAGCGGCGGCGTCACCTACAGGCAGACCTTCAGCTACGGCGGCCAGCGGGGGCACGTGCTGCTGGACCTCGGCCGCGTGAGGGGCACGGCGGAGGTGAAGCTGAACGGGACTGTGATCGGAGCGCGCGTGTGGTCTCCCTACCGGTACGAGCTGGGCGACGCGCTGGTCGAGGGGGACAACACCCTGGAGATCACGGTGTACAACACGCTGGCGCCGTATCTCGATGAGTTCAGCCCCACGCACTACGTCTTCCCCCGGCAGCGGGTCTCAGGGCTGTTCGGGCCGGTCAGGTTGTTGAGGGGCTAAAAAGCTTGGGGGCTCGGGGAACTCCCGAGCCCCGAGTGCAGGAGGATGGACCTACTTCTTATCCCTATCCAGGAAGTCGGCCACCTTGTCCTTGACGTCACCCACGGCCTGTTGGATCTTCCCCTCGGCCTGCTCCTTCTCGCCCTCGGCCTGGAGCCTCTCGTTGTCCGTGAGGTCGCCAGCGGCCTCCTTCACCTTGCCGGATAGCTCCTTGCCCTTGCCCTCGAGTCTGTCGTCCATGCTGGATCTCCTTTCTCTACTTTGCATATCTACTTTGATCCCTTTACAAGGACCTCGATAAGTATCGCAACTAGCGTGCCATGGGCGTTGAGCTTCGGTGGCGCTGGTCGGAGCTGAAGCCCCGCCCACGCGCCAGGGTGACCGCCGAGGCTGTCACCCCGATGTGGGAGAAGGCCTGGGGGTAGTTGCCCAGGTGGTGCCCGGTGGAGGGGTCTATCTCCTCGGCGTACAGCCCCAGGGGGCTAGCCCTCCGAAGCATGCGCTCGAACATCTCCCGGGCCTCATCGTGCCGCCCCGCGAGCGCCAGGGCGTTGATCAGCCAGAAGGTGCACAGCACGAAGGCCCCCTCGTTGCCCGACACGCCCTCAGGGGCGTCGAGGTACCTGTAGCAGAGGCCATCCACCACCAGCTGGTCCAGGGTAGCGTCGATCGTGGAGACCATCCTCGGGTCGTCGCCGGCTATGAAGCCCATGCTCGACAGCAGCAGGTTGGAGGCGTCCAGGCGCTCGTCCTCGTAGGACTGCTTGAACGCCCCCAGCCTCTCGCTCCAGCCCCTCTGGAGCACCTGCGACCTGATCGCCTCCCGCTCCCGCCGCCAGCGCTCGAGATCGCCACGCAGGCCCAGCTCCTCGCACAGCTTGATCGCGCGGTCGAGTGCCACCCAGCACATCGCCTTGCTGTACACGAAATGCCTCCTGCCGCCCCGCACCTCCCAGATGCCGTTGCCGGGCTCCGGCCAGTGCTCGGCCACCCAGTCGACTATGGGCACGAAGTGGTCCCACACGCCCCTGGGGTCGTAATCCCCCGCGTGCACCGCGAAGTACAGGGCATCCAACACCTCGCCGTACATGTCCAGCTGCAGCTGGTCGGAGGCGGCGTTGCCCACCCGGACGGGGCGGGAACCACGGTAGCCCCGGAGGTGCTCCAGCACGCGCTCGGTGGTGTCCCCCTCGGGCGTTATGGGGTAAAGCACCCGCATGCCCTCGTGCTCTATCTGGACGGTCCTCGTGATCCACCCGAAGAAGGCATCGTCCTCATCCTTGTAGCCGGCCATCAGCAGGGCGTACAGCGTGAGGGAGGCGTCCCTGATCCAGGCGAACCTGTAGTCCCAGTTGCGCTCACCCCCTATCTCCTCGGGCAGGGACGTGGTGGGCGCAGCTACGATGGCGCCGGTGGGCTCGTAGATCAGCAGCTTGAGGGCCAGGGCGCTCCTCACCACCTGCTCGCGGTAGGGCCCGTCGTAGGTGCAGGCCCCCGCCCACCGGCGCCAGAACTCCTCCGTGGCGCGCAGCATGGCGCTCGGCTCCGGCAGCCGCAGGTGCTGGGACTCCTCGCCCATGCAGGCCAACACGAAGGCCCGGGACTCGCCCTCGCGCACCCTGCCGCGGCTGCGGAAGATCCCCTCCCCCGCGGACCACTCGAACGGTGAGTCCAAGGAGCACCGATCCCAGGTCAGCCTGCACCCGTCGATGCGTGCCGACACCCCAGCCAGCGCGTAGTTGGGGGTAGGGCGGCACGAGCTCTCCATCTCGGGAGCGCCCTCGATACCCTCCAGCAGGCGCACCATCACCCTGTGGCCGGTCCCGCGCAGCTCCGGGATGACCACCAGGCAGTCCAGCATCCTGACCCGGCCCGCGTCGCAGGTGAACACCGTCTCCAGGATGTTGGTGTCCTCCAGGTATCGGCGCCTGACCCTGTACTTCCCGACCGGCGATACCTGCCAGAATCCCCCCTTCTCCCAGTCCAGAAGGCGGCAGAAGAGGGCAGGGGAGTCAAAGGCAGGCACGCACAGCCAATCTACGGAGCCGCGGCTGCTCACCAGCGCGGCGGTGTGCATGTCGCCGATGATCCCGTAGTCCTCTATCGGAGGGTAGAAGCTGGCGTCGGTCACGAGTCAGGAGGTAGCAGGAAGCGTACCAGCGGAGGATCCCCTCCAGGGGAGGCGCTCGTACTCCTCGCGGATGAGCGCGTACACGTGCGTGTCCCTGAGGTGGCCGTCGCCGTCCCGCATGTTGCGCCTGAGAGTGGCCTCGTGGGTGAACCCGAGCCGCTCGGGCACGCGCCGGCTGCGCTCGTTCCTGGCGTCCATCCGGATCTCCACGCGAGCGGCGTCGAGCAGGTCGAAGGCGGTACGGGTGAGCGCGCGCACCGCGTCGGTCACGTACCCCTTGCCCTGCGCGCTCGATCGCAGCCAGTAGCCTATCTCGAACTTGCGGGTGGTCCAGTCTATGCGGTGGAGCCCGGTGCCGCCCAGCAGGCGCCCGGTGGAGGGGTCGAAGATCCCCATGGTGAGGTCCTCCCGCAGGAGCCACCGGGCCTTATGCCGTATCACGAACTCGAGGGCCACATCCGGGCGATCGTAGCTCCTCACCCAGGGCAGCCAAGGCTCCAGGTCCCGGCGGGACTCCTCTATCGCCTCCCAGAGCGCCGGCGCGTCCTCCTCGCGGTAGGGGCGCAGCAGCACCTTCTCCCCGCGTACCTCCTCGGGCACGGGTATCAGGCACGGCGAGAGCTGTTGGCCAGGCCGCGACAACGCTAGCTCCCCAGCAGCAGAGCGGTGATGTCCTGCGGGGACGCCGTCATCCCGATGTAGAACGGCCCGAACTCGGCGTACCTGGAGCTGGCGGGGTCAAAGCGCATCTCGTACACCAGCTTCTTGAAGTGTATGGGGTGGTCCGCAAAGAGCGTCACACCCCACTCCCAGTCGTCCAGGCCCTGGGAGCCGGTGATGACCTGGGTCACCTGCTCGGAGTACTTGTGCCCCACTCTGCCGTGCCCCTTCATCATCTCGCGCCTCTCGGATGCCGGTAGATCGTACCAATTGTACCGCTCGCCCCGGCGCTTGTTCATGGGGTAGAAGCACATGTAGCGCCTGTCTGGGATGCGCGGGTACAGCCGCCGCTCCATCACCTCCGGACGGGAGGAGGGCCCCCTGTACAGGCTGAGCTCGATGACCGAGAAGTAGGAGTAGGCAGGCACCAGGAAGTCGGCGAGGCCGCACCTCCAGAGCCCCGCCTGCAGGTCGAACAGCTGCGCGGGATCCGGCCGAAAGTGGATGACCGCGAGGTCCGCCTTCTGGGTGATCACCCTGTAGGCCCTGCTCGAGCCCCCGCGCTCGACCCCCTCCACCGAGGCGCACTCCCCGAGAAAGCCGAGCAGCTCCTCCAGGAGCCTCGACCTGTCGGCCTCCGGCAGCGAGCGCCAGCGCGGCCAGTCGATCCGGCGGAAGTCGTGGAGCACCCAATAGCCCTCGATGGTCTCGGGAGCCTCCACCTCGGGCGCCGCCATCTGCTGCGTGGTCAGGGTGTTATCCGCCAACGCCCGCCTCCTAGCAGCCGCCGCGCTCGACGACGGTCTCGCAGTGGTTGGCGGCCTTAACTTCCACGCTGCCGGCCTGCTCGAAGGGCTGCATGAAGCGCTTGACGGCCTCGGCGTCCTGCGCCTCCACGATCATCACCAGGGTGTGCTGGCCGTCCAGCACGGCCTCGCCCTGGATCTTGACGCCGTGCTGCTCCGCGTTGGCAGGCGAGAGGTGCTGCAGGAGCATGGCGCCCATCCTTGGGTCCCTCGCGGGGCAGGTATCTGGTGAGTGTCTGTGCTCTACAAAGTACAGAGCCATGGGCGTTCTCCTTATTTAAAAAATTGCTCTCCTAACAGTATAAACGACGCACCGCCCGAAGGCTAAGCGGCCGGGCCCGCGCCCGACCCCGGCCGCTTATGTCAAATACAAGTCACGGGCGGGGTTTTTGCCTTGCGGTATTGCAATCCGGGTGCGTTGACCGTATAATATGCCATGACAAATCTCATAGACGCAGAGAGATTTATTAATTAAAGCAATAAAATATAAGGAGGATTCGCGTTCATGATACAAACCTTCAACCTGCGGCTGGTGACCCTCTCCCTCGTGCTGGTGCTGCTCGGCGTGGCCGCTTACGGCTTCGCGGCGGCCAACACCGTGCCCGACTCGGGCGCCGGTGACGGCTCGGGCAACATCACGGGCTACACCGTCAGCAACATCAGCTACACGCTGGACAGCAACGATCCCACCAAGATCAACGCCGTCACGTTCAACCTGAGCGCCGCTCCCAGCGTGCTCAAGCCGAACGTCGTCAAGATCAAGCTCGTAAGCAGCAGCAACACCTGGTACACCTGCACCACGAACTCGACCAACTCACCGTACGCTTACAGCTGCAACACCACCGCCCCACAGGCCACGGTGCAGGCAGCGGATCAGCTCCGGGTCGTGGCCGCTCAGTAGTTCGGAGGCCCGGTTTTGAGGAAGGTCCTGCTCCCCTGGCAGCTTCTGCTGTTGGTGGTTCTCGCTTGGTGGCTGCTCCCGGTGCAGCTGGGGGGCAGGACCGCCTACGTCATCGTCAACGGCAACAGCATGTACCCCACCCTGCACAGGGGGGACCTCGTGCTCGTGCGCCGCGCCGAGAGCTACTCCCCTGGGCAGATCGCCGCCTACCGCTACCCGGACGTCGGCACGGTCATCCATCGCGTGGTCGGCACTGCGGGCGACCGCCTGATATTTAAAGGAGACCACAACTCCTGGACGGACGGCTACAGGCCCACGCCCGCGGAGGTGATCGGCAGTTACTGGCTGAAGATACCCAAGATCGGAGGTCTGATAGGCAACATGCGCTCTCCCCTCGAATTCGCGATCCTGGCCATGGTGATAGGAGCGGTGTCGCTGGGGCCGGCAGCGCTCGGCGCGAGGCGATCCGCCTCCACGGCGACCAGGGCGATGCCCACGGTCGGCAGCGGGCTGCTGGTGGCCGCGGCCCTCTCCCTCCTGCTTGGCGCCCTCGCCTTCACGCGCCCCACGCGCATCGAGGCGGTCCAGGAGGTGCCCTACACCCAGTCCGGCAGGTTCGGGTACACCGCCCGGGCGAACCCCTCGGTGTACGATGGCGGGGTGGTCACCACAGGGCAGCCTGTCTTCCGCAGGCTGGTGGATACCCTGCAGCTGCGGCTGGCCTACCGCTTCTCCTCCCCTCAGCCCCACGAAGTAGGGGGCAGCTACAAGGTGCTGGCCCAAGTCGGCGACGACAGCGGGTGGAGGAGGAGCATCGAGCTCGTGCCTGCCACCCCCTTCCGAGGAGACGGCTTTGAGATGAGCTTCCAGCTCGACCTGCGCCGCGTCCAGCAGCTGCTGGCTGAGGCCCAGCGGCTGACCGGGGTGCAGAGGGAGCAGTACACCCTGACGATCCTGGCCCAGATAACCACGGGGGGTACGCTCGACGGGCAACAGTTCAGGGCCCAATTCGCCCCCGCCATGGCTTTCCAGATGGACTCGCTCCGCCTGCAGCTCTTGCAGCCCACGGAGGGCGAGGCCACGGGCAAGTCTGTGCAGGCGATGCTGCGGGTGCCTACCCTGGAGGCCAACTACCTCTCGCTGGGGCCGTTGCGCCTGCCGGTGATCGCCGCCAGGTGGCTGGCGACGCTGCTCCTGCTGGGCTCTATCCTCGGGCTGATCGCCCTCCAGGGCTGGTCGCGCCGGCTGCTGGAGCAGGGGGAGCACGCCGTGATAGCCTCGCGCTGGGGGCACGCGCTGGTGGACGTCCTGGAGCCCCCCAGCGCAGAGGGGATCGTGCCCCTGCGCGACCTGGGCAGCCTGGAGGCGCTGCTGGCTAGCGCCCCGAGCGCCAGGCTCCTCCACGCTCGGCAGGGAGACCACCACTACTACTACGTGATGGCCGACGGCCAGACCTATCTGTACGCCGCGGAGGGGCGATGACGCGCAAGCTGACCGGACGCTTGGCGACGCTGCTCATGCTCCTCGCGGCGCTCTCGATGGCCGCCCTGGCCACGGGCAACAGCGTGCCCCCCAGCGGCCTGAGCACATCCACCTCCTCCATAGGCCCCAACAACCTCAAGCCCTCCCAGTGCGCGTCCCTCAACCTGACCAACCTCCTGATAGTCAATGGCTTTGGCTTCTCGCCCCACGTCCCCACCCTCATCCTGGGGTCCAGCGGCCCGGAATACATCTTCGCCGGCATCGACGACGACTGCATCGTGGCCGGGGCGGGCAACGACTTCATCAGCGGGAGCGATGGGGACGACATCATCCTGGCCGGGAGCGGCGCCGACTACGTAAACGGCGGTCCGGGGTACGATATTTGCTACGGTGTGTTTGACCCGGGGGACACGGCCGTGGGCTGCGAGGTACGGCTGCCCTAGGCCGGGACATTTGACAGCACGAACCAACCTATATAGGATTGCTGTGTGATATCTCTCTCGCAACAGCTGCGCACGAGCTCAGACGTACCTCTGTACAGCATATCCACGGTGTCCGAGCGCACCGGGGTCCCCCAGGGCACGATCCGCTCGTGGGAGCGGAGGTACGGCGTGCCGCGCCCCCACAGGTCGGCGGATGGCAGGCGGCTGTACTCCGAGCGGGACATCCTCTGCATCCTGTGGATGAAGGAGCAGTCGGAGGCCGGCGTGCCCCTGTCCCGCATCACGGAGATCGTCAAGGAGGCCATGGCCAGCGCCACTGCCCCCATGGCCGAGAGCGAGGGCAGGCTGCAGGACGTGGCCGACGCCCTCTACGACAGCCTGGTGCGCCTGGACACCTGGGAGGCGGACCGGATCATCTCTAGCACCCTGACGATGTTCGGCGTGGAGGCCACCTGCCTCAGGGTGCTCCAGCCCGTGCTGTACCGCATCGGCGAGAGCTGGGAGCACCAGAAGATCAGCGTCTCGGTGGAGCACTTCTGCAGCCAGTTCATCCAGATGAAGCTCATGATGCTGCTGAGCATGTACGCCCTCACGGGCACGCTGGGACCCGTGATCACGGCCTGCGCACCGGGCGAGCAGCACGAGATCGGCCTCCTGATGCTGGCGATGCTGCTCATGCGCCGCGGCGTGCGCGTCGTGCACCTCGGGGCGGACGTGCCCATCAAGGACCTTGACGACATGATACAGCACACGGGCGCCCGCTTCGTGTGCCTCTCCGCCTCCTCCAACACGCTGGCCCTCAGGCTCATCGAGCAGACGGGGCACCTGCGGAGGCTGCTCGGCCCCAGGCTGCTCTACGGGGGCTACGCCTTCGTCTCCGATCCCTCCCTGGCGGAGCTGGTGCAACCCTCGAGGATCGTCATGGACGCCGTGCAGGCCGCCGACCTCATCCGCGAGGAGCTCAGCAGGGTCGACGCCTCCGAGAGGCTCAAGGGGGCATAGTCTGCACAACTTGTGCATACCCTTTTCAAAACCTTGGCACACCTCTTGCGAACACAGGGACACTGCGACCAAAGTCGCAGCAAGTTGATCTCACATGGAGGAGCTATCATGAGCAACACCCAGGTAACCGAAGAGTACTTCAGGGTAACCGACCAGGTCCCAGGGCAGGTGTGGTACTGGGCAGCACTGGCCTCGATCATAGCCTCGGCCACCCTACAGCTGACGGGGCGGAAGGATTGGGCGGTGTTCGTCGGCCAGTGGCCACCCACCTTCCTGCTGTTCGGCATCTTCCACAAGCTGCTGGGCGAGCAGCAGAAGCGCGCCTAACCTCCCCTGAGGGAGGGGCTGAGAGCCATTATCCCCGCTCCGCATCACAGCAATCGACATCCATCCCCATGCCTCTCAGCTCCTCCCTCAGCCTCAGCAGCGCCAGGTCCTTCTTCTTGGCCTCCAGCATCACATCGAAGGCTAGCCCCTCGCACTCCCTCAAGAACCCGGCGAACTCCCGCGCGTCTATCCAATCGCCGTGCTGCCAGGGCAACGGATCGCTCTCCCCGCGCCCCGTGCTCCTGGGCTCCGTGCGCGGGCTGCTGAAGTGGACCTTCGGCACCACCCCCTGGGGCCAGGTGGCCAGGCAGGTCGCCACGGCTTCGCGGGTCTGCCAGCCGTCGGGATCGTGCACGCGGTGGTGCAGGTGATCGAACACCACGGGCGCTCCCGTCCTCTCGTGCAGCCACAGCACGTCGCTCACCGAGAAGACCTTCTCGTCGTTCTCCACCACCAGCCGGCGCCTCACCCTGGCCGGCAGCTCCAGGTAGCGCCGCGCAAAGCGCTCCATCGCCGCCTGCTTGTCTCCGTAGGCCCCGCCCCCGTGGATCACCACCACCGCCTCAGGCCCCAGCCCCATGGCGTCCAGGAAGCGCGCGTGGTAGTCCAGGTCCTTCACCGCCGCCTGGTACACCCCCTCCCGCGGCGAGTTGAGCACGATGTACTGGGAGGGGTGCATCGACAGCCGCAGGTTGAGCGCCCGGGCCTTGCGCCCCAGCCTCTCGAGCTCCCCGGCGCACTCCTCTATCTGGCGGTGGAACTGGGGCATATCCGGGTGGGTGATGTAAGGGGCTATGTTGGAGGATATGCGGTACATGCAGATGCGCCGCTCCCGCAGGTAGTCGAATATGGCCTCCAGGTAACCTAGGCTCACCCGCAGGTGGGGGGAGTTCATCCACCTGCGGGAGTCGTCGCTCTTCAGTCCCGGCCTGCCCAGCACCTTGACCGCAAAGCCCAGCCGCATGCCCCCTCCTTGTTGCACAAACATGACATCTCAGTATAACCACCGCAAAAGGATCTTGAAAAACTGTGAGAGTGCATATATTCTATAGCAAACATTTAGTATACGACCCGTCTTTGAAAACTATACGAGATGCAGGAGGAGAACATGCAGCAGATGACGAGGCGGGAGTTCCTCAAGAAGACGGCCGCCGCGGCAGCGGGCACGGCCTTCCTCGGAGGATGCGCCCCGGCCTACAACAGGGGCGCCAAACCCACGCTCAACTTCTGGGCCTTCACCGAGACGCGCATCGCCTGGCAGCGCAAGGCCTGGGAGCTGTACAAGCAAAGGCAGAAGCCGGACTTCGAGCTCAACTTCATAGTCTTCCCCTACAACCAGATGCACGACAAGATCATGATCGTCTCGCAGGCTGGCTCCGGCGGCCCCGACATAGCCGACATCGAGATCAGCCAGTTCTCCCGATACATCAAGGGCGACGTGATCTTCGTCGACATGACCCCCAAGCTCCAGGAGATGGGGGCTCTGGACAAGTTCTACAGGCCCTCGGCCACGGACCCCTGGAGCTGGCAGGGCAAGGTGTACGGCCTGGGCAACGAGCTCAACACCTGCCTGCTGAGCTATCGGTGGGATATCTGGGAGAAGGCGGGCATCAAGACGCCGATCGAGACCTGGGAGGAGTTCGTGGAGATCGGCAAGAAGTTCCACCGCGATACCGGCAAGTACCTCATCGACGTCGAGTTCACGGGCTGGGGCCAGTGGTGGATGCTCACGCTGCAGCAGGGCGGGGGGTTCTTCGGGCCCGACGGGCTGCCCACCCTCAACTCCAAGGAGGGGGTGAAGACCCTCTCGTTCTGGCAGCAGTCCCTCAAGGACGGGTGGACCACCTACAGACCAGCGGGGCCCGCCTACAACACCGCGCTCTTCAACGGCGACATCACCAGCCTGCTGGGGCCCTCCTGGAACTTCAGCGGCTTCATCCAGCAGGCGCTGCCCAACACGAAGGGCAAGTGGCACCTGCAGCCCTTCCCCAGGTGGACTGAGGGTGGGTCCCGCACCGCCACTTCGGGCGGCACTGGGGTGTGCGTCCTGCGCACATCGCCCTACATCGAGGAGGCGTTGGACTTCGTCATCTGGGAGCACACCACCACCGAGGCAGTGATGTTCGACTTCGAGGAACGGCAGGTGTGGCCCACCTGGAGGCCAGCCTTTGAGGACCCCAGGCTCACCGAGCCGATAGAGTTCTTCGACAACCAGCGGGTGGGTGAGCTCATAGAGGAGGTCTCCCCAGAGATCAACAAGTGGTACAACTCGCCTTTCTGGCCGGAGACCACCGACGCGTGCGTCCGCAAGGGCATCACTCCAGCGCTCCAGAACCTGAGGATGTCCCCTAAGCAGGCCCTGGACAACGCCCAGCAGGAGGCCCTCAATATCATTGAGTTCGAGACTGCCTAGGCAAGGGAGGTGAAGGTATAATGGCTGCAACGACTTATCACACCAGCTGGTGGAGGCGCAACGAGCGGAAGATAGCGCCCTACCTGTTTATAGCCCCATTCTGGATCCTGTTCCTGGTGTTCGGGCTGTACCCCATCGTGTACTCGCTGTACCTGAGCTTCTTCAAGGGCTTCGGGTTCGAGGAGAAGACCTTCTTCGGCCTGGGCAACTACATCCACCTGTTCCAGGATGAGCGGTACATCAAGGCGGTGATCAACACCACCTACTTCGCGGCGGGCAGCGTCTTCATCCTGTCGCCTCTGGCGCTGATCCTGGCGCTGGTGGTGAACTCCCGCTTAGTGCCGGGACAGCTCAAGAGCTTCTACAAGGCAATGCTATTCTTCCCGGTGATCACCTCCGCCGTCGTGATCGCGATCATCTTCGCCAGGGTGCTCGACCAGCAGTACGGCCTGCTGAACGCCCTGCTGCGGTGGTTCGGGCTGGGGCCCTACGGGTGGCTGACCGATCCCAAGTTCGTGATGCCCTCGTTCATCATCATGGCGATCTGGACCTACCTCGGGATCAACATGCTCTACTGGATAGCGGGGCTCACGGGCATCAGCCGCGAGCTGTACGAGGCCGCCTACACCGACGGCGCCAACAAGTGGCAGGCGTTCTGGCACATAACCCTGCCGCTGCTCCGGCCGGTGACGCTCTTCGTGGTGATACAGGCGATCGTGGGCTCGTACAACCTGTTCGCGCAGCCGCTGCTGCTCACCAACGGCGGCCCGTCCGATGCTTCCCTCACGATCGCGCTGTACCTGTACAACCAGGGCTTCGTCTACTTCAACGTGGGCTATGCCAGCGCGATAGCCTACTCGATGGTGGTCATCCTGCTGATACTCTCTCTCCTGAACATCTACCTGTTCAGGGGCTACTCCACTGAGGCTTAAGGAGGTCAGGACATGGCAACTACTGAGACGACCGCAACCAGGGCAAAGGTCAAGGGAGGCGTCTCGGCCTACAGGCTGAGGTTCTACCTGGGCCTGATCATCACCAACATCGTCATGCTGATGATAGTGGTGCTCACGGCCATCCCCTACATCTACATGGCGTTCAGCGCCTTCAAGCGCAACGACGAGATCTTCGGCACGCCCCTCACGATCTGGCCGCGCGTGTGGGTGTGGGACAACATGCAGCGGCTCCTCTCGGAGTTCCCGTACGGCCGGTGGTACCTCAACACCGCGATCGTCGCGGGCGTGGGCACGGTCCTCTCGGTGCTGCTCGCGTCGCTGGCGGGCTACGCCTTCGCCAAGTACAACTTCCGGGGCCGCAACCTGCTGTTCACGCTGATGCTGCTGACCCTGCTCATACCGTTCCAGGTGCTGCTCGTGCCCCAGTTCCAGATCATACGGGCGCTAGGCTGGTTCAACACCTATCAGGCGCTGATAGTGCCCGGCGCCGTGACCGCCTTCGGCATCTTCCTGATGCGCCAGTACACCATAGGCGTGCCCGACGAGCTGCTGGATGCCGCCCGGATAGACGGCGCCAGCGAGTTCGGCATATGGTGGAGGGTAGTGCTGCCGCTGGTGAGGCCGGGGCTGGCAGTGCTGGCCATATTGTCCTTCACAGGACTGTGGAACGACTTCTTCTGGCCGCTGATCGTGACCACTAACCCCTCGATGTTCGTCATCAACCTGGGCCTGGCATCCCTCGTGGGCCCCTACGATTACCAGTACGGGATCCTGCTCTCAGGTGCCCTGCTGGCATCCCTGCCCGTGATAGTCGTGTTCTTCATCTTCCAGAGGCAGTTCATCGAGGGCCTGACCGCCGGGGCCATCAAGGGCTTCTAATTAGGCTGCGAAGGGAGGTCCCCCTCCCTTCGCCCCCTCGGGCGCCTTCCCGCCCGCCTCTCCGTGGCGCAGATCGCTCACAGGTCGATGATCATGATCGCGCTGTAGAAGCGCCTTGCCGGCCACGTGGCAGCGCGCATCAACCTCATGAAACAGCCGGCAGGGCGGGACCCAAGCACATAGCGCTTGGGGGCACCGCTATCATCCTGGGCCAGCCGCGCCAGGCGGTGCGCCTCCACGTCCGCCAGGAGAGAAGCCTGCCTCTCCTTAGCCACCTCGGCCCCTCTTAGATCGTGCATGCGATACCTCCTAACCAGACCTTTGATCAAGCTATAATCGTGTGTCACCTCACGCGACCAACACCAGCATAGCACTAAAAGTTGGCATAAACGGTCCTAATTAGGACGATATCAGGAGAAAATAAAACTCATGTACCATCCAACTACCCGCGTCCTGGCAGCCCTTGAGCTCCTACAGGCTCACGGACGGATGACCGGGGCCGAGCTCGCAAGGCGCCTGGAGGTGGACGTGAGAACCGCCCGCAGATACATAGAGATGCTCCAGGACCTGGGCATCCCGATAGAGGGGGAGCGCGGCCGCTACGGGGCCTACAGGCTGAGGCCGGGGTACAAGCTGCCGCCGATGATGTTCACCGAGGACGAGGCGCTGGCCCTGACCCTGGGCTTGCTCCTGTCCAGGAGGTCGGCGCTGGGCGCCGCCACGCCCGCCATCGAGAGCGCACTGGCCAAGCTGTCCCAGGTCATGCCGGCCAGCTTGCAGGAGCAGGTGCAGGCCGTGGAGGAGAACCTGATCCTGGACGTTGAACCTGCCGAGAGCCCGCCGGATAGCTCGGTGATACTCACCATGAGCCTGGCGGTGCACAAGCAGCAACGGGTAAGGATGACCTACAGGGCCTGGAACGGCGAGGAGACCGAGCGCGAGTTCGACCCCTACGGGCTTGTGTACCGCGACGGTCGATGGTACACCACGGGTTACTGCCACCTGCGACGGGCACAGCGCCTCTTTCGCCTGGACCGCGTCCTCTGCATAGCTATGTTGGACGCGACGTTCGAGCGCCCCGAGGGCTTTGATCCGCTGCAGGAAGTGGTCCGGACCATAGCCAACATACCCGACGATTGGTACGTGGAGGTGGTCCTGGAGACCTCGATGGCGCGTGCCCAGGAGAAGATACCCCCCGTGATGGGGACGCTGACGGAGTCCGATGAGGGGGTGGTGTTGCGTTGCCACAGCTACGATCTGGCCTGGATGGCCAGGTTCCTGGTGGGGCTGGGTTACCCGCTCGTCGTAAGGGAGCCACCGGAGCTAAGGGATGAGCTCCGACGTCTGGCTGCGAAGATAGCGAGCTACGCCGAGCGATCTTAGGGCTCTAGCCAGGGGCTACTGCGAGGGGCGAAGGGCGATCCCCTCCAGCTCATCCAGATCGACCACCCTCACGCGCTCCCTGCCCGCCAGCACGATACCTCGCCGATGCCAGGAGCTGAGTATGCGGCTCGTGGTGCTGAGAGTGGTGCCCGTGAGGTCCGCCAGGTCCTGCCGCGACAGGTTGATGGTGACGCCGTCCGGGCTGTCCTCGAGCATGCGCAGCAGGGCCCGAGCTAGCCTGCACTCCACCCCCACGGTCTGCAGCTCGAGGATCCTCTCCTCGGCCTGCCGCAGCCGCCTACCCAGGTCACGTATCACCGACATTGCCAGGTCGGGGTGGGTGGACAGCAGCCTGTTGAACTCCCAAGCCGCCAGGCGCAGGACCACCGAGTCCTCCAGCGCGTAGGCGCTGGCCGGGTACAGCATCTCGCCCCAGCCGCCCGACACACCGAACATCTGCTTGGGCTCGATCAGGCGGAGGATCACCTGCCGCCCCTCCTCGGTCTCCCGCACGATCTTCACCTTGCCCTCCGCCAGGAGGTTGAAAGCGTCCGCGGGCATGCCGCGCGCGAAGATCATCTCGCCCCGCAGGTAGCTACGGGGCATCAGGCGCTGTGCCACGCTTGCCACCGTCTCCTCCGAAAGCCCAGCGAACAGCGGCACCTCCCTCAGCAGCGACCGGCGCCTGTCGAGGGTCCAGGAGGGTGGAGTATGGATCGTGGCTGGCTTGGCCATAGGTGACTCCTTGAGGTGCGCCCTAGCTGTACTCCTGCTTGATGCGCTTGAGCAGGTTCTGAAGCTCCTTGGCGCGCCCGTTGACATCATCGGCGGGGTACTTCCCCTCCACCATGCGCTGCAGGTCGTCCAGGCCCTCTTCTACCTGCGTCCGCCAGGAGGAGTCGATCTTGCCCCCGATGGCACGCCATTCCTCGCGCGCTCGCCTCAGGTCCTCCAGCGCCGCCTCGTACTCGCCCTGGTTGAGGACCTTGCCGTCCTTCACGGTGGCGTCGGTGTAGTGGGACACCCTCATCACCTCTATCTGGTTGGACATCGTCTCGAGGGCGTTCGGGATCTGCTGGGAGCTACCTGGGCCCAGCAGCGACCAGAATATGACGCCAAGCATGAACAGGATGAACAGCAGGGCCACGCTCAGCGCGATCCTGATCCCTGTAGCCCTGCGCCTTCTGCCGCTGTATACAGCCATCAACTACCTCGCATCGCTCGAAGATCCTGCAAGCACCAGGATGGGCTCGGAGGCATCCGTGGGGCGAAGCGAGCGCACCACCTCGCGCAGCTGCCCCGACATGCCCAGCGGCAGGTCCAGCAGGTTGCCACCCCACAGCACGGCCACCCTGGGGGGTGAGGACAGCAGGCCGCCTTTGCCATCGCCCACCGGGAGCTTGCAGCTATCTATGTCACTCCAATTGTAGCATTGCCAACTGCCGTCTGATGCCGTGAAGAGCACCGCCCCCTCCCTGTCCACCACGGCTATGGGCCTGCGCACCCGACGGAACGGCCCCAGGCGCTTGACGATCTCGCCCTGGAACACCCGAAAGTGCGCGTTCTCGTAGATCAGCGCGATCGAGCTCGGTGCCTGCCCCAAGGCCCTCGCGGCCAGCCCCCTGGCGGCCTCCGCGTCCAAGCTGGTCCAGCCATCCCTGCGGGCGTAGGCCGAGCCCACGGCCCGGAGCCTCACGGCCGACCTCTCCGGCACCGGCTCCACGGTCACACGCACCGTCTCTGGATCGGCCCCCGCCGCCACAGCGGCCCTCTCGGCCTCGCGCATCCACCGGCTCAGCAGCTCAGGGTCGTCCCGCCCCAGGCTGCGCTCGAGCTCCACCCCCACGGGCGCCATGGCCACGCCTATGGAGGATATTACCTCGGCGTTGGGCACCACCTGGTGCGGCATCCCCAACCTCTTCGCCAGCCAGGGGACGAGCACGCTGGCCCCGCCACCCAGGCCCAGCAGGGGGCAATCACCCAGCTTGTACTCCTCGCGCAGCTCCTTGATGGTGGGCAACACCTTGGAGGCGGCCAGGTCCAGCATCCGGCTCGCGGCCTCATCCACCGATACCCCCAGGTACTCCGCCAGGGGCTCGAGGGCCCTGCGCGCCGACTCGCGGCGGCCGAGCGCGTAGTCGCCTGCGGGCACGATCCCCAGGGCATTGGCCGCGTCGGTGAGGGTGAGAGCGAACCTCTCCCCCGCGGCGGACTCCACCACCGCGTAGTCCGGCGAGTCCCCCGGCCGCGGGGCTATCGTGACCAGCCTGAGGTCCCTCAGCCGGGCGGGGTCCACGAAGCTGGGATACGGCAGGCCGGCGATGTGGGCGCTCCTGGGCCCGACGTCGCTCAGCCTCCCGCGCCTCAAGCGGACGAGGCTTCCCCCCGCAACGCCGGCCACGCGAACGTCGACCGACTTCAGGCAGGTGGGGTGATCCATGATGCTCACGTACTTGGAGGCGGGGCGCCCGTTCCTGACCACCCCTACGTTCGTGCTGGTGCCCCCCACCTCTACGAACAGGCCGTGCAGCACCCTGTGGTACAGCAGGGCGCCGGCCACGCTGGCCGCCGGGCCAGAGAGCACCGTCGATACCGGCCGCCTGCGGGCCTCCGCAAGCCCCGTGACCTCCAGGTCCCCGTGCATCACCATCAGGGGGGATGTGAGCCCAGTCTCGCGCATGCTGTGCTCCACCCAGGTGATGGTGCGGGCCATCTTGGGCAGGATGCTGGCGTTGACCGCTGCGGTAACTGTGCGCACCTCGAGGCCGTAGAGGCCGCTCATCTCGTGGCCGGCGGTGGCGGGCAGCTCGAGGCGACGGGCGGCCTCCAGCACCCGAGACTCGTCCGAGGGGTCCTCCACGCTGAAGGCCCCGCTGGCCACCACGGCCTCCGCCCCCTCCTCCACGAGGGAGAGCAGGGCTTGCTCCACCTTCGAGGGATCGGAGGCGTCCTCGGAGGCCAGGAACCTGTGCAGCAGCCGCAGGTCCTTGTCCGGCGACAGGCGTATCCTGTCCATGCGGGTGCGCTTGACCACCTGCCGCTGCTCCCCGGCCCTGCCGATGGCCACTATCCCCACGGTGGCCACGTCCCCCTCCAACAGGGCGTTCACCGCCTGCGTGGTGCTGAGCACCACGAGCTCCACGTCCCCGGGGCTCACGTCGCCGGCCGCCAACACGCGCCGGAAGGCCTGCACGACGCCCCGGGCCACCCCGGTGTCGGCGTCGTGCGTGGTGGGCACCGTGACCTTGCGGAGCAGCCTG
>Ga0068704_100226_pt1 | contig 23742 bp, 24 predicted proteins | sample CeladaPassaD2F12_FD_62225 | JGI IMG/M metagenome (GOLD analysis project Ga0068704, IMG submission 62225) | Cellulose-adapted microbial communities from the Joint BioEnergy Institute, USA - Passage D2F12 | ecosystem: Engineered > Bioreactor > Continuous culture > Unclassified | place: USA, Joint...
GATCGCCTCGCCCTGCTCTGGGCACGGGTTCAAGTTTGCCAGCGTGGTAGGGGAGATACTTGCCGACCTTGCCGACTCTGGGGCCAGCCGCCACGACATCTCCCTCTTCAGGGTGGGGCGCTTCGCCCCTCAGCGGGGGGTTCTCTCCGCACGGGCCTCGTCGAGGCCGCCCGCCGGTACCGCCGCCCGTCTCGAGCGGCGTACGGTAGAGGCCGTGGCCGGGAAAAACGGCCGGCTCCATCGCTTCCCGGAGGCGGGCGAGATAAGCGCGCCGTGGTAGAGGGAGGCTTGTGCCGCCAGCGGCTCGGCGGCGCCCCTTGACTCAGGTCGTGAACGGCAGCACGAGGCGGGAGGGGTGGGCGGCGTCGCGGTAGATCTTTTGGGTGACGGGCCGGCCCACGGGGAGGTGGAAGGCGTCCGGCGGCAACAGAGCGTTGTGCGCGTCGTTCTTGGGCAGGTACACGGCGCCTCCGAGCTCCCGCAGCCGGGCGTATGCCGGGTACGGGTCGACCAGAACCTCATCTGCGAAGAGGTCGAGGTCGGAGGCTACAGGCGTTGCGACGGTCGTGGCTTTACTCCCTGGCGTACACATACACGGACGGGCAACTGCGGCGGACGACGCACCCTCAGGCGGCCACGGCTTTTCACCCCCTTGCCCCTGGTGGGCGCCGGCTCGAGGCGGGCATGGCCCCGAAGCCGCCGAACCGCCCGGCTCCTGCGAACCCGGCGCCGCTCTCCGAACCTACGCGACCGACCATGGCGCTCCTTTCTTCGTTGCTAGGCCGGCCGTGCCGGCCCGCCCCGAGCAGGAAGCGCTCGAAGAACGCGGCCAGCCCTTCGTGGGCGTCCAGCGGCAGCACCTGCGCCACGTACTGGTCCGGGCGCACCACCACCAGGCATCCCCGCTCGCGGTCGATGCCGCGCAGCTCGAAGATGTCCTCGCCCCCTTTCAGGTCGGGGCAGAACATCTTCTCGTAGTCCACCAGCCCGTAGCGGCCCTTGCGCGGGAGCAGGAAGGGGGGCATCTTCTCCAGCGCCAGCTCCCGGTGGCCCTGCTGGAAGACGGCCCGCACGTCGATCACGGAGTCTATGTCCGCGCCTTTGGGGGTGTGGCGGAGCACCGGGGAGTCGGGCGACCCCGCGAGAAAGCGGCACAGCCTCTGGATGGCCGAGGAGGGGTCTGCGGGGTCCTCGCGGTCGGCGAAGGCGAAGACGCGCCAGCGGCCGTCGGCCTTCACGGCGTGCCCCAGCTGCACCGGCTTTGCGTCGGAGAGCCGGATCACGGGCGCCGAGTGGAAGCGCGTGCCGACGACGAAGCCCTCGGCGAGCGACTGGTGGACGGGCTCCGCGGTTATGAGAGAGGGGCCGTAGCGGGTGGCGACGCCGGCGGTGAAGCGGCCCTGCTTCACGAAGTACTCCTGAAACTCCTTCGGGTTGACGCCTTCTCCGTCGTCGTCTTCGGCCTTGGGCGGCGCGCTGAACATCCTGGCGAACTCGCGGTCGAAGTCGATCAGCTCCTGCGCCACGCCGCGGCGTTCGGCGGAGTACGTGTAGAGGAGCTCGGGTTTGCTCCTGCCGAGGAGCACGGAGGCCAGCTTCCAGCCGAGGTTGAAGGCGTCGGCCATGGAGACGTTCATCCCCTGCCCGGCCTTGGGGCTGTGGGTGTGGCAGGCGTCCCCGGCGATGAAGACGCGGGGGAACCTCTCCCCGACCTCCTCCTCGGGGACGTCGTCGAAGCGGTCGCACAGCCGCTGCCCGATCTCGTAGACCGACCACCAGGCGATCTCCTTCACCTCCAGGGTGTAGGGGCGCAGGATGCGCCGCGCCGCCTCCACCAGCCGCTCGGAGGTGATGCTGTGGCGGACGAGCCGCTCGCCCGGCCTCCCGAGCTCGATGTACAGCCGCACGAGGTAGCCGCCCTCGCGGGGGATGATCAGCAAGTTCCCCCCGCCCGAGGAGTGGATCACGGCCTTCATCCGGACGTCCGGGAAGTCGGTGACCGCCAAAACGTCCATGACCCCCCAGAGTTGGTTGGCCGAATCACCCTTCATCGAGAGCCCGAGGAGCTTCCTGACGGTGCTGTGCGCCCCGTCGCAGCCGACCACGTAGCGGACCCGCAGGCTCTCCGTCTCGCCCGCGTGCTCCGGGTCCGTGCGCTCGAGTGTGACCTTCACCGGGTGGTCTCTATCCCCAGCCCCGGACCTCCCCTCGCCGACCTCGAGACCCACCAGCCGCCGGGAGTAGTTCGGCACGAGCCGGGTGGGCGACTTCCGCATCGCGTCCAGGTAGAACTCGTGCACCCGCGCCTGGTTCAGCACCACGTGGGGGAACTCGGAGAGTCCGTCCTCTGTGTCCTGGATCCTCCCGCTGCGTACGATTCCCCTGCGGTCCGTCGCATCCGGCTCCCAGAAGACCGTCTCGTTGATCCAGCAGGCCTCCTTCAAGACCCGCTCGCTGAAGCCGAAGGCCTCGAACATCTCCATCGTGCGGCAGGCGATGCCGTCGGCCTGCCCGAGCTCTAGGGGCCCGCCCTTCCGCTCGACGATGCGAACCCTTATCTCGGGGAAGGCCGCGAGCTGCGCCGCCAGCGTCAGCCCCGCAGGCCCGCACCCGACGATGAGCACGTCGACCGCATCGGGCAGGACCTCCGGGTCCACGGGCTCGCCGACGGCCTCGTGGACGAAGGGATCGCCAACCTTAAACCCGTTGAGATGGAACTGCTGCATGTATCACCTCGGTCATGGCCTGTGTCCTCCGGCCGCGCCTTCCACGCGGGAGAGCCAGCGCCCCGGAAGGAGAGGGGTATGCTTGTAAAGCGCCGCGTGTCTTCCCGAGCCGACCACTCCTCCTCTCCACACCTCGTTCCCGCGCCTGTGCCGGTTGGCCCAACTCTAAGCCGGAGGGATGTTTGCTGTCCAATGAATTTTTTGCCCGTCAGAAATAACTTCGGGGAATATAATGGGGGCGTGGAGCTCAGCCACATCAGGTACTTCGTGGCGGCGGCCGAGGAGCTGCACTTCGGGAGGGCGGCGAGGAGGCTGCACGTAACCCAGCCGTCGCTGAGCAAGCGGGTTGCCGGCCTCGAGAGGGAGCTCGGCGTCAGGCTCTTCCACCGCACCCGGCGGGAGGTCTGGCTGACGGAGGCGGGGGAGATATTCCTGGAGGGGGCGCGGAGGGTGCTGGAGGACGCGCTAAGGGCTGCGGAGGAGGCCAGGAAGGCGGGGCGGGGCGAGCTCGGGAGGCTCGAGATAGGCTTTTTCAGCCCCGCGATCTACGGCGTCCTCCCGGAGATACTCAAGGAGTACCACGAGCGGTTCCCGGAGGTCAGGGTCACGCTGCACGAGTGGACTAGCTCGGTGCAGCTGGAGCGCATGAGGGAGGGGAAGATCGAGATCGGCTTCATGCGCGCGCCGGTGGAGGAGGCGGGGTTCGTGACCGAGCACGTCTTTGTGGAGCCGGTGGTCGCGGCGCTGCCGGAGGGCCACCCGCAGGCGCGCCGGGCGGTGGTCTCCCCGCGGGAGCTGGCCGACGAGCCGTTCATCATGGTCCCGCGCAGCAAGGAGCCCAACAGCTTCGACCGGTACGTGAGCATCTGCCAGAGGGCGGGCTTCAGCCCGAAGATCACCCAGGAGGTGTTCGAGATCCACGCGATCGTGGGGCTCGTGGCGACCGGGATGGGGGTGGCCTTCGTCCAGGGCTCGGTGGCGAACCTGAAGCGGCCCGGGGTGGTCTACCGGCCGCTCGACGACCCGGAGGCCCGGATCGGGACGGCCATCGTGCGGAGGAGCTCCCGGCCCTCGCCCGTGCTGCGCACCTTTCTCGAGACGCTGCAGGCGTTTGTGGCCTAGCCGGCCCCGGCGCTCTGGGAGAGCGGGAGCCGCACGTACCGCTCTTCGGCTCCTGGCCCCGAGATCTCGAGCCAGAAGCGGGAGGCGCCCGAGGCCACCTCGAAGTTCACCCGGCCCTCCCTGCTCGCGCCGGGCGGGACGAGCCCGTGCTCGTTGAAGAGCAGGTTTCTCTCCGGCGGCACGAACTGGGAGTTGAACTCCGGGCTGGGGGCGTACTCCCGTCCCTGCCCGTCCACCAGCCGCACCAGCTCCTCGGTGAGGGTGACGGGCCTCTTCGAGGCGTTTCGCACCTCGAACGACGCGCTGACGAAGCTGCCCGGCCGCGTCTCCGGGGGGAAGGTGTAGGAGGTCAGCTCCGGGCTGCGCCGGGCCCCGGTGACCGTCCACTCCAGATCGCCGACCCGCACCGGATGGCCCGCCGCCACCGCCTCCCCGGGGACCCGAGCGGCGCCCGGGGGCGGCTCGGCGGGCTGCGGCGGCCTGTCCGGCCGCAGCCCGGCGAAGGTGGGGTTCCCGAAAAAGCCCGCGGCCGCGAGCGCCCCGATCACGGCGGCCGCAAAGAGCGCTCCTATCCCGAGCATGCTGGCCAGCTTCGTCATGTCCGACTCTCCCCGCTCGCCGGAGTGCAGCGGCAGGGTATGTTTACCACGCCGCAGCCGATCCCTAACCTGTCGCTGTTTCTCGCGGCGCGGGGCCGGGTACTGATCCCCTTGAGGAAGCGCGGGCGTGACGGCGTCGCGAAGAGAGGGGTGAGGCCCGTGGCACGCTGCGAGGTGTGCGGAAACGACTACGATCTGGCCTTCGAAGTGATCACGGCCGGCGAGCGGCACGTCTTCGACTGCTTCGAGTGCGCCATCCACGCTCTGGCCCCGGTGTGCGAGCACTGCGGCTGCAGGGTCATCGGGCACGGGGTGCAGGCGGGGGACGCGCTCTTCTGCTGCGCCCACTGCGCCGGGGCGGAGGGCAGGGAGGGCGTCCGGGACCGCGTCTAGAGGGAGGGGGTTCTCTCTTGGGGCCTGTACGGGCAGGGGCCTCGCCGCCGGGCGGGGCTTCCGGCGGGCGCGTCTCGGTGGTCGTCGCGACCCGCGACCGGCGCGACGAGCTCCTCAGGACCGTCTACCACCTGCTGGCCCTCCCCGAGCGGCCGCGCGTCGTGGTCGTGGACAACGCCTCCTCCGACGGGACGCCGCAGGCCCTCGCGAGGCTCCATCCGGAGGTGGAGGTCGTGGCGCTCGGCGAGAACCTCGCCGCCGCCGGGCGGACGGCGGGCGTGCGGCGCTGCCCCACCCCCTACGTGGCCTTCGCCGACGACGACTCCTGGTGGGAGCCCGGCTCTCTGCGCCGGGCGGCCGACCTGCTGGACGCCCACCCGCGGCTCGGGCTGGTGGCCGGGCGCGTCCTGCTCGGCCCCGAGGGGCGGGAGGACCCGGTCTGCGGCCTCATGGCCGCAAGCCCCCTGCCCGCAGAGCCGGACCTCCCGGGGCCGGCGGTGCTCGGGTTCGTCGCCTGCGCCGCGGTGGTGCGGCGGGAGGCCTACCTGGGGTCCGGGGGCTTCGAGCGGCGGCTCTTCTGGGGCGAGGAGGAGCTGCTCGCCGCCGACATGGCCGCCGCCGGGTGGGCCCTGGTCTACGACGCCGGCGTCGTCGCCCGCCACCACCCCTCGCCCGCCCGCGACGCCCGGGCCAACCGCCGGCGGGCCGTCCGCAGCGCGCTGCTGACCGGCTGGCTGCGCCGGCCGGCCCGGGTGGCCCTGGGCCGCTCCCTGCGCGCCCTGCGCTCCTCCCTGCGCGACCCGGACGCCCGGGCCGGGCTCGCGGCGGCGCTCGCCGGGCTCCCGTGGGCGCTGCGCGGCCGCCGCCCGCTCCCGCCTCGGGTGGAGGAGGGGCTCCGGATGCTGGAGTCCGGGTAGGGGGACGGGGATGCTCGTCTACACGCACCCCGCCTGCCGGAAGCACCTGAACCCCAGCTCCGGGGTGGAGGTCCCGGAGCGCTACCCGGCGGCGCTCGCCGGGGCCGAGGCCGCCGCCCGGGACGGCGCGCCGGTCGAGGTGCGCCGCTCCGAGCCGGCCCCGGAGGCCGCGCTCCTCGCGGTGCACGAGCGGGGCTACCTGAAGCTGCTGCGCGAGCTCTCGTCCTCCGGGGGCGGCGTGCTGGACCCGGACACCGCGCTCGGGCCGGGCTCCTGGGAGGCGGCGCTGCTCGCCGCCGGGGCCGCCGCCGGCGCCGCGGAGGCCGCGCTCTCGGGTGCGGCCTCCTTCGCCCTCGTGCGCCCGCCGGGGCACCACGCCGGGCGGGGGAGGGCCATGGGCTTCTGCCTCATCAACAACGCCGCCGTCGCCGCCGCCCACGCCCGCGCGCTCGGGGCGCGGCGGGTGGCCGTCCTCGACTGGGACGTCCACCACGGCAACGGCACCCAGGAGATCTTCTACGCCGCGGGCGACGTCCTCTACCTCTCGGTGCACCGGGGCGGGCTCTTCTATCCGGGCACGGGGCACCCGGAGGAGGTGGGTGCGGGCCCGGGAAAGGGCTTCACCGTGAACGTGCCGCTCCCGGCCGGCTCCGGGGAGGGGGAGTACGCGGCGGCCTTCGGGGGGGTGCTCCTTCCCGTGCTCGAGGAGTTCGCGCCGGAGCTCGTCGTGGTCTCGGCGGGGTACGACGCCCACGCCTCGGACCCCCTCGGCGGCATGCGGCTCGAGGCCGGCTCCTTCGGGCGCTTCGCCGCGGCGGTGGCCTCCCTCGCGCGGCGCGCCTCGGGAACCCCTCCGGCCTTCGTGCTGGAGGGCGGCTACGAGGCGGGGGCGCTCACCGCCTGCGTCGCCGCCACCATCCGGGGGGCCGGGGAGGGGGAGACCGGAGGGGAGCCCTGGCCCGCGGAGGGGCGGGGGGATCTCCTCGGGCCTCCCCGCAGGGCCCTCGCCCCCTACTGGGAGAGCCTGCGGGGAGGTTAGCGGCGGCCGCGGGCGGGTACGGTAACAGGCGGTTGCGGAAGTGATATAAGAACAGGTGGTACGAGAGGTCGGCGGTGATCCGGATGCTGGACCACACGGCGGACGTGGGCTTCGAGGTCGAGGCTCCCTCGGTCGAGGGCCTGTTCGCGGAGGCCCTCGGGGGGCTGCTCCAGGTCATGTTCGAGGCGCCGCCCCGGGAGGGCGGCGCGGAGGAGCGGAGGGTGGAGCTCTCGGCGCCCGACCTCGAGACCCTGCTCGTCCGGTGGCTCAACGAGCTGACGTTCCTGGTCCAGGGGGAGGGCTTCGTGCCCGTCTCGGCGGAGGTGCGGGTGGGGGAGGGACCCTCGCTGCGCGCCCGGCTGCGCGGGGTACCGCTCGACGTCGAGCGGTACGGCTGGCAGGGAGAGATAAAAGGGGCCACCTTCCACGGCCTCGAGGTGGCCAGGAGAAGAGAGGGAGCGTTGCACGCGCGGGTGATACTCGATGTCTGAGAAGGCTGGTGTTGCTGACACCGTAGGTTTCGAGCGGCTCTCGGAGTACAGGTACAGGATCCCGCGGCAGGGGAAGATGCGCTGCGACGCGGTCTTCTACGCCTCGCGGCGGATACTGGAGGATCTCGCCGCCGAGGACTACGCCTCGCTGCGGCAGCTCATGGGCGTGGCCACCCTGCCCGGGATAGTCGAGCCGGCGCTCAGCATGCCGGACATCCACTGGGGGTACGGCTTCCCCATCGGGGGGGTGGCCGCCTTCGACCCGGAGGAGGGAGGGGTGGTGAGCCCCGGGGGCGTCGGCTTCGACATCAACTGCGGGGTCCGGCTCCTGGTCTCGGACATAAGCCGGGAGGAGCTCGCGGACCGCAAGGCGCGCCTCGCCGACGAGCTCTTCCGGAGCGTCCCCTCCGGGGTGGGCCGGGGCCGCAAGGACTTCAGGATCGGGCGCCCCGACCTCAGGCGGCTGCTCGTCGAGGGGCCCTCCTGGCTGGTGGAGCGGGGCTACGGGGAGCCCGGGGACCTCTACGGCATCGAGTCCCGCGGGCGACTCGCCGGGGCCGACCCCGACGCCGTCTCCGAGAGGGCCTACCAGCGGGGGCAGCCGCAGCTCGGGACCCTGGGCTCCGGCAACCACTTCCTCGAGGTCCAGTACGTGGACGAGGTCTACGACGAGGAGGCCGCCCGGGCCTACGGGCTGCATCCGGGGCAGGTCACCGTCCTCATCCACTCCGGCTCCCGGGGGCTCGGGCACCAGGTGTGCACGGAGTACGTGGAGCGCTTTCTGCAGGTCGCCCCGAAGTACGGCATCGAGCTGGTGGACCGGCAGCTCGCCGCCGCCCCCATAGACAGCCCGGAGGGGAGGGCCTACCTCGGGGCCATGTCCGCGGCGGCCAACTTCGCCTTCGCCAACCGCCAGCTCATAGCCCACTTCACCCGGGAGGCCTTCGCCCGGGCGGGCTTTGGGGGCCGTCCCCTGCGGGTGCTCTACGACCTGGCGCACAACAACGCCAAGCTCGAGGAGCACGGCGCGAGGAGGGTGCTCGTCCACCGCAAGGGGGCGACGCGGGCCTTCGGCCCCGGCAACCCCGAGCTCCCGGAGCGCTACCGGGGGGTCGGCCAGCCCGTGCTGGTGCCGGGCGACATGGGCCGCTACTCCTTCGTGCTCGCCGGAACCGAGGGCTCCATGCGCGAGACCTTCGGCTCCAGCGCCCACGGCGCCGGGCGGAAGATGAGCCGCCGCCGGGCCAAGAAGGCCGCCCGGGGACGCGACCTCATCCGGGAGATGGAGCAGGTGGGCATCCTGGTGCGGGCCGCGGGCCGGGCCACGGTGGACGAGGAGATGTCCGAGGCCTACAAGGACGCCGCCGAGGTCGTGGAGGTGACCGACGGGGCGGGCATCGGGAAGAAGGTGGCCCGTCTGAGGCCCCAGATAGTGGTGAAGGGCTAGCCGTGTTCGACGGGCCGATCTTCCGGGACCGCCGGGAGGCAGGGAGGGTGCTCGCCTCCCGGCTGGAGCGCTACCGGGACGAGCGGCCCGTGATCTTCGCCCTCCCGCGCGGCGGGGTCCCGGTGGGCTACGAGATCTCCAGGGCGCTCGGGGCCCCGCTGGAGGTGATCGTGGCCCGCAAGCTCGGTGCTCCGGGTCAGCCCGAGTTCGGCATCGGGGCGATAGCCCCCGGGGTGCGGGTGCTGAACGAGGAGGCCGTCCGGCGCCTGGGGATCCCGGAGGACTACATCGAGCGGGTGACCGAGAGGGAGACGCGCGAGATGGAGCGCCGGCTGCGGCGGTTCCGCGGGGACCGGCCGGAGCCGGAGGTCCGGGACCGGACGGTGATCCTGGTGGACGACGGTCTGGCCACCGGGGTGACGGCGCGGGCGGCGATCCGGGCGCTCAGGCGCCGCGAGCCCCGGCGGCTGGTGCTCGCCGTGCCCGTGTGCGCGGCCCAGACGGCGCAGGTGATCCGGCCTTTGGTCGACGACTTCGTCTGCCCGGCCACGCCCCCGGACCTCGGGGCCATAGGCTTCTGGTACGAGAACTTCGAGCAGGTCTCCAGCGAGGAGGTGGCGGAGCTGCTGGAGGAGGCCCGCCGCCTCTTCTCCGGGGAGAGGGACGGAGGATGAGCGTCGGGGAGACGGTGCGGATCGAGGCGGGGGGCGCGCGGATCGAGGGCGACCTCGAGATCCCGGAGGGCGCGAGGGGGATCGTCCTCTTCGCCCACGGCAGCGGGAGCGGCCGCCACAGCCCGCGCAACCGCTTCGTCGCCGCGAGGCTGCGGGAGGAGAGCCTCCTTCTGGGGACCCTGCTCATAGACCTGCTGACGGAGCAGGAGGAGGCGGAGGACGCGAGGACGGGCCTGCTCCGCTTCGACGTGGGGCTGCTCGCGGGGCGGGTCGAGGCGGCAACCCGCTGGCTCCTCGACGACCCGCGGACGCGGGGGCTGCGCGTCGGGTACTTCGGGGCCAGCACGGGGGCCGCGGCGGCGCTCGTCGCCGCGGCCCGGCTCCCCGAGGCCGTGGGGGCGGTCGTCTCGCGCGGCGGGCGGCCGGATCTGGCCGGCGAGCACCTGGGGCGCGTGCGGGCCCCGGTGCTCCTCATCGTGGGGGGGCGGGACCACACGGTGCTGGAGCTGAACCGGGAGGCCATGCGGCGGCTGCCCCCGCAGACGCGGCTGGAGGTGGTGCCCGGGGCCACCCACCTCTTCGAGGAGCCGGGGGCGCTGGAGGAGGTTGCCCGGCTCGCCGCCAGGTGGTTCGCCCGGCACCTCGCAGGGGGGCGCTAGGGGCCTTGGTCGTCCTGAACCTCGCCGGGGACGTCATGCTCGGGCGGGGGGTGAACGAGGCGCTCGCGGAGATGCCCCCCGAGGAGGTGTGGGGCGACGTGCTGCCGCTCTTGCTGGAGGGCGGGGTGCGCATCGTCAACCTGGAGTGCGCGATCACGGATCACAGAAGGCCCTGGACGCGCACCCCCAAGGTCTTCCACTTCCGGGCCGACCCGCGGGCCGTGCGGGTGCTGACCGCGGCCCGGATAGACGCCGTCTCCCTCGCCAACAACCACACCCTGGACTTCGAGGAGCGGGGGCTGCTGGACACCATCGCCCACCTGCGGTCCGCCGGGATAGCCTGCGCGGGGGCGGGGCGGGATCTCGCGGAGGCCTCGCGCCCGGCGGTGGTGGAGGGCGGCGGGGAGCGGGTGGCCCTCGTGGCCTTCACCGACAACGAGCCCCCCTTCGCCGCCGGCCCGGACCGGCCCGGAACCAACTACCTGCCGGTCTCGCTGGAGGGGGAGGTGCTCGAGCGGGTGGAGGAGGCCGTAGCCCGGGCGCGCGCCGAGGGGGCCGGGACCGTCGTCTTCTCCAACCACTGGGGGCCGAACATGGTCGAGCGCCCGCCCGAGCGCTTCCGGCGCTTCGCCCGGGCCGTCATCGACCGCGGGGCCGACGTCTACTACGGCCACAGCGCCCACGTCTTCCAGGGCGTCGAGGTCTACCGGGGCAGGCCCATCCTCTACGACACCGGCGACTTCGTCGACGACTACGCCGTGGACCCCCGGCTGCGCAACGACCGGTCTTTCCTCTTCCGGGTGGAGGTGGGCGAGGAGGGGCTGCGGGGGCTCGAGCTCTTCCCGGTCCGGCTCCCCTACGCCCGGGTGCGGCGGGCGGCCGGGGAGGAGGCCGAGGCCATCATGGAGCGTATGGAGCGGCTCTCGGCCGAGATGGGCACCCGCTTCGAGCGCGCCGGGGACCGTCTGCTCCTCCGGGGGCCCGGCTAGGGGAGCTCCGGCAGGATCTCCGTCTCGTAGAACCGGAAGAAGCCCTCCTGCTCCGGGCCGATCTGCTGGACGTAGATCTCGTCGTAGCCCGCCTCGATGTAGCGGCGGATAGAGCGCAGGTGCAGCTCCGGGTCCGGGCCGCAGGGCACCTCCGCGGCCACCATCTCCTCGGTGACCAGCTCGCTGGCCTGCTCGAAGTGCCGGGGGGTGGGCAGCTCCTGGGCCAGCTCGCCGGGGAGCTGCTCGTTCGGCCAGATGCGGTGCGCCGTCTTGCGCGCCCGCGACTCCTCCTCGCTCCAGCAGACCTTCATCCCCGCCTGCGCGGGCTTGTCCCCGCCGCCCGAGGAGCGGAACAGCGAGACCAGCTCCCCGTCCGGGATGGTGCTGCAGTAGCCGTCGCCGATCCGGCCGGCCAGCCGGACGGACTTCGGCCCGAAGCCGGAGACGTAGACCGGCGGGGGCTCCTCGGGGAGGGTGTACAGGCGGGCGTTCTCCACCGTGTAGTAGTCGCCGTGGAAGTCCTTGACCCCGCCCTCCCACAGCAGCCGCATTACCCGCACGGCCTCCTCCAGCATCTCCAGCCGCACGTCGGCGGGGGGCCAGCGGTCGCCGAGGACGTGCTCGTTCAGGTTCTCGCCGCTGCCCACCCCGAGCACGAAGCGGCCCTCCAGCATCACCGCGGAGGTTGCCGCGGCCTGGGCTATGATCGCGGGGTGGATGCGGATCGTCGGGCAGGTCACCGCTGTGGTCACCGGCAGCGAGGTGGCCCGGGAGAGCCCCCCGATCACCGACCAGACAAAGGGGCTGTTGCCCTGCTCGGAGTTCCAGGGGTGGTAGTGGTCGGAGATCCAGAGCCCCTCGAAGCCCGCGGCCTCGGCCATCTCGGCCTGCTCCAGCAGCTCCCGCGGCCCCCACTCCTCGCAGGACAGAAAGTACCCTATCTTCGCCATCTCGGCCCTCCTACGGAAGCTCTCGCCGGCAACCGGCAATTGATACCCCGCCGGCCTCTGCGGCTAACAGGGCCCCTCAGGGAACCCCGACCTCCATCCCGTCGTATGCCAGCGCGGCCTCCACGCCGCGCTCGGCGCCGAGGCGGCGGACCTCTCTCTCCAGCCGCTCCTCGTCGCCGGCCACGATCTCCGTGCCGCAGTGGGTGAAGACGGCCCGCCGCACCCCCTCCTTCGCGCACCAGGTGAGCTGGGTGCGGATGGGGGCGTGCCCGATGAGGGCCTCCCCGCGCCGGCGCACCAGCGGGCGGGCGACGCTCGCCCCGTCGCCCGCGTACAGCTCGACCCCCCGGAGCGCCTCCCCCCGGCCGTGGATGTAGACCACGTCGGGGGCGTAGAAGACCGCGGTCCTGCCCGCCGAGATCCTGTAGCCCACCGCCGGGGCGCGGGTGGAGTGCTCCACCGGGAAGGCCTCGAAGACGAGCCCCTCCGCCCGGAAGGGCCTGCGCGGCTCCACCACGCGCCGCTCGCGGACGGGGTAGCGCTCCATCAGCGCCCAGGACTCTCGCGTGGCGTAGACCGGGCAGGGAGCCCCCTCCCTGAGGCCCCAGGCGTGGTCCGGGTGGGCGTGGGTGACGACGACGGCCGCCGGGTCGAGCCCGCCGAAGCGCCCCAGCCAGTCGGCGCCGCAGTCCACCATGACCCTGCCGCCGCCGCAGAAGACGACGAGCGCGCTGTGCATGGCGTGCCTGGGGGTGCGCGCCTCGATCTCGCCGCGGGTCCCGGCGAAGAGGAGCCTCACGCCCCCTCCCGCCGCAGCAGCCGCCGCAGCTCCCCGAGGGGCCGGGTGTTGACCACGTCCTCCCTCTCCAGCCAGCCGCGGCGGGCCTGCCCCACCCCGAAGCGGATGTTCGCCAGCTCGTCTGCGCTGTGCGCGTCGGTGGAGACGGCTATCTTGACGCCCATCTCCTTGGCCAGCTTGCAGTGGGCGTCGTTCAGGTCCAGACGTTCGGGGTTGGAGTTGAGCTCCAGGACGCAGCCCCGCTCCCGGGCCGCCTCCATCACCCGCTCGACGTCCAGCTCGTAGGGTTCCCGCCTGCCGATGAGGCGCCCCGTCGGGTGGGCCAGGATGTTGACGTTGGGGTTCTCCAGCGCCCGCAGCACGCGCCGCGTCTGCTCCCTCTCGGGGAGCCGGAGCTTGTGGTGCACCGAGCAGACCACCACGTCGAGCTCCTCCAGCACCCCGTCCGGGAGGTCCAGCGAACCGTCCTCCAGGATGTCCACCTCGGCGCCCTTGAGGAGGGTGATCCCTTCGAGCTCCTCGTTGAGACGGTCGATCTCCTCCATCTGCTCCCGCAGCCGCCGCTCGTCGAGCCCCCGGGCCACCCGCAGCCGCCGCGAGTGGTCGGTTACGGCCAGGTACTCGTAGCCGCGCTCCCTCGCCGCCTCGGCCATCTCGTGCAGGCCGCTGCGCCCGTCGGTGGCGGTGGTGTGGGAGTGCAGGTCGCCCCGGAGGTCCTCCTGCGCGAGGAGCTGCGGGAGGGAGTCCTGCCGCGCGGCCTCTATCTCGCCCCGGTGCTCGCGCAGCTCGGGCTCGATGTAGCGGAGCCCGAGCTGCGCGTAGACCTCCTCCTCGGTGCGGCCGGCCACCCGCTCCTCCCCCCGGAAGAGCCCGTACTCGTTGAGCTTGAGCCTCCTCTTGAGGGCCATGTCGCGCAGGGCCACGTGGTGGGGCTGGGCGCCGGTGAAGTACAGGAGCGCCGTCCCGAAGCTCTCCTCCGGCACCACCCGCAGGTCCGCCTCGAGGCCGTTTTTCAGCACCACCGAGGAGCGGGTGCTCCCCTTCGAGACCACCCGCTCTATGTCCTCGAAGGCCACGAAGTGCTCTATGACCCGCCTCCCCTCCTGCGAGCAGGCGACCACGTCCAGATCCCCGACGGTCTCCCTTCTGCGCCGGAAGCTCCCCGCCACGACGGCCTCCCGCACCGCCCCGCAGCCTTCGAGGTGCTCCTCCAGCGCCCGGGCGGCGGGCTCGGCGGCGGACAGCCTGAACCGCTGCGGCCTCTCCTTTCGCCCGAGCGCCTCGAGGATGTTGCGCTCGGTCTTGGCGCCGAAGCCGGGCAGCCTCCGCACCCTCCCCTCCCGGGCGGCCCTCTCCAGCTCCGCGGCGGACTCCACCCCGAGCCGCCGGTGCAGCTCCCTGACCCGCCGCGGGCCGAGCCCCGGCACCCCGAGCAGCCCGCGCAGCCCCGGGGGCACCCGCTCCCTCAGCTCCTCGGCCTGCCGCAGCGTGCCGGTCCGCGCTATCTCCCGGATCTTGTCCGCCAGATCCTCCCCTATCCCGGGGAGGCGGGTGAGGTCCTCCCCCTCCCCGGCCATCTCGGCCAGGCTCCTGGGGTGGTTCTCGACGGTGCGGGCCGCCTCCCGGTAGGCCCGCACCCGGAAGGGGTTCTCGCCCTCTATCTCCAGCAGGTCGGCGACCTCGTAGAGGATCTCGGCTATCTCCGCGTTGTGCACCGGCACCCTACACCTCCATCATCTGCCTGAGCCGCGCGGCGTTGCGGGGGGCGTACCCCGCCTCGTCGTTGTCGAAGTAGCAGTACACCTCGGTCCCTTCCTCGGCCCAGCCGCCCAGCAGCCCGGCCCACGAGGCGAGCTGCCGCTCGCCGTAGCAGCCCCGGTAGGGGCCCTCCGGGCCGTGGAGCCGGGCGTAGGCGAAGCCGGCGGTGAGGCGGCGCGGGGAGCTCCTTTCGCCCAGGTCGTAGACGCACAGCGCCGCCCCGTGCTCCTGGAGGAGGCGGTAGACCTCCTCGCAGAACCAGCTCTCGTCCCGGAACTCGAAGGCGCACCGGCGGCCGGGAGGCAGCGCCTTCAGCAGGGCCTCGAGCCTCCCCGGGTTCGCCCGCCAGCGCGGCGGGAGCTGGAAGAGGACCGGGCCGAGCTTCTCGCCCAGCGCCTCCAGCCGCCCGAAGAGCCTGCGAAGCGGCTCCTCCGGCTTCCGGAGCTTCTTCATGTGGGTGAGGTAGCGGGAGGCCTTGGCCGCGAAGACGAAGCCCCGCGGGGTCCTCCGGCGCCAGCCGGCCAGCGTCTTCGCCTCGGGGAGCCGGTAGAAGGAGTTGTTTATCTCGGCGGTCTCGAAGCGGGTCGCGTAGTGCTCGAGGAGGCGGTCCGCGGGGAGCCCCGGCGGGTAGAACGTCCCCCGCCAGTGGTCGTAGTGCCAGCCGGAGGTGCCTATGTGGACCCTGCCGCCCACCGCCTCGCCCCCGAGTGATCGCCGCGCGGTCGCACGGGGCTATTATTCCTTGTCTCCCCGCCCGGCGAAACGCCCCCTGTCACTCCACCAGGTGGACCTCGAGCCCGTCCTCGGTCACCTCCTCCCACTGGCGGGCCATCCGGTCTATGACCTCCGGGGGGACGGGCTCCTCGGAGGCCTCGTTGCGCCGCAGGCACTCCTCCCTGGGGGTCCGCAGGACGTAGGCGAGCGCGGGGACCCCCAGCTCCCGGGCGAGGCGCAGCCAGGGGGCCCGGCGGTGCCGGGTGGTGTTGGTGGCGTCGAGCACCACCCGGTGCCCCCCGAGGAGGAGGGCCCGGACCGAGAGCTCGGCGTTGGCCCACACCACGGGCTCGGCCGGCGGGTAGTGGCCCCGGCCGTGGAGGGCCCGCCGGATCTCGTCGGGGCACACCCGCACCCAGCCGCGCTCCTGCAGCCCGCGGGCGTAGGTGGTCTTGCCGCTCTTGGGCAGCCCGCACATGAGCGCGAGCCGGGGCCCCGTGCCCTGCCTGCCTCCCACGGGGAGCATGGTACTCCGGGATCGCGCCCGGTGGGAGGCGGGCGGGGCTCCGGTAGAATTGCGGTGAGGTGCCCCCTACCCGGAGGTGAGGACGCTCATGTGCGGCAGGTACACGCTCGCCACGCCCGCCGAGAGGCTCGCGGAGGAGTTCGGGGTCTCGGGCCCGCTGCCGGAGATCCCCCCGAGCTACAACGTGGCCCCCGGGCGCGGGGTGGCGGCGGTCGTGGCGGACGACGGGAGGCGGCGGCTGGAGGTGCTGCGCTGGGGTCTCGTGCCCGCGTGGGCGGACGACCCCTCCATCGGAAACCGGATGATCAACGCCCGGGCGGAGAGTGCGGCCGAGAAGCCCTCCTTCCGCCGGGCCTTCCGGGAGCGCCGCTGCCTGATCCCGGCGGACGGCTTCTACGAGTGGAGGAGGCTTCTTGAGGGCGGCAAGCAGCCCTACTACGTCCGCAGGAGGGACGGCGCGCCCTTCGCCTTCGCCGGGCTGTGGGAGCTCTGGCGGGGGGAGGGCGGGGAGAAGATCCGCTCCTGCACCATCCTGACCACGCGGCCGAACCGCCTCCTGCGCGAGATCCACGACCGGATGCCGGTGATCGCGCCGCCGGACCTCTACGGGCTCTGGCTGGAGGGCGGGGCGGAGAGGGAGGAGCTCGAGGCGGTGCTCCGTCCCTACCCCGAGGAGGAGCTCGAGGCCTACCCGGTCAGCCGCCTGGTGAACAGCCCGGCCAACGACGGCCCGCGCTGCATAGAGCCCGCCGCCTGATGCGCCCGGTGCAGCCCGCTCCCGAGGTCGCGGAGGCCCTGGAGGGGGGCCGGCCGGTGGTGGCGCTGGAGTCCACCCTGATCTCCCACGGCCTGCCGCGCCCGGACAACCTGCGGGTGGCGCGGGCGCTGGAGGAGGCCGTCCGGCGGGAGGGGGCCGTCCCGGCCACCGTAGGGGTGGTGGGGGGCGTGGCCCGCGTGGGACTCGGGCCGGAGGAGCTCGAGCTCCTGGCCTCCGGGGAGGTGCCCAAGCTCTCCGCGCGCGACCTGCCGGCCGCGGCGGCCACGGGGTCGAGCGGGGCCACCACGGTTGCCGCCACCGCCCACCTCGCCGCGCTGTGCGGGATAAAGCTCTTCGCCACCGGCGGGCTCGGCGGGGTGCACCGGGGGGCCCGCGAGAGCTGGGACGTCTCGGCGGACCTGGCCGCGCTCTCCCGCGCCCCCGTGGCCGTGGTGTGCTCCGGGGTGAAGTCCATCCTTGACGTGCCCGCCACGCTGGAGCAGCTGGAGACCCTGGGGGTCCCGGTGGTGGGCTTCCGGAGCCGCAGCTTCGCTGGCTTCTACCTCACCGACTCGGGCTGCGCGCTGGACTGGTCGGTGGAGGACGAGGGGGAGGCGGCGGCCCTGATCCGGGCGCTCCCCGGGCTGGGGCTCGGCTGCGGCGTGGTGATCTCCAACCCCCTGCCCCCCGAGGAGCAGCTCGACCCGTCCCTGCACGAGCGGGCGCTGCGCTCGGGGCTGGAGGAGCTGGCGCGGCGCGGCATCTCGGGCAAGGAGGTGACCCCTTTCCTGCTGGAGCACTTCAGGGAGCGCACGGGCGGGGAGAGCCTGCGGGCGAACGAGCGCCTGGTGGTCCGCAACGCCCGGCTCGCCGCCCGCATCGCGCGCCGCCTCGCCGCCGGGAGGTGAGCGCCCCCCGCGTCATCGTGGTGGGGGACGTGCTCTACGACATGGTGGCGCGGGTGGAGGGCGGGCTCCCCGTGGGCGCCGACAGCTTCGTCCGGATCCAGGACTCCCCCGGCGGCTCGGGAGCGAACGTGGCCGCCTGGCTGGCCTCCCTGGGCGTGGAGGCGCACCTCGTCGGGAGGGTGGGGGAGGACCCCTTGGGCGATCACCTGGAGGCCGGGCTGCGGGAGGCAGGGGTGAGGACCCACCTCCCCCGGGACCCCTCCCTCCCCACCGGCAGGGTCTTCGTGCTGGTCGACGGCTCCGGGGAGCGCACCATGATCACGGACCGCGGCGCGGGCGAGGCGCTGGGGCCGCGGGACATCCCGGCCCGCCTGTTCGCCCCCGGCACCCACCTGCACCTCACCGGCTACCTCTTCTCCGGCGGCGGCCGCCGGGAGGCCGCCCTCGAGGCGCTGCGCCTCGCCCGCAGCGCCGCCATGAGCTTCTCGGTCGACCCCTCCTCCGTGACGCTGCTGCGGGCGGTTGGGGTGGAGCGCTTTGCGGGCTGGACCTCCGGCGCGGACCTCCTCTTCCCCAACCTCTCCGAGGCCGCCCTGCTCTCCGGGCGCGCGGAGCCGGAGGAGGCGGCGAGCCGCCTCCTGGAGCGCTACCGGGCCGTGGTGCTCAAGCTCGGCCCCGAGGGGGCGCTCTACGCCGACCGGGAGGGCAGGCGCGCCCGCCTGCCCGCGCCCCGCGTCCGGCGGGCCGACGCCACCGGGGCAGGGGACGCCCTGTGCGCCGCCTTCCTCGCCTCTTGGGTGCGCGGCGAGCCGCCCGCGCGGGCCCTGCGGGAGGGCGTGCGGCTCGCCGCCCGGGTCGTCGGGCGCACCGGGGCCCGCAGCTTTCGCCGGACCCGCGGGCCGTGCTAACATCGTCTCCCCGGTACGGGGGAGGTTCGTATGCGTTCGGCCTGCGAAGAGAACGGCGCCACCGGCCAGAAGGGTCCCGAGCCGGACGACCTGCGCCTGCTGCAGTTTCTGCGCTGGGTGGTGCCGCTGGTCTTCGGCTTCGCCGCGCTCGCCGGGGCGGCCGCGGCCCTCTTCTCCGACCCGGGGCTGCTCGCCGCCGGCGTCATCCTCCTGACCTACGGCGGGCTGCTCCTCTTCGCCCGGCGCCGGGTCGGCGCCGGGGAGCGGGTGGAGGCGGTGTGGACCATCTGCGTCGGGCTGCTGCTCGCGGCCCTGCTCATGTCCGCCGTGCAGCCCGGCTGGCTGGCGGTGCTCGCCGTCACCCCGCTCATCTCCGTGGCCGTCGCGCTCCCCTACGTGCGGGGCGGGGACCTGTTGCGCCTGATCTTCCTCGCCTGGCTCACCGTGGTGGTCATGGCGATCCTGAGCCGGGCGCTGCCGCCGCTCTCCCGGCCGCCCGCGTGGTTCGTGGATGCCTTCACCGCGGGCGCCCTGGCCGCCGCCACCGCCGTGGTGCTGCTCCTGCTCTGGCAGTTCAGCACCCGGCTCAACGAGACCCTCGCCCGGACGCGGGCGGCGGAGGAGCGCTACGCCCTGGCCGAGCGCGGGGTCAACGACGGCCTGTGGGACTGGGACCTCCGGCGGGACCGGGTCTACTACTCCTCCCGGTGGAAGGAGATGCTCGGCTGGCGGGAGGACGAGGTCGGCGAGGAGCCCGACGAGTGGTTCCGGCGGGTGCACCCGCAGGACAGAAAGCGGCTGCTCGAGGAGGTGAGGGAGCACCTGCGGGGCCGCCGGGAGCACCTGAACGTCGAGTACCGCATCCGCCACCGGGACGGGTCGTACCGCTGGATGCTGACGCGGGGGCTAGCGGTGCGCGACGGGGAGGGCAACCCGGTGCGCATGGCCGGCTCCCAGACGGACATCACCCGCCGCAAGCAGGCCGAGGAGAAGCTGCTCCACGAGGCCTCGCACGACGCCCTCACCGGCCTGCCCAACCGCGCCTTCTTCATGGAGCGCCTCGGGGAGGCCCTCCGGCGCCCGGGGGACGGGGACCGGGTCGCCGTCCTGTTCATCGACCTGGACCGCTTCAAGATGATCAACGACTCGCTGGGGCACGCGATGGGGGACAGGCTGCTGGTGGCCGCGGCCGAGCGCCTCAAGGGGTGCCTGCGGCCGCAGGACACCCTGGCGCGGCTCGGGGGCGACGAGTTCACGGTGCTCCTCGAGGGCGTCTCCTCCGAGGAGGCCGCCTCGGTCGCCGACCGGCTGCTCGAGCGTCTGCGGGAGCCCTTCCGCCTGGACGGCTACGAGCTCTTCACGGCGGCGAGCGTCGGGGTCGTGCTCGGCGGGCGCGAGCGTGCCGGGCCGGAGGAGCTCCTGCGCGACGCGGACATCGCGATGTACCGGGCCAAGGCGCTCGGAGGGGGGAGAAAGGGGATCTTCGAGGCCGGGATGCACACCCGGGCGATGGAGCTCTTCCGGCTGGAGAACGAGCTGCGGCGCGCCATCGAGCGGGAGGAGTTCACCGCCCACTACCAGCCGATCGTCTCGCTCAAGACCGGCCTGATCTCCGGCTTCGAGGCCCTGGTCCGCTGGCGGCACCCGGAGCGGGGCCTGATCCGCCCGGACGAGTTCGTCCCGGTCGCCGAGGAGACGGGCCTGATCGTCCCGCTGGAGCTCTCGGTGGTGCGGGAGGCCTGCGCCAGCCTGGTCTCCTGGCAGGGGGAGTTCCCCCAGCACCGGCCGCTGACGATGAGCGTGAACCTCTCCCGCAACCAGCTCGCCCGGCCGGAGCTGCCGGAGCAGGTGGAGAGGATCCTGCTGGAGACCGGCCTGGACGCCCGCTCGCTGCGGCTGGAGGTGACCGAGAGCGCGATCATGGAGAACGTGGGGTCTGCGGCCGCCACGCTCTCGCGCCTGCGCGACATGAACATCCGGGTGCACATCGACGACTTCGGGATGGGCTACTCCTCCCTGAGTGTGCTCCACCAGCTCCCCATAGACGCCCTGAAGGTGGACCGCTCGTTCGTGGGCCGGATGGATGGCGCGAACGACGACGTGGAGATCGTCCAGACGATCATCACCCTCGCCCACAACCTGGGCCTGGACGTGGTGGCCGAGGGGGTGGAGAGGGAGGAGCACCTGGACCGCCTCCGGAGGCTGGGCTGCGACTACGCCCAGGGCTTTCTGTTCTCGGAGCCCCTGGACGCCGCGGGCGCCCGCCGGCTCCTCTCCGCGTACCGGCGCTGGTAGAGTCCTAGCGGGAGGCCGCGTCGGCCCGGTAGCGCGCCGACTCGTAGGTCCAGTCCAGATTGCCCCGCATCCTGCTCTTGAGCACCGAGACGTAGCGCCGGAGGTTGGCGTCGATGGCCGGCCCGAAGGGGGGCAGCTCCCGCTCCAGCCGGACGAACCTCCGCACCTCCGCCTCGTACATCCGGGCGGCCTCCGCCACCGCCTCCCGGGTGGTGAGACGCCGGCTCGCGCGGAGGACCAGGACGAGGTTGTGCACGTCGCCGCGCGAGCGCTCCTTGGCGAGCGAGATGATGTCGTTTGCCCAGCAGACCACGTTGTTGGAGGCCCCGGTGAGGGCGCTTACGGCCGGGTGCCGGCGCACCTCGGGCGGCAGGTAGACGCCGGAGGATATCTCTATGAAGTCCGTGTCCACGTGCATCCCGCCGGTTATGGGGCGCATCCTGAGGTAGGTCTCGAGGTCCGGGACGACCCCGCGGGCCCGGTTGGTGGCCTCCCACAGCGTGGACTCGAAGTGCTCCTCCACGGACCTGAGAAAGCGCCGCAGCCAGAGCGGCGCGGGAACCTTGGGCAGCAGCCGCTCCCGGAGATCCCGCAGCGCCCGCCCGAAGGGCCCGCAGCCCTCCCCGGAGGCCCTGCCGGAGAGGATGTCCAGAAAGGCCGCGTCCAGGGCCGCGAGCCGCTCCGGGTGCCGGAAGTACGCCGGCGCGTCGGCGAGGTCGTCGCGCAGGAACATCCAGGCGCACCAGTCGGAGATCAGCCGGAGCTCCTCCCGCCCGGCCCCGGGGTGGAAGCGCCCGGCGAGCCGCCCGATCCCGGTGTCCCGCATCATCCGGTGCCCGTCGCCGGGCCCGAGCAGCCCGAAACCCTCGGCCCACTCCACGGTCTCCCGGTGCACCTCGTCGGCGTGCGGGTTTATCGCCGCGGGGAAGGGACAGCGCAGGGGCCCCAGACCGTCCCGATGCCCGTTCTCAGCAGACAAGCCTCCTCCTCGACGGAATGCCCGCCACGGAACGGCCACGAGTATACCCCCGGCGCCTCCGGCCCCGAAAGTCTGGACCTTGACCTCAAGGAGATGTTCGCCGTGAACCGCGGCTTCAGGTCATCGCCACCCGAGGGTGGCGAGGTCGAGCCGCTCCTTCTCCTCTGGGGTGAGGGCCCAGCCGAGGGCCCCGGCGTTCTGGCGGGCCTGGCCCGCGTCCTTGGCGCCGGGGATGGGGAGGGTACCCTGGGCGAGGAGCCAGTTGAGGGCCACCTGGGCGGGGGTTTTGCCGCGGGGCTCTGCGATCTCGCGCAGGATCCCGACCACCGGCTGCACCCGGCGCAGGTTGCGTTCGCCGAAGTCCCGGCCGAACCGCCGGACGAGGCCCGCGGGGCGGGAGCCGGGGGCGTACTTGCCGGTGAGGAGCCCCTGTGCCAGGGGGCTGTAGGCTATGAGGGTTACGTTCAGCTCCCGGCAGGCCTCCAGCGTCCCGTCCGTCTCCGGGGCCCGGTGCAGGAGGCTGTACTCCACCTGGTTGGAGGCCAGGGGCACCCCGCGGGAGGCCAGCCGCTCGTGGGCGCGGCGCATCGCCTCCGCCCCGTAGTTGCTCACCCCCACCCGGCGCACCCTGCCCTCCTTCACCGCCTCGGCCAGGGCGTCCAGCAGCCCGCCGGGGGCCGGGACGGGGGAGTACCAGTGGATCTGGTAGAGGTCCACGCTCTCCACCCCCAGCCGCCGCAAGCTGCCGTCCAGGGCGCGCAGCAGTGAGCGGGGGCTCAGCCGGTAGGGGTAGGGGGCGAACTTCGTCGCCAGCACCGGACGGGCCGGGAGGCCGCCCTCCTGCAGGATGCTCCCGATGATCCGCTCGGACTCCCCGTTGCCGTAGATCTCGGCTGTGTCCACCAGCCGGACGCCGGCGGCGAGGCTCTCCCGCAGCGCCGCCTCCACCTCCGCCCGGCCGTAGCCGGACCCGTAGCCCCAGAGCCTCCTGGTGCCCCAGGCCCAGGCCCCGACCCCCAGGGGCTCTATCCCCAGCTCCGACGCCAGCGGCGCCCTCTCGTAGCCGTTCGTTCTCAACCGCCGCTCCTTCCGTTGCTTTCGGAGATCCGGACCTTTCCGGCGGAGACGAAGTCCGCCACCTCGCGGTTGAAGTCCTCGGCCCGCTCGTCGTGGGGCAGCAGCGCGGCGCCCCGGAAGAGGCGGGGGGCCGTCCGCGGGTTGTACCGCAGGAAGGCGTCCAGCTCCGAGGGGGGCGGGGTGCGGGCCTCCTCGCCCCAGCACACCATCGCCCTCTGGCGGACCTGCGTCCAGTAGGGGAGGGCCGGAAGGTTGAGCCTCCCCGCGACGAAGGAGGCGGGGAGGTACTTGGCGTTCGGGCCGTGGCCGGCCCGGTGGTAGTCCTCGACGAGCTCCTCCGTCACCCGCGAGGGGTCGTGGTAGGCCATCCGCTCCAGGTAGAGGCGGATGCCCCGGCGGGAGACCAGGGCGTGGTAGAGGAGGTCGCCGGCCAGGGGGGAGGCGAGCAGCCGGTAGATCGCCTCCCCCAGCCGCCCCGAAGGACGGTCCAGCGTGCCGAGGCCGGTCGGGCAGATCAGGACCAGGCTCCGGAACAGGCGGGGGCTGCGCACCGCGGCCGGCAGGGCCAGCGTCGCGGAGAGGGAGCTCGCCACCAGGTGCACGGGGCGCCCGATCTTCTCCCTCGCGAAGTCCTCTATCTGGGAGGTTATGTCCTCCGGCGAGTAGCGCCGGCGGGGCCGCTCCGAGGCCCCGCAGCCCAGCAGGTCGGGCGCGTAGACCGTGAAGTGGCGCGAGAGGGGCCCGAAGTTTTTGCGGAATTCCAGGGAGGAGGCCCCCGCGTAGATGCCGTGCACCAGCAGCAGCGGCGGCCCCTCGCCGGCCACCGAGTACGAGATCTTTCCTTCCCTCCACCCGTAGCGCCGCCGCTCGCCGCCGAGCGCCGCGCGCGGGGGGCCGCCGCTGCGCTCCAGGCGCCGGTTCAGGGCGTGGAGCGCGCCCAGCGTCCCGGCGGCGGCCAGCGCCGCATGTGCCAGCCTCATCCTCTCTCAGAGCCTCCGATCCGTCGTGCGGGTCC
>Ga0068704_100231_pt1 | contig 23398 bp, 21 predicted proteins | sample CeladaPassaD2F12_FD_62225 | JGI IMG/M metagenome (GOLD analysis project Ga0068704, IMG submission 62225) | Cellulose-adapted microbial communities from the Joint BioEnergy Institute, USA - Passage D2F12 | ecosystem: Engineered > Bioreactor > Continuous culture > Unclassified | place: USA, Joint...
CCGCTACCCCCTCGTGGGCGGCCTGCTGGACCGGGGGCGGGGAGGGGCCTAGCCGCTCCCCGCGGGGCTCCGGTCCTTGCCGGCGGTCCACACGCCGGGGTCCTCGGCCTCCTCGGCCTCGCCCTGCTCCTCCAGCCAGCGCTCAGCGTCTATCGCCGCGCGGCAGCCGTCCCCCGCCGCGGTGACCGCCTGCCGGTAGCGCCTGTCGGCGACGTCCCCGGCGGCGAACACCCCGGGCACGCTGGTCATCGTGTGCTCCTTCTGCAGGAGGTAGCCGCCCTCGTCCATCTCCAGCTGGCCGCGGAAGATCTCCGTGGCCGGGTCGTGGCCGATGGCGACGAAGAAGCCCTCCACCTCCAGCGTGCTCTCCTCGCCGGTCTTCACGTTCCTCAGGCTCAGGCCCTCCACCGCGTCCTCGCCCAGCACGTCGGTCACCACCGTGTCGGTGATGAACGAGATCTTCGGGTTCTTCCTCGCGCGGCCCAGCATGATCTTGGAGGCCCTGAACTCGTCGCGCCGGTGGATGATCACGACCTCCGAGGCGTAGCGGCTGAGGAAGAGCGCCTCCTCCATCGCGGTGTCCCCGCCGCCGACCACGGCGACCCGCTTGTCCTTGAAGAAGAAGCCGTCGCAGGTGGCGCAGCCGCTCACCCCGCGGCCCATGAGGCGCTGCTCCCCGGGCAGCCCGAGCCACCGGGCCTTCGCCCCCGTGGCCACGATGACCGCCCGGGCGAGCACCGGCTCCTCCTGCCCCTCGGCCCACAGCCTGAAGGGCCGCCCGGAGAAGTCCACCCTGTCCACGTTGTCCGGGCGCATCTCGGCCCCGAAGCGGGCGGCCTGCCGCTCGAAGTCCTCCATCATCTCGGGACCGGTCACCCCCTCGGGGTAGCCCGGGTAGTTCTCCACGTCGGTGGTGAGCATGAGCTGCCCCCCCGCCTCGAACCCCTGGAAGACCAGCGTCCTCAGGTTGGCCCGGGCGGCGTAGAGCGCCGCGGTGTAGCCCGCGGGCCCGGAGCCTACCACCACCACGTCGTACTGCTCGGACATGTAGCGCGCTCCTCTCGCTGTGTGAGACTGCACATACGGCTCTTCGTCTGCAACACCAGGAGATTCTATTACACCCGGCAAGGTCGCCCAACGGCGGGGGCTGCGGCTACTCCCGCCAGCCGGCCAGAAACCGCCGCTGCTCCTCGGTGAGCGCGTCCACCCCCATCCCCACCGCCCCGAGCTTCAGGCGCGCCACCTCGTCGTCTATCTCCCGCGGGAGCAGGTGCACCCCCGGGCGCATCGCGGCGTGCTCTCTCGCCAGGCGGTAGGCGCACAGGGCCTGGATGGCGAAGGTGAGGTCCATGATCTCCACGGGGTGCCCGTCGCCCGCGGTCAGGTTCACCACCATCCCCCCGCCGACCAGCCGCAGCCGCCGCCCATCCGGCATGACGAACTCCTCCACGTGGCGGCGCGCCTCGCGCACCCGTGCGGCCGCCGAACGGAGCCAGCCCACGTCTATCTCCACGTCCACCCCGCCGGCGTTGGCCAGGAGGGCCCCGTCGCGCATCCGCGCGAAGTGCTCCTCCCCCAGCACGCGCCGGTTGCCGGTGGCGGTCACGAAGACCTCGCCGACCTCCGCGGCCCTCAGGGCGGGCAGGACGTCGAAGCCGTCGGCGTAGGCCTCGAGCCCCCGCACCGGGTCCACCTCGCACACCGTGACCCGGGCGCCCAGCCCCGCGGCGTAGCGGGCTATCCCCTTGCCGCACCAGCCGTAGCCGAGCACCACCACACGCTTGCCCCCGAGCATGAGGTTGGTGCTCTGCATGAGGGCGGCCAGCGTGGACTGCCCGGTGCCGTAGCGGTTGTCGAAGAGGTACTTGCAGCGGGCGTCGTTGGCCGCGATGGCCGGCAGCTCCAGCACCCCCTCCCGCTCCATCGCCCGCAGCCGCACCACGCCGCTGGTGGTCTCCTCCGAGGCCCCCCGGAGGCGCGGCAGGAGGCCGCGGCGGGTGGTGTGCGCGATCCGGGTGAGGCCCGCCCGGTCGTCGATGAGGACGGCCTCGCCCCCGGCGGTCGCCGCCTCCAGCGCCAGCTCCATCCAACGGTCGGCGTCCTCCGGCGCCCCCTCCGAGGTGGCGAAGACGGCGACGCCCCGCTCGGCCAGGGCGGCGGCCACGTCGTCCTGCACCACCGAGGGCAGCGGGGCGGCGACCGCGACCCGGGCGCCGGCCTCGGCCAGGACCGCAGCAAGATAGGCGGTCTTCGCCTCCACCGGCAGCGCCACCCCGACCCCCAGGCCGTCGAAGGTCCCGTCCTTCAGGTAGCGCTCCCGCACGGCGGCGAGCACCGGCGAGTGGGCGGCGGCCCACTCGATCTTCCTGTGCCCCTCCGGCGCGAGGGCCGGGTCTTTCACGACGGAGTTCTCGCCGCGCACGCCGGCCCCTCCGCTACCGGACCCGCCGCGGCGCGCGCCGGGCCGCCTCGACCTGCTCGCGCCCGCCCAGCAGGAAGCTGGCCACCACGATCAAGGCCAGAAACGGGAGCAGGCCGAGCCCTATGCCCAGCCCGCCCGCGCCCCCGGCGGCGAACCCGGCGGCGGCGAAGCCCTGCTCGTAGAGGCCCAGCCCGATCGCGAGCCCCACGATCAGGCCGCCCAGCCCGCCGACCCACATCAGCACGTTGCCCAGCAGCCGGAGCCGGGAAGCGGAGACCTCCTCGGGTTCCATGATCTCCGTCCACAGCAGGCCCCAGCGCCTTATCCGGGGGTAGAGGAGCACCATGAAGATGGGGCCGAGGACCAGGCCGGCGAGGGCGTTGTTGACCGTGATGACCGCCGCGAGCGCCGCGAAGGGGACGAAGCCGAGCAGGTCGTTCCACCAGGCTATCCAGACCGCGCACACCGCCGAGGCCAGCACCACGATGGCCAGAAAGACCACGAGCTTCTTGCGGGAGGCCAGGTTCGGCTCGATGTCCTCCCCGCGGCGGAAGAACGAGCTCCACATCTTGTAAGGCAGAAAACCCAGGAAGAAGTTCCCGACGAACCCGCCGATGCTCCCCAGCCCCAGCGTTCCGAAGAAGTCGTTGATCAGGTTGCCCACCGCCGCGCCCCACGCCCCTGCGGGCCCGAACAGCAGGCCGAAGACGAACGGGAAGACGTTCGCCGGCCGGACGTTGGTGAACCCGGGGATGATGGGGAGAAACTGGGTGGGGATGAGGGTGGCCGCATAGATGGCCGCCGTCAGCGCCACCAGCACGACCATCTGCGTGTGCCGCCACATGGTGAACACCTCTCTCATCTCTTCCTCCTCTCCTACCTGCTGAACCCTTCCACACCCCCGTACCCGGCCAGCCGCAGCGCCACGGCCCCCGCGACGAGCACCGCCATCACCGCCATCGCCACCACGTCCCCGCGCCGCACGGAGAGCTGCAGGAAGTAGGTCCGGCGCGGCGCGGCCCCGAACCCCTTGGACTCCAGGGCCATGCTGAACACGCTGGTGGAGCGGATGGTGGAGACAAAGACCGGCACGAGCAGGGGGATGCGCTTGCGCACGCGTTGGATCACGCCCCCGGAGTCCAGATCGAGCCCCCGGGAGCGCTGGGCCTGCCCGATGGTGGACCCGGTCGCGATTATGGTGGGGACGAGCCGGAGGGCGGTGGAGACGGCGAAGGCGAAGCGGTAGGGGATGCCGAGCCGGACCAGGCCGGTGGCTATCTCCTCGTTGCGGGTGGTGGAGAGGAAGATCATGCCCGCGATAATGGTGTTGTCTATCCTGAGGGCGGTCCCGAGGCCGTAGAGCACGGGCTCTAGCTCCACGAACCAGAGGAGCGGGGTCCGCCCGCCGCCGAACACGGACCACAGCAAGACGGTCATCACGGCGATCATGGCGAGGATGAACCAGATGCGCCGGAGGTTCGCGAGCGACCTCGCGGCGTGCCCGAAGCACAGCACCAGCCCCAGCACCCCGAGCCCGTAGAGGGGGTCCGGGAACAGGAACGCCAGCACGAAGGCCCCGAGCAGCAGGAACATCTTGGCGCGCGGGTCGAGCCGGTGCACCGGGGTGTCGCGGTCGAGGTAGAGGTAGGGGTCCATCCGGCTCATCCCTCCGTGATGCGCGACAGCTCCTCCACCGAGAGGGCGGTGTGGCCGAGGGCGTTGCTCATGGAGACGATGTGCGGGGGCCTGAGCGCCGCCGCGCGCAGCTCCCGCTCGCGGGCGAACACCTCGCGCACGCTCCCCGAGAGCACCGGGCGTCCGTCCCGCATCACGACCGCCCGGTGCGCGTACTCGGCGACGACCCACATGGCGTGGGTCACCACGATTATGGTGGACCCGGCCTCGTTGAGGCGCCTGACCAGCTCCATCATGCTCCGCTGCTCGGCGTAGTCGAGGCCGGTCGTGGGCTCGTCCAGGATCAAAACCTCCGGCCTCACGGAGAGCACGCTCGCCACCGCCACCCGCTGGCGCTCGCCCTTGGTGAGCCCGAAGGGGTCCTCCTCCTCGAAGCCCTCCAGCCCCACCGCGGCGAGCGCCTCCTCGACCCGCTCCCGCACCTCGCCGTCCCCCAGGCCCCTTATCCTAGGCCCGAAGGCCACCTCGTCGAAGACGGTGTCCGAGAAGATCTGGTGGTCGGGGTTCTGGAAGACGTAGCCCACGCGCTGCCCGAGCCCGAGGAGCCCCTGCTCGCGGGTGTCCTCCCCCCCGACCCGCACCGAGCCCTCCGAGGGCTCCAGCAGCCCGTTGAAGTGCTTGACGAGGGTGGTCTTGCCGGAACCGTTCTGGCCGAGCACGGCGAGGAACTCGCCGCGCCGCACGGTGAGGTCCACCCCCTCCAGGGCGGCGACGCCGTTCGGGTAGCGGTGGGCGAGCCCCTCCGCCTCGATGAGGGGCTCGCCGTAGCCCCGCTCGCGGGCCCGGTCCTCCTCGAGGAGCTCGCCGTGGCGGCGGGGGTCTATGCGCCAGCCGCGCCGGCGGAACTCCTGCACCCCCTCAGAGGGGGTCAGGGGCAGCTCCTCCCTCCCCAACCCCCGCCCGCCGAAGAAACGCGGCACCTGCAGCGGCATGACCCGGGCGCCCTCCAGCAGCCTCACGTCGCGCAGCAGCTCCCGTGCCGGACGGTCGGCCAGGATCTCGCCCTCCCGCAGCACGACGATGCGGTCGGCGTCCAGCGTCTCCTCCGTCTCGTGCTCCACCACGATGAGGGTCATGTCCTCCCTCTTCCGCAGCTCTCCGGTGATCTCGAAGATCTCCTGCTTCCCCGCGGGGTCCAGGTCGGTCGTCGGCTCGTCCAGGCACAGGATGGGCGGCTCCATGGCGAGCACGGAAGCGATGGCCAGCCGCTGCTTCTGCCCGCCGGAGAGGGTGGCCGGCTGCCGGCGCTCGAAGCCCTCCAGCCGCACCATCCGCAGCGCCTCCCGAACCCGCTCCCGCATCTTCTCCCTCTCCACGGCGAAGTTCTCCAGGCCGAAGGCCACCTCCAGCTCCACGTTGGTGGAGAAGAGCTGGGCCTCGAAGTCCTGGAAGACCAGCCCCACCTCCCGAGCCAGCTCCCCGACCCGCCGCCCGCGGGTGGGGCGGCCGCGGATCCTGACCTCCCCCTCCATGCTGCCCCGGAAGAAGCGCGGCACCAGCCCGTTGAGGGCGGCGCAGAGGGTGCTCTTGCCGGCCCCGGAGTGGCCCATGACCACCACGAACTCGCCCCCGGCGACCTCCAGATCCACCCCCCGGAGGGCGGGCCGCTCCCGGCCCCGGTAGCGATAGCCAAGCCCCTCTATGCTCACCGCGGGCTCCATCCCACACAAAGGATATTGCACCGGGGCCGCGCCCCGCCACGGCGACCCCTCCGGCCCCCGCCCGGCGCCTAAAGGAGCAGACCCGCCAGCCGCGGGAGGCCGCCCGGCGCCCTCACGGCCCCACCCCCTTCCCCCGCCGCCAGAAGTCCACCGGCTCGCCCAGGAGCCGCGTCTCTGAGGGGCGGGTCTCCGCGATGACCTCGCCGCCCTTCACCACCAGCACCACCGGGGCGAGGCGCCTTACGGCATCCCACCTGTCGGGCGCATCGACGAGCACGAAGTCAGCCCTGCTGCCCTCCGCGAGGCCGTAGCCCTCAAGGCCGAGCGTGCGGGCGGCGTTCGTGGTGACCATCTCGTAGCAGGCGACGACCTCCTCCGGAGACGTCATGTGGCAGGCGTGCACGGCCATGTGCGCGGGCTGCAGCATCCCGCCCGTGCCGAGCGGGTACCAGGGGTCCATCACGTCGTCGTAGCCCAGAGAGACGTTCAGCCCGCCGCGCCAGAGCTCCTTGACGCGCGTTATGCCGCGCCGCTTGGGGTAGGCGTCGTAGCGTCCCTGCAGCGTTATGTTGACGAGGGGGTTGGCCACGAAGTTCATGCCGGCCCTGCCCAGAAGCCCCATGAGCTTGAAGGCGTAGGCGTTGTCGTAGGAGCCGAAGGCGGTGGTGTGGCTCGCGGTGACGCGCTCCCCCATGCCCGTCCTTATGGCCTCGGCGGCCATCACCTCGAGGAACCTGGAGTGGGGGTCGTCGGTCTCGTCGCAGTGGATGTCTACGGGCCGGTCGTGCTTCCCGGCGAGCCGGAACGCCTCCCTGACGGACTCGACGCCCATCTCGCGGGTGTGCTCGTAGTGCGGTATGCCCCCGACCACGTCCGCCCCGAGCCGCAACGCCTCCTCCACGAGCTCCGCGCCGCGCGGGTAGGAGATCATGCCCTCCTGCGGGAAGGCGACGACCTGCACCTCCACCCAGTCGCGCACCCTCTCCCTCACCTCCAGCAGGGCCTTCAGGCCGGTGAGCTCCGGGTCGGTGACGTCGGCGTGGGTGCGCACGTGCAGCACGCCCTGCGCCGCCTGCCACCTGAGGAGCCTGGTGGCGCGCTCGATCACGTCCTCGCGCGTCACGGACCCCTTCCTCTCGGACCAGATGCGGATGCCCTCGAAGAGCGTCCCGGACTCGTTCCACCGCGGCTGTCCGGCGGTGAGGGCGGTGTCCAGGTGTACGTGCGACTCGACGAACGGCGGCGAGAGGAGCCTGCCGCCGGCTTCGATCTCCCGCCCGGCCCTTCCCTCCAGGCGGGGCGAGATCCGGGCTATCCTGCCGCCCGCGACGCCCACGTCCACCGTCTCCTCCCCGAGACGCGCCCCCCGCAGAACGAGGTCGTACGCCCCGCCCGGCACCCCTAAGGGCCCTCCTCCGGAGAAGAGGCCGCGCCGGTCAGCGCCGGGATTATCTCCCGCCCGTAGGCCTCCAGCGTCTCCTCCATGGCGTCGTGCATGAGGTAGACGTTGAACTGGTCCACGCCGAGCTTCTCGAGCGCCCTCAGCTTGACGATGTGGTCCCGCGCGTCCCCCAGCACGCAGAAGCGGTCCACGATATCGTCGGGGACGAAGTCCGTGGTGGGGTTGCCCGCCTTGCCGTGGTGGGAGTAGTCGTACTCCCGCCGCGCCTTTATGTAGTCGGTGAGGGCCGTGGGGATCTCGCTGCCCTCCCCGTAGCGGGCCACCAGATCGGCGACGTGGTTGCCCACCATCCCCCCGAACCAGCGGCACTGCTCGCGCTGGTGGGCGAGGTCGCCGCCGACGTAGGCGGGGGCGGCCACGCAGATCTTCAACCCCTCCGGGTCGCGGCCCGCCGCCGCGGCGGCCTCGCGGACGCGGCTCGCGGTCCACTCCAGGATCACCGGGTCCGCCAGCTGCAGGATGAAGCCGTCGGCCCTGCGCCCGGCCAGGGAGAGGGCCTTCGGCCCGTAGCCCGCCATCCACACCTCGAGCCTGCCGCCGCGCACCCACGGGATGCGCACCCTCGTGCCGCCGTAGTCCACCTCCCGCCCCTCGGCCAGCTCCTTGATGACGTGCATCGCCCGCTCCACCTGCCCCAGCGTGGCGGGCTTCCTCCCCAGGACCCTCTGGGCCGAGTCGCCGCGCCCGATCCCGCAGATGGTCCGGTTGCCGAACATCTCGTTGAGGGTGGCGAAGACCGAGGCGGTGACCGAGGGGTCGCGGGTCGCCGGGTTGGTCACGAAGGGGCCGACCATGATCCTCTCGGTCGCCGAGAGCATCTGCGAGTGGATCACGTAGGGCTCCTGCCAGAGGATGTGCGAGTCGAAGGTCCAGGCGCAGGCGAAGCCCAGCTCCTCGGCCCTCTTCGTGAGCTCGACGACGCGCCAGGCGGGCGGGTCGGCCTGGAAGGTCACCCCGAACTCCATCACGTGGCCTCCGGCTCCTCGGCCACCTCGGGGGCGCGGGAGGGGATGAGGGAGAGGAGCAGGTACGCGAGCCCGGCCACCGCGAAGGTGAAGAACAGCCCGTAGTTGTAGAGGCTCTCGATGAACGTCGGGTTCTCGAAGACCCCGGCGAAGTTCGGGGTGGTCGCCGCCTTGAGAAAGCCGGGGAGGACGGGCACCACCCCGATGGCGACCGCCGCTATCGCCCGCCAGTTCCAGCCGCCGGAGTAGGCGTAGCGGCCGTCGGTCTTGTAGAGGTCGGGGAGGCTCAGGCGCCTGCGGCGCACGATCCAGTAGTCCACGATCATCACCGCGCCTATGGCCCCGAGCAGGCTCCCGTAGCCCACCAGCCAGGTGAAGATGTACGCCCCGGCGCTCTGGTAGAGCAGCCAGGGGAAGGAGATTATCCCGATGATGGCGGTGATGATCCCGCCGGTCCGGAAGGAGACGTACCTGGGGGCCAGGTTGGAGAAGTCGAAGGAGGGGGAGACCACGTTGGCCGCCATGTTGGTGGAGATCTGGGCGATCACTATGATGATCATCGCCAAGATCAGGAGGGCCGGCAGGTCCCCCGCGAGCCGGCTGACCAGCGCGACCGGGTCCCAGATGGGCTCGCCGTAGACCACCACGGTCGCGGCGGTGACCGCTATCCCGATGAAGCTGAAGGCGGTCATGGTGAGCGGGAGCCCGATGACCTGCCCCAGCACCTGCGAGCGCTGGCTCTTGGCGTAGCGGGTGAAGTCCGGGATGTTGAGGGACAGCGTGATCCAGTAGCCCACGTTGGCCGCGAGCGCCGACGGGAAGAGCGCCCAGAAGGACGCCTGGCCGGCCTGCAGCTCGGCGGAGCGGGCGAAGACGCTGCCCACGCCGCCCCCGGCGACGAAGCCCCACACCAGGAGGGCGAAGCCCCCGGCCAGGAGCAGCGGGGCGGCGAGGGACTCGAGGATCTTGACCCCCTCGATGCCGCGCAGGATGATCGCCACCTGCACCCCCCAGAAGACGAAGAAGGTTATGAACTGGTGGTGGGCGACGCCGGCCCAGCCGGGCCAGGCGGCGCTGATGAGGGCGTCGAGCGCCAGACCCCCGATCCAGGTCTGTATCCCGAACCAGCCGCAGGCCACGAGCGCCCGCGCTATGGCCGCGAAGTTGGCCCCCCGCACCCCGAAGGAGGCCCGCACGAAGACGGGGAAGGGGATGCCGTAGCGGGTCCCGGCGTGGGCGTTGAGCAGCATGGGGATGAGCACGATGACGTTGCCCAAAGAGATGGTCAGCAGCGCCTGCCACCAGTTCATCCCCGCGGTCATGAGGCCCGAGGCCAGGGTGTAGGTGGTGATGACGATGGACATCCCGATCCACAGCGCCGCGATGTTGTAGGTGGTCCAGGTGCGGTCCTCGGGCCCGGTGGGGGCGAGGTCGTCGTTGTACAGCGGCGAGACGCTGGCCTCGGCCTTTATGGCGGCGAGCCGCGCCGGGTCGTTTACCGCAAGGTCCCTGTACTCGTCACGCTCCACGGCTCCAAAAACCTCCTCTCCCCCGCCCCCCGTACAAACTCCCTCTAACCCCTCTGCTCCGCCCAGCCCAGCGTCTTCTCCGCCAGCCGGTAGAGCGCCCGCACGGAGAGCTCGATGTCCTCCTCGGGCGTGTCCTCCTCCTTGGTGTGGCTCAGGCCCCGCAAAGACTTGACGAAGAGCATCACCGTGGGCATCAGGGGCGCCATCTCCGCCGCGTCGTGCAGGGGGCCGCTGGGCAGCCGGTGCGAACTTCCCGCAACCTCCCTCACGGCCTCGTCCGCGAGCTCGATGAGCTCGGGGTGGAAGGGCCGCGGCTCTATCTGCCACAGCCGCTCCCACCCCACCGAGACGCCTTCCTCGGCGGCCACGCGCTCGCTCGCCTCCTTCGCCTTCGCCAGCATGTCGGCGAGCACCCCGGCATCCAGCGCCCGCTGGTCGAGCGACATCTCGCAGAAGCCGTTGAACGCCGTCACGATGCCGGGGCTGACGTTGACGAAGCCGGTGGTGGCCCGCACGTCGTCGCGCCGCCTGGCGTCGTCGCGGAACTCCACCGCCGCCCGCGCGGCGGCGATGAACGCGTCGCGCCGGGCGTCCATGGGGGTGGAGCCGGAGTGGGCGTGCTGCCCCGCGAAGCGGACGGCGTGCCGCTCCACCCCGAAGGTCCCGAGCACCACCCCGAGCGGCAGCCCGAGCCGCTCGAGCACCGGCCCCTGCTCGATGTGCAGCTCGAGGTAGGCGGCGGCGCTCTCCAGCTGCCGGTGGGACTCCTTCATCCGGTCGAGCTCGACGCCGTTCTCTTTGAGGGCGTCGGGCAGCGCAACGCCGTCCCTGTCCCTCAGGCCGCGCACCTCCTCGGGGTCGAGCGAGCCCGAGCAGGCGCTCGACCCGAGCAGGCTCCTGCCGAAGCGCGCGCCCTCCTCGTCGGCCCAGTCCACCAGCCGCAGGGTGACGGGGCGCCTGCGGGGGGCGAGGGCCCGCAGCACCTCCACCGCCGCCAGGGTGTTGAGGCACCCGTCGAGCCAGCCGCCGTTGGGGACGGAGTCTATGTGCCCGCCGAGCAGCACGGCCCTCTCCGAGTCGCCGGGGGCGGTGGCCCAGAGGTTGCCGGCCTCGTCGGTCTCGATCTCGGTGACGCCCTCGATCTCTTCGAGCTTCCCTTCGAGCCACTCGCGGGCCTCGCGCCAGGTCCGCGTCCAGGCCACCCGCTGCGCCCCCTCGGGGCCGCCGGTGAGCCGGTGGAGCTCCCTGAGCTCGGCTATCACGCGCCGGGGGTCGACCGCTCCGTGCGTCTGGCGCATCCTCAGACCACCCTCTCCCCGGCCTCGACGCTGGAGAGCGCCTCGTCGAAGACGCGGGCGGCCTCCTCGGCCGCCTCCCGGGTCACGGTGAGCGGCGGGGAGATCCTGATGGCGTTGCCCTTCAGGCCGCCCTTGCCCACCAGCACCCCGCGCTCCCGGCAGGCCTCCATAAAGGCCGCCGCGGCCTGCGGGTCCGGCGCCCCCCCCTCGCGCACCAGCTCGATGGCGAGCATCAGGCCGCGCCCGCGCACCTCCCCCACGGAGGCGTGCTCCGCGGCGAGCCCGAGGAGCCGCTCTTTGAGGTAGGAGCCCACCTCCTCGGCGTTGCGCTGGAGGTCGTTCTCGAGGATGTACTCCAGGTTCGCCAGCGCCCCGGCGGTGGAGACGGGGTTGCCGCCGAAGGTGGAGATGTGCAGCTTGGGCGAGAGGGAGTCTATTACCTCCGCCCGGCCCATCACCGCCCCGATGGCGAGCCCGTTGCCCAGGCCCTTGGCCATCGTGATCAGGTCGGGCTCCACCCCGGACCGCTCGATGCCCCAGAAGTGGCTCCCGGTGCGCCCGAAGGCGGTCTGCACCTCGTCGGAGACGAACAGGACGCCGTGCTCCTCCAGTATCTCCTTCACCCGCGAGAGGTAGGCGGGGGGCAGCTCTATGAACCCGCCCACGCCCTGTATGGGCTCGGCGATGAAGGCCGCCACGCGCCCGGTGGTGGAGGTCTCGATGAGGCTCCTCACGTCCTCGGCGCACGCCCGGGCGAGCTCCTCGGGGTCGCCGAAGCGCCCGTAGAGCGGGCTGTAGGAGCGGTGCGGCGGCATCGCGTAGGAGACGTCGAGGGCGGTGCGCGGGGTCGGGCGCCAGGAGGACTGTCCGGTTATCCCCATCGTCCCGAAGGAGCCGCCGTGGTAGGAGCCGCGCAGGGCTATCACCTCGCTGGAGCCCCTGTACTGGGTGGCGAAGAGCAGCGCCGCCTCGTTGGCCTCGGAGCCGCTGCCCACGAAGAAGACCTTCTGCTCCCCGGAGATGGGGGAGAGCGAGATGAGCTTCTCGGCCAGCCGCACCTGGCTCTCGATGAGGTAGAGGATGGAGGAGTGGAGGATCCTCTCCGCCTGCTCCTTTACCGCCTCGACGATCTCCGGCACGGCGTGGCCGCTTATGGTGGTGACGATGCCGCCGAAGAAGTCCAGGTACTCGTTGCCCTCGGAGTCCCACACCCGGAAGCCCTCGCCGCGCACCAGCTCTATGGGACGCTCGTAGTACAGGGAGAGCCAGGCCGGGAGGGCCGCCCGGTGCCGCTCGTGCAGCTCGCCGGGCCTCATGCCAGCACCCTCGCGCTCGGGGGGACGAAGGCCCGCTCCACGTACCGGCCCGAGCCGTGCTCGGCCAGGACCTCGCCGTCCCGGTACGCAAGGCGTCCCCGCACGTAGACCGCCGCCGGGCCGCCCCGGAAGACCATCCCCTGGTAGGGGGTGTAGTCCACGTTGCCGTGGCGGTTCTCGACGGTCGCGGTGATCTCCAGGTCCGGGTCCCAGAGCACGATGTCGGCGTCGGCGCCGGGCGCGAGCGTCCCTTTTCGGGGGTACATGCCGTGGATCCTGGCCTGGTTGGTGGCGAGCACCGCCACGAAGGTGTTCTCGTCGATCTTGCCCTCCCTCACCCCGAGCGTCCACAGGACCATCGCCCGCTCCTCGACCCCGGGCAGCCCGTTGGGGATCTTGGTGAAGTCGTCCCGGCCGAGCTCCTTCTGCCCCCGGTAGTTGAACGAGCAGTGGTCGGAGCCGAAGATCTGGAGGTCCCCTATCTGCAGCCCCCGCCACAGCGGCTCCTGGTTCCAGGCGTCCCGCAGGGGCGGCGAGCAGACGTACTTGGCCCCCTCGAAGCCCTCGCGGCAGAGGTCGTCGTAAGAGAGGGCGAGGTACTGGGGACAGGTCTCGGCGTAGACGGTCTGGCCGAGCTCGTGCGCCCGGTGGATCTCCTCGAGCGCCGCCGCGCAGGAGACGTGCACCACGAGCAGGGGGCACCCGGCCACCTCGGCGAGCTGGATGGCCCGGTTGGTGGCCTCGGCCTCGACCTCCTCGGGGCGCGTGAGGGCGTGGAAGCGCGGGGCGACGTCGCCCCGCTCGAGCGCCTGCCGCTGCAGCCTGGCTATGACGTCGCCGTTCTCGGCGTGCACCATGACGAGGATGCCGGCCTCCCGGGCGATCTGCATGGCCTCGAAGAGGTCTTCGTCGGCGGTGTAGAGAGGGGTGCCCTTGTAGGCCATGAAGATCTTGACGGAGGAGACCCCCCGGTCCTTGAGGCTGGGGATCTCGGCCTTCGTCTCCTCGGTGAGGTTGGTTATGGCGACGTGGAAGCCGTAGTCTACGAGGGCCTTCCCCTCGGCCTTGCGGCCCCACTCCTCCACCGCCCCGCCCAGGGTGCCCTCCACGTCCTGCAAAGCGAAGTCCACGATGGTGGTCGTTCCCCCGGCGAGGGCCGCCGCGGTCCCGCTGGCCCAGTCGTCGGCGGTTACCGTGCCCCCGAAGGGCATGTCCATGTGGGTGTGGCCGTCTATGAACCCGGGCATCACGAGACGCCCCCGGGCGTCGACCTCCTCCGCACCGTCGGCGGGAAGGTCGGCGCCCACGGCCACGACCTTCTCGTCCTCGACCAGCACATCAGCCCGGTAGCTGCCCTCGGCCGTTACCACGGTGCCACCGGTGAACAACAACCTGCCCATGACCGGCTCTCACGCTCCTTTCGGGTCGCAGGGGATCTCGCGCCAGAGCGCCCGGACCGCGCCAGGGGACCGTCCGGGGCGGCGCGGCCGGCCCCACCCGGCGCGAGCTTCTTCCCGGAAGCCCTCTGGCACCTCGAGCAAAGCCCTCCCTTCCTCGCCCCGGCAGTATAGGCAGGGGCGGGTCCGGTTGTAAACACGGCGCCCGCCGCCGGGGCGGGCTACTGTAGGGAGGAAATTTTTCTAAAAATACGTAATTTGGGGGATGCACGCCGGGCCCGGAGCGGGCATAATTCTGCCACCCCATTACGGGCCGGCGCTACCCTATCTCCCCCTATCTCCCCCACGCCGGCCCTTCTCTTTTGCTCAACCCCGCCCGGGCTCGAGCGCGGGGCCCTCCGGAGAGGGGGAGCGGGCGTTGAGGTGGCTGAGGTAGAGCACGGCCCCCCAGAGCAGGAGAAAGCCGGCCAGCTGGCTGGCGCCTATCCCCACCCCGAGCACCGCCCAGTTGAGGACGACCGCGGTGGCGGGGAAGGTGAGCTCGGCGAGGGTGGCGTAGGAGGCCCGGGTGGAGGAGAGCCCCCGGTAGTAGAGGAGGAGGGCGAGAAGGCCGGGGAGGAGGGCGAGCAGCGCGAGCCGGCCCGGGTGGCCGGCGAGCCCCTGCGCCGCCTGCCCGAGGGTGCCCTGGGCGAGCACTATGCCGGCGAGCAGCGGCAGGGCGAGGAGGAGGCGCGCCCCGGTGAGGGTGTGGAAGGGGACCTCCCGGAGCACCAGCCGCCCCAGCACGGTCGAGGAGCCCCACAGCAGGGCGGCTCCGAGCGCGAGGGCGGCGGTCAGCGCCTCGGCGCCCGGCAGCTGCCGGAACGGCGAGAGGTCCGCGAAGGAGACCAGGTAGGCCCCGACCATGGCCACGGCGAAGCCCGGCCAGTACCTCCAGCCCAGCGGCTCCCGGAGCAGAAGGGCGGAGAGGGCTATGGCGAAGAGCGGCTGGGTCTTCTGCAGGAGGATGACGACCGTGGGGTTGCCGACGGCGAAGGCCGCGGTGAAGAGCAGCGTGGCCAGGGCGGAGCCGCCCCACCCGATCACGAGCAGCGCCCCCCACTGCGGGAGGCCGAAGCCCCGGAAGGCGCGGCGCCCGATGACGACGGCGGGCACGGAGTAGGCCGCCAGAAACAGGTGCTCGGCGAAGACTATGGAGAGCGGCGACATGTCCTCGAGCAGCGGGACCCGGAGCACCCCGTCGGTGCCCCACAGCGAGGCGCCGAGGGCAACCAGCACAACGCCGAAGAAGCCGCCCTTCCTCCAGGCCAAGCTACCCCTCCTCCGGCCAGCGCAGCTTCGGGATCACACGCTCCCCGTAGGCCCTTATGAACTCCTCCTGGTTGCGCCCGACGTTGTGGACGTAGACCTCGTCGAAGCCCAGGTCTATGTAGTGCTGGACGTGCTCCAGGTGCTCGTCGAGGTCGGCGCTGATGAGCACGCGGTTCTCGAAGTCCTCCGGCCGGACGAAGCGGGCCATCGCCTGGAAGTCCTCGGGGTTGCGGATGTCGCCCTTGGGGAAGGGCATGCCGCCGTTGGGCCACTCCTTGAGCGCGTTCTCCTCCGCCTCTCTCTGGCTCTCCGCCCAGGAGACGTGCAGCTGGACGATGCGCGGCATCTGGGAGGGGTCCTTCCCCGCCTCGCGGGCGCCCTCCTCGAAGCGCTCCATGAGCATCCCTATCTTCTCGTCGGAGGCGCCGACGGTGATGATCCCGTCGCAGTACTTGCCGGTCCTCTTGCTCTGGATCGGCCCCGCGGTCGCCACGTAGATGGGGGGCGGCGTCTCGGGCAGCGTGTAGAGCCGCGCGCTCTCGAGCGTTACGTGCTCCCCCTGGTACTTGACCTTCTTGCCGGTGAAGAGCCTCCTTATGACCTCGATGGACTCCATGAGGATGCGCAGCCGCGTGGGCGCCTCGGGCCAGTAGCGCCCGACGATGTGCTCGTTGAGGGCCTCGCCCGCCCCCAGCCCCAGCCAGAACCGCCCCGGGTACATCGCCTCCAGCGTGGCGGCGGCCTGCGCGATGACCGCCGGGTGGTACCGGAACCCCGGCGGGGTGACGCCGGTCCCGAAGCGCAGGGAGGTCGTCGCCCCGAGGGCCCCGAGCCAGCTCCAGACGAAGGCGCTCTGGCCCTGCTCCGGGGTCCAGGGGTGGAAGTGGTCCGAGGCCATCACGGAGGCGAAGCCGTTCTCCTCGGCGAGCCTGCTCCACCGCAGCAGGTCCGTCGGGTGGAACTGCTCGAACATCGCCGCGTACCCGACCGTGCCCGTAATCTTCATGTCGTGGCCTCCCTTCGGTAGCGTCGCCGGCGGTTCGCCTGCTCGCGGGCGGTCTCTCGCCCGGCCCCCGACAGTTTACAGCGGCGGGGGAGGGCGCCCGCCGCCTAGAAGCGATCCGGCGGCGAGACGTAGGGGTCGCGGGGAGGGAAGAGCGCGTCGAGGAGCTCGAGGGCGGCGGGGGAGCTCGCGCGGACCCTGCCGTGCCGCGCGAGCTCGCGCGCCGGCAGGTAGCCTGCGTAGAGCTGCGCGAGCTGCCTGACGTCGAGGGAGACGCGCGCCTCCGCCTCTTCGCCGCGCGCGAGCCCGCCCTCCCCTACCGTGTAGGCCCCGGTGTTCTCGGGGATGCCGTCGTCGGCGACCTCCAGCACCAGCGGGGGGTCGGCCGCGAGATCCAGCAGCCCGAGCGCGCCCTCCACGTCCACGAGCCGCAGCATGAACTCGGGCTCGACCTCCACCCTCACGTAGGAGCTGTCCAGGTGGGGGTGCAGCGGCTCGCCGCGCGGGGTGTTCAGCCTCACCCCGAAGACGAGCGGGTCCTGGGCGGCCAGCAGGGAGAGCAGGCCCTCCCGGGCCTCCGGCGTGCGGGCGACCAGCTCGTGGACCCTGAGCGTGCGGTGCGGCTCCCGGTCCTCGCGCCACGGGGTCATCTCGTAGAGGAGGTAGCCCTCGACCCTCCCCTCCCGCTCGTAGACGGCCGCCGCGTTCTTCTCGCGCCGGAGCCAAGCGCGCCAGTGCACCTCGCTCCGCGCCACGGCGAGCGGGTGCCGCGCCATCTCCTCCGCGTAGAGCTCCATCGCGCGCGGCAGGTCCTCCCCCCGGTACTCCCGCACCCGGCGCTGCTCGGGGCTGGCGGGCAGCTCGGCGGGCCCGAGCCGGTACGAGAGCGACTCCCCCGCAAGCTCCCACCCGTACGCCCGGTAGAAGGCGTGCGCGAAGGGCCAGAGCGCCGAGAGATGCACCCCCTCCTCCCGCATCCTCGCCAGCACGAGGCGCATCAGCGCCCCCGCATACCCCCGCCGCCGGTAGGCCGGGTGCGTGTTGACCGCCGCGACGCCGCCCATCTCCACCGCGCGCCCCTCCACGTATGCCTCCAGCGGCAGCACGGTCGCCGTCGCCCGCACGGCGCCGTCCTCCTCGACCACGTAGACGCCGTCCGGGTCCAGGCGCGGGTTCCTGCGCGGGTCGTAGTACTCCTCCCAGCTCGATACCTCGTTGCCGAAGGAGAGCGCCCCCAGCCGCGCCAGCACCGCCCGGTCCCCCTCGCGTCCCCGCCTCAGCTCCAACAGGCCTCCTCTCGACTCGCCGACAAGGATTCTAGCGCGACGCCCCGGCACAACCTAACTTTGTATTGACCAGATATATATCTGTGTGATATATAAACAAGCGGCATGGATCTACGGATGGTGTTGCTCGGGTTTCTGGCGCGGGGCTCCCGGACGGGTTACGAGCTCAAGGCCTCCATGGAGCGGAGCGTGGGCTTCTTTTTCGGGGCGAGCTACGGTTCGATCTACCCGGCGCTCAGGGGCCTCGCCGAGGAGGGGCTGGTGAGGGTGGAGGAGGTCGTGCAGAGCGGCCGCCCGAACAAGAAGGTCTACACGATCACGCCGGAGGGGCGGGAGAGGTTCCGCTCGGTGCTCAGAGGGGAGGAGCCCTCGGGCGACGTCTTTCGCTCCGAGTTCCTCATGCACCTCTTTTTCGGCGACGAGCACGACCCGCGGCGGCTGCTGGAGCTGGCCGGGGAGTACCGGAGCCGGTGCGAGGCGCGGCTCGAGCGGCTGCGCGGCGTCGAAGAGGAGTTCGGCGAGGCCATGTCGCCGTACCAGCGGATGACCCTCGACTCCGGCCTCTCGCACCTCCGCGGGAGGCTCGACTGGGTCCGCGGCGTCGAAGACCGGTTGCGCGCTCTCGCGGCGCGCGAGGCGGACCACGAAGAGGCGAGGAGGAAGGGGCGGTGATGTTCGGGAGGTCGTGCGCGGCGAACGGGGCGCGGTTCGGGGCGCGCAACTGGCCTCGGGGCTGGCCGTACTGGTCCCGGTGGCGGCCGGTGCCGGGCTCGTCCTCTGGCTCGCGCCGGGGATGTGGTGGCCGGTCTTCGCCTTCGGCTGGATCTCCTTCCCCGCGTTCGGGCTGCTGGTGAGGGGAGTAGCGGGACTCGCGGATGGCGGGGAGAGGTCCGGCGCGGGCGCCGGAGGGGAGCGGGAGCTGCTCGGGGAGCACGGGGAGCTCACGCCAGCGCGGGCGGCGATGGAGACCTCGCTCACGGTCGCGGAGGCCGATGCACTGTTCGGAGGACTCGCGAGAGAAGGACACCTGCGGGTCCGGGGGCATGGAGGTGGGATCTCCTACTCCCTGTGGGACTCTCTGCGGGACGCCGACGCACGCGAAGAACCGCGAGGAGCGCCGTGAGCGCCTCTTCCCGGCGGATGGCGGGGCTGCTGTTGCTCCTGATGCCGACGGTGGTGGTCGGGGGAACCAGCATCCTGACGCTGCTCGCCGGAGACACGGGATACGCGGAGAACGAGCTCAGGCAGGACCTCTGGCGGGCCGGTCACGCCCACGCGGGGGTGCTGCTCGTCCTCTCGCTGGTGGCCCTGCGCTACGTGGACGAAGCGAACCTGACCGCGGGTCTCAAGTCGCTGGTGCGTCACTCGATACCCGCCGCCGCGATCCTGCTGCCCGCGGCGTTCTTCCTCTCCGTGCCGTCGCCCGAGACGACGGAGCCGAACGCCCTGATCCACCTCGCCTACCCCGGCGCGCTCTCGCTGGCGACCGGCCTCTTGGGCTGGGCATCGGCCTCGTCAGACGGCCCAAGGACGCCGGAGCGGGGCGAGACGCGCCCGAAAGAAGGCAACCGCAGAAGGAGGCACGGAGGTAAAGGCACTCATGAGGGGAGCCGCCAGTCCGAGGCTCGGGCCGCGTTCGCGAGGAGGCAGGTAGCCCGCGGGTGGGAGCCCGGGCGGTGCGCAAGCCGCCCCGCCGGGGGATGACTCAGCCGGAGACCCGGATGCCCATGCTCCTCGCCGTGCCCTCGACCGTCTTCATCGCGCCCTCTATGGAGGCGGCGTTCAGGTCAGGGAGTTTCATCTCGGCGATCCGGCGCAGCTGCTCGCGCGTTATCGTCCCGATGTGCCCGCCGTTCGGGGAGGCCGAGCCCTTCTCCAGCCCCGCCGCCTCGCGCAGGAGCGCGGAGGTGAGCGGCGTCTTTAGCCGGATGTCGAAGGAACGGTCCTCGTAGACCGTCACCACGGCGGGCACGACCCTCCCCTCCTGCCCCCGCGTAGCGTCGTTGTAGCGCCGGCAGAACTCCGCGAGGTTGACCCCGTGCGGGCCGAGATCCCGGCCCACCGGCGGCGCGGGCGTCGCCCTCCCCGCCTCGAGCTGCAGCTTGACCTCCCCGACCACTCGCCTCCTGCCACGTCCCATCTTGCGTCGCCTCCCTCTGGCCTGCGCGTTCCGTCAGTGCTACCATAATCTCTCCAGTAACTGGAGGGTCAAGGAATGCTCGGGGAGAAGTTGCGCAGCATCGGCGCGGTGGCGCGCCTGACGGGGGTGCCGGTAAAGACGATCCGGTACTACTCGGACATCGGGCTCTTGCCGCCGGCGGAGGTGACGGAGGCGGGCTACAGACTCTACGGGGAGGAGGAGGTGTGGCGGCTCGGCCTGATCCGGACGCTCCGGCACCTGGACTTCCCGCTGGAGAGCATCCGGGCCCTCCTCTCCGGCGAGAACACGGTCGAGGAGGCGATCTCGCTGCAGCGCGAGGCGGTGGAGGGACGCATCCGGCACCTGGAGCGCATAAGGGCTCTCCTGGAGAGCGCCGCGGCCGGCGGCCCCGAGGGCTCCCTGGAGCACCTGCACGACATCGGGGAGGCGCTCGCCGTGGAGGCCGAGGAGCGCACGCTCTTCCTCGCGGAGAGGCTGCGGGAGGCGGTAGCCGGCGACGACGCCCCCGAGGACTGGCGCGAGGAGTTCCTGAGGCGGGTGAGCTTCCGCATGCCGGAGGAGCTCTCCCCGGAGCAGGCCGCTGCCTGGGTCGAGCTCGTCGTGCTCGTCAAGGATCCGGGGTTCGTCGCCGCGAGCCGCAGGCACACTACGGGCCTCTGGGAGGCGCTGCGCGAGCGGGGCATAGAGGCCGCGTGGTGGCACGAGCGGCACGCGGAGCTGGGGGAACGCGCCCGGGCCGCCATCGAGCGCGGCGCGGACCCGGGGAGCGACGAGGTGCAGGGGATCGTGGGCGACTACGTGGCCCTCTACGCCCGCGCGATGGGCGAGCGGCCGACCCGTGGCTTCGTGCGCCGGCTCGCGGAGACGGTCTCGGGGTGGCTCCGGGACGTAGACCCGGAGACCCGACGCTTCTGGGACCTCCTCGCGGTGCTCGACGCGGAGGGCCTCATCTCCTCCCAGGACGAGGTCAACGAGCTCATCCTGGCCGGCCTGCGCCGGAGGGCGGAGGCGGGAACCTAGCGCCGGATGGAGGCGCCCACGCGCTTCATGGCGGTGCGGAAGTCGTAGGTGGTCACCGAGAGCGCGGCGAGCTGGCGCGGGGTGATGCGCCGCTCGAAGTCGCGCAGGTTCAGGGTGCGGCGCATGCACGCCAATGCGGCCTCGCGGCAGAGGGCCTCGAGGTCGGCGCCCGAGTAGCCGCCGGTCAGGCGTGCGATCTGCTCCAGGTCCAGGTCGGGGTCCGTGGGCATCCTGCGGGTGTGGATCTGCAGGATGTGCAGGCGGGCCCCGGCGTCGGGGAGCCCGATCTCTATCTCGTGGTCGAAGCGCCCCGGCCGCCGCAGGGCCGGGTCCAGCGCCTCGGGGCGGTTCGTCGTGGCGATCACGCACACCCGCCCCAGGCTGTTCAGGCCGTCCATGAGCGAGAGCAGCTGCGAGACCAGGGTCGCCTCGAAGCTCTCGCTCATCGCGTCGCGGGCGGAGGCGAAGGAGTCTATCTCGTCGAACAGGATGATCGAGGGGGCCTTCGCGCGCGCCTCGGCGAAGATGCCCCGCAGCCGCGCCTCGCTCTGGCCCCAGTACTTGTTGAGGATCTCCGGCCCCGAGACCGCGATGAAGTGCGCCCCGCTCTCGCGGGCCACGGCGCGGGCCAGGAGCGTCTTGCCGGTCCCGGGCGGCCCGTGGAAGAGGATGCCCTTATGGGGCCTTATGCCCAGCCGCTGGAAGATCTCCGGGTGGGTTATGGGCAGCTCCACCGCCTCCCGCACGAGGGCTATGGTCTCGTCCATCCCGCCGACGTCCCCGTAGCCGGTGTCGGGGACGTTGCGGCTGCCCACCGGGCCTCCCACCACGGGCACCCCCCCTCCGCGCACGCTGCGCGCCAGGCGCTCCAGGAGGCCCTCCCGCCGGCTCTCCTCCGCGGCCGCCTCCTCCGGGGAGGGCCCTGCAGCGCCCGCCTTGGTCACCTTCCAACCCCCGCCCCCCTCGCGGTAGCGCCAGCCCGCCTCGCGGGCGGGGTCTATCCTGTCCGGCAGCGCCGCCACCGTCTCGGCCACCGCCTCCAGGTCCAGCAGCGGGCACCGGACGCAGGGCCCCAGGTCCTCGAGCACCCGCTCGGTGAGCGCCTCCTTGTCCACCCGGAACGCGCCGTCCCCTTCCACCGAGCCGAAGGCGTACCAGGAGTTGGGGGTGAGGTGGTCGTTGTCGTAGACGCGGATCTGGCGGCAGGGAAACAGCTGCCGATCCCCGAGCGAGGCCGGGGTGCACCACTCCCGGGCGGTCTTCCCGGAGCGCTGCTTCCGGAGAAAGCACCGCAGCCCCCTGAGGAGCTCCTCCCCCGGCACGGGGGTCCCGTCGGCCGCGTAGGAGACCTCCTCCCCGCGCAGCAGGGTGGAGAAGTCGTCGAGGAGCCTCCAGTCGCCGGGGAGCTCGAGGCGAACCGAGACCCGGGCGCCGTCCCCGCCCCCCTCCACCCGGTAGGACGGGTGGCGGGCCGCGATCTCCGAGGCGCGGCCCAGAGGACCGCTCGCCCCGAGGGGGAATCTCACCTGAAGCTCCATCGCCGGAAGAGATTCTAACCCACGGCCCGCCGCCGCGGCCCCCCTCCCGGCCACCGGACGTAGAGGGCGTAGCGCTCGCCGCTGCGGCTGACGCGCTCCCCCGCGGGCTCCCAGCCGAGCCGCTCGTAGAAGGGACCCGCCCCGCGGCCGTCGGGGAGGGTCACCAGCTCAAGGCCCTCCACCCCCCGCTCCCACGCCCGGCGCTCGAATTCCGCCACGAGCGCCCGGCCCAGCCCGGCTCCCCGGAAGCCCTCCTCCACCACCACGCTCGCCAGAAGCCCCACCCGCCGGGCCTCCCGCTCCCCCGGGAGCGGCGCCCTGCCGTACGCCAGAGAGCGCAGGACGCCCCGGAGGTACCTGACCAGCCGGGTGCGGACGAGCAGGTAGAGCAGGCGCGGGTCGCGCAGGGCCGCAAACGCCACCGCGGCGGCCAGCGCCGCCCCGTGGCGGCGGATCACGAAGGCGTAGTGGGCCCGCACGTCGAACGCCCCGATCAGGACGCCGCAGACCCGCCCGGAGCCGGGGTCCGCCGCGGCCAGGGCCGCGGCGTGGGGACTCTCCGCGAAGGCCCGGTAATAGCGCTCCAGAAACCGCCGCCCCAGGCGGGAGAGGAACTCGTGGGGCAGCCCGCGCCCGTGCAGCCCGGCGGCCGCCCGCAGCTCGCCGGCCGCGAGCGGGCGGACCTCTGGTGGGGATGTGGTCTTCCCGGCCATGAGCGCCGCTATTCTATACGGCGCCCGGGCCGGTGATGGTTCCCCTAGCTGCCCTGCTCCACGATGTTCTGCAGCTCCTCCCGCAGGGTGCCGACGGCCTCCTCGGGGGAGACCTCGCCCTTGAGGGAGGCGTTGAACTGCTCGGCCATCCTGAGCGACATGTCCGAGTAGTACGGCGAGACCGGGCGCGGGCGGGTGTTCCTGATGGCCTCCTTGCCGAGCGCTATGACCGGCACCTTGTCCAGGATCTCCCGGTCCTCGTAGAGCTCCTTCAGCGTGGGAAGGTACCCTCCCTCCAGCGCCCGCTGCTTCTGCTGCTCGGGGGCGGCGAGGTACTCTATGAGGGTCCAGGCGGCGTCCGCCTCGTCCTCCGAGGCGGCGTTGATGAACAGGTTCCAGCCGCCGAGGCTGCTCGTGGACTGCCGCCCCTCCCGGTCCACCGGCAGCGGGGCCACGTCCACCTGCTCCGGCTTCACCGGGAACTGCCCGAAGAGCCCGAACACGTAGGGCCAGTTGCGCATGAAGACGGCATCCCCGTTCAGAAAGGCGGTGTGCGACTCCATCTCGGCGTAGTTGACCACCGCCTCGGGCGCCACCCCTTCCTCCACCATGCTCCGCTCG
>Ga0068704_100236_pt1 | contig 23172 bp, 22 predicted proteins | sample CeladaPassaD2F12_FD_62225 | JGI IMG/M metagenome (GOLD analysis project Ga0068704, IMG submission 62225) | Cellulose-adapted microbial communities from the Joint BioEnergy Institute, USA - Passage D2F12 | ecosystem: Engineered > Bioreactor > Continuous culture > Unclassified | place: USA, Joint...
GTCCGGCGCCGGGACGGCAGGCTCGCGCGGGCGGCGCTGCCCGGTCTCCGGGTGCGGGAGGTGAAGACGGGCCTCTCGCGCCGGCAGTGGTTCGAGTTCGCCAGCTTCTACCTGGCGGTGACCGCGGTTAGCGTGCTCATGGGGGCCGTGCACCTCCCCACCGGCCTCGCCGTGCAGGGGGTCATGACCGCGCTGTGCGCGGCCGGGCTCGTCCTCTACCACCGCAGGCCCCGTCTGCGGGGGCTCCTGCTCGGGATGGGTCTCCCCGAGGAGCTCGTGGGGGACTGGGAGGGGGCCTTCGCCTCCGGCTTCGCCCTCGCGCTCGTCGCGGTGCGCGAGGAGCTCTTCGACGAGGTTCGCGAGGCCTTCGAGGAGACCCCGAACCTGAGCGCGCCGCGCGCCGTGGACCGCCGCCCGGTGCTCTGGGGCGCGTGATCGTCCGGGAGACAGGGCGGGGCTTTCTGCTCGTGGAGCAGCACGAGCACGGCCTCCTCTCCGGCGAGTTCGCCCGCCGCTGGCGCGAGGAGCCGCGCCCGTACGGGCCCACCGTCTACGCCATCGCCAACCACGACGCCGGCTGGCGGACCCTGGACCGGGAGACGCTGTGGAATGAGGAGGCCGGAAGGCCCTACTCCTTCGTGGACTACCCGCTTGAGCCCAAGCTCGAGGCCTACCGGCGGGGGATCGACCTCGTCGAGGAGAGCAGCCCCTACGCCGGCCTGCTGTGCAGCATGCACTACCACGGCTTCGTCCGGGGGCTCGCGGAGGAGCCCGCAGCGCGCTTTGTCGCCGGCGAGGAGCGGCGCCAGGAGCGGCTGCGGCGCGCCCTTGGGCGGGAGGAGCTCGCGAGCGTCCGCCGCAACTTCCTCTTCTTGCGGCTCTGCGATGACCTCTCGCTGTTCGTCTGCCTGAACGAGCCGGGACGCAACGAGCACCCCTGGTACCGGGACGGGTTTCGCTTTCTCGGGGAGCGCCTCCGGCCCGTGTGGGAGGACCGCCGGACCCTGAGGCTCGAGCCGAACCCCTTCCGGGGGCCCTTCGGGCTGAGGCTGCCCTACCGGCTGGTGGACCGAAAGGGGCGTCCGGCGGGGAGCGGGGAGATCGAGCTTCGGGTAACTTGTTAGCCCCGGGCGGGGCCCGCCGGAATTTCGGAAGAGAGCGATATGCAGAGGTGAAGATATGCGCAAAGAGTCCTACGATTTCCTGAAGAGGCTCCTCTCCGCGCCGGGACCGAGCGGCCGCGAGGAGGCCGCAGCGCGGGTGTGGCGGGAGGAGGCCGGGCGTTTCGCCGACGGGGTGCGCGGCGACAGGATGGGCAACTCCTTCGCCACGCTCAACCCCGGCGGCCGCCCGCGGGTGATGCTCAGCGGGCACATAGACGAGATAGGGCTGATCGTCACCCACGTGGACGAGCAGGGGTTCGTCCGCTTCAAGGGCGTCGGGGGCTGGGACCCGCAGGTGCTGGTGGGCCAGCGGGTGCGCCTCCGGACCGGGAGCGGCGAGATCCCCGGCGTCATCGGCAAGAAGGCCATCCACCTCATGGAGAGCGAGGAGCGCAAAAAGGCCTCCGAGATAAAGGGCCTGTGGATAGACATCGGGGCGAGGGACGCCGAGGAGGCGCGCCGGAGCGTGCGCGTGGGGGATGTGGCCGTCCTCGACCAGGAGCCGGTGGAGCTTCCCAACGGGCGCCTCGCCTCCCGCTCGCTGGACAACCGGATGGGGGCCTTCGTCGTGCTGGAGGCGCTGCGGCTGCTCTCCGAGGAGGAGGGGCTCTCCGCCGAGGTGGTGGCGGTCGCCACCGTGCAGGAGGAGGTCGGCATCTACGGCGCCCGTGGCGCCGCCTTCGGGCTGGACCCGGACGCGGCCATCGCCGTCGACGTCACCCACGCCACCGACACCCCCGGGGTGCCCAAGAACGAGCACGGGGACCACCCGCTCGGCAGCGGCCCCGTCATAGCCCGGGCCTCCGTGCTCAGCCCGCTGGTTACGGACGGCCTCGTCTCCGCCGCCGAGCGCGAGGGCATCCCCTACACCCTGGAGGCCGACTCCTCCCGCACCGGCACGGACGCCGACGCCATCCACCTCTCGCGGGCGGGGATCGCCACCGGGCTCGTCTCCTGCCCCAACCGCTACATGCACTCGCCGAACGAGATGGTGGAGCTGGGGGATCTGGAGGGGTGCGCCCGGCTCATCGCGTCCTACGTGCGCTCGCTGGGCCCCGACGCGGACTTCGTCCGGTAGGGCGGTGGACTCCGCCGGGCGCCGGGGCTCGGCGTGGGCCGAGCTCTCGCTCCTGCTCACGGCGTTCTTCTTCGGGACCAACTTCGTCGCCGTCAAGCACGTCGTGGAGGAGGTGCCGCCGGTGCTGTTCGCCGCGGCGCGCTTCACCGCGGCCGGGCTGCTGCTGTGGGCGGTGCTGCGACTGTTCGAGCCCGCGAGCCGGCTCAAGCGGGCGGATCTGCCGCCGGTGGCGGGGCTCGGGCTGCTGGGGATCACCGCCACCCAGACGGTCTTCACCATCGGGGTGCACCACACCACCGCGGCGAACACCGCCGTGATCTACTCCACCGCCCCGGTGTGGGGGATGCTGCTCGGGTTCGCGCTCGGGCTGGAGCGGCCCCGGCTCTCCGGGGTGGCGGGGGTGGCGATGTGCCTGGCGGGGGTGGCGGCCATAGAGGGCGGCGGTCTCAGGCTCGCCGGGACCAGCCTGCTGGGGGACGCCCTGATCCTGCTGGCCGCCGTGTTCTGGGGCTCCTACACGGTGCTCTCGCTCCCGCTGCTGCGCCGCTACACCCCGCTCGCGGTCGCCGCCTACCCGATGCTGCTCGGCGGGCTCGCCGCCTTCCCGCTCGCCGCCCTCGACCTGCGGGTGGAGCCCTCCGCGCTGGGCGGTTCGGTGTGGTTCGCCGCGCTCTACTCCACGCTCTTCTCCTCGGCGTTCGGGTTCGTCGGCTGGCAGAAGGGGGTGGCCCGGGTGGGGGCGAACAGGGTGCTCGTCTACCAGTACCTTGTCGCCCTGAGCGGGGTCGCGGCCGGGATGGTGGTGCTGGGCGAGGGGTTCGGGCCCCTGCAGGCGCTGGGGGCGGCGGTGATCCTCGTCGGCGTCTACCTGGCGCGGCGCCGGGCCTAGGCGCCTGTTGCAGCGGCACCGGGCTGCGGCTAACCTACGGGGCATGGCCGAGAAGACGCTCTTCCAGAAGATAATGGACCGCGAGCTGCCGGGGGAGATCATCTACGAGGACGACCGGTGCGTCGCCCTCCGGGACATCAACCCGCAGGCCCCGACGCACGTCCTGATCGTGCCGCGCAAGCCGATCCCCTCGCTCGACGACCTCACAGAGGAGGACGCCCCGCTCGTCGGGCACCTGTTCGTGGTGGCGAGGAAGGTCGCGGAGCAGGAGGGGCTCGACCGCGGCTACCGCACGGTGTTCAACAACGGCCCGGACGCGAACCAGACGGTGGACCACCTCCACCTGCACCTGCTCGGCGGGCGGCGCATGGGCTGGCCCCCGGGATAGGGCTCAGCCCGTCCCCTCCGCCGCCGACCTCCCCGCCACGCGCCCGGAGAAGAGGCACCCGCCGAGGAAGGTGCCCTCGAGCGCCCGGTAGCCGTGCATCCCGCCGCCACCGAAGCCGCTGGCCTCGCCGGCGGCGTACAGGCCGGGCAGCGGTTCCCCGCCCCTCCCGAGCACGCGCCCGGAGAGGTCGGTCTCGATCCCCCCGAGGGTCTTGCGGGTGAGGATGGAGAGCCGGACGGCCACGAGCGGCCCGGCCGCGGGGTCCAGCAGCCGGTGGGGCTTTGCCACCCGGATCAGACGGTCCCCCACAAAGCGCCGGGCGGAGCGTATGGCGAAGAGCTGAGGGTCCTTGCCCAGCCCGGAGGCCACCTGCCTGTCCCGGGCCTCTATGACCTCCCGGAGCCCGGACGGGTCTATGAGCCGCCGCCCGGTGAGGGCGTTCATCCGCCGGGCGAGCTCCTCGGGGGTCCGGGCCTCGACGAACTCCGGCGAGCGCCGGGCGAACTCCTCCACCGGCGCCGGGGCCCCGGGGAGGGCCCGGCGCAGCACCGAGGGCCAGCTGCGGCCGGTGAGGTCGGGGTTCTGCTCCGAGCCGGAGAGGGCGAACTCCTTGCCGAGGATGCGCCGGTTGAGGACGAACCAGGAGTGGCCGTGCCCGCTCCTGGCTATGTGCTCCAGCGCCCCGAGCGCGTCCGCGCCGGGGATGAGGGGGAAGGGCAGGGGCTCCCCGGCCGCGTCCAGCCACAGCGAGGAGGGGCCGGGCAGGATGCGTATGCCGTGCCTGCTCCAGACGGGGGAGTGGTTCGCCACCCCCTCCGGGTAGTTCCACATCCGGTCCTCCCCGATGAGGCTCCCCCCGGCTTTGCGGACCGCCTCCAGCATGCTGCCGTCCACGTGGTCCGGTACCCCGGAGAGCATCTCCGGCGGGGGGCTGCCGTAGCGCTCCGGCCAGTTGCGCCGGACGAGCTCGTGGTTTGCCCCGATGCCGCCGGAGGCCACGATCACGGCCTGCGCCCGCAGCTCGAACTCCCCGACGGCCCGCCGGGAGCTGGGCGCGCCGCGCCCGGCAGGGTCCGGCTCCAGCACCTCCCCGGCCACCCCGCAGAGGGCGCCGCCCTCGCGGAGGAGCCCGGTGACCCGGTGCCGGAAGCGGAGCGAGACGAGCCCCCTCTCCTCCGCGGCCCGCACCCGGCGGACGAACGGCTCCAGCACCCCGGGCCCAGTCCCCCAGGCAATGTGGAAGCGCGGCACGCTGTTTCCGGGCCCGCCGGGCCCCCGGCAGCCGCGCTCGGCCCACTGGACGAGCGGGAACAGCCGCACGCCCAGCGCGTTTAGCCAGGCGCGCTTCTCCCCGGAGGCGAAGGACACGTAGGCCTCGGCCCACCGGCGCGGCCAGCGGTCCTCCTCCCGGTCGAAGCCCGCGGTGCTCATCCAGTCCGAGAGCGCCAGCTCGAAGGAGTCCCGCACCCCGAGGCGCCGCTGCTCGGGGGTGCCCACCAGAAAGAGCCCGCCGAGCGACCAGAAGGCCTGCCCGCCGAGCGACCGCTCGGGCTCCTGCTCGACCACGACGACCCTCCTGCCCGCCCCGGCGAGCTCGCAGGCGGCGACGAGCCCGGCGAGCCCGGACCCCACGACCACGGCGTCGGCATCATAGGCCATTGCGCCCACCATACTACCCCCGCGGGGCGGGCGGCGTCAGGGCCTACGCGCCCCAGGTCGCGCGCAGGACCCGCAGCCAGTTCTCGTGGGCGAGCTTCCTGAGCTCGGGCTCGCCGTAGCCGCGCTCGCGCAGGGCCTCGAGCAGCCGGGGCAGGCCGGAGACGTCGCAGAGCGCGCGCGGCACCTTCGCGCCGTCGAAGTCCGAGCCGAAGCCGACGCGCTCTATCCCGAGGCGTCCCACCAGGTAGTCCACGTGCCGCGCGATCTCCCCGAGCGGCGTGTCCTCTTCCTCCGCGCCGTCCGGGCGCAGGAAGCCGACGGCGAAGTTCACGCCGACGATGCCGTCCGAGTCGCGGATCGCGTCGAGCTGCCGGTCGGTGAGGTTGCGCGAGGCGGGGCAGAGGGCGTGGGCGTTGGAGTGCGTCGCCACGAGCGGGGCCTCCGTGATGCGCGCCACGTCCCAGAAGCCCCTCTCGTTGAGGTGCGAGAGGTCCACGAGCACGCCGAGCCGGTTGCACTCGCGCACGAGCTCCCTCCCCGCCTCCGTGAGGCCGGGGCCGGTGTCGGGCGAGGACGGGAAGCGGAAGGGAACCCCGTGCCCGTAGGCGTTGGGCCGGCTCCAGACGAGCCCCAGCGAGCGCAGCCCCCTCTCGTGGAATTCTTCGAGCGCGGACGGGTCGGGGCCGAGGTTCTCCGCCCCCTCGAAGTGCAGGACGGCGGCGAGCACGCCCTCTCTCAGGCAGGCTTCTATCTCCCCCGCGGTGCGCACCACCCTGAGGCTCCCCCCGGAGCGCGCTTCGAGCCCGAAGAGCTCCTCCGCCAGCGCCCCGGCCACCTCGCGGGCGCGATGGGGGTCGAGGGGAGAGGCGTCGCCCTCGGCGAGGGTGGCGATCGCATCCCCGCCCCGGCGGCCGTCCTCCCGGTTCGGAGCGAAGCAGGCGAAGAGCCCGCCGCCGAAGCCGCCCTCACGGGCGCGGGGGAGGTCTATGTGGCCCCTCTCGGCACGCTCGAAGAAGCCCAGCCACCCCTCCCGGCGGAGCCGCAGGAGCGTGTCGTTGTGCCCGTCGAAGACCGGTATCGAGACCATCCCGCGAGATCATAGCGCCGCCGCGGGGCTGATGCCGCGGCTCCCTGCGGAGCCGGGCAGGGAAGAGAGAAGCGGGGGCGGCGTTCGCCGCCCCCGCCGCGGGTAGCGTGCCGGTCTAGTACTTCGGGACGCTCGGGTCTATCTCCTCGCTCCAGGCGGTGATCCCACCCTTCACGTTGTAGACGTTCGTGAAGCCCGCGTCCCTGAGGAGCTTCACCGCCCTGGCGCTTCTTCCGCCCGTCTTGCAGTGGACGGCGATCTCGTCGTTCTGGTTCAGCTCGTGCATCCGCTCGGGCAGCTCGTTCAGGGGGATCAGCGGGGCCCCGATGTTGGCCACCTGGTACTCGTGCGGCTCGCGCACGTCGAGCACCTTTATGTCCTCCCCCCGGTCCAGCCTCTCCTTGAGCTCCCGGACGGTGATCTCGGGGACCTCGTTCTCCCTCTCGGCGGCCTGCGCCTGCGGGATGCCGCAGAACTCCTCGTAGTCGATAAGCTCGTGGATGGTGCGGTTCTCGCCGCAGATGGGGCACTTGGGGTCCTTGCGCAGCTTCATCTCCCGGAAGCGCATGCCGAGGGCGTCGTAGAGCAGCAGGCGTCCGATGAGCGGCTCGCCGATGCCGAGGATGAGCTTCACGGTCTCGGTGGCCTGGATGACCCCGATGGCGCCGGGCAGGATCCCCAGCACCCCGCCCTCGGCGCAGCTCGGGACGAGCCCCGGGGGCGGCGGCTCGGGGTAGAGGCAGCGGTAGCACGGCCCCTCCTCGGCCCAGAAGACGCTCGCCTGCCCCTCGAAGCGGAAGATAGAGCCGTAGACGTTCGGCTTGCCCGTGAGCACGCAGGCGTCGTTTACCAGGTAGCGGGTGGGGAAGTTGTCCGTCCCGTCGACGATGACGTCGAAGTCGCGGAAGATGTCCAGCGCGTTCTCGGAGCTGAGCGCCTCGTTGAAGGTCTCCACCCGCACGTTGGGGTTTATGTCCTCTATGGTCTCCCTGGCGCTCTCCAGCTTGGGGCGCCCGACGTCGGAGGTGCCGTGGATGATCTGGCGCTGCAGGTTGGACTCGTCGACCACGTCGAAGTCGACGATGCCTATCGTCCCCACGCCCGCCGCCGCCAGATACATCGCGAGCGGGGCCCCGAGGCCCCCGGCCCCGATGGTCAGCACGCGGGCGGCCTTGAGCTTCTTCTGCCCCTCCAGCGCCACCTCGGGCATGATGAGGTGGCGGCTGTAGCGGGCTATCTCCTCGTTGGAGAGCTCCACCTGCCCGTTTGGCGGTACGTTCACCAGCTCCTTCATCTGTATGCGAAACTCCTTCCGTCCTGAGCCCCGTCGAGGGGCGGTCGGGTTACCTCCCGCCGGCTATCGAGGGGATGATGGAGAGCTCGTCCTCCTCGGCGACGGGGGTGTCCTGCCCGTCGAGGTAGCGGATGTCCTCGTCGCCCTTGTAGATGTTGACGAACGAGCGCAGCTTGCCGTCGCCGGTGTAGAGGTGCTGCCGCAGCTCGGGGTGCTTCTCCACCAGGTTGCCGAGCGCCTCACCGGCGCTCGAGCCGGCGACCTCCACCTCGGCGTTCCCGCCGGCGTACTGCCTCAAGGGCGTCGGGATCTTCACCTTCGGCATCTTATCTCACGCTCCTTCTCAGCCTACGATCTCTTCCTCGTCGTACCCGGAGCGGTCGTCCCTGAGCCTCCAGGAGCGCATCTCCCGGATCTCTTCGCCGCTCACCGAGACTATTACGTACGAGTAGTACGGCCAGGCATGCTGCCGGTCGTACTCGGAGGGCTCCGCCGGGTGGTCGGGGTGGGAGTGGTAGAAGCCCAGCACGTCCATGTCCCGCTCGGCCGCCCGCCGCTCGAACCGCCGGATCTGCTCGGGCTCTATGAGAAAGCGCCGCGAGCGCTCCTCCTCGTGGACGTTCTCCGCCCGCCAGACGTCGACCACGATCTTCGTCCCGCCGCCCACGTCCATGCCCACGAGCGCCCCGGCGCACTCCTCGGGGTAGGCCTCCCGGGCGTGCCGGTGGATGTGCTCCACGTCCCCCCGTCCTATCTTGATCGGCAAGCTTATTCCTCCCAGAAGCTCTCGGAGAGGTACTTGTCCGCCCCGTCGCACAGGATGGTCACGATGGTACCAGACTCTATCTCCCTCGCCACCCGCAGGGCGGTAGCCACCGCAGCCCCGGCGGAGATCCCGATGAGGATGCCCTCCTCGCGGGCGACCCGCTTGACCATGGCGTAGGCCTCCTCCGTGGAGGCCCGCCGGTTCTCGTCGGCGACGCCGGGGTCGTAGATGGCGGGCACGATGGCGCTCTCCATGTGCTTCATGCCCTCTATCCCGTGGAAGGGGGAGTCGGGCTCGAAGGAGATGGCCCTTATCTCGGGGTTGAACTCCTTGAGCCGCCGCGCGGTCCCCACGAAGGTCCCGCTGGTGCCCAGGCCCGCGACGAAGTGCGTTATCTCGCCGCCGGTCTGCTCCCAGATCTCGGGCCCGGTGCTCTCGTAGTGCGCCCTGGGGTTGGCCGGGTTGGAGTACTGGTCGGGGTAGAAGTACCTCTCGGGATCCTCGGCGTAGAGCCTCCTGGCCTCCCGGATCGCGCCGTCGGAGCCCTCCCCGGGGTCGGTGAGCACGATGTCCACCCCGTAGGCCCGCAGGATCTTCTTGCGCTCCTCGCTGGCGTTGCTGGGCATGCACAGCTTGACCCTGTAGCCGAGCGCCGCCCCTATCCAGGCGTAGGCTATCCCGGTGTTGCCGCTGGTGGCGTCGAGGATGGTCCTCTCGGGGGTGAGCGCCCCGCTCCGCTCCCCGTCCCGGATCATCCACAACGCCGGACGGTCCTTGACCGACCCGCCCGGGTTGTACCACTCGGCCTTCCCGTAGATCCTTACCCCCGGCGTCTCCGCAGAGATCTTGGAGAGCTCCACCAGAGGCGTGTTCCCTACAAGCTCCGTTATGCCGGTCCCCGGCTTAATCCTAGTGATCATGTCGGAATTATTATACAGATGCGCGGAAAGGTCGAGGGGGGACGAGTGAGAAGGCTTACAACTACAATAGCCGGAAGGCGCCCCCAGCTTTCCTTCCGGCTATCGGTGGTTGGTGCGTGTGAATAGTTTAACGAACCTCCTTCGCCGTTGCCAGCCCACGCATGTTAACTTATCCTAAGTTTTCGAGAATTTCTGCTAAGGGCTTTCGGCGGCAGGTGAAGATGGGGGTATCCAGCTCGGTGTAGGCGCTGGCTTCGCTCTCCCTGAGCTCCATCATGAGGTCCTGGAACTTCTGGGGGGATTCGGCCTCGAAGGAGAGGATGAACTCGTAGTCGTCTATCCCGAAGCAGTAGGCCGTGTTGTTCTTTATGGGGTAGTGTTTGCGGCCTATACGCATGTGCTCGTTCATCATCCGCTGGCGCTCCTCCAGGGGGAGGCGGTACCAGGCGCGGGTCTTGACGAAGGGGTAGACGAAGAGGAACTCCCCTTCGCCGGGGACGATGTAGCGTTTGTTCTCGAAGCCCGGGGTATGTTCGCCGACGTAGATCGAACGCCGCGCCAGGGCGAAGTAGGAGTAGGCGACGGAGAGGTACTTGCCGAGCCCGCTCTTCATGAGGGCGGCCTGCATGCTCTCGAAGGCGTCGAGGTCGTAGCCGATCCTCCAGAGCATAAAGTCCGCGTCGGCCCTCAGGCCCATGAGGGAGTAGGAGCGCAGGAGGAGGCCCTCCGAGCCCTCCTCGGCGGCCCGCAGGAACTCGCGCCTGCCCCGCTCGCGCTCCTCGTCGGGCAGCCTCCTCCAGAGGGGGTCGAGCTTGAAGAAGACGTAGTTTATGTACTGGGCCGGGAGCTGCTCCTCGGGTGCGGCCTGCTGCTGAGCCCTGGTGTCCGTCATGCCCTACCTCCTTGCGGCGGTCTCCAGGCCGAAGTTGTCGGCGTAGAGCCCGGCGATCCTCTCGAGCTCCTGCGGGGTGAGGTCCGGGGTGTCGGGGGCGGCGGCGAACTCCTCCAGCTGCTCCTCGCCGTAGATGTTGGGGAGGGTGGAGACGACCTCGGGGGTGGCCAGGCAGAACTTCAGCGCGGCCTGCCCGAGCGTCCGCTCTCCGCTCTCGGTCAGAAAGCCGAGCTGCTCCACCTTCTTCAGGCCGTCGAGCAGCCACTGCCTCGGGCGGTGGCGCCGGTGGTCGTTCTTGGCGAAGGTGGTGTTCTCGTCGTACCTGCCCTCCAGCATCCCCGAGGAGTGGGGGACCCGGACGATGAGGGAGGTGCCCGTCTCGCGGGCCGCCTCTATGAGGTCGCGCCCCGGGTCCTGCTCGAGGATGTTGTAGATCATCTGCAGCCCGTCGATGTCGCGCTCGCGCATCGCCCGCACGCCCTCGTCGCGCCACCCGATCTTGGGCCCGAGCGCCACGCCGTAGGCCCTGACCTTGCCCTCCCGCTTGAACTCCTCCAGAAGCTCGAAGAGCCGGTCGTTCTCTATGGCGTCCATCTTGGCGTTGTGCAGCTGCAGGAAGTCTATGTAGTCGGTCTCCAGGCGCCTGAGGCTCTGCTCCAGCGCGAAGCGGATAAAGCCCTCGGACCAGTCCTGCGGGCGCTCCTGCTGGCCCCGCCGCTCGGTGTGGTTGTAGAAGTCGTAGCCGATCTTGGTGGAGATCACGACCTCATCCCGCATCCCGCGGAAGGCCTCGGCCAGGATCGTCTCGCCCTTGCCCGAGCCGTAGGTGTCGGCCGTGTCGTAGTAGTTGATCCCGAGCTCGTGGGCCCGCCTGAGCAGGCGCAACGACCTCGCGTCGTCCACCTCGCCCCACCAGCCGGTGGTGATCGTCCAAACCCCGAAGCCCACCTCGGAGACCTCTATGTCCGTGCCGGCAAGCCTGCGGTATCTCATCCGTCCTACCCCCGCTCTTCTCTCTCTGGCTCTCGCTCGCCAAGACGCGCGCCGCTCCGCGCCACTAAACACCTACTACATTCTACCGGCGGGCGCTGTAGAAAAGTTCTCTCCCGCAGCGCCCGGGTTGCCCCCTCGTGTTAAGAACTTGTTACGAAAATATTGCGAAAACCCCTTGAACGGGGGCCCCGCCGTTGCTAGAGTGCCCGCCTAGCTTTGAAAAAAGGATAGCCGATCCGGAGGGGGGATCTCTTGTCAGGTACGCGAGGCGCGTCCTCACGCACGCTTTTGCTCTGCGCGGGCTTTGCGGCAGCTCTTCTGGCGCTGCTTGTGGCGGCGGCCGGGGCGGCCCGGGCCCAGCAGATGATGGCCACATGGTACGGACCGGGCTTCGAGGGCTCGACCACGGCGAGCGGCGAGCCGTTCAACCCCGACGACTACACGGCGGCGCACAAGACCCTGCCTTTCGGGACCAAGCTGATCGTCACCTACAACGGGAGGTCCGTGGTGGTGCGCGTCAACGACCGCGGGCCCTACTCGGGAGGGTATGACCTGGACCTCTCGCAGGCGGCCGCGGAGTACCTGGGCCTGACGGCCGCCGGGGCCGCGCCGGTGAACGTCGAGTTCGCCGATCCCTCCACCCCCACGGGCCCCTACGGCGGGGAGCAGCAGACCGCATCCCCGGCGGCGCAGCAGGAGCACCCCCGGGCGCAGGGCGGCGCGGCGGTGCAGCAGGAGCAGCCCCGGGCGCAGCGGCAGGCCGCGCTCCCTCAGGAGGGGCCGGAGCGGCGGTCGGCGGCCTCCGGGCAGTACGCGGAGGCTGGCGGCGGGGCGGAGCGCCAGGCCGCCGTCCGGGAGCAGTACCGGCCGGAGCGGGCCGCTCCTGCGCAGGCCCCCGCGCCCGAGCAGTACGAGGACGGCGAGGAGCCCTCGCCCGGGCCCGTCTTTGGGGTGAGCCTGAAGGGGGCCCTGCAGGAGGTGGCCGAGGACCCGGCCGACGCGAAGGATTGGATCGAGCTGGCCGAGGCCGCCTCCCCCGTGCCGGACGCGCCGCAGCCGGCGCAGGGCGGGCAGCCGCAGCGGGCGGGCGCCGCGGAGGCGGACCCCGCCTCCTCCGGCGGTTCTTCTGCGCTCGGCATCTCCGTTCTCCCGGACACCGGCGGTGCCTCCGCCCTCGTGCTCGCGGGGGTCGGGGCGCTCGCGCTGGCCGGCCTCGCCGTCGGGCGCGGGGTCTTCCGGCGGTAGGGAACGGGCCGCACCCTTATGAAGGGCGGGCGCTTTGCGCGCCCGCCCTTCGCTTCCCCGGCTATAATCGCCCGGTGTTCGAGGAGAGCCTGAGTCCCGGCGGGGGGCGGATGCTCGTCCGCTACGCGGGCGGGGTCGGGGGTGCCCGGTCTGCCGCCCGCGCCGGGGCCGTCGCCGTGATCGTGGACGCCTTCCGGGCCAGCGCCACCCTGGCCGCCCTCGTGCACCGGGGGGCGGTGGTGGTGCCGGTGGCCTCCGTCGAGGAGGCGCTCGCGCTGCCGGCCGACCTGCGGGTCGGGGAGCGGGGAGGGGCGAAGGTCGCGGGCTTCGAGCTGGGGAACTCCCCCACGGGAGTTCTGGAGGCCCGCATAGAGCCCGGCAGCCGGGTGGTGATGAGCACCACCAACGGCACCCGCATCGTGGAGGCGGCGAGTGGCGCGGCGGAGGTCTACGCCGGCTCCTTCGTCAACGCCGGGGCGCTCGCGCGCGCTCTGGCCTCCGGGTTCCCCGGGGCGGAGGTCGTGGTGGTGGGCTGCGGCTGGCGGGGGCACCGCTCCTCCGAGGACGAGGCGGCGGCCGGGGCCATCATCCACCGGCTGCGGAGGCTCGGGGCCGGGGCGGACCCCCGCGCCCGGGCGGTGGAGGAGGCGTACCTCTCGCGGCCCCTGGGGCGGCTCGCGAAGAACGCCGCGGCCCGCCGGCTCGCCCGGCTCGGCTACGCCCGGGACGTGGAGTTCTGCCTCAAGGAGGACGTGCTGCCCGCCGTTCCCCGCCTCGTCGGCGGGGCGTTCGTGCGGGCCGGAGCGCCCGCAAAAAATCTTCTTGACAGCCGGGGGGTCCGCATTTACTCTGAAGTCGGGCCGGCGGACCAAACGTTACAAACCGGTAGCGGGGTCCGCCAATCCGCCGCAGAAAGGAGGTGAGCCGACAGTGACCACCATCACCCACGAGAGGACTCGGGAGTTCACCCGGGAGGAGGTGGACCGGGCCATCGACGTCATCGAGCGTCACCTGGAGAAGGAGGCCCGTACCCGCAACCTGCTGGACGAGCAGGCGATCATGCGGCCGAAGGACCTGTGCAAGCAGCAGGGCCTCGACATGGTCGCCGAGCTGCGCAGCATGATGTGAGGGCGTCCGCCACAGGGCTTTAAGCCTGCGAAGGGGGATGCACAGTAGAGCGGCATCCCGTAGAAGCCATACGGGCTGTCCATCCCCCTTCGATAGGCTGCGAAGAGGGCCGGGGAGATCCCCGGCCCTCTTCGTGTGTTCCGGTGTGGGGAGCGGAGGAGGAGGGATTCGAACCCTCGATACCCCTGTTAGAGGTATAACACCTTAGCAGGGTGCCGCCTTCGACCACTCGGCCACTCCTCCGGGAGGCTGGATTATATCAGAAGGCGGCGGGGTGTGGGCCGTCAGCGGCCGGCGGGGGCTTCGCCGGCGGGCTCGCCCTCGAGGATCCTCTCCCCGGAGATCTCCTCCTTCGCCCGGGCCAGCGTGGCGTTCAGGGCCGCGCCGAAGAGGATCGTGAGCGAGGAGATGTAGAGGTAGAGCAGGAGGACGATGGCGACCCCGATCGAGCCGTAGGTCTTGTTGTAGGAGCCGAAGTTGTTCACGTAGAAGCTGAAGGCGGCGCTGGCGACCACCCACAGCAGCACCGCCACCAGGCCGCCGGGCGTGATCCAGCGGAAGGGCTGGTCCACGGCGGGGGCTAGGTAGTAGATGAGGGCGACCGTGACCACGAGGAAGAGCAGCGCGACCGGCCAGCGGGCCACGTTCCACGCCGCCTCGAAGACCGTCCCGAGGCCGAAGAAGCGGGCGATGGCCTCGCCGATGGGCGGGCCGAAGACCATCAGGAGGACGCCGAGGAAGATGAGGCCGGAGAGCCCCAGCGTCATCCCGACCGCCAGCGCCCGCACCTTCCAGAAGGGGCGGGTCTCCTGCACCTCGTAGGCGGCGTTGAGCGCCTTTATGAGGGCGTTGAAGGCCCCGGAGGCGGACCACAGGGTCAGGAGGATGCCGAAGGAGAGCAGCCCCGGCGCCGGGTGCTCGCCCCGGATCACGTCCCCCGTGTAGGTGGCTATGAGGGCGTAGACCTGCTGCGGGAGCACCTGCCGGAAGTAGGCGAGCACCTCCTCGGCCAGCTCGGGGCTTGAGAAGGTGCCCATGAGCGAGACCAGCACCAGCATGAAAGGGAAGAGCGCCAGGATGAGGTAGTAGGCGAGCTGCGCCGCCATCCCGGCCGCGTCGTCCCGCTGGAGCTTCTCCACGGTGGCCCGCAGCGCGCGCAGGCTGAGCAGGACCCGGAGGTCCCGGACGAACTCCCCGATGGAACCGTCCGCCGGACGCCGGGCCGCCTCCCGCAGCCCCCGCGACCTCCCTCTGTCCCTCCTCGGCCTCATGCTCGCTCCTGTCCTGGAAAACAATTTATAACCCGAATCACAGGCGCGGAAACGCGCCGGGCTCGGCGGTGGCGGCGCCCTCTCCCTCGCGTATACTCCTCGCATGAGGCTGATCGTCGCCGAGAAGCCCTCCGTGGGGAGGGACATAGCCGGCGCCCTGGGCCGCCACCGCCGAGAGGGGGACGCCCTCGTCGGGAGCGGCTGGGTCGTAACCTGGGCGCTCGGGCACCTCGCCGAGCTCGCCCCGCCCGACGCCTACGGCGCCGAGTACAAGCGGTGGAGCCTACAGAACCTCCCCATACTCCCCGAGCGGTTCAGGGTCCGCGTCAACCCGAGGACCCGCGAGCGGTTCGAGGCCGTGAGGCGGTGGATGCGCGACCCCTCGGTGACCGAGGTCGTAAACGCCTGCGACGCCGGGAGGGAGGGCGAGCTCATCTTCGCCTACCTCTACCAGCTCTCCCGCTGCGAAAAGCCGGTGAGGCGGCTCTGGGTCTCCTCGCTCACCCCAGAGGCGATCCGCGAGGGCTTCGGCTCCTTGCGCGACGGCCCCTCCATGAAGCCCCTCGAGGACGCCGCCCGCAGCCGCGCGGAGGCCGACTGGATCGTGGGGATGAACGCCACCCGCGCCTACTCCGTGCGCTTCTCGCGCCCCGGCGACGTCCTCTCCGTGGGGCGCGTCCAGACCCCCACCCTCAGGCTGCTCGTCGAGCGCGAGCGGGAGATAGAGGACTTCAGGCCCGAGAGGTTCTTCACCGTCCACGCCCGCTTCGCGCGCGACGGGAAGACCTACGACGGCCTCTGGTTCAGGGAGAAGGAGAGCCGCCTCAAGGAGCGGGAGGCCGCCGAGCAGATAGCGGAGAAGGTCCGCGGCGGCACCGGCGTCGTGAAGAAGGCCGAGAGGCGGCGGACCTCCGAGAGGCCGCCGCTCCTCTACGACCTCACCGAGCTCCAGCGCAACGCCAACGCCCGCTACGGCTTCACCGCCGAGAGGACGCTCCGGGCCGCCCAGGCGCTCTACGAGGAGCGCAAGCTCATAACCTACCCCCGCACCTCGAGCCGCTACCTCTCGGGGGACATGGTCGGCACGCTCAAGAGGCGCGTCGAGGCGGCGGGGGGCCTGCCGGAGCTCGCGCCCTTCGCCGGGAGGCTGCTCGCGGCGGGAAGCCTCCCGGTCGGCAGGCGCGTCGTGGACGACTCGAAGGTCACCGACCACCACGCCATCGTCCCGACGGACAGGAAGCCCTCCGGCGGCCTGCCGCCCGACGAGGCGAAGGTCTACGACCTGGTGGCGCGGCGCTTCCTCGCGGTCTTCTTCCCGGCGGCCCGCTTCGAGAACACGACCGTCGTGACGGAGGCGCGCGGGGAGACGTTCCTGAGCAAGGGGCGGGTGGTGCTCGAGGCCGGGTGGCGGGAGCTCTACCCGGACGGCGTCGGCGGCAGGAAGGAGAAGGAGCCGCCCGCGCTGCCCCCCGTGGAGGCCGGCCAGGAGTGGCGGGTGGCGAAGGTGGGGGTCAAGGAGGGCGAGACAAAGCCGCCGCCGCGCTACTCCGAGTCGGCGCTCCTGGGGGCCATGGAGACCGCCGGGAAGCTCGTCGAGGACGAGGAACTGCGGCAGCAGATGAAGGACTCCGGGCTCGGCACCCCCGCGACGCGGGCGGCGATCATCGAGCGCCTCATAAAGGTCGGCTACGTAGAGCGGGAGAAGAAGGCGCTCGTCCCCACCGCCAAGGGGCGCGCCCTGATCTCCCTGCTCGCGGATAGCCCGCTCTCCTCGCCCGAGATGACCGCCCGCTGGGAGCGGCGCCTCGCCCGCATAGAGCGCGGCGAGGAGCGGCGCCCGGACTTCATGTCCGACATAAGCGGCTTCGCCGCCTCCGTCGTCGAGGGCGTGCGCCGCATGGAGGGCGAGAAGATAGCCGCCCCCGGAGGCGGAGGGGAGGCCCTCGGCGCCTGCCCGAAGTGCGGCTCCCCGGTGGTCGAGACGAAGAAGGCCTACGGGTGCTCAGCGTGGAGGAAGACCGGCTGCGACTTCGCCATCTGGAAGCGCGTCGCCGGGAAGCGCGTGAGCGAGTCGCAGGCCAGGCAGCTACTCGCGAAGGGCAGGACCGCGCGGCTCAAGGGCTTCAAGAGCAGGGCCGGAAAGCCCTTCTCCGCGGCACTCGTGCTCGACGGGGAGCACCGGGTGCGGCTGGAGCCCTTCCGGGGCTAGGCCTCGTGGCCGGATCTCCCCTCGCCGGTTAAACTCTCTTGTCGGTTATGCGGGTTGTCGTGGTCGGAGCGGGGCTTGCCGGGCTCACGTGCGCGAAGGTTCTGCGCGAGGGCGGCGCCGAGGTGGAGGTCTTCGAGGCCTCGGACGGCGTCGGCGGCCGCGTGCGCACCGACGAGCGGGAGGGGTTCCTGCTGGACCGCGGCTTCCAGGTCTACTTCACCGCCTACCCGGCGGCCCGGCGGCACCTGGACCACGGGGCTCTGGACCTCCGGTACTTCGACCCGGGGGCGGTGATCCTCCGGGGCGGCGGGCGCGAGGTGCTCTCGGACCCCCTGCGCGACCCGGGGGCGCTGCCCTCGACGCTGCTCTCCCGGTCCGCCACCCCCGCCGACAAGGCCCGGGTGGCCGCCCTCGCGCTGAGGTGCCTCGCCGGGCGCGGCCCCGAGGCGGCCGGCGAGGCGGGGGGAGAGGACGCCAGCACCCTCGCCTGCCTGGAGCGGCGCGGCTTCTCCCGCCGCTTTATAGACGCCTTTTTCCGGCCCTTCTACGGCGGGATACTCCTCGACCGGGGCCTCTCCGCCTCCTGCCGCGTCTTCTCGTTCACCTTCCGGATGATGGCCCGGGGCTGGGCGGCCGTTCCGGCGCGGGGGATGGGCGAGATCCCGCGCCAGCTCGCCGCTCGCCTGCCGGAGGGCGCGGTGCGCCTCGAGAGCCCGGTGGAGGGGCTGCTGAGGGAGGGCGGCCGGGTGAGGGGCGTGCGCGGCCCCTGGGGCGAGCGCGAGGCCGACGCGGTGGTCGTCGCCACCGAGGCCCCGGCGGCCGGGCGGCTCACGGGGGAGAAGGTGCCGGAGGGCTCCGTGGGGGAGGTCTGCCTGTACTACGAGACGAGCGGCGTGGGGGCCGGCAAGAAGGTGCTGCTGAACGCGGAGGAAGACGCCTTCGTCAACAACGCCGTCGAGATCAGCAGCGTCTCCGGGCTCTACGCCCCGCCGGGCCGCCGCCTGCTCTACGCGGTCGTCCTCGGGGGCTTCGACCTGCCGGACGGAGAGCTGCTGCGGCGCGGCGTCGAGGAGCTCTCCCGCTGGTGCCCGCGGGCGGACTTCCGCCCTCTCGGGCTCCGGCGCATCCCCTACGGCCAGTTCGCCCAGCCGCCCGGGGTGCACGCGACGCTGCCGAAGAACCGCACCTCCACGCCGGGGCTCTTCCTCGCCGGCGAGTACACCGTCGACTCCTCCATAAACGGCGCGATCCTCTCCGGAGAGCGGGCGGCCAGGGAGGTGCTGGGGCGCTGATGGGGGAGGCAGCCCTGAGGATAGAGAACCTCAGAAAGACCTACCCCGGGGGGCTCCTCGCCCTCGGCGGCGTCTCCCTCACGGTGGAGGCCGGGAGGTTCTTCGGCCTCCTCGGGCCCAACGGGGCCGGCAAGACCACCCTCATAAACAGCGTGGTGGGCCTCGCCCGCCCCGACGGGGGGAGGGTGGAGGTCTTCGGGCGGGACGCCTTCCGCCAGTTCCGGGAGGCCCGCCGCATGATCGGGGTCTCCGCCCAGGAGATAAACCTGGACAAGTTCCTCACCGTCGAGGAGACCCTGCTCTACCACGCGGGCTACTTCGGGGTGCCGAAGAAGAAGGCCCGCGACCGGGCCGAGGAGCTCCTGGAGCGCTTCGCGCTCGCCGGCAAGCGCAAGGACCGGGTGAACACCCTCTCCGGCGGGATGAAGCGCCGGGTGATGTTCGCCCGGGCGCTGATGCACAACCCCCGGCTGCTCTTTCTGGACGAGCCGACCGCCGGGGTGGATCTGGAGCTGCGCTACTCGCTGTGGGAGTACATCAGGGAGCTCAACCGCGGGGGGCTCACCATCCTCCTCACCACCCACTACCTGGAGGAGGCCGAGGAGCTGTGCGAGGAGATAGCCCTGATCTCGGGCGGCCGCATAGCCGACCAGGGAACCACTGAGGAGCTGAAGCGGAAGTACGGCGCCTCCGACCTCGAGGAGGTCTACCTCAAGGTGGTGCACGATGCTCGCTGACCGGCCCTTCCGTACGCTGCTGAAGCGCGAGATCCTGCGCTTCATGCGGGTCTGGATGCAGACGGTGGTCCCCACGCTCGGGACCTCGGTGCTGTATTTGGTGGTCTTCGGGCTGGCCCTCGGGACCCGCATCCGGGAGGTGAGCGGGGTGCCCTACCTGGAGTACATCCTGCCCGGCATCGCCCTCATGAACCTGGTGACCGGGGCACACATGAACTCCTCCTGGTCGGTCTTCGACGCCAAGCGGGAGCGCTACATCGACGAGGTGCTCATAAGCCCGATGAGCGACCTGCAGATCACGCTGGCCTACACCCTGGGCGGGACGCTGCGCGGGATGCTGATGGGGCTGGGGGTGCTGCTGGTGGGGGTGCCGTTCGTCGGGCTGCACATCGAGCACCCGCTGCTCCTCGTCCTGATCGGGGCGCTCTCCGCCTTTATCTTCTCGGCGCTCGGGACGGCGGCGGGGGCGCTCGCCACCAGGATCGACCACATCTCGCTGCTGACGAACGTGGTTATACAGCCGCTGGCCTTCCTGGGCGGGGTGTTCTACTCGGTGGACATGCTGCCGCAGGCGCTGAAGGTGGCGACGATGCTCAACCCGATCTTCCACACGGTGGACGCGGCCCGCTACGCGATCCTGGGCATCTCGGACCTGAACCCCTACCCGACGGTGGGCATCGTCTTCCTGCTGGCGATCCTCGCCCTGGGCGCGGCCTGGCTGGCGATCAGCAGGGGGCCGAACCTTCGCTACTAAGCCGGACAGCGGCGCCTCCTCCTGGCGTTTTGTGCTGGCGGTCTTCGCCGCCTCGCGCCTCTTTTTTATGGCCGTCGGGGCCCTCTCCGCCGGGCTGCTTCCCCGGGCGGAGCCGGCCGGCGACCCCCTGGAGCCGCCCGGCCCGCTGAGCTACTGGGCCCACTGGGACGGGGCCTGGTACTCGGAGATCGCCTCCGGGGGCTACGGGGAGCGCGCCCCGCAGAGCACCGCCTTCTTCCCGCTGTACCCGCTGCTGCTGCGCGTCGGGATCTTTGCCGGCCTCGGGCCCTCGCTCTGGGGCGTCGTCCTCTCCCTCGCCGCCACTCTCCTCGCCCTGTACTTCGTGCACCGGATCGCCGGGCGCCTCTGCGGCGAGCGGGCCGCCCGGGCCGCGACGCTGAGCCTGGCGTTCTTCCCCACGGCCTTCTTCCTGAACGCGGTGTACACCGAGGCGCTCTTTCTGGCGCTCTCCGCCGGGTCGGTCTGGGCGGCGCTCCTCCGGCGCGACCTGCTGCTCGCCGGGCTGCTCGGGGCGCTCGCCGCCGCGACCCGCAACGTCGGGGTGCTCCTGGTGCTGCCGCTCCTCTTCGAGTGGTGGCGCTCCCGGAGGGAGCTCGGCCTCCGGGCCCTGCTCGGCGTGGCGCTCGTCCCGGCGGGGCTCTTTGCCTACATGGCGTTTCTCTGGGCCCGCTTCGGAGAGCCGCTGCTCTTCGCCGGCCAGCAGTCCTACTGGGGGCGCGCCCTCACCTCCCCCCCGGTCACCGCCCGCATGGCCTGGGAGGCCGCCGCCGAAGGGGCCGGCTACCTGCTGCAGCCCTCCGCCCTCTTCCTCGACCCCTCGCCAACCCCCTCGCTCGCCGCCTCGAACGCGCTGAACCTGGCCTTCCTCCTCCTGCTGCTCGCCCTGCTCGGCTCTTCCCTCGCCCTGCTCCCGCCGGGGCTCTCGGTCTACGCCCTCCTGGGGGCCGCGCTGCCGCTGCTCACCCCCTCGCCATCCTTCCCCCTGATGAGCCTGCCGCGCTTTATGCTCGGGCTCTTCCCCCTGTTCCTCGCGCTCGGCGCCCTCCTCTCGCGCAGCCGGGCCGCCCTGCTCGCCTGGCTCGCCGCAAGCTCGGCCGCCGGCGCCGCCCTCACCGCCCTGTTCGTCACCTGGCGCTGGGTCGCCTGAGAGCCCCTGGCCTCTCTGCTACCCTGCAAGGGGCCCGCCTCCCGCCCCCTACGCAGGACGCCTGTGTTTCTTATGTTGAAACGCGGTGCGCATCCAGCTACAGTACGTGCGAGCTGGAGAGGAGGAGACTATGCTCGGAAAACTCAGAGCTTCCTCGGTGGACCCCGGGGTTTTCTATGTATCGGTTGCGGTGGCGGCGGCCTTCGTGGTGTGGGGGGTCTTCTTCACGGAGAGCCTTTCGGCTGCGGCCTCGGCGGCGCTGGGCTACGTGATCTCCAACTTCGGTTGGGTGTTCGTGCTCTCCACGTTCGGGTTTCTGGTCTTTGTGCTGTTTCTGGCGTTCTCCCGCTACGGCCGGATAAGGCTCGGTCGGGAGGGCGAGGAGCCCGAGTTCAGCACGCCCTCCTGGGTTGCGATGATGTTCAGCGTGGGGATGGGCATCGGGCTGATGTTCTACGGGGTTGCCGAGCCCATCTCGCACCTTACGGCGCCGCCGCACGGGCTTGCGGAGCCGGGCAGCGAGGAGGCGGCCCGGCTGGCGATGCAGTACTCCTACTTCCACTGGGCGCTGCACCCCTGGGCGATATACGCGGTGGTGGGGCTCTCGCTGGCGTACTTCGTCTTCCGCAAGGGGAGGAGCAACCTGATCTCCACGGCGTTCTACCCGCTGCTCGGGGACCGGGTCGAGGGGGTGCCCGGCAAGGCGATCGACGTTCTGGCCATCTTCGCCACGCTGTTCGGGACGGCCACCTCGCTGGGGCTCGGCGCCCTGCAGATCAACGGGGGGCTGAGCTACCTGTGGGGCGTCCCCACGGGCACCGGGGTGGCCATCGCGATCATCGCGGTCCTCACGGTGGCCTTCGTGGTCTCGGCGGTGACCGGGGTGCACAACGGCATCCAGTGGCTCTCCAACACGAACATGGTGCTCGCCGCGCTCCTGCTGCTGTTCGTGCTGGTGGTGGGGCCCACGGTGTTCATCCTGAACACGTTCACCGAGTCCATCGGCGACTACTTCAGCCGGCTGGTGCCGATGAGCTTCCAGACGGCGGCCTTCGGGGACGCCGACTGGCTGGCGGGCTGGACCATCTTCTACTGGGCCTGGTGGATCTCCTGGACCCCGTTCGTAGGGACGTTCATCGCCAGGATCTCGCGCGGCCGGACGATCCGGGAGTTCGTCCTGGGGGTGCTGGTGGTGCCGAGCCTGGTGACCTTCGTCTGGTTCGCCGTGCTGGGCGGGACGGCGCTGGACCTGCAGCTGGACGGCGGCGCGGATATCGCCGGGGCCGTCTCCGAGAGCCCCGCCGCCGCCCTCTTCGCCACCCTGGAGCAGTTCCCGCTCTCGGTGCCGATGTCGCTGCTGGCGGTGTTCCTCGTGGGACTGTTCTTCGTGAGCGGGGCCGACGCCGGGGCGGTGGTGATGGGGATGCTCTCCTCGCGCGGCGTCCTGGAGCCTAACCGCGCCCTCGTCGCCCTCTGGGGCATCCTCGCCGGGGCCGCCGCCGCCATATGCCTCCTCTCCGGCGGGCTGGAGGGCCTGCAGCAGGCCGCCATCATCTCCGCCGCGCCCTTCGTGGTGGTGATGATCCTGATGTGCTACTCCCTCTTCAGGGAGCTGCGCTCGGAGACCCTCCCCGGGATAGCCCCGCCGGAGCACGACGGAGCCCAGAGCCTGAGCGCCCCCCGCCAGAGGGCCCGAAAGGAGCCCTAGCCGGAAGGCCTGCCTCCCACCTGTGTTCTGTAATAAAATACAGCTTCGCTATGCGCAACAAGGGGTCTCTGCGGACGGAGGAGCCGATCTTGGACGGGAAGCTGAGCTGCGACTATCTGGTGCTCGGGGGAGGGACGGCCGGGGCGGTGGTGGCCGCCCGGCTCGCGGAGGAGACGGAGGCCGAGGTGGTGCTCGTGGAGGCGGGGCCCTCCGACGAGGGCGACTGGCGGGTGCTCGAGCTCTGGAACTGGCCGAACCTGCTCGGCACCGACTTCGACTACGACTACACCATAGAGCCGCAGGAGCGGGGCAACAGCCTCATCCGGCACAGCCGGGGGAAGGTGCTCGGGGGGTGCAGCTCGCACAACTCGGCCATCGCCTTCCGGGCGCCGGACTACGACCTCGAGGTCTGGGAGCGCTCCGGGGCGGCGGGGTGGGGGCCTGAGGGCACCCGCCCGTACTACGACCGGGTCTTCGACCGGGTGCACGTGGAGACCATCCCGCCGGACAACACCTGCACCGCCGCCTTCG
>Ga0068704_100239_pt1 | contig 23016 bp, 27 predicted proteins | sample CeladaPassaD2F12_FD_62225 | JGI IMG/M metagenome (GOLD analysis project Ga0068704, IMG submission 62225) | Cellulose-adapted microbial communities from the Joint BioEnergy Institute, USA - Passage D2F12 | ecosystem: Engineered > Bioreactor > Continuous culture > Unclassified | place: USA, Joint...
GCCCGGGCCCGGTGCTCGTGGACCTGCCGCTCGACGTTCAGAGATCCCCCCTCGAGGTGGACTTCGACCCCCGCCGCGACGGCCCGCTCCCCTTCGAGAGGCCGGCGCCCGGCCCCGGGGCCATCCGCGAGGCGCTCGCCATGATCCTCGCCGCCGAGCGCCCCATCCTCATGCCCGGCGGCGGGGTCATCCTCGCCGGCGCCTCGGAGGAGCTCGTCGAGCTCGCCGAGTACCTGCAGGTCCCCGTGAGCCCCACCTACATGGGGAAGGGCGCTATCCCGGAGGACCACCCCCTCTACATGGGGACCGTCGGCATCCAGACCAGCCAGCGCTACGCCAACGCCCTCTTCCTGGAGAGCGACCTGGTCGTCGGGATCGGCAACCGCTGGGCCGAGCGCCACACCGGAGACCTCGACGTCTACCGGGGGAACAGGAAGTTCGTGCACATAGACATAGACCCCCGCCAGATCGGGCGCGTCTTCCCGCCGGACCTCGGCATCGTCTCCGACGCGAAGCTCGCCCTCCGGGCCCTCCTCGAGGCGGCCTGGGCCACCACCCCGCCGCGCGAGCCCGGACCCTGGGTGCGGCGGGTGGAGGAGCTGCGCTCCACGCTGCTGCGCAGGGACGACTTCGACAGCGTGCCCGTAAAGCCCCAGCGCGTCTTCCGGGAGCTGAACGAGTTCTTCGACGAGGACACCATCTTCGTGACCGCCATCGGGCTCTACCAGATCTTCTCCGGCCAGTTCCAGAAGACCTACAGGCCCCGCCACTACCTGTGCTGCGGGCAGGCGGGCCCGCTGGGCTGGGAGGTCCCGGCCTGCCTCGGGGCCAAGCTCGGCCGGCCCGAGAAGCTCGTCGTCGGCGTGGTGGGCGACTACTCCTTCCAGTTCCTCATGGAGGAGGTCGCCGTCGCCGCCCAGTACCGCGTCCCCTACGTCCTGGTGATGATCAACAACGCCTACATGGGCCTGATCCGGCAGGGCGAGCTGCCCTACGGCATGAACTTCGCGGTCGACCTCGGCTACAGCGGCCCCGAGAGCGAGTACGGCATAGACCACGTGGGTATCATGGAGGCCATGGGGGCCCTGGGACGCCGGGTGAGGCGGCCCGAGGAGATAAGGGACGCCCTCCGCTGGGCGGTGCGCGCCAGCGAGGAGCGGCGCGTGCCGGCGCTCGTGGAGGTGATGGTCGAGCGGGAGACCAACGCGGCGATGGGCCCCTCCATAGACAAGATCCGGGAGTACGAGCCGGTGTTGGACCGCCTCCCGGCGGCCCAGGCGGCGGAAGGGAGCTAGTGGAAGCGGACCTCAGGGAGATCCTGCGCGCCGGCCTCGCCGCCGCCGACCCCGCCAGAGCGGTGCGGCGCCACCTCCGCGTCGGGGACGGCGAGGTCTTGGCGGGCGGCGAGCGTCTGCGGCCCCGCAGGATCTACGTCGTCGCCGCCGGCAAGGCCGCGGGGGCGATGGCGCGGGCCGCGGAGCAGATCCTCGGCGACCGCCTCTCCGGCGGCCTCGTCGTGACCAAGGACGGACACCGGCCCGGCCCAAAGACCCTGAAGACCCTCTACGCCTCCCACCCCGAGCCCGACGGGCGGGGCCTCCAAGCCGCCCGGAGCGTCGCCGGGCTCGCCTCCTTCCTCGGCGAGGGCGACCTGCTCCTCGCCCTCGTCTCCGGCGGGGCCTCGGCCCTGCTCGCCGACCCGGCGGAGGGGATAGGGCTCGAGGAGCTCAAGCGCCTCACCGGCGACCTCCTGCGCAGCGGCGCCGACATCGGCGAGATAAACGCCGTCAGAAAGCACGTCTCCACCCTCAAGGGCGGCGGGCTGGCCCGGCTCGCCTCCCCCGCCCGCGTCCTCGCCCTCCTGCTCTCCGACGTGGTGGGCGACGACATCTCCTCCATAGCCAGCGGCCCCACCGCCCCCGACCCCACCACCCTGGAGGACGCCCGGGAGGTCCTCCGCCGCTACGGCATAGACCCCCCGGAAGGCGTCGCCCGGCGCCTCCGGGAGGGCCCCGAGACCCCCAAGCCGGAAGACCCCCTGTTCCGGCGCGTGACCAACGTGGTGTGCGGCGGCGGGCGGGCCTCCGTCGAGGCCGCGACCCGGAGGGCCCGGGAGCTCGGCTACGGAGCGCTCTTGCTCTCCACGACCCTCACCGGCGAGGCCCGCGGGGCCGCCGCGGTGCACGCCGCCATGGTCCGGGAGGCGCTCGCGAGCGGCAACCCCTCCCCTCCCCCCTGCGCCCTGCTCAGCGGCGGGGAGCTCACCGTTAGCGTCCGCGGCGCCGGCACCGGCGGCCCGAACCAGGAGTTCTGCCTGGCGCTCGCGGTCGAGCTGGAGGGCGTGGCGGGCTGGGTGGCCTTCTCCGCCGACACCGACGGGCAGGACGGGCCCACCGGCGCCGCCGGCGGGCTGGTGGACGGAGAGACCGCCCGGAGGGCCAGAGAGGCGGGCATAGACCCCCGGGAGGCGCTCGACCGGAACGACGCCCACGCCGCGCTCGCGGCGGCCGGGGCGCTCCTCGAGACCGGCCCCACCGGCACCAACGTGAACGACCTCCGGGCCGTCCTCGTCCGGCCGTGAGACCGCCGCGGGCGAGCGTCGTAATCCCGGCGCTGAACGAGGAGCGCTGCATCGGGGGGCTGCTCGCCGACCTCACCACCGGGAGGGCGGGGCGGCCGCCCGGCGAGGTGCTGGTGGTCGACGCCGGGTCCGCGGACGGGACGGCGGAGGTCGCGCGGGGCTTCACCGGCGTGCGGGTGCTCCGCGGCGAGCCGCCGCCGGCCAAGGGGCGGAACCTGGGCGCCGCCGCCGCTTCGGGGGACCTGCTCGTGTTCCTGGACGCCGACGTGCGTCTGGAGGAGGGCTTTCTGGACCGGTTCGTGGAGGAGATCTCGAGGCGCAGGCTCGACGTGGCCTGCCCCAGGTACCTGCCCCCGCCGGGGGCCTCCCCCGGCGTGAGGGCCGCGCACGCCTGCTTCAACGGCCTCTTCCGGCTGTGCCGGCGGGTCCTGCCCTCCGGGGCCGGGCACTGCATCGCGGTGCGCCGGCAGGTCTTTCTCGAGGGAGGCGGCTTCGACCCCGCGCTGAAGTTCGACGACGTCGAGCTGGTGCGACGGCTCGCCCGGGGGAGGCGCTTCGGGATCACCGGCCAGAGCGTCCTCGTCTCCGACCGGCGCTACAGGGAGGAGGGAACCCTCAGAACCTTCCTGAGGTACCTCCTGATCTCCCTGCCCTTCGCCCTCGGCAGGTTCCGGTGGGCCAACCGGTTGGACTACCCGTTCGGGCGCCACCGGCTCTCCTGAGGCGCTTTTCTGCCCGTGCCCGGTGTGTTAGCTTAAAGAGGATGGAAGCGTCGCGGCAGGTAAGGGTCAGGTACGCCCCCAGCCCCACGGGCAGGCTCCACGTCGGCGGGGTGCGCACCGCGCTCTTCAACTGGCTCTTCGCCCGCAAGCACGGCGGGGTCTTCATCCTCCGCATAGAGGACACCGACCTCGAGCGCTCCACCGAGGAGTCCGTCGAGCAGCTCAAGCGGTCACTGCGGTGGATAGGGCTGGACTGGGACGAGGGCCCCGACGTCGGCGGCCCCCACGCCCCCTACCGGCAGACCGAGCGCCTCGAGCTCTACCGGCGGGCCGCGCGGCGGCTGCTGGAGTCCGGGGCCGCCTACTACGACTTCGCCACCCCCGAGGAGCTCACCCGGTTCCGCCAGCGGGCGCGCGCCGAGGGGCGACCGCCCATCTACACCGGCGGCCCCTACCGCGAAATGGACCCCGAGGAGGCCCTCCGGCGGGTCAGGATGGGCGAGCCGCACACCGTGCGCTTCAAGACCCCGCGCGAGGGGCGGACCGTCTTCGAGGACATCATCCGCGGCCCGGTGGGCTTCGAGAACGCCACCATCGAGGACTTCGTCCTCCTGAAGTCCACCGGCACCCCCACCTACAACTTCGCCGCGGCCGTCGACGACGCCGAGATGCAGATAACCCACGTCATCCGGGGCGACGACCACATCTCCAACACCCCGCGGCAGATCATGATCCACCGCGCCCTGGGGCATGAGCTGCCCGCCTTCGCCCACGTCCCGCAGGTGCTCGGCCCGGACAGGAAGAAGCTCTCCAAGCGCCACGGCGCCGCCAGCGTGGAGGACTTCGCCGAGCAGGGCATCCTCCCCGAGGCGCTCTTCAACTACCTGGCGCTGCTCGGCGCGGGGTACGCCGCCGACGAGGAGATCTTCGCCCCCGAGGAGCTGGCCGAGCGCTTCCGGCTGGAGAAGGTCAGCGGCAACCCGGCGGTCTTCGACGAGCAGAAGCTCCTGGCCATAAACGCCGTCTACATCCGCCGCAAGAGCCCCGAGGAGCTGGCGATGCTGGCCGCGCCGATGCTCTCCGAGCGGGGGGTGGCGGACGCCGGGGAGCTGGAGCGGGACATGCCGCGGCTCGTCAGGATAATGGAGCTCCTGCGGGAGCGGCTGCAGCGCACCACGGATATCCCGGAGGCCGCAGGCTACTTCTACGGCGAGAGGCTGGACTACGACCGGGAGCAGTTCGAGAAGCAGTTCGGCAAGGAGTTCGTCCGCGAGAACCTGCCCGAGCTCTACAGGCGGCTGAAGGCGCTCCCGGAGTGGACCGCCGACGCCATAGAGTCCTGCGTCCGGGGCCTGGCCGCCGAGAAGGAGAAGGGGGCGCGGCACCTGATACACCCCCTGCGCTTCGCCACCACCGGGCGCACGGTGAGCGCCGGGCTCTTCGAGACGATGGAGCTCATAGGGCGGGAGCGCTGCCTGCTCCGGATAGCCGACGTCCTGGAGCGCCTCCAGAGCCCGGAGAGAAGCCTTTGACTAACCCGCACGCATGGTCTAAACTCTCTGCCTGCGGCCCGGGGCCCCATCGTCTAGAGGCCTAGGACACCACCCTCTCAAGGTGGAGACACGGGTTCGAATCCCGTTGGGGTCACCGCACGAAAAGCCCGCCTCTTTTCGGAGGCGGGCTTTTTACGCCAGGAGCAGCAGGGCGGATGCCGCCCCGACGGCGGTCCCGGCGAGCGCCTGCGCGGGGGTGTGGGCGCCGAGGGCGAGGCGCGCCCAGAGCACCGCCGGCAGGAGGGCGGCGAAGGGGAGCCCCCACGGGCCGAACACGAGCAGCCCGGCGGTAGCGGCGTGTCCGGCCACCGCGCAGTGGGCGCTGGCCTTCCAGCGGAGCGTGAGCAGGGCGACCGCCGCGCTGGCCAGCCCCATGGAGAGGGTGAGGAGGAAGAGCTCCTCAGGCGCGTCCAGGGCCGCCAGGGCCCCCAGAAGCGCGGCGAAGGCCCCCATGAGGAAGGCCGCCGGCAGCGGGCGCTCCGCCCGGCCGGAGAGCCAGAAGTCCCCGGCGAGCCCGCGGCGGCGGAGCAGGAGCACGCACCCCGCCACGGCGGACGCGGCGAGCAGCTCGGCCGCGATGTACAGGAGGCCGCCGGGAAGCCCGGAGAGGGAGAGCGCCGCGGCGGCGTAGAGGGCGGTGAAGAGCGTGAAGGGGTTGAGAACGTCGGTCGCCGCGCGGGCCAGGCCGTTTCCCATAGAGGGTAGAATCTAGCACGTGCATCCCCGGCGCACACGGGAGACCGGAGCCCTGGAGCTGTGGTACGCGCTGGGGCGGCTCTACGCGCGGGCGAGGGGCTTCGGGAACCGGGCGGTGCGCCTGGGCTTCACGGCGACGCTGGCGAGCGGGGCGCTCGTGCTGCTCTCCGCCCCGCTCTTCGGCACCGGGTGGGCGGGGCCTTTCGCCGGCGCGATCCCGCCGCTGCTCGGGACGCTGGCCGGGGCCGCGCTCTACGCGGCGGAGACCCTTCGGTTCAGCAGGCGGGAGCGCTCCCTCCGGGAGGCCCTGCGGCGCGCCGGGCAGGACCCCCGCCGCCCCGCCCGGGACGGGCTCGCGGCCTACTACGACGACCAGCTCATCCTGCTGCGCAGCGAGTACGAGTACCTCATCACCCGGGGCGCCGCCCGGTCGGCCCGGCTCCTCGAGGAGACCTTCGGCTTCGCCCCGGAGGACCCCTTCGAGACCGGGCCGCTCAGCGTCGCCCCGGACACGGAGGAGATGCGGGGGCTCCGGGAGCGGTGGGAGCGCAGGATCTCGATGCTCCAGGCCCACGGCAGAGAGCCGCCGGAGCTCGGGTTGCGGGAGGACCGGGCCTACGAGGTCTTCCCCAGGGAGATGACCGTCCCCGCGGAGCTCGCCACCCGGGAGGCCTACCTGACGATCTCCCGGAGGCTCATCTCCGAGCGCTACGGCAGGGACCCGCTCGGGCCGAGAGGAGCGGCGCCGGAGGGCGCGGACGAGCTCCGGCGGAGGATAGAGCGCGACCTCGCCGAGCACGCCCGGCTCACGGGGCGACCATACCGGCGGCCAGGATCCGCAGCCAGATAAGGGCCACCCCCAGCGGGACGAAGCAGGAGAGCGCGGTCACCAGCGCCGTCAGGGAGGAGGTCCGGTAGACGTAGCGGACCCCGAAGCCCATCAGCACCAGCAGGGAGTAGGTCACCGCCAGCGCCCCGAGCGCCGGTATCCAGGCCAGGGACATGGCGCCGAAGGCGTAGGCCGCGACCCTGTAGACCCCCCGGAAGTCCGCCACCCGCCCGACGAAGGTCCTTATGGCGAGCAGGTAGACCGCCGCCACCACCCCGACGAAGACCGGCGAGAGGAGGGCGGCCAGCAGGGCCTGAAGCAGGGTCATCCCCGCCTCCGCCGCGCCCAGGTTGCCGGCCAGAAGCCCCGAGCCGAGGGCCACGGCGGCCCCCAGCAGGGCCGAGAACGCCCCGACCAGGAGGGCGAAGAGGGCGGGCTCCCGCAGGGGGCCCTCCACCGGGAGCCCCACGTAGAACCGGCGGGGCGAGAGCAGCACCGCCCGCAGCACCGCGAGGGCGCTGCCGAGCGGGCGTCGGGGGTCGAACTCCGGGGCCTTCGCCTGCTGCATGACTGGGGAGATTATAGACGGGAGGGGAGGGCGAGCTTGTCAAACCGTTTACCCGAACATAGACTAAGGGTGGCGGCGGAGGTCTCGTAAAGGATGCTCAGGGCGTACATATTCCCCACCCTCGCGGCGGAGGCTGTCCTTCTCTCGGCAGGCGGGCTCGTGTTGCCCGAGGAGAGGTTGGTCCCGGCGGCGCTGGCCGTCCTGGTGGTCGTGCCCGCGCTGGTCTTCGCGGTGCGGCGCTGGACCGGGAGCCTCTCCTACCAGGTACGCCGGCTCTCCCCGGAGCAGATAACCGCCGCCCGCGGGCCGCGCCGGGAGCCCCGGGAGCAGACCCCCGAGGAGCTGGCCGACTCCATAGTCGAGCGGACCGGCGAGATCCGGCGGGCGCTCGCCGACTCCCCCTCGGAGGTACGCATCGAGATGTGCGCCATGGGCTACAGGGCGTGCGCGAACGACATGATCACGCTGACCCACAGGATAAACGAGGAGCTCAAGAGCGCCGGCCTGCTGCGGAGGATGCGCCTCAGGCGGGCCCGCAACCGGGCAATAGAGGCCCTCTCGGCCACCCGGGAGTCCCTCCCCCCCGGCGCCCTGCGCACGACCCGCCAGGAGCACCAGTAGCGGGGGCGGCTAGACCGCCAGGATCTCCCTGACCTCCGGGACCTCGCGCCTGATCAGGCTCTCTATGGCGTAGACGAAGTCCAGCTGGGAGAGCGGGCAGCCGCTGCAGGCCCCGAGCATCTGGATCTTCACGGAGCCCGTCTCCTCGTCGCAGTCCACCACCCGGGCGTCCCCGCCGTCGGCCTGCATAGCCGGACGAACCTTCCCCAACGCGGCCTCGACCCTGCTGCGCATGTCCGGCTTCGCTTCCATCGCAAGGGCGATTATATCCGGTAGAATGGCCGCGGAGATCCCCTTGAGAAGTCCTCTTCCGCGAAAGGAGCGGCCATGGAACCAGCGGGCGGGCGAGATATGCTGGTCATCGCGGCGCCGGAGCATGACGCCGCGGCCTACCATCTCACGGGCTTTCTGGCGCCGGACCCGGTGATCTTCTTCCGCGTCGGCGGCAGGGGGCACCTGGCGGTCTCCGCGATGGAGTACCCCCGGGCGCGCAGGGAGGCCCGGGTGGAGGAGGTGCTCTCGTTCGACGAGCTGGGGGTGGAGGAGCTGGCGCGCGAGCTGCGCGACGGTCACCGGGCCTACGCCGCCGCGGCGGCGCGGGCGCTCCTGGAGCGGGGCGCGAAGAGCGTGGCGGTGCCCCCGGGCCTCGGCGTGGCCTACGCCGACGAGCTGCGCGCCCGGGGCGTGGAGCTCTCCCCCGACGGGCCGCTCTTCTCCCGGATGCGGCGCCGCAAGACGGAGCGGGAGATCTCCTGCATAGAGAGGACCCAGCGGGCGGTCGAGGAGGCCTGCCGGCGCGCGCTCGGCATCCTCCGGGAGGCCGGCGTCGGGGAAGGCGGCGCGCTCTCCTGGCGCGGCGAGCCCCTGACCAGCGAGCGGCTGCGCTCCGAGATAGACGTCGAGCTGCTCCGCAGGGGGTGCGCCGCGGAGGGGACCATCGTCGCCGGGGGCCCGCAGGCGGCCGACCCGCACGAGCGCGGGAGCGGCCCGCTGCGCGCCGGGGAGACGATCATCGTGGACGTCTTCCCGAGGGACCAGCGCACCCGCTACTACGCCGACATGACCCGCACCTTCGTCAAGGGCGAGCCGGACGGGAAGCTGGTGCGGATGCACGAGGCGGTGCTCGAGGCGCAACGGGCGGCGCTGGGCATGATCCGGGCCGGCGTAAACGGCCGGGACGTCCACCGGAAGGTCTCCGAGGTGCTGCACGAGGCCGGCTACAAGACCGCCCTGCACGACCGGCGGGAGGGCCGGCCGCTCACAGAGGGGTTCATGCACGGCACCGGCCACGGGGTGGGGCTCGAGATCCACGAGGCCCCCCGGATCTCGACGGCCGACGAGGAGCTGCTCGCCGGGGACGTGGTGACGGTGGAGCCGGGGGTCTACGACCCGGAGGTGGGGGGCGTCAGGATCGAGGACCTCGTCGTGGTTACCGAGGAGGGCTGCAGGAACCTGACCCGGTTCCCAAAGGAGCTCGTGGTCCCCTGAAAGAGAGGAGGCGACCTTGGAGGTCAGGGACATACGGGAGGGGATCTCCTTCTCCGAAGAGAAGATGCGCAAGGTCTCCCTCTTCGACTCGCCGCGCCTGTTCTGCGACCTGTACTGCCTGCTGCCGGGCCAGGAGCAGCGGGTGCACGCCCACGAGGGCTCGGACAAGGTCTACTACGTGGTCGAGGGCACGGGGCGGTTCACCGTCGGGGAGGAGGAGCGCGACCTCTCCGAGGGGCACGCGGTGGTCGCCCGGGCGGGCGTCCCCCACGGGGTCAGAAACGCCTCGCGCGGCGCTCTGGTGCTCCTGGTAACCATGGCCCCTCCGCCCCGGCACTAGCGGGGCCCCAAAGCCCTCTAGGCCTTCAGCCTCTCCAGGAACTCCTTCCTGAACTTGGCCACCTTGGGGGCGATGACGACCCGGCAGTAGGGCTGGTCGGGGTTGCGCCGGAAGTAGTCCCGGTGGTACTCCTCGGCCGGGTAGAACGCCGTGAACGGGGCCACCTCGGTCACGATGGGCCCGTCCCAGATCCCCCGGGCCTCGAGCTCCGAGATCACCTCCTCCGCCGTCCTCCGCTGCTCCTCGTCGTGGTAGAAGATCACCGAGCGGTACTGCGGCCCCACGTCCGGCCCCTGGCGGTCCTTCGTCGTGGGGTCGTGCACCGCGAAGAAGACCTCGAGGAGCTCCCGGTAGGAGATCTCGTGCGGGTCGAACGAGACCTGCACGACCTCCGCATGCCCCGTCAGCCCGGTGCACACCTGCTCGTAGGTGGGCCGCTCCACGTGCCCGCCGGAGTAGCCGGGCTCGACCCTCCGCACGCCCCTGAGCTCGTCGAAGACCGCCTCCACGCACCAGAAGCAGCCTCCCCCCAGCGTGGCCGTCTCGAGCCTCCCGTCCATACGCCGCTGAGGATACCACGCCGCCGGGGTCCCGGCCCCCGCCCGGAGCATATAATCTGTGGGCCGTGCTTCAGAGAGCGAGACAGAGCTGGCGGACCTTCCGGCAGAGCCCGCCGGGGCAGCGCTTCCAGGAGCGCTACAGGCGCCGGCAGCGCCGGCACAGGGGTCCCTTCGACCCCGCCCGGATCTTCTACGTCTCCGCGGGCGGGGCGCTCGCGCTGGCCAGCGCCCTGCTCGGGTGGGCCCCGGGGCTGGGCTGGGTGACGTTCTTCATCGGGCTGGCGCTGGTGGCCGGCGAGCTCCGGCCGGTGGCCGTCTTTCTCGACTGGCTGGAGGTGAGGCTGCGGCGGGCGTACGGCGGGCTGCGCTCCCTGTGGGAGCGCTCGCCCGGCGCCGTCCGGGTCCTCATCTCCGCCGCGGCGCTCGCCTGCGCCGCGGCCCTCGGCTACGGGGCCTACTACCTGCTCTTCGGCGCCCCGGGCGCCCTCATCCCGCTCTAGCGGTCCCCGGTCATCTTGCGGGCGTCCAGCAGCCTCTCCAGCTCCTCCTCGGAGAGGTCCGTCCTCTCGCGGGCCACCTCCCGGATGGTTTTGCCGGTTCTGTAGGCCTCCTTGGAGATCTCGGCCGCCGCGTCGTAGCCGATGACCGGGGCGAGGGCGGTGGCCAGCATGAGCCCCTGCTCCACCAGCTCCGGACCCCGCCCGGTGGCCCTGAGGCCGGCGATGCACCTGTCGGTGAGGTTGGCGGCCGTGGCGGCGAGCAGGGAGGTCGACTGCAGCAGGTTGTAGGCGATGACCGGGAGCATGACGTTCAGCTCGAAGTTGCCGCTCTGCCCGCCGAGGGCGACCGTGAGGTCGTTGCCCATCACCTGGGCGCAGACCTGGCAGGCGCTCTCGGCGATCACCGGGTTCACCTTGCCGGGCATGATGGAGGAGCCCGGCTGCACCTCGGGGAGGGCCAGCTCGCCGATCCCCGCCCGCGGCCCGCTCCCCATCCAGCGGATGTCGTTGGAGATCTTCATGATGCTCCCGGCGACGGTCCTCAAGGCCCCGCCGGCGAACACCGCGGCGTCCATGGCGCTCTGGGCCTGGAAGTGGTTCTCCGTCTCGCGCACCTCCACCCCGAAGCGGCGGAAGAGGCGCTCGCAGACGCGCCGGGCGAACTCCGGGTGGGTGTTGACCCCGGTGCCCACGGCGGTGCCGCCCAGGGCTACCTCGGAGAGGTCCTCGGCGGCCCTCCTCAGGCGCCGGAGGCCGCGCTCTATCTGCCCGGCGTAGCCGGCGAACTCCTGGCCGAGCCGGATCGGGGTGGCGTCCTGCAGGTGGGTGCGGCCGGTCTTGATCACGCCGTCGAACTCGCGGGCCTTCTCCTCCAGCGCCCGCTGCATCCCCTCCAGCGCCGGGAACAGATCCTCCTTGAAGGAGATCAGGACCGAGAGGTGTATGGCCGTCGGGATCACGTCGTTCGAGGACTGGCCCTTGTTGACGTGGTCGTTGGGATGGATGGGGTCGCGGGAGCCGACCTTGCCGCCCAGGAGCTGGATGGCCCGGTTGGCGATGACCTCGTTGGCGTTCATGTTGGTGGAGGTGCCGCTGCCGGTCTGGAAGACGTCCACCACGAAGTGCTCGTCGAGGGCGCCCTCCACCACCTCCTCCGCGGCCCGCACGATGGCGTCCCTGAGCCTGCCGTCCAGCAGCCCCAGCTCGTTGTTCACCACCGCGGCCTCCAGCTTTATGGCCCCGAGCGCCTGGATGAACCGCCGGGGGAGCCGCAGGCCGCTTATGGGGAAGTTCTCGACCGCCCGCTGGGTCTGGGCCCCGTAGAGGGCCTCCTCGGGAACCCGGACCTCCCCCATGGAGTCGCGCTCCGTCCGGTACTCTCGGGTCATGCGTACCCTCCCATGAGTTCGTCATATAATCGGCCGTATAAAACAGGTCGCATTATACGGGAGGAGGTTTCGCTTGGGTCCTTCCCAGCACGGCACGCTGAGGCACGCGCTCAAGGAGTGGGCGGTGGCCGTCCGGGCGCTGGAGCGGGGCGCGACGGCGCTGGTGGTCCGCAAGGGCGGCATCCGGGAGAAGGCCTTCGCCGTGCCCCGGCGGCGCTTTCTGCTGCTGCCGGGCTACGAGCACCAGCGCCCGGAGCTCATAAAGCCCCGCTTCCGCGGCCTGATGGAGGGCCTCTCCGGGCTCGACGACTCCGGGCCGCTGCGCTTCACCTCCTTCGCCGAGGTGCGCTCGGCCCACGAGGTCTCCGAGCCCGGGTCGCTGGCCGCGATCGAACCCCACCACATGTGGACGCCGGAGTACGCCGAGAGCCGCTTCCGGTGGCGCCCGAAGAAGCCGCTGACGGTCCTGCTCCTGAGGACCTACCTGCTCCCCGAGCCGGTCGAGCTCCCCTACCGCGAGGCCTACGGGGGGTGCAAGTCCTGGATCGAGCTGGAGGAGGAGGTCTCCGTCGCCGGGGCGCGCCCGGCGCTGGACGACGAGGCCTTCGAGCGGCTCGCGGGGCCCGCGCTCGCGGTGCTGCAAAGGCTGGAGCCCGCGCCGGTGGGGGGCTAGGGGGCCGGTGTCTTGAGCCAGGCGGCGTTCTCGGCCCTCCTCATCCTCCTGGTCCTGCTCGCGACCCTCTACACCATCTACGCGGGCAACAGGGACCTGATCCGGGCCCGCGCCTGGGGCGAGCTCTTTCGGCGGGCGCTGCCCTTCCTGGCCTTGCTGGTGATGGCCTCCACGGTGCTCTTTGTCCGGAACCTGCAGCAGGGCTGGGCGATGCTCGCCTGGTTCGCCCTCTTCGGCCTCCTCATAGTCCTCTCCAGCGTGCTCTCGGTCCCGGCGGAGGAGCGGAAGGCGGGCCGCGCCTTCCGGCGCGGGGACTACGCGGCCGCCGCCGACCTCTACCGCGCGCTGGTGGAGAAGCGCCCCCTGGCCCGCAACTACGCCTTTCTTGGCGCGGCGCTCGGGGCCTCCGGGCGGCTGGAGGAGTCGGTCGAGGCCTCCACGGAGGCCATAAACAGGGACCCGGAGTACGGGCTGGCCTACTACAACCGGGCGCTGGTCCTCCGCCAGCTCAGGAAAAAGAGCCGGGCGCGCAAGGACCTGGAGCGGGCGCTCGAGGCCGACCTCCCCCGCCGCTTCAGGTCCGCCGTCCGCAGGCAGCTCGAAGAGCTGCGATGACCCTCCTCTACTCCACCCTCGCCGCCCTGGCCGTCCTGGGGCTCTTCGTGGTCCTGATCTGGCGCCAGAACAGAGATCTGCTGCGGGCCCGCGCCTACCGGGACTTTTTCCTGCGCCTGATCCCGCCGCTCTCCACCGCCGTCTTCGTGGTGGGGCTGCCGCTGGTCCTGAGGCTCGCCACCGTGGAGAACTACGGCGCGGTGCTGCTGGCCTACCTGGCGGGCGCGGCCCTGCTGACGGCCATCATCTCCCGCTCGGTGGCCCCCGAGGAGCGCCGGGCGGTCTCCGCCTTCCGCAAGGGGGAGTACGAGAAGGCCGCCGCGATCTACGAGGACCTCATCTCCCGCCGCCCCCTGGCCCGCCACTACTCGGCGCTCGCCGCCTGCATGGACGCCGCGGGCAACCCCCACGCCGCCCTGGAGGCCGCCGAGCGCGCCATAAAGCAGGACCCCAGGCTCGGCATCGCCTACTACAACCGGGCCTCGGCGCTCGCGGCCCTGGGCGAGCGCCGCAGGGCGAGATCCGACCTGGAGATGGTCTTCCGCACCGACTCCAACCGACGCCTGCGGCGCGCCGCCGAGGAGGCCCTGAGAAGCCTGGAGAAGGTCTAGGGCTCCCGCCGCGGGGGCGCGGCCTCAGGCCCGCTTCCGCCCCTCGCGCTCCGGAGCGTTTCGCTCCTCCCCTTCGCGCTCCTCCTGCCTCTTCTCCCTCTGTGCCTCCGGCTCGAACGCCATCCGGTCCAGAAGCTCCCTGCGCCACCTGCGGCGGCGCTCCTGCTCGCGCAGCTCGATCCAGTCGATCATCGCTCTACACGCCCCTTTCACCCACGCTTGCCACCAAGATTATATACCCGCCGAGCGGACCTCTATGCTCCCTTCGCGCACCCGCACCTCGTAGCGAGGCTGGGGGAAGACCGCCGGGCCGTCCAGAACCTTCCCGCCGCACAGCTCGAAGCGCGAGCCGTGCAGCGGGCACACCACGGTGTCACCCTCCCGCCTGCCCTCCTCCAGCGCGCCGCCGAGGTGCCCGCAGACGGCGGAGATCGCGCAGATCTCTCCTCCCGAGGAGCGCGCGAGGAGCACCTCCGCCCCGTCCGCCGAGACCCGGCGCATGCCCCCGGCGGGGAGCTCGGACTCCCGGAGCACCGGGACGAACTCCCGCGGCCCCTCCTGCCCCCGCAGGGCGTTGCGGTTCACCCGCAGCCCGTGGCCGTAGGAGAGCTCGCCCCCCAGGTGCGCCCCCACCCCGGCGAGGGCGTAGCCGGCCAGAAAGACGGCCCGCCCGGCGTTCCTGCGCCCCGCCGCCCTCAGCCCCAGCGAGGCGGCCGCCAGCGCAAGCCCGGCCGCGTTGAAGAGCCCGTGGGCGGCCCCCATCCGCCGGGAGTCGCCCGTGAGGTACCGCCAGTCCGAGAGCCCGGCCGCCGCCGCGGCGAGCCCGCCGAGCACCCCGAAGGCCAGGCTGGCGTCGGCCGCGTTGCGCGCCGCGCGGGAGCCGGAGAGCGCGTCCAGCCCGTCGAAGACCAGAGCGGAGGTCCAGGAGCCCACCGGCACGTCGGTGAGCACGGGGTGCAGCGGCACCTCCATCCACGTCCCGTCGAGGAGGTTCCGGACCGCCGTCCCCCCCGCCTCCACCGCCTCCCGCACCCGCGGCTGCACGGCCTCGGAGACTTCGTCGAGATAAGGCATCGCCTCCACGATGCGCTCGCCGATGGTCTTCGCCATGACCTCAAGACCCCTTCCCTCTCTCTGCTCCCTCACGGCGCGCGCCCGGCGCGCGGGACTCATTTATTCCACGCCGGGCCGGAGAGTAAGCCTCCGAGAAGAAGGGGGGCGGGGGGGCAGGAGCGCCGCCCAGTGGAGCAGCAGGATGAGCGCGTACAGGCTCAGCATCAGCGTGTCCAGGGCCGTCCCCCGCTGCCAGAGAAGCGGCCACTGCGGCGGGATGAGCTGCAGGCAGAGCAGGAGCCCGGCCACCGCCGCCCTCCCCCGCGCGAGCAGCAGCACGACTCCCGGCACCACCAGGAGCAGGTAGTTGTGCCAGGCGATGGGCGAGGCGAGCAGGGCGGCGGCCACGAGCGCCCAGAGCCCGGCCTCGGGGTCGTGCCGCGCCCGCAGCGCGGTCAGGAGCACGAGCGCCACCCCCAGAAGCTGGGCCGCCGGGACCATCCAGGGCAGCAGGGCGAGCGGCCGGGCGAAGCGGTTCTCGGTGAAGAGCCGGGCGGCGGTGGCGGGGAGGGAGGCGTTGTCCCAGAAGGGGCTCGCGGAGGAGCCGAGCAGCGTCCCCGCCCACTCCAGGGTGGCACCGAAACCCACCGCGGCGGCGGCGAGCAGGGTCGCGGCGGCCCCGGAGAGGAGCGCCGAGGCGAGCGCGCGCCACCGCCCGAGGACGAGCGGCCACAGGAGGACGGGGAGCAGGGAGGGCTTCACCGCGGCGACCAGCCCCAGGAGCCCGCCGGAGAGTCCCTCCCTCCCGCGGCGCTGCGCCGCCCACGCCGCCACCAGCCCCAGGGCGAGGAGCGGGTAGATCTGACCGAGCGCCAGGGTCGCCAGCAGGGGCGAGGAGAGCAGCACCGCCGCGGAGACCGCCGCCGCCCGGCCCCCGGACAAGCGGGCCTCCCGCGCGCTCCAGGCCACGAAGCCGGCCGTCGCGGCCACGGAGAGCAGCACGAACACCCGGTAGGCCGTGAGCGGCTCCAGAAGCCCCAGCGGGGCGCTCAGCAGCACCCAGAGCGGCGGGTTCAGGTTCTCCAGGGCAGCGCCGGTGTCGTAGACGTCCCCGCCGCGCAGAAAGGCCTCCGCCGAGCGCCAGAAGGTCTCGAAGTCCACGTGCACCCGCATGGAGTCCGAGGAGATCCGCTCCAGGGTCACCTCGCCGAAGCGTACGTTCAGCCAGAAGGAGAGCGCCAGCGCCCCCGCCGCAGCGGCCGCGAGCGCCAGGTCCAGCTCCCGGAGAGAGCGCTTGTCCATGCGAGGGATCATACGCCAAACGCGCGGCACCCTCCGCGCGTCTGGCCTCTTCAAGGGAGCGGAGAGGGGGGGATTCGAACCCCCGACGCCGGGGCTACCGGCGTAACGGTTTTCGAGACCGCCGCATTCGTCCGCTCTGCCACCTCTCCGCGCAGGAGTTTACCGCAAGGACGGGCGGCCGTCAGGCCAGGCGGAGGCCCTCGCAAACCCGCCCCGCCCGCTTTAGAATCCCGCCTGCCGGGCAAAAACGCCTGCATCTTCACGTGAGCGCGAAGGCGACAGAGAAAAAGCACTGGTCCCCCAGGGCGTACGCGCTGCTCTCCGTGGCGGCGGCGGTGGCGACGGTCGGGCTCAAGCTCGGGGCCTACCTCCTCACCGGCTCGGTCGGCCTGTTCTCCGACGCCGCCGAGTCGCTGGTGAACTTCGCCGCGGCGGCCGCCGCGCTGTGGGCGCTCACGGTGGCGGCGCGCCCCCCGGACGAGGAGCACGCCTACGGCCACGGCAAGGTCGAGTACTTCGCCAGCGGGCTGGAGAGCGCCCTGATCATCCTGGCCGCCGGCTGGATCGGGGTCTCCGCCTGGGAGCGGCTCGTGGACCCCGAACCCCTCTCGCATATCCCGGCGGGCCTCGCCCTCTCGGGGGTGGCGGCGGCGATCAACGGGGCCGTGGCCCTGGTGCTGCTGCGGGCGGGCCGGCGGCTGAGGTCCATCACGCTGGAGGCGGACGCCCGCCACCTGATGACCGACGTGTGGACCACCGCCGGCGTGATAGCCGGCGTCGCCGCCGCCCGGCTCACCGGCTGGCTGGCGCTCGACCCCCTCATCGCCCTGGCGGTGGCGGCGAACATCGTGTGGACCGGCGTCCGGCTGCTGAGGGAGACCGCGAGCGGCCTGCTGGATAGGGCCCTGCCGCCCGAGGACCAGGAGACCATCGCCGGGGTGCTCTCCCGCTACGAGCGCGAGGGCGTCCGCTTCCACGCCCTGAGGACCCGCGCCTCAGGCCAGCGGCGCTTCGTCTCCATGCACGTGCTCGTCCCCGGCCGCTGGACGGTGAAACAGGGCCACGACCTGGCGGAGAAGATAGAAAAGGACCTGCGCGCGGCCCTCCCCGGAAGCACGGTCTTTCTGCACATCGAGCCCTCCGAAGACCCGGCCTCCTTCGCCGACCAGGGCCTCGACCGCAGGCCCCACCCCGGAGGGGGAGCGTAAAAAAGAGCGGGGCGGGAGGCAAACCCCGCCCCGCCCTCGACCTCTTATCTATCCTACGGGTCCCCGCTCAGCCGCACTTCGAGTAGCCGCAGGAGTGGCAGACCACGCAGCCCTCCTGGCGGGTCAGGCCGCTGCCGCAGTCCGGGCACGCCCCGATGATGGGAAGCTCGCGAGCCTCGGCGTCCTCCTCCTCGACCAGGTAGTGCTCGGCCATCGCCTTGGCCACGCCGTCGGGCACCGAGAGCACCGCGTTCGGCCCCACGCCCGCGGGGTGCCCGTCCTGGATGCCCTTGAGCTGGTGCGAGATCTCCGCCGGCGTCGCCCCGTGCTTGAGGGCGAGCGAGATCATACGCCCCAGAGCGTCCGAGAAGGCCGAGGCCGTCCCGCCCGGCTTGCCCAGCACTATAAAGCACTCCCGGGGCCCGAACTCGTCGTCGTTCATCGTGACGTAGAGCGGCCCGTGGCCGGTCCGGATCTTCTTTGTCACCCCGCTGAGGGTGCGCGGCCGGCCGTTGCGCGCCTCGGCCAGAGAGACGTGCCTGGGCTGCGGCTCGGGCTGCTTCGCGGTCTTGCCCGTGCTGAGGACCTGCTCCTCCCGGGAGCCGTCGCGGTAGACGGCGATCCCCTTGCACCCCAGAGAGTACGCCAGCCGGTAGGCCCTCTCCACGTCCTCCACCGTGGCCTCGTTCGGCAGGTTTATGGTCTTGCTGATGCCCATCGAGGTGTGCTTCTGGAAGGCGGCCTGCATCCTGACGTGCCACTCCGGGCTGATGTCGTGGGAGGTGACCCACACCCGCCGCACGTCCTCGGGCACCTCCTCGAGGCCGCGCACGCTGCCCTGCTCGGCCACCTTCTTCATCAGCTCCTCGCTGTAGAAGCCCCGCTCCCGGGCCACCCGGACGAACTCGGGGTTCACGTCCGGCATCTCCATGTCGGCCTGCCGGCGCATGAAGGCCACCGCGTACAGCGGCTCTATGCCCCCGGAGCAACCGGCTATGAGGGAGATGGTCCCCGTGGGGGCTATGGTGGTGACGGTAGCGTTGCGCACCCTGTCGCCGCGGGCCTCGTGGCGCGAGCCCTCGTAGTGGGCGAAGACGCCCCTCTCGGCGGCGAGCGCCCGGCTGGCCTCCCAGGCCTCCTCGTCGATAAACCGCATCACCCGCTCGGCGAAGGCGAGCCCCTCCTCCGAATCGTAGGGGATGCCCATCTTGATGAGGAGGTCCGCAAACCCCATGACGCCGAGCCCGATCCTCCGGTTCCCCTTGCTCATCTCCTCTATCTGGGGAAGCGGGTAGTTGTTCTGCTCGATGACGTTGTCCAGGAACCGTACCGCGGTGCGGACCGTCTCGCGCAGCTCCTCCCAGTCGACGTCCCCCGCCTCCTCGCTGTAGAAGAGGGACAGGTTGATCGAGCCGAGGTTGCACGAGTCATACGGCGGCAGGTGCGCCTCGGAGCAGGGGTTGGTGGATTCTATGGGGAACTGCGGGGTGGGGTTGTCGGCGTTGATCCTGTCTATGAACACCACCCCCGGCTCGCCGTTGAGCCACGCCCCGTAGGCTATCTTCTTGAAGAGCTCCCGCGCCCTCACCCGCCTGGTCACCGCGCCGTTGCGCGGGTTCACCAGCTCGAACTCGCCGTCCTTCTCCACCGCCTCCATGAAGGCGTCGGTGATGGCCACGGAGATGTTGAAGTTCGTGATCTGGTCGTTGTCGTTCTTGCAGGTTACGAACTCCTCGATGTCCGGGTGGTCCACCCGCAGGATGCCCATGTTGGCCCCCCGCCGGGTGCCGCCCTGCTTGATCTTGTCGGTGGAGGCGTCGTAGATGGCCATGAACGACACGGGCCCCGAAGAGACCCCCATCGTGCTCTGGACGATGTCGTTCTTGGGCCTGAGGCGCGAGAAGGCGAAGCCCGTCCCGCCGCCGCTCTTGTGGATGATGGCCTGGTGCTTGAGGGTGTCGTAGATGCCGTCTATGGAGTCCTCGACCGGCAACACGAAACACGCCGAGAGCTGCTGCAGCTCCCTCCCCGCGTTCATGAGGGTGGGCGAGTTGGGCATGAAGCGCCGGCTGAGCATCATCTGCAGGAAACGCCCGTAGTACTCCTCGTACAGCGCGCGCCCCTCCTCGCCGTCCCTGAACTTGAGCTCGGCCTCGGCGATGTTGCCGGCCACCCGGCGGAACATGTCCACGGGCCGCTCCACCGGCTCGCCGCGGTCGTTCTTCTTGAGGTAGCGCTTCCTGAGGACCGCCAGCGCGTTCTCGGTGAGCTCTATGTCGGTCAGCTCCCTGTTCTCCCTGCGGGCTTCCATGTTCTCCATCCTCCCCTTATTCTACTCCCGGCAGAGGCTCCCCCCACCGGGCACTTTCTCCTTCCGGCTCCTCCTCAGCCCCCCTTGGACATCCCGCTCCCGGCCAGCCGGAGCAGCTCGGACCTGAACTGGTCCACGTCCGTGTACTGCCGGTAGACGGAGGCGAAACGCAGGTAGGCCACCATGTCCAGCCGCCGGAGCCGCGCAAGCACCATGTCCCCGATCCGGCGCGAGGTAACCTCGTGCCGCCGCCGCTCGCGCAGCTCGGCCTCTATCTGGTCCACGATGAGGTCTATCTGCTCGCCCGTGACCCGCTGCTTGGCACAGGCCTTCTCCAGCCCCGCCCGCAGCTTCTCCCTGTCAAACGGCTCCCGGCGCCCGTCGCGCTTCAGAACCATCAGCCTGAGCGGCTCCCTGCGCTCGTAGGTGGTGAACCGCTTGCCGCACGCAAGGCACTCCCGCCGACGCCTGATGGCATCCTTGGCCTCGGAGAGCCGGGAGTCTATCACCTTGGTGTCCTCGTGGTCACAGTACGGGCACTGCACCTCACAACCCCCTGCCTCAACACCATATCTGGTATGCGCAAAACCTAGCACACCACATTTTCATACCGCAACACCGGTTAACTTAACTTAAACTTCAGGTGAATGCCCCTCCGGAGAGGGGTATTCCGCTTGGGCAAGCGGGTTAGCGGCGCCCGGCGCCCACCGGAAAATTTTTTCAAAATTTTTTCCTCCGGGACCCCGATCCGGGGAAACCCCAGCAAAACGCACACCTTTATGCTGAGGTAGATTCCGTTGTCTCAAGCGTTGCTTGAGGGTTCCGGGGGCGGCGCGACGAACATCAACCTTACCTTGAGGTTTATATCGGGTGGAGCCTTCACGCCCTCTTCAGGCGGCGCTCCCTGAAGAAGTCCCTGAGGAGGGTGGCGGATTCCTGCGCGAGGAGGCCCCCCAGGACGGACGCGGTGTGGTTGAGGCGCCGGTCGGAGGGGGTGTTGTGGAGGGTTCCGGCGTAGCCGGCCTTCGGGTCGGGGGCGGCGTAGACGATCCGGGAGAGGCGCGCCGCCCAGGCCGCGCCGGCGCACATGGGGCAGGGTTCGAGGGTGGAGTAGAGGGTGCAGCCGGTCAGGCGCCAGCCGCCGAGGGCGGCGGCTGCCCTGCGGATGGCGAGGAGCTCGGCGTGCGCGGTGGGGTCCCCAGTGGCCTCGCGCTCGTTGGAGGCCAGGGCCAGCACCTCTTCGCCGCGGGCGACGACGGCGCCCACGGGCACCTCCCCCCTGCCGGCGGCCTCCCTGGCCGCGCGCAGGGCGAGGCGCATCATCCGCAGGTCGCGCCGGCCGGCGCAGGGGGGGTTTTGCGCTCCGGGTTCGTGCACGGCCACGATGATACCAGAGGGGGCTAAGGCGCCCCGAGGACCATCGCCTGGGCGCTCTCCGGGCAGGCCGAGACGAACTCCACGGAGCGGCGCACGCTCTGCGGCACGCGCGAGCGGTCCACGGTCCGGAAGCCGAGGCGGGAGAAGAAGCCCCCGGCGGTCTGGGTGAGGAGGTAAACGCTGGTTGCGCCGCGTTCGCGCGCGAGGCCCAGCGCCGCCGCGGTCAGGCGGCGCCCCGCCCCCCTGCCGCGGAGCTCCGGGCGCACGGCCACCGAGCGCAGCAGGGCGTGGGGACCGTAGAGCTCCAGGGCGGCGCAGCCCGCGACCCGTCCGCCGGCGCGGAGCACGAGCGCCGTGGAGAGGTGATCCTCGAGGCCGTCCGGCGGGAGCCCGCAGGCCTCGAGGAGGGAGAGGATGTGGGGGAGGTCGTCCCGCCGGGCGGGCTCGACGAGGTGGAGGTCAGCCACCGAGCAGCTCCCTGCGGATGCGCTCGCCTATCCCGTCCCGCACCCTGCGGAAGGCCGCCAGCCGCTCCTCCTCCGGACCGGAGGCGGCCGAGGGGTCCTCGAAGGACCAGTGCAGCCTGCGCCCCGCGCCGGGGAAGGCGGGGCAGGCCTCGTTGGCGGCGTCGCAGACGGTGATCACGTAGTCGAAGGCCTCGCCGAGGTAGCGGTGGAGGGTCTTGGACTCCTGGGAGGAGATGTCCACCCCGATCTCGGCCATCGCCCGCACTGCCTCCGGCCTGACGCCCGTGGCCTCCGTCCCGGCGCTGTGGGCCTTGAACCGGTCCCCGCCGAGGTGCCTCAGGAGCCCCTCGGCCATCTGCGAGCGGGCGGAGTTGTGGGTGCACAGAAAGAGCACCCGCGTTCTGCCGCTCAACGCCCCTCGCCCCCCAGCAGCGCCCGCCCCGCCGCGCCGAGCAGGGCGCCGGCAGCCTCCCGGTCGAGGGAGTAGTAGCTCCACTTCCCGCGCCGCTCCTCCCGCACGAGCCCCGCCTCCCTGAGCCTGCCGAGGTGGTAGGAGATGCGGGACTGTCCCATCCCGAAGCGCTCCACGAGCTCGCAGACGCAGATCCCCCGGGAGCCCCCCTCCCGGGCGAGCGCGAGCAGCATCCCGGCCCGGACGGGGTCGCAGAGCGCCCTCCCGAGGGCGACGAGCGACTCCTCCCCCGCGGCGGAAGGCCGCAGCACGGTCCCGCTACGAGCCATCCCGGCCTCCCGCGGGCCTGCGCGCGCGCACGAAGGCGCTGGCCAGCGGCGGTAGCCCCTCCCCGCAGCCGAAAGGACTCACCGGCTCGACGGAGACCTCCTCGAACCCGGCAGCGGCGAGCAGGCGCCGGTACTCGCCGGCCCGGAGCGCCCCGGCAACGCACCCGGCCCAGAGCTCCGGGTCGCGCCGCCGCCCCTCCCGGAGGGGCGGCGAACCGTCCGGGAAGATCACGTCGTGGACGGCGAGCCGCCCGCCGGGCCGGAGCACCCTTGCCGCTTCGGCAAGCGTTCGCTCCTTGTCGGTGGAGAGGTTTATGACGCAGTTGCTCATGACGGCGTCCACGCTCGCGTCCGGCAGGGGGATGTCCTCTATCTCGCCCTGGAGAAACTCCACGTTGTGCACCCCGGCCTCGGAGGCGTTCCGGCGGGCGAGCTCCACCATCTCGCCGGTCATGTCGAGCCCGTAGACCCTCCCGCCCGGGGAAACCCGCCGCGCCGCGCGCAGGGCATCGAGCTCCCCGCCGCTCCCCAGATCAAGGACCACCTCCCCCGGAGAGAGGCCCGCCAGCGAAACCGGATCGCCGCACCCGAGCGAGGCCCGCCAGGCCGCCCGGGGAAGCCTCTCCCCCTCCGCCGCGCCGGCCCCCCCGCAGCAGGAGCCCCCGCCCGCAACCGAGCGCGCCGCCGCCGCGTAGCGCTCCCTCACCGCATCCCTCAAACCGCGTCCCATCGGGCAGAAGACCTCCTCTCGCATCAATTCTGGTTGATGGGAGCTTACATCAAATCTTTTTGATATGTCAAGCCCTCGTCAG
>Ga0068704_100254_pt1 | contig 21767 bp, 19 predicted proteins | sample CeladaPassaD2F12_FD_62225 | JGI IMG/M metagenome (GOLD analysis project Ga0068704, IMG submission 62225) | Cellulose-adapted microbial communities from the Joint BioEnergy Institute, USA - Passage D2F12 | ecosystem: Engineered > Bioreactor > Continuous culture > Unclassified | place: USA, Joint...
CTTGGTCGCTATGGGGTGATCTCCTCTGGAGAGGCTGGAGGGAGCAGGCGGGTGCTCACTGCTGCGGCCTTCACCTACATAGCCGCTGCCCTCACCGCCGTGCTGATGTTCCTGTACCTGCTGATGGCCAGCCGCGAGTAGCGAGAGCCCCCGAAGCACGGGGGAAGACAGAAGGGGCGGGCGATGCGCCCGCCCCTCTCGCTTGCCGCGCGGGCGGGCCGGGCGCGAGGGTTGTAGAATTACCGGGCGTATGGAAGAGGTTCCTCGCATAAGCCGCAGGAGGAGGAGGCTCAGGTCCCTCGACGAGCCGCATCCCTGGGAGCCGCGACACATGAAGCTCGCCGGGGTCAGGCTCGCCGAGACCGTGGGCGGAGACCCCGCCGGCCGGCGCAACGTCACCCTGGGGGTGGTCCAGCACCTGTGGCGCTCCCCGGTGCCCTTTGTCGGCTTCTACCCGCCCGAGGGCGTGAGGGTGACCGAGCGGCGGTTCTACAGCCCCGCCCCCCCGAGGCTCATAGACGACACCGAGTACCTGGCCGGGGTGGAGGCCCACAAAAAGGCCTTCGCCCGGGATCTGGCCGACGGCATGATCCCCTCGGGGGCCCTGCCGGGGTACTTCCAGATCCCCACCGACGAGGGTTGGCATATGGTCCTGGATCTCGTGGAGAAGCGGCTGCGGATGGACGACCCGTGGGGCGTCTCCACCGAGCGCGAGCTCGCCGGCGACCTCGCGCCCTTCGTGTGGTCCTACCGCAACAGCGGCTTCTGCGTCATCACCGTCTACGACAAGGACATCGAGGCCCTGCGCGACGACCTGCTCTTCGTGGCCAAGCGCGAGGGCCTCGAGCTGAGGTGGGGAAGGCGGGTGGCCTGATGGAAGGGGCGCGGGCGGCATGCTGAGGCACGACACCGGCGGTTTCGCGGCCTCGAGCCCTCCCGAGGGCTTCGACCTCAAGGACTTCGAGGAGGCCGGGCTGAGGGTCGTCGAGCGCCGCTTCGAGCCCAAAGACCTCATCTTCGCCCCCGGCGACCCCGACGACCAGCTCTACTTCCTGCTCTCCGGGGTCGTGAGGCTCTACAAGATCTACGGCGACTACAAGGAGGCCACCACGGCCCTGCTCAAGGACCGCGGCATCTTCGGCAAGCTCAGCCTCGTCGAGGGGCGCTGGCAGGACGTCTTCGCGGAGGCCGTCACCGAGGCCCGGGTCGCCGCCATCCAGAAGGTCGCCATCGAGCAGGTGATAAAGACCAAGCCTGACTTCGCCCTCAAGCTCTTCTCCTCTCTCTCCGAGCGGCTGCGCCAGTCCGACGAGGTAATAGAGAGCCTCCTGCACCGGGAGGTCTCCACCCGCCTCGCGACGCTGCTTTTGAACCTGGGCGAGCGCTTCGGCCGGGAGGAGGGCGGCCGGCTGGTCATCGAGGTCCGGATGACCCACCAGGATCTGGCGAACATGATCGCCTCCACCCGCGAGGCGGTCTCCAAGGTGATGAGCGAGTTCCAGCGCGAGGGTCTGATCGAGACGCGCAACCGCAGGATAGCCCTCCTGAACAGGGAGGCGCTGGCGGAGCGGGCCGCCGGCCCGACCGGGCTCGTCTAGACGGCCTGCTCCCCGGCCGCGCGCCCGCCCGCCGGGAAGGCGAACCGGCCGTCGGAGGCCGCAGCGTAGTTCTCGTCCTCCCTGTCGAGCACCCGCAGCAGCACCTTCACCACCTCCGGGTCGAGACCCCTGCCGGCCTCCCCGGTGAGGCGGAAGCGGGCCTCCTGAGCCGGAAGCGCGGGGCTGTGCGGCCCGTCGAGGACCATGTCTGCGTAGAGCCCGGCGGCACCCAATATCCGGGCCTCGAGCGGCAGCCACTCCCCCCTTATGCGGTCGGGATAACCGGAGCCGTCCATCCGCTCGTGGTGCCAGCGCACCCACTTCGCGGCCTCCTCGAGGCCCGGGATGCCGGAGATGAGGCGCTCCCCGTGCGCCGGGTGCTGCTCGAGCTGCATCTTGCCGAGCGAGTTGAGCCTCTCTGGGGGGCTGAGGAGCACCTCGTCGGGGATGCCCGCGAACCCCACGTCCTGCAGGAGCGCCGCGGTCTTGAGCGCCTGGACCTTCTCCTGCTCCAGCCCGAACTCCCGCGCCACATCCGCCGCGTAGACCGCGGCGGCGGCGGCGTGCCGGTGCGTGTAGCCGTCCCGCAGCCCCACCGTCTCTATGAGGCGCGCCGCAAAGGCCGCGTTCGCCTCGCGGAGTCCCCGGTTCTCCTCCCGCAGCGCCTCGCTCTCTCGCTGGCGCTCGTGGATCATGTGCAGCGTCATCAGCGCGGCGAAAGCCCCTGAGAACAGCACGAGGGCCGTCGCCGGGCCGAAGGCCGAGACCGCATACGCCGCCCCGGCGGCGGTTATGACGGCCGCGATGTCCGAGGGGACGAGCGGGAGCGCCGAGCCGCGCAGGGTTCGGATGACCGGCGTTCCGTACTTCAGCCTGAGCAGGAGGGAGTTGATAAGGGCGTCCAGGGAGTAGTACACGGCGCCCGCCGCGAAGATCCCGTACACCGAGCCTGGGCTAAAGCCCCCGGAAAAAAGCACCGGGGCCGCAAGGAGATGCATCGCTCCGCCGGCGGAAAAAAGGATGATCACGTGGGTCGCGAACTCGAAGGCGGTCCTCAGCCGATCCCGGTACAACACCGATGGCAGGGCGACCAGCAGCGCCCACTCGGGGCCGGCTACTATCAGGGCTGCGAGCACCGCGACGTCGGTGATGTCCACGGTGGCGAGGCCCGAGCCAAAGCTGTATTCGGCCCGACGGGACACCGCGCATACGGTGCCGAGCACCACGCCCACCCCCAACGCGAGCCAGCTGTACGACACACCGAATAGATAGACCCAAACTCCGAGCAGAGCTATAGCCAGCCCGGACAGGCCGAGTATGTAAAGCCGCGTGGCGTCAAGTCGCGAGGTGCCGGACATCAAGCGTCCCCTAACCCTCCCATGTGGGATGTAAAGTAACCATCGTCTCGACCGGCTCATTCTAGAGCACGGCCGGTGCGCTGTACAGAGGGAACGTCCGGCGTTGTGGCCCTCTTTGGCGATTATTCGGTTTTGTTGCCCGCGGGATTACCAGGCGTGTATCTTGCCCTCGGCCACGAGCTTCACCTCCTTTCCTCTCGGTCGTGCGGTCGCAGGCTTCGACCGTTCCCGATCTCTACCAGGCGTGTATCTTGCCCTCGGACACGCTTCTCACCTCCTTCTGCCTTTGCTCGTGTGGCCACATCTCCTTTTCGAATCCTTACCAGGCGTGTATCTTGCCCTCGGCCACCTCGCTCACCTCCTTTCACCACGAGCTCCCTTTCTCCTGCGGTCGGTACGCGGTCGCTTACCAGGCGTGGATCTTGCCCTCGGACACGCTTCTCACCTCCTCCGGGCAGCCGGGGTTGGGGCAGGGGGGCGCGGGCGGACGAAGACCCCGCTACCGTGCTGGCTTGCTCCATCTCTTCCGGCCCCTCTCAGGTTGCTACAGCGGGTATTATCTCCGCAGAGCGTGAAAAACGAAAGGGAGGGCGGCCGGAGAGCGGCGTTAAAATACCCCGGTGGGTAGCGGTAAGCCCATCAGGGGGCGGAGGCTGGCCTTCGCCGCGTACATGGCCCTGCTCCTGGCGGCGGGGGCGGCCACGGTGGGCCGGACGGGCATCACCTGGGACGAGCCGAACTACTTCACCTCCTCGTACTCCTACCTCTCCTGGTTTGTGCACGTTGCTCGGAGCCCCGCGGACTGGTGGGCCTCGATCGACCGCTACTGGGAGCAGAGCCACGAGGCCCCGCCCTTCTTCAAGCTGTGGGCGGGGCTCTTCGCCGCCGCCGGGGCGCTGCTGTTCGGGACGGACGACCTCGGGCTGCTCGGCAACTTCTACCGGATGGGCTCCTACGCGCTGTTCCTGCTGGCGGTGTGGGGCGGCTTCCGCTTCGTGCGGCGGGAGTTCGGGGAGGTGGCCGCCTGGGGCACCGCCCTCTCCATGCCGCTCATCCCTGCGCTCTTCGGCTTCGCCCGGCTGGGGCAGCTGGACGGGGCCGCGGCCGCGATGTACCTGCTGGCCGCGATCGGGCTCTTTCGGGCGCTGGAGGGGCGCTGGTCGGCGCCGCTCGCGGGGGGGCTGTTGGGGCTCGCCTTTGCCACCAAGCTCACGGTCTTCCCGGTGGTCCCGGCCTCGGTGCTGTGGCTCCTGATCTACCGCCGGGAGCGGGGGGCAGCGCTGCGCCTCGCGGGGTGCTTTTTGGCCGGGGCGGCGGCCTTCTTCGCGCTCTGGCCCTGGCTCTGGCGGGCTCCCGTTGCGAGGACCTGGGAGTTCCTGACGTGGGCCGGCGGGCTGCAGGACGAGCGGCTCGCCTACTACCTCGGGGAGTGGTGGGCCGGCGCCCCCTGGCACTACCCGCTGGTCTGCCTGGTCGCGCTGGTCCCGGCCGTGGTGGCGCTCTCGGGCGTCGTCGGGGCGGGCGTTCTCCTGCGCTGCGCCTCCTCCCCCGCCGCCGGCTGGGTGCTCCTGAACCTCGGGTTCGTGCTCGCGGTGGCCGGCTCGGGGCTCGTCCCGGTCTACGGAGGGCCCCGGCAGTTCCTCGCCGCCTTCCCGCTCTGGGCCGTATGCGCAGGGGTCGGGCTCGGGTGGCTCGCGCGGCGGCTGCGCCCCGCCGCAGCCGCCGCTCTCCTCCCGGCCTACGTAGCGCTCGCGCTCCCCGGGATACTCTGGACCGGGGTGGGGAACTCGCTCGAGTACTACGGGGAGGCCGTCGGCCTTATCCCGGGGGCGCGGGCCCTGGGCTTCGAGACGACGTACATGGCCGACACCTACCTCCCCGCCGTCCGCTGGCTCAACCGCAACGCCCCCGAAGGGTCCACCGTCTACGTCCAGGCCGGAACCTACCCGGTGGCCGAGAGCTACCAGCGGACGGGCCGGATGCGGCGGGACCTCCGTCCGGCCTACCTGGCCCCCATAGCCGTGGAGAAGTACGTCTACGACCGGAGGGTGCGGGAGGGCTCCTACTTCCTCTTTCTGCCGCGCCAGTCCATCTACACCGACCAGATGCTCGCCCTGAGCAAAAAGGAGCCGCTCTACGCCTACGAGAAGGGGGGCGTGCCGCTCGTCATGGTCTACTCCGGGGAGGCCGTGCGCGAGACCCTCGGTATCCGGGGCTCCCCCGAGCCCCGCGACCCCGGTCCGGCCAACGCCCTCCTTGCCGGCGGGGGGATGGTCGCGCTTCTCGCGCGCCTCGCCCTCTCCGCAAGGGGCAGGAAGTAGTCCCGGGGCGTCGGCGGGGTATCATATGGCGGAGGGCGCCCCTCGCCCGGAGGAAACCTTTCCCGGGCGGGAGCGTATATTACCCGTGATGGACTACGCATCCACCGCGACACTCGGCGGCTGGCGGGAGAGGATCAAGGGCCTCTCCCTCCGGCGCGGGGAGCTCGAGGACAAGGAGCTCGTCGCCCGCACGCTCGCCGGCGACATGCGCTCCTACGAGGAGCTTGTGCGCCGCTACGAGCGGCTCGTGGCGAGCCTGCTCTACCCCTACGCCCGGCGGGAGATCTCGGTGGAAGACCTCGTGCAGGAGACCTTCCTGCGGGCCTACGACCGGCTGGAGACCTTCAACCCCGAGTACCGGTTCAAGACCTGGCTGCTCGCGATAGCCAACAACCTCGGCGTGGACACCCTGCGCCGGCGGCGCGAGGTCGTGGAGTTCAACCACGAGGTGCACGCCGGGGAGACGGGCGGGCCGGAGGCCGCCGCCCTCTCCGCCGAGCGGGCGGAGAGCCTCCGGGAGGCGGTGCTCTCGCTCCCCGAGCAGTACAGCGTCCCCCTCATGCTGCGCTACGGCGAGGAGATGAGCTACGCCGAGATAGCCGAGGTCATGGGGCTCAGCGTCCCCGCGGTGAAGAGCCGCCTCTTCAGGGCCAGGAACATGCTCGCCGGCCTGCTGGAGGGGGAGCTGGGATGAGCGGCCGCCCGGGCGGCTGCGACCCCCGGCTGATCTTCGAGCTCGCCGAGGGTGCTCTGGAGCCGGCGCGCCGCCGGCGGGCCCTTGCGCACCTGGAGTCCTGTCCCCTCTGCCGCGCCCGGTACGAGCGCGAGCGGCGCCTGAGCGAGCGGCTGCGGCTGGCGTCTCCCCCCGCGACCGGCTCGGTGCGCCGGGAGGTGGCCATGGAGCTCCCCACCCGGACCGCCGCGGTGCGCGCGGCGTGGGTCGTCCTCTGCCTCGCCCTCCTGCTCGCCGACGGGGCGGCGCTCGGGCTGGCGGGGGCGAACCCCCTGGCCTTCGCCTCCGGCCTTCTGGGGCTCTTCTGGGCCGTGGCCTCGGGCCTCGCCACGGCGGGTCGGGTGCTGGTGGAGGCCGCGGGGGGCGTGCTTCTCGCGGCGCTGGCGGCGGGGGCGCTCGCGGACCTCCTGGTGGCCGCGGTCGTCGTCTCGGCCCGCCGCCGGGCACGCCAGGCATGAGCCTCGCCCTGCGGCCGGCCGCGCTCGGGGCGCGGCCGGCGCTAGCCGCGCTCGGGGTGCTGCCGCTGCTCCTTCTGTACCTGCTCCTGTTCCCGCCGAACGCCCGGGCCGGCGAGCGGCACGCCGTGGGGGACGTGACGGTCGGCCCCGGGGAGGTCTCGCCTGGGGTCAGCAGCCTGGCCGGCGACGTGGAGGTGCTCGGGGCCGTCGAGGGGGATGTCAGCTCGGGGGCCGGGGACATCTTCGTGTACGGGCCCGTGGCGGGGGACGTGAAGGCCAGCTTCGGGGACGTCGACGTGAGCGCCCCGGTGGGCGGCGACGTGGAGGCCGGCTTCGGCGACGTCTACGTCAACTCGCGCGTCGCCGGGGACGTGGACGTGGAGCGGGGGAACGTGCAGCTCGGGCCGCGGGCGCGGATAGGCGGCACCCTGCAGTCGGGGAGCGGCCGGATCGTGCCGCACCCCGACGCCTACGTGGAGGGCGGCACGGTGGCGGGGATGGTGCCCGGCGGCGAGGAGGACCACGAGGCCCTCGGCCTGCTCCAGATCAGGGGCTGGCTCGGCGGCCTCCTCTTCGCCGCGTTAAGCGCGCTCGCCGCCGTGCTCGCGCCCCGCCCCCTGGCGGCCGCCGCCCGCAGGGTGGGGGAGGCGCCGCTCTGGTCCTTCGCGGTGGGGGTGGGGTCGGTGCCGGCGGCCCTCGTGCTGGCGGTGCTGCTGCTCGTCTCGGGGATAGGCATACCCGTGCTCCTGCTCCTCGCCCCGGCCTACCTGTTCCTGGTGTTCTTCGGCGGCGTGGTGGCCGCGTTCTTTATCGGGAGGCGGCTGGTCATGGCCACGGGGCGCTACGAGGCGGGCAACGCGTTCGCGGCGGTGGTCGGGGCCCTGGTGATCGCCGGGGCCTTTCTGGTCCCCTACGGGGGCCTCATCTCCTACGCGCTCGTCCTGCTGGGGACGGGGGGCGCGCTGCTGGCCCTCCTCTCCCGCCTGCGGCCGCGCCGGGCGTACCGCCCCGCCTCCTACGAGGCCTACGTGCGGGAGCGGCGCGGCGGCCCGGGGGCCCGCTAGCCGCGGGGCCCGCCCGGAAACCATCTTGTGCATGAGATCGGTTTTACGGTTACAATCTGCCCGTCGGAGATAGGGTAGATCTCCTGGAGAACAAGAGCCGGACAGCTTTGGTTTGCCGTGTGTAGAGCGACGCGCAGAGGATGTTGAGCGGCCGCGGGGGCTCCCGCGAGCCGCACCTATCCGCGGGGCGGCCCGGCTCCGCCGGATCTCCGACCCGGCAAGGTAGACCCGTATCGACACGAAAGGGGTGTATGCATGGCCAGAGTGGCGATGTCAGGCGGTGGACGCAGGCCCGCGGGCGCCTTTGACCTCACGCGCCGGGACTTCCTCAAGCTAGGCGGCGGTGGCCTAGTGGGGGCGGCGCTGCTAAGCGCCTCCGGCTGCAACATCTTCGGCGGCGGGCAGCAGGGCGGCTCCGGCGGGGGCGGCAACGGGGTGATCGTCAACCTCGGGGACACCATCCGCGACCTCGACTCGACCACCACCACCGACTCCGTCTCGACCGACATCCTGCTCAACGTGATGTCGGGGCTCTACCGGCTCGACCCGGACCAGCAGCCGGTGCCCGACATGGCCGAGAGCCACGAGGTCAGCGAGGACAAGCTCACCTACACCTTCAGGCTGCGCGAGGGCATCAAGTGGTCCAACGGCGAGCCGGTCACCTCGCAGGACTTCAAGTACGCCTGGCTGCGGGCGATGGACCCCGATACCGCGGGGCAGTACGCCTACATCCTCACCACCTTCATCAAGGGCGGCCCCGAGTTCAACGGAGGCCCCACGAGCGAGGAGGACAAGGAGGAGCACGACCGGCTGCGCGACAACGTCGCCATCGAGACCCCGGACGACAGGACGCTCAGGGTCACCCTGCAGAGCCCCTCGCCCTTCTGGCTCGGGCTCACCTCCTTCTTCACCTACCTGCCGCAGAAGCAGAGCTTCGTGGAGGAGCAGGGCGAGCAGTACGCCCAGAACGCCGACGCCCTCCTGTACAACGGCCCCTACATCCTGACCGAGTTCAACCCCACCGAGGGCGTCACCATGGTCAAGCGCGACGACTACTGGGACGCCGGCAGCGTCGACATCCGGCGGGTGGAGGGGAAGATCGTCAAGGAGGAGGACACGGCGGTTAACCTCTACGAGTCCGGCGGCCTCGACGTCACCGAGATCACCGGGCAGTACGTCCAGGAGTACAAGGGCACCCCTGACTTCTACTCGCAGACCTTCTTCGCCACCTTCTACATGGTGCCCAACGTCAACCGGGTACGGATCTTCCGGAACCCCAACGTCCGCAAGGCCATCCAGATGGGCTTCGACCGGCGGGCGCTCGTGGACCAGATCCTCCGCAACGGCTCAGAGCCGGCGACCGGTCTCGTGCCCGCCGGGATAGACGGCCCCGGCGACCAGACCTTCCGCCAGGCCCAGGGCAACGTGATGCCGGACTTCGACCCGGAGCGGGCCCGGCGGCTCTTCCAGCAGGGCATAGAGGAGGTCGGCGAGAACCCCACCGTCGAGCTTCTGGCCTACGACGACAGCACCGCGCGGGACATCGCCACCTTCCTGCAGAACCAGTTCCAGGAGAATTTGGGCATGAAGACCCGGGTCAAGGTGCAGCCCTTCGACCGCAAGCTCGAGCTCGAGGCCAACGGCGAGTTCGAGCTCTCGTGGCAGGGCTGGATCGCCGACTACAACGACCCGATGACCTTCCTCGACCTCTTCCTCTCCGACTCCTCCTTCAACACCGGCGGGTACTCCAACCCCCGCTACGACCGGCTCATCAACCAGGCCAAGGAGGAGACCGACTTCGCCCGGCGGATGCAGCAGATGCTCGAGGCCGAGAGGATCCTCGTCGCCGAGGACGCCGGGACCGCGCCGATGTACTTCGACGGCGAGGCCAGCCTCATAAGGCCCACCATCAAGAACTACGTCGAGCACAAGTACGGGGCCGGCATCGACGTGAAGTGGTGGAGGCTGGAGGAGTAGTCTGATCCGGCACCAGCCCCAGGGGCGCGGGTCGCACGCTCCCGCGCCCCTGGGGTCCGGTACAGCACCGGGGAGGCGGTTGCATAGGTTATGCTAAGGTACGTAGCGAAGCGTCTGGTCTACATGCTCATCACGCTGTTCGTCATCGTCAGCGTGACGTTCTTCATCAGCAAACTGCTTCCGGGCACGCCGTTCGCCGACGACAAGCTCACGCCCCAGATCCGGGAGCAGCTCTTCGAGAAGTACGGTCTGGACGAGCCGCTGTACGTGCAGTACGCGAAGTACGTGTGGAACGTGGCGCAGGGGGACCTGGGCAACTCCTTCTACTACGAGAGCCGCCCCGTGACCCAGATGATCCTGCAGCGGGCCCCGGTCTCCATGTTCGTGGGGGTGCAGGCGGTCGTCTTCGGGCTGGTGGTCGGGCTCGTGCTCGGCGTGGTGGCGGCCCTGCGGCACAACACCTTCTGGGACACTCTGGCCGTGGTGGTGGCGGTGATCGGCATCGGGGTGCCCAACTTCGTGCTGGGGCCGCTGCTGCAGTACTGGTTCGGGGTCAAGCTCGGCTGGTTCCCCATAGCCTTCTTCGAGAGCTACAGGCACTCCGTGCTGCCCTCGCTGGCGCTCTCGGTCTTCGTCATCTCCACCGTGGCCCGTTTCGTGCGCTCGGAGATGCTGGAGGTCATGGGGCAGGACTACGTGGTGCTGGCGAGGGCCAAGGGCATCTCCAACGCGGCGGTCATCGTCCGGCACGTCCTGCGCAACGCGCTCATCCCCCTCATCACCGTGCTGGCGCCGCTCACCATCTACCTCATAACCGGCTCGCTGGTGGTCGAGCAGATCTTCGCGGTGCCCGGCATAGGGGAGATGTTCGTGCAGTCGGTGTTCGTGAACGACTACGCCATGATCCTGGGGACCACCATCTTCTTCTCGGCGCTCTTTATAGCGGCGCTGCTCGTGCAGGACATCCTCTACGGGGTGGTGGACCCCCGGATACGCGTCTCCGGAGCGAAGGAGTGAGAGAGGACATGGAGACACGGCGCCGGGATCTCACCCCCGACCTGTTCGGGGCCCTGAAGATCGACGAGACCGAAGGCGAGCGGCTCGCGGGCCCGCCGGTGGGCTTCTGGAAGGACTCCTGGCTGCGCCTCAAGCAGAACCGCGGGGCGCTCATCAGCCTCGGCGTGATCTTACTGCTCTTCGTCATGGCCTTTGTCCTGGGGCCGCTGCTCTCGCAGTACGGGCCCTTCGCCCAGGACCTCACCCGCCGTTACCAGGGCCCCTCGGCCGAGTTCTGGTTCGGCACCGACGAGTTCGGCCGGGACATGTGGAGCCGGGTGTGGGCCGGGACCCGGGTCTCGCTCTACATCGCCTTTCTGGCGGCCTTCCTCGACATAGCCGTGGGCGTCACCTACGGGGCGGTCTCCGGCTTCCTGGGGGGCCGGGTGGACGACGTGATGCAGCGGATCATAGAGGTGCTGGTGGGCATCCCCTCGCTGGTCGTGGCCATCCTGGCGATGGTGGTCTTCGAGCCCGGCATCATCACCATCTCCATCGCCATCGGGCTCACCGGCTGGGTGTACATGGCCCGGATCGTGCGGGGCAGGATGCTGCAGCTCAAAGAGCAGGAGTTCGCGCTCGCCTCGCGCTCGCTGGGGGCGAGCAACTTCCGGCTGGTGTGGAAGCACCTGATCCCGAACTCCCTGGGCCCGATAATCATCAACCTGATGTTCACCATCCCCTCGGCCATCTTCGCCGAGGCGTTCCTGAGCTTTATCGGGCTGGGCATCCAGGTGCCCGAGGCCTCGCTCGGCTCCCTGATAAACGAGGGGGCGGGGGAGATAAAGTTCCACCCCTACCTGCTGTGGATCCCGTCGGCGGTCTTCTGCCTGATCATGATCTGCTTCAACCTGCTGGGCGACGGGCTGCGCGACGCGTTCGACCCGAAGATGAGGAAGTAGAATTGAAGCCTATGGACAACGACGTAATCCTACGGGTTAGGGACCTGCGGGTCTCCTTCAGCACCTACGCGGGCAGGGTGGAGGCCGTCCGCGGGGTCTCCTTCGACCTCCGGCGGGGCGAGACCCTCGCCATCGTGGGGGAGTCGGGCAGCGGCAAGAGCGTCACGGCGAAGAGCCTGATGCGCCTGCTGCCGGAGGCGAACAGCACCATCGAGGGGGGCGAGGCCCTCTTCGATGGCAAGGACCTCCTGAAGCTCTCCGAGCGGCAGATGCGCGGCATCCGGGGCCGCAGGATCTCCATGATCTTCCAGGACCCGATGACCTCGCTCAACCCGACGATGAAGGTGGGGCGGCAGATCGCGGAGAGCCTGAAGCGCCATCTGGGCCTCTCGGGGCGCGCGGCCCGGGAGCGGGCCGTGGAGCTCTTGAGGATGGTCGGCATCCCCAGGCCGGAGGCGCGGGTGGACCAGTACCCGCACCAGTTCTCCGGCGGCATGCGCCAGCGGGTGGTCATCGCCATAGCCCTCGCCTGCGACCCGGACGTCCTCATCGCCGACGAGCCCACCACCGCGCTCGACGTGACCATCCAGGCCCAGATCCTGCAGCTGCTGCGCGACCTGCAGGAGCGGCGGGGGCTCTCGGTGATCCTGATCACGCACGACCTCGGGGTGGTGGCGGAGGTCTCGCACCGGGTGGCGGTGATGTACGCCGGGAAGGTCGTGGAGACGGGCACGGTGCACGAGATCTTCCGCGACCCGAAGCACCCCTACACCTGGGGGCTCCTGACCTCGGTGCCGCTCCCCACGCTGGACCGCAGCCGGGAGCTGGTGCCGATCTCGGGCTCGCCCCCGAACCTCCTGCACCCCCCGCAGGGCTGCCCGTTCACCGCCCGGTGCCCGCACGCGATGAAGATCTGCGCCATGGAGATGCCGGAGTACACGGTCTTCTCGGACGAGCACCGGGCGGCCTGCTGGCTGCACCACGAGCTGGCCCCGAAGGTGAGGCCGCCGGCGCAGGTGGGGGGTAGCCGGTGAGCGCGCCGGCGAACGGCGCCCTCGTGGAGATCCGCGACCTCAGGAAGTACTTCAAGGTGGGGCGCGACGCCTACCTGCGGGCGGTCGACGGGATCAACCTCACCATCCGCCGCGGGGAGACGCTGGGGCTGGTGGGCGAGTCGGGCTGCGGGAAGTCCACCGCCGGGCGGGTCATGGTCCGCCTCTACGAGCCCACCGGCGGGCAGGTGCTCTACGGCGGGCGGGACGTCCACCGGGCCCGGGGCCGCGAGGCGCGGGAGCTGAACCGCAAGATGCAGATGATCTTCCAGGACCCGCAGGCCTCGTTGAACCCCCGCATGACGGTGGCGGACATCGTGGCCGAGGGGATAGACATCCACGGCCTGGCCTCCAGCAAGAAGGAGCGGCTGGAGAAGGTCCGCGAGCTGCTGGAGACGGTGGGGCTCAACGAGGAGCACGCCGGGCGCTACCCGCACGAGTTCTCCGGCGGCCAGCGGCAGCGGATCGGGATAGCGAGGGCGCTGGCGGTGGAGCCGGAGTTCATCGTGGCCGACGAGCCGGTCTCCGCTCTGGACGTCTCCATCCAGGCCCAGGTCATAAACCTGATGCGCCGCCTGCAGCGGGAGAAGAACCTGACCTACCTGTTCATCTCCCACGACCTCTCGGTGGTCCGCTACATCAGCGACAGGATCGGGGTGATGTACCTGGGCCAGCTGGTGGAGCTCGCCGACAGCGAGGAGATCTACTCGAACCCCGTCCACCCCTACACGCAGGCCCTGCTCTCCGCGGTGCCCGTCCCGGACCCGGATCACCGGGGCAGGAAGATCGTGCTGGAGGGGGATATCCCGAGCCCCGTGGACCCGCCCTCCGGCTGCCGCTTCCGGACCCGCTGCCCGTACGCCACGGCCGCCTGCGCCACGGACGAGCCGCAGTGGCGCGAGGTCTCCCCGGGACACTGGGTCTACGCCTGCCACTGCGTGTCATGAGACTCGTCTCCACCTTCTCGATAGCGGGCTTCGACCCCGGGACGGCCTCCTGGGGGGTGGCCGTGCAGTCGAAGTTCCTGGCGGTGGGCGCGATCGTGCCGTGGGCCAGAGCGGGGGCCGGGGCGGTGGCGACCCAGGCGATGGCGAACTACACCTACGGCCCGCGCGGGCTCGAGCTGCTCTCGGAGGGCCGGACGGCGCAGGAGACCGTGGAGGCTCTCACCGCCGGCGACCCGCAGTGCGAGCACCGGCAGGTGGGCGTCGTGGACGCCGAGGGTGGCTCGGCTACCTTCACCGGGGGCGGTTGCCTCGACTGGGCCGGGGGCATCGCCGGGGAGCACTACGCCGCCCAGGGGAACATCCTCGTCGGGCGGGAGACGGTCGAGGCCATGGCCCGCGCCTTCGAGCGGGGGGAGGATGACCTGGCCTCCCGGCTGCTCGCCGCCCTTCGGGCCGGTCAGGAGGCGGGCGGCGACCGGCGGGGGAGGCAGTCGGCGGCGCTGCTCGTCGTGCGGGAGGGCGGCGGCTACGGCGGCGACAACGACCGGATGGTGGACCTGCGCGTGGACGACCACCCCGACCCCATAGCCGAGCTCGCCCGCCTCTACGGGCTGCATAACCTGTACTTCGGCGAGACGAGGCCGGAGGACGTGGTCGCCGTGGAGGGCGAGGTGAGGAGGGAGGTCGCCTCCTCGCTGCGCAGGCTCGGCTACCTGCGGGAGGAGAGCCCCGACGAGCGTACGCTGCACGCGGCGCTCTCGGCCTTTGTCCGCACCGAGAACTTCGAGGAGCGCGAGCAGCCTCCCGGCTACGCCGACCGGGCCGTGCTGGAGTTCCTCAAGGACCGGGCCGCCTCGCGGTAGCCGGAGAGCGACGGCTTGCGCTCCGGCGCGCCGTGCCCCATACTTGTTATCGGGAGATAGCAACTTGTCGCCTCTGTTGCGCCGGGTGCCGGTGTATAATTGCACGCTTAGATGCAAGAGGTATGATTGCGGTCGGCGTGGGGCGGCCTGGGAAAGAGAGGAGAAGATGGGTCGACGGAACGCGCGAGCCAGGGTAGGGCTAGCCGGGATCTCCCGCGGGGAGTTCCTCAAGCTGAGCGGCGCCGGCCTCGCCGGCGCCGCTCTTCTGGGTGCTGCCGGCTGCGGCGGCGAGCAGGGCGGCGGCCAGCGGGGCGGCGGTGGCGGCGGGCGGACGGAGCTCATCGTGGGTCTGGACCAGGAGCCCGCCATCCTGAACGGGTACATCGTGGGCGGGGATCTGGTCGCCACCTCCAACGTCACCCGGCCCGTCATGGAGAGCGTGCTGCAGATAATGCCGGACCTCTCGTACGCGCCGAAGCTCGCCGACGGGGAGCCGCGGGTGGCCAGCGAGGACCCGCTCACCATCGAGTTCAGGCTGAAGGACGGGATCACCTGGTCCGACGGGGAGCCGCTCACCGTCGAGGACTACGTGTTCACCTACAACACCGTCATGAACGATCGGTGGCAGATCATCACGCGCGAGATCTGGGACAGCATAGACCGGATCGAGACCCCCGACGAGCTGACCGCCAGGATCATCTTCAAGAGGCCCGACGCCCGCTGGCGGGACATCCTGGCCGCCGACGTGCTGCCCAAGCACGTCCTGCAGGGGAAGAACTTCAACAAATACTTCAACGACCGGATCGTGGGCAGCGGCCCCTACGTCTTCGAGGAGTGGCGCAAGGGGCAGAGCCTCACGGTCGTCGCCAACGAGAACTACTGGGGCGACCCCCCGGCGATAAAGAAGATCACCTTCCGCTTCATCCCCGACACCAACTCGCTGAAGGCCGCCCTGCGCTCCGGCGAGGTGCAGTTCATCAACCCGCCGCCGGACATCGGGCTGATCGAGGAGCTGCGGGGCTACGACGGGGTGACCGTCCAGACCAAGTTCGGCACGGTCTGGGAGCACCTGGCCTTCAACGTGGAGAAGGTGGACAACCTCAACATCCGGCGGGCCATCGCCTACGCGGTGAACCGCCGCCAGCTGATCCAGGAGATCCTGCAGGGCGAGGCCCGGCCGCTGCAGAGCGTGCTGGTGCCCGAGCAGGAGCCCTTCTACACCCCGGCCTGGGAGCGCTACTCCTTCGACCCAGACCGGGCGCGCCGGCTCGTGGAGCAGGCGCGGGGGGAGGGGGCCTCCACGGAGATAGAGTACTCCACCACCTCCGGGAACGCGCTGCGGGAGACGGCCCAGCAGGTCATCCAGCAGCAGATGGAGCAGGTGGGGATAACGCTCCGGATAAACAACTCCTCCGCCGAGACATACTTCGGGGAGCGCACGCCCAAGGGCGACTTCGAGATGGGCGAGTGGGCCTGGAGCGCGACCCCCGACCCCTCCATCACCACGCTCTTCGGGGCGAACCAGGTGCCCCCGAACGGGCAGAACTACTACCGCTACCGCAACGAGGAGGTCACCCGGCTGCTCGAGCAGGCCGACGTCACCGTGGACCAGCAGGAGCGGGCCCGGCTCACCCGCAGGGCCCAGGAGCTCATGGCAGAGGACGTGCCGCTGGTCCCGCTCTACCAGCGGCCCGAGATCTACGCCTACGCCGACAACCTCGAGGGGCCGAGGGTCAACCCGACGCTGGCCACCGCCTTCTGGAACGTCGGGGAGTGGCGCTTCACCGGGTAGGGGACACCGGGGGCCGCGGGGGAGCTTCCCCCGCGGCCCGGTGGTTCGCCGGGAGAGGAACGTTTGACGTCCGTTTTGGCGTAAGAGAGGGGCACATGGAGGCGATCTCACAGGGGGTTTTCGCGGCTTGCTAGCCTACACCGTTCGGAGGTTCCTCTTCAGCGTCGTCGTCCTGTTCCTCGCGAGCGTCACCATCTTCGTGCTGGTCAACCTCGGCTACGACCCGCTCGCCGACCTCCGGCAGAACCCCCGTATCAGCGGGGAGGACATACGGCGGATAGCCGCCATCTACGGGCTGGACCGGCCGCTGCACGAGCGGTACGTCATCTGGATCACCGACTTCGTCCGGGGGGACTTCGGCTACAGCGTCAACAACCAGAGCCCCGTGGCCGAGGTGATAGGACCGCGGGTGTGGCCGACCGTGCTGCTCATGGGGACCTCCCTCATCTTCACCGTGATCATCGCCGTCCCCTTCGGGATCTACTCGGCGATAAAAAAGTACAGCACCCTGGACAACGTCGGCACCTTCCTCTCGTTCGTGGGCTACAGCATGCCCAGCTTCTGGCTCGGGCTCATCCTGCAGCTCGTGCTCGGGGTCTACCTCACCGCCTGGGCGGGGACCAGGATCTTCTACACCTCGGGGATGAGCAGCGGGGAGGGAGGGCTTCTGGACCTGCTGCAGCACCTCACCCTGCCGGTCCTGACGCTCTCGGCCATCAGCATCGCGGCCTACAGCCGCTTCCAGCGGAGCGCCATGCTGGAGGTGCTCAGCGCCGACTACCTGCGCACCGCGCGGGCCAAGGGCCTCAGCCAGCGTAGGGTCTACCTCAAGCACGCCCTCAGAAACGCGCTCATCCCCATCGTCACCCTCATCGCGCTCGACATGGGCGCCCTGCTCGGGGGGGCGATCATCACCGAGACCGTCTTCGCCTGGCCGGGGCTCGGCTTTCTGCTCGCCGACGCCCTCTACAAGGGCGACTACAACGTGGCCCAGGCGCTGCTGATGATCTCCGCGATCCTCATCGTGTTCTTCAACTTCGTCGCGGACATCGCCTACAGCATCGTGGACCCCAGGATCAGCTACAGCTAGCCGGAGGAGAGAAGACGTTGGTCGAGCACGAAAGGCAGGTGGCGGCGGGGGCGGGGCAGGCCCCGGTCGCCGAGCCCCCCGTCTCCGGGGAGCACCCCAGGGTGGAGGGGCGGACCCAGCGGCAGATCGTCTGGCGCCGGTTCAGGCGCCACCGGCTCGCGCTCGTGGGGGGCGTGGTGCTGCTCCTCCTGTACGCAGCCGCGATCCTCACCCCCTGGATAGCCCCCTACGGCTACGACGAGATAGACGTGAGCGCCCTCAACCAGCCGCCGAGCCTGGAGCACCCCATGGGCACCGACCGGCTCGGGCGGGACGAGCTCACCCGGGTGCTCTACGGCGGCCGGGTCTCCCTCATGGTGGGTTTGTGCGTCGGCATCTTCTCCACCCTCATCGGGGCCACCGTCGGGATAGTCTCCGGCTACTACGGCAGGTTCGTCGACTCGGCCCTCATGGGCTTCACCGACTACATGCTCGTGCTGCCCTTTCTGCCGCTCCTGCTGGTGCTCGGCAGCCTCTTCAGCTTCACCCCGGTGACCATAACCCTCGCGCTCGTGCTGCTGCTGTGGATGGACCTCGCGCGGCTGGTCCGGGGGCAGGTGCTCTCCCTGCGCGACCAGGAGTTCGTGCTGGCGGCCCGGGCCATCGGCGTCTCGGACCTCAGGATCATGGCGCGCCACATCCTCCCCAACGTGGTGGGGGTGCTCGTGGTCAAGGCCACGCTGGCGGTGGCCCTCGCCATCCTGCTGGAGAGCGCCATCTCCTACCTGGGCTTCGGCATCCAGCCGCCGACGCCCTCATGGGGTAACATGCTCACCGACGCCCGGGCCACGATGACCACCCAGTGGTGGCTCACCGTGTTCCCCGGCCTGATGATCGTTATAACCGCGTTGTGCGTGAACTTTCTGGGCGACGGACTCCGCGACGCCCTGGACCCGAAGGCGGTGGAGTGATATGGCGATGCTGGAGGTGAACAACCTGAAGACCTACTTCCACACCGCCGACGGCGTGGTGAAGGCGGTGGACGGGGTCTCCTTCGCGCTGGAGCCGGGGGAGACCCTGGGGATAGTGGGCGAGTCGGGCAGCGGCAAGAGCGTTACCGCGCTCTCGGTGATGCAGCTCAACCCGCAGCCCCCCTGCGAGTACCCGGAGGGCGAGATCCTCTTCGAGGGCAGAGACCTGCTCGGGGCCTCCGAGAAGGAGATGCAGAAGATCCGGGGCAACGACATCGCGATGATCTTCCAGGACCCGATGACCTCGCTCAACCCGGTCTTCACCGTGGGCGACCAGATAGCCGAGGCCATCCGCATCCACCAGAAGGTCTCCAAAAAGGAGGCCCGGGAGCGGACCGTGCAGGTGCTGCGGGACGTGGGGATCGCCAACCCCGAGCAGCGCGCCCGCGAGTACCCGCACCAGTTCTCCGGCGGCATGCGCCAGCGGGCCATGATCGCCATGGGGCTCGCCTGCAACCCCAAGGTGCTCATCGCCGACGAGCCCACCACCGCGCTCGACGTGACCATCCAGGCCCAGATCCTGGAGCTCATGGTCGACCTGCAGGAGAAGTACGGGACGGCGATCATCATGATCACCCACGACCTCGGGGTGGTCGCCCAGATGGCCGACAAGGTGATGGTGATGTACGCCGGGCGCTCGGTGGAGCAGGGGCCGACCGACCCCATCTTCTACGACCCGCTGATGCCCTACACCTGGGCGCTCCTGCGCTCCATCCCCCGCCTGGACACCGCCGGGGAGGTGCGGCTGCTGCCCATAAAGGGCCAGCCGCCGAGCCTGATCTTCCTGCCCGAGGGCTGCAACTTCAGCCCGCGCTGCCCGTTCGTCAGGGACGAGTGCCGCAGCACCGACCCGGCGCTCGAGGAGAAGCGGCCGGGGCACTCGGCCGCCTGCATCCTCTCCGTGCAGGAGGTCGAGGAGAAGAAGCACCTGGTCGACGAGGAGCTGGGGGTGGAGCGATGACGTCCGGCGGCAACCTGCTGGAGGTCCGCAACCTCAAGATGCACTTCCCCATCCGGGCCGGGGTGCTCAAGCGGACCGTCGGGCACGTGAAGGCCGTGGACGGGGTGGACCTCGCGGTGCGGCCCGGGGAGACGCTGGGGCTGGTGGGCGAGTCGGGCTGCGGCAAGAGCACCCTCGCCCGCTGCATCCTGCGGCTGCTGGAGCCCACCGGGGGCGAGGTGATCTTCGAGGGGCGCAACATCCTCGAGCTCTCCCGCAAGGAGATGCTGCGGGTCCGGCGGGACATGCAGATCATCTTCCAGGACCCCTACGCCTCGCTGAACCCCCGCATGACGGTCGGCAACATCATCGCCGAGCCGCTGAAGACCCACCGCGTGGAGGGGGATATAAAGCGGCAGGTGCAGGAGCTTCTGGAGATAGTGGGCCTCTCTCCCGAGCACTACAACCGCTACCCGCACGAGTTCTCCGGCGGCCAGCGGCAGCGGATCGGGGTGGCCCGGGCCCTCGCCCTGAAGCCGAAGCTGGTGATCTGCGACGAGCCGGTCTCCGCTCTGGACGTCTCCATCCAGGCGCAGATAGTGAACCTCCTGCAGGATCTGCAGAGGGAGTTCGGGCTCACCTACATCTTCATCGCCCACGACCTCTCGGTCGTGAAGCACATCTCCGACCGGGTGGCGGTCATGTACCTGGGGCGGGTGGTGGAGATCGCCGACCGCAAGACCCTCTACGAGAGGCCGCGCCACCCCTACACCACGGCGCTGCTCTCGGCGATCCCCATCCCCGACCCGGAGAAGGAGCGCGAGCGCCAGCGCATAGTGCTGGAGGGGGACGTGCCCTCCCCGGCCAACCCGCCCCCGGGCTGCACCTTCCACACCCGCTGCCCGCGGGCCCAGCCCTACTGCTCGGAGCACGTCCCGACCCTGGAGACCCAGGTGGAGAACGGCCACCGCACCGCCTGCTTTTTCCCGGTGATGGAGGGCCAGCCCATCGAGCGGCCCGCCGCGAGCACCTCCTACCGGGCGGACGGGGCGTAGGGCGGACCCTTCGCGCCGCCTAGTACAATACGGGCGGCATGTGGAGAACGGGCATCACCAAGAGAAAGCGGGGCCGCGGCCCGCTCGTGAGGGTGCTGCTCCTCGCGGCCCTGCTCGTGGCGGTGGGGTACGGGGCCTACGAGTACGGCAAGTCCCAGAGCCCCGCCGGCCTCTCCGGCCCGGACAGGGAGAGCCTCAGGCTCTACGCCGAGGCGCTGGACGCCGTCCGCGACGGCTACGTGGACCGCGAGGCCATAGACCCCAAGAAGCAGACCTACGGCGCGATAGAGGGGATGCTCGACTCGCTCGGCGACGAGGGGCACACCCGCTTTCTGACCCCCGAGGAGCGCAGGGAGAACGAGCAGGGGCTCTCGGGCAACTACGTCGGGATAGGGGTGCAGCTCGAGGACCGGGACGGGCGGGTGGTGGTGGCCTCCCCCATAGAGGGCTCCCCGGCGGACCGGGCGGGGATCGAGTCGGGGGACGTGCTGGTCGCGGTGAACGGCCGGAGCGTGAGCGGGCAGGAGCTCGACCGCATCGCCGACCGGGTGAAGGGGCCGGAGGGCACGCGGGTGAAGATAACGGTGCTGCGCGACGGGGAGGAGAGAACCTTCTACCTGGAGCGGGCGGAGATAGAGTCCCCGGCCGTCTCGTGGGCGATGGTGCCGGGGACCGGCGTGGCGCACATCCGCCTCTCCTCCTTCTCCGACGACAGCGCCCGGGAGCTCAGGGCGGCCTTTGAGGAGGCGCGGCTGGACGGCGCGGAGCGCTTTGTCCTGGACCTGCGGGACAACCCGGGCGGCAGGCTGGAGCAGGCGGTGGAGATGGCCGGGTTCTTCCTGGAGCCCGGAAGCGTCGTGTACATCCGCCGGGACGCCTCCGGGGAGCGCACGCCGGTGAGGGCCGACGGCGAGGCCCAGCTTGCGGAGGTGCCGCTCGCCGTCCTGGTGAACGGCGGCTCGGCCTCCAGCGCCGAGATCCTCGCCGGGGCGCTGCGGGACAACGACCGGGCGACGGTCATCGGGCAGCGGACGTTCGGCACCGGGACGGTGCTCTCGGAGTTCGTGCTGAGCGACGGGTCGGCCATCCTGCTCGGGGTCGCCGAGTGGCTGACGCCGGACGGGGACTTTATCCGGGACACGGGGATAGAGCCGGATATCCGGGTGGGGCTCGACGAGGGGGAGGAGCCGCTCTCCCCCTCGCAGACCGAAGGGCTCTCTCGGGAGGAGATCTCCCGCCGCGACCCGCAGCTCTGGCGGGCCGTGCGCGAGCTTGCGGGCGGGAGGGTGTAGAGCGCGGACGATCCGGGTAAGCACCTGGTCCGGGCGGAGGCGGTGAAGGTGGGTGCCGGAAGGAGAGCGGCTTCAGGGGCGGTCGCCGGGCTCTGCTCCACGCTGGCCCTCTCGGGGCTGAGGTGGGCGCTGGGCCGGGCGGGTCTGGTGCACGAGACGGCGCCGGAGCAGGTCGTGCGGCGGCTGGAGGATCTCGGGCTCCTCGAGGGCTGGTCGCCGCCGGCGCGCCGCCTCCTGGCCGCGGCGGCCCACCTCTCCT
>Ga0068704_100255_pt1 | contig 21710 bp, 20 predicted proteins | sample CeladaPassaD2F12_FD_62225 | JGI IMG/M metagenome (GOLD analysis project Ga0068704, IMG submission 62225) | Cellulose-adapted microbial communities from the Joint BioEnergy Institute, USA - Passage D2F12 | ecosystem: Engineered > Bioreactor > Continuous culture > Unclassified | place: USA, Joint...
GGCTTGAGGGGAGGGGTCGAGCCGCAGAAGATCTTTGAGGTTCTCTGTGGGGGGTTGGCGGCAAACAGGGTCATGGAGGTCAAGCGAGAGAAGTTCCTCTCCAGGGACTTCCGGCCGGGCGGCAAGGCGCGCTTTCACCGCAAGGATCTCGGGATAGCCCTAAATACCGGCCGGGAGTATGGAGTGGCGCTCCCGGCCGCGGCGCTCGTCGAGCAGCTCTTCGGGGCGCTCGAGGCCAAGGGGAGGGGCGACCTCGACCACTCCGCCCTCCTCCTGCTGGTGGAGGAGCTGTCGGGGATAGAGCAGGCCGCCCCTTGACGGAAGGGACGCGCTAGGCGCCGCTCTCGATGGGCCTCTCGACGGAGGGCCCTGCCGCCTCGGGCTCCGAGAGCCAGCGCACTATCTCCACCTTGTTCTCGGTGAAGAAGCGCACCCCGTCCTTTCCGGTGGCGTGCAAATCGCCGTAGAAGGAGTTCTTTATGCCGTTGAAGGGGAAGAAGGCCATCGGCGCGGCCACACCTATGTTCACCCCCAGCATCCCGGCCTCTATCCTCTCTCGCCAGTGCCTGACCGCCGCCCCGGACTCGGTGTAGATGGAGCAGGCGTTGCCAAAAGGGGAGGCGTTGGTGAACTCGATGGCCTCCTCCAGCGTGCCCACCCTCACCACGGAGAGGACGGGGCCGAAGATCTCCTCTCTCGCGACCCGCATCTCACCGGTCACCCTATCGAGGATGGTGGGCCCGAAGAAGAAGCCCTCCTCCCTGGGCGGCTCTCTGCCGTCGAGCACGACCTCGGCCCCCTCCTCCTCGGCGAGGTCCACGTAGGAGCGCACCCTCTTGCGGTGGGAGTCGCGGATGAGGGGGGTGAGCTCCGAGCCCTCCTCGTAGCCGGGGCCCACCCTCATCCGGGCGGCGGCCTCCTTGACGGCCGCGACGAGCCTGTCCTGCTCCTCTTCCGTGCCCACGGCAACGAGCACGCTTCCGGCCAAACACCGCTCCCCGGCGTTGCCGTAGGCCGAGGAGATGATGTTGGGCACCGCCTTCTCCAGCACCGCGTCTGGCATGGCGATCATGGAGTTCTTGGCCCCCGCCAACGCCTGCACCCTCTTGCCGTGGGCGCAGCCCAGCTCGTAGACGTGCCTGGCGACCGGCTGGCTGCCCACGAAGGAGACGGCCTTTATCTCGGGGTGGGAGCAGAGGGCGTCCACCACCTCTCTGGCCCCGTTCACGATGTTGAAGACCCCCTCGGGCAGGCCCGCCTCGGCCAGAAGCTCGCCTATCCTCTGCGCCGAGAGCGGGGTCCTCTCCGAGGGCTTGAGGATGTAGGTGTTGCCCGCCCCTATGGCTATGGGGGCGGTCCACAGCGGCACCATGAACGGGAAGTTGAAGGGCGTTATGGCCGCAACCACCCCGAGCGGGTAACGCCAGGAGACGTTGTCTATCCCCCGGGCCACGTCCCTGACCGTCTCGCCCATCAAGAGGGTGGGCATCCCGCAGGCGAACTCCACCACCTCTATGCCGCGCCTGACCTCGCCTGCGGCGTCCTTCGTGTCCTTGCCGTTCTCGAGGGTGACCAGGGCGGCCAGCTCCTCGAAGCGCTCCTCGAGCAGCATCTTGAAGCGGAAGAGCACCCTCGCCCGCTCCACCACCGGGGTTGCGGCCCAATCCGGGAAGGCCGCAGAGGCCGCCCCGACCGCCTTATCGACGTCTTCCCTGGTAGAAAGCGGGGTCTCGGCTATGACCTCTCCTGTGGCCGGGTCGTAGACCGGCTCCGTGTCGAGCCCGTCGCGCTCCTCCCACCTGCCCCCTATGAGGTTCTTCACCTCGAAGCTTCTCTTTTGCGTCTGCATCCGCTCTTCTCCTTTCCTCGACGCTCTTCAGCCCAGAAGCCACTCGTGGTCCGGGTCGTTCCTTATCCTCCACTCGCGCACCGGCCCGGCCATGACGTTCAGGTAGTAGAGATCGTAGCCGGGGGGCGCGGAGACCACGTGGTAGCCGCGGGGCACCAGCGCCACGTCGCCGTCCCGCACGGCGAAGGTCTCGTCGAGCCCCCCGTCGCCGGTGTACACGCGCTGGAGGGCGAAGCCCCGTTCGGGGCTCACCCTGTGGTAGTAGGTCTCCTCCAGGTAGCGCTCGCGGGGCGGGTCGTCCTGGTCGTGCTTGTGGGGCGGGTAGCTCGACCAGTGGCCCTGCGGGGTGATGACCTCCACCACCAGCAGCCGCTCGGCCGGCCGGTCCTCCATGAGGATGGGGCGTATCTCACGCTCCATGCTGCCGCTGCCCCGGGACTCCACCTCGATGTCCCCGGGCCGCACCTCGAGCGGGTCGGCCCCCTCGCCGGCGGGGGCGGTGCAGAGGGCGAGCTCGAGCCCGGAGATCGCCTCTATCCGGAAGGGCGCGCCGGGCGGCAGGTAGAGGGCGTGAGGGAGGCCGTCGAAGGGGCTCTTCCGGCCCCCGATCTCCCAGCCGCGCCTCCCGGAGGAGACGGCGCAAGACCCGGAGAGCGCGACCAGGCACACCTCCGCGCCCTCCGCGCGGCGCTCCGTGCTCTCGCCCGCCGGGAGGCGCAGCACCTCGAAGCCCACGTACTCCCACCCAGCGGACTCGGGCGTCACCTTGAGGACGCTCCCCCCGGCGTCCGGGAGGGGGGCGCTCCTCACCAGCAGCTCGGACAAGCCACCTCCTTCTCCTAGAGGTACCACCGCTCCATGCGGCGGTTCTTATCGTACTGCTCGCGGGCCGCGCGTACGGGCTCCATCTCCGAGACCTCGGCGACCGGCACATCCCAGAAGGCCCCGTAGTCCGGCACCCCCGCGTAGCGGTCCACGGGGACGTGGATCACGACCGTCCGCTCCAGGCGCCGGGCCTCCTGCAGGGCCTCTTCCAGCTCCGGGATGGTGCGGGCGCTCATCACGTGCGCCCCGTAGCCCTCGGCGTTCTTCGCCAGGTCCACCGGCAGCACCTCTCCCGGGGCCTTCTCCGAGTCCAGCCCGAGGGAGCCGTCCTTCCGGTAGCGGTAGTGGGTGCCGAAGCCGTCCGAGCCCACCGAGCGGGAGAGGGAGCCGATGGAGGCGAAGCCCGCGTTGTCCACCAGCACGATGGTGAGCTTGCGGCCCTCCTGGATGGAGGTGATGATCTCGGAACTCATCATCAGGTAGGAGCCGTCGCCGACCATCACGTAGACCTCCCGGGAGGGGTCGGCCATCTTCACCCCGAGGCCGCCCGCGATCTCGTACCCCATGCAGGAGTAGCCGTACTCCACGTGGTACTGCTTGGGGTCGCGGGCGCGCCAGAGCTTGTGCAGCTCCCCGGGCATGGAGCCCGCCGCGCACACCACCACGTCGCGGGGCCCGGCGGCTGCGTTGACCGCCCCGATGACCTCGCTCTGCGCGGGGAGCGGCCCCCGGTTGAGGGCGTAGAGCCGCTCCACCTCCCGGTCCCACTCCCGGTTCAGGCGCTCGCTGCGCTCCCGGTACTCGGGCGCGACCTCGTAGCCGGCCAGCAGACCGGAGAGGGCCTCGAGGGTGGCGCGGGCGTCGCCCACCAGCGCGAGCCCGGCGTGCTTGTGGGCGTCGAAGTCCGCGACGTTTATGTTCACGAACCTCACCTCCGGGTTCCTGAAGGCGGTCTTGGAGGCGGTGGTGAAGTCCGTGTAGCGGGTGCCGACCCCGATGACGAGGTCGGCCTCGGCCGCCACCCGGTTCGCGGCGAAGGTGCCGGTCGCGCCCACGGCCCCGAGGGCGCACGGGTGGTCGTAGGGGAGCGAGCCCTTGCCCGCCTGCGTCTCGCCCACCGGGATGCCGGTCTGCTCGGCGAGGCGGCGCAGGGCGTCGGTGGCCTCCGAGTAGATCGTGCCGCCGCCCGAGACGATCATGGGCCGCTGCGACCCGCGGATCATGGCGGCCGCCCGCTCCAGCAGCTCCCTCTCCGGCAGCGGGCGCGGTATGTGCCACACCCGCTTCCTGAAGAACCCCTCCGGGTAGTCGCAGGCCTCGGCCTGCACGTCCTGGGGGAACGCCAGGGTGACCGCCCCGGTCTCCGCCTGGCTGGTGAGCACCCGCATGGCCTGCATGGCCGCCGGGACCACCTGCTCCGGCCGCTCTATCCTGTCCCAGTAGCGGGAGACGGGGCGGAAGCAGTCGTTGACCGAGAGCTTCCCGTCGTGGGGCGCCTCGAGCTGCTGCAGCACCGGGTCGGGCCGGTGCGAGGCGAAGACGTCGCCCGGCAGCAGCAGCACGGGGAGGCGGTTTATGGTGGCGAGGGCCGCGCCGGTCACCATGTTGGTCGCCCCGGGGCCGATGGAGGAGGTGCAGGCGAGCGTCTGCAGGCGGTTCTTGTGCCGGGCGTAGGCGGCGGCGGTGTGGACCATAGCCTGCTCGTTGCGGGCCTGGTAGTAGGTGAGGTCGTCCGCGTACTGCTGCAGCGCCTGCCCCACGCCCGCGACGTTGCCGTGACCGAAGATCCCGAAGCAGCCGGCGAAGAAGCGCTGCTCGTTGCCGTCGCGCTCGACGTGCTGGGCGCAAAGAAAACGCACCAGAGCCTGCGCGGCCGTCAGACGCACCGTGCCCATCGAGGCTCCTCCTCTCCCTCGCGCATCGTTCCCAACGCGGCAGGCCGAGACCTCACTCGCCGCCCCCCGAGAGCTCGGCCTCCAGCTTCTCCAGCTCCGCGCCGCCGGCCATCAGGCGCTCCAGCTCGTGCAGCCCGATCTCCTGCCTCTCGAAGGTGCCCATGCTGCGGCCGTGGTTCAGGACCGTGAAGCGGTCGCCCACCAGGTAGGCGTGGTGGACGTTGTGGGTGATAAAGACCACCCCTATTCCCTGCTCGCGGGTCCGGGCGATGTAGCGCAGGACGATGGAGGCCTGCTTCACCCCCAGGGCGCTCGTGGGCTCGTCCAGGATCAGGACCTTCGCCCCGAAGTAGACGGCGCGGGCTATGGCCACCGACTGGCGCTCGCCGCCCGAGAGCGTCGCCACCGGCTGGGAGGTATCCCTTATCTCTATTCCTATCCTGCGCAGCTGCTCGCGGGTTATGCGGTCGGCGAACTTCACGTCGAAGCGCCTGAAGGGCCCCCTGCCCCTGGTTGGCTCGCGCCCCAGGAAGAAGTTGCGCGAGATGCCCATCAGCGGGATCATGGCCAAATCCTGGTAGACCGTGGCGATCCCGCGGTCCATCGCGTCGCGGGGGGAGGAGAAAGAGACCTCCTCGCCCTCGACGAGCAAGGATCCCCGATCCGGGGGATGGACGCCGGAGAAGACCTTGATCAGGGTGCTCTTCCCCGCGCCGTTGTCCCCGAGCAGGCACATCACCTCCCCGGCGCGCACGTCCATCGAGACGTCCTCCAGCGCGACCACCGAGCCGAAGTACTTGGAGATGCCGCGCGCCTCGATGAGCGGGGCGCCGTCCGCCGTCGTCTGCGTCATCTGGCCTCCGAAGCTCGCTTGCGGATGTAGTTGTTGAACAGCACGGCAACCAGCAACATCACCCCGACGAACACCTGGAACCAGTCGGTGTTGATGCCGGTGAAGAAGATCCCCTGGCTCACCATCCCGAAGATGAGCGCCCCGAAGACCGCCCCGACGACCGAGCCGTAGCCGCCGGTGAGGAGGACCCCGCCGATGACCGCCGCCGCGATGGCCTGCAGCTCGAGCAGGGTGCCCCGCAGGACGTCCGCCGACCCGGCGTCGAGCACCTGGATCGTCGCCAGGAGCGCCGCGGAGAGCGCCGTGCAGACGAAGAGCGTTATCTTCACGCGGTTCACCGGCACCCCGACGTTGCGCGCGGCGACCGGGTCCCCGCCGCTCCCGAAGATCCAGTTCCCGAACACCGTCCGCTGCAGCACCCAGGTGCCGAGCACCGCGAGCAGCACCCACCACAGCACGGTCACGGAGAAGGGGCCGATGGTACCGGAGAACAGGGGGGCGAGCACCCCTCCGGCGGCCGCCTCGTCCAGCCCCCCGATCTGCGTGCGCCCGGTCAGCAGGCGGGCGAAGCCTATGGTGAGCCCCCGCAGCGCGAAAAGCATCCCCAGCGTCACTATGAAGGAGGGAAGGCCGGTCTTTATCACCACGTACCCGTTGAACAGCCCCACGAGGACGGCCGCGGCGAAAGCGGCGAGCACCCCGGCCCACAGCGGCCAGCCGTACTCGGCCACGGAGATGGCTATGATCATCCCCGCGGCCCCCACCATCGAGCCCACGGAGAGGTCGAACTCCCCGGCGATCATCAGCATCGCCACCGGCACCGCGACGATCCCGAGCTGAGCGGCGACCTCCAGGTAGCTGGCGGTGCCCCCGAGGGTGAGGAAACCGCTGTCTCCGGCGACGACGGCGAAGAAGGCGAAGACGAGCGCGGCCCCGGCCACGGCGGCAAGCTCGGGCCGGGTGAGCCAGCGCTGCAGGGCGCCCGCCCTGCGCAGCCTCTCTCCGGAGGTGGCGGCGTTCGTCATGCCCCACCTCCTACCTGATGCCCTGCCGGCTCAACTGGATTACCTCCTCCGCGGTCTGCCGGGTCACGAACGCAGGGCCCGTGGGGATCACACCCACCGGGTGCAGCAGGTACTGGGCGTAGGTGGTGAGGAAGACCACCGGCAGATACCCCTGCAGAAACTGCTGCTGGTCTATGGCGAAGAGCATCCGCTCGTCCCGGATGGCCCGCAGCACCTCCGGCGAAAGGTCGAACGTGCCGAACCTGATGTCCCCTCCCCTGTCGGAGGCCTGTAGGGCTTTGAGGGCCGGGAGCGCCCCCTGCGGCCCGAGCGCGAGCATCCCCTCGACGTCCGGGTTCTGCCTGAGGGCGGTCTCTATGCCGTTCTGGGCGGCCGTCGGATCGTCCCCCTTGACCGCAACCTCGGTGACGCTTCCCCCAAGCCCTTCCTCGAACCCCGCGCACCGCTGGTCGAGCGTGACCACCCCCTGCTGGTGGTTGATGCACAGGGCGCTCCTGACCCCGGCCTCGCGCATCCGCCTGCCGGCCTCCACCCCCGCTTCGTACTCGGTCTGTCCCACGTAGTTCAGAGCCCCGGCCCGCTCCCAGACGTCCAGCCCGGCGTTCAGGGCGACCACCGGTATGCCCTGGTCCACCGCTTTGCGGACCTCGGGAACCAGAGCGTCGGGGTCGGCGATGGTCACGGCCATCCCGCTCGGCTCCGAGGCGATGGCGGCCTCGAAGTTCCGCTGTATCTCGGGGATGCTGAAGCGCTCCGGCCCCCGGTAGTTGACCTCGACCCCCAGATCGGCCGCCGCCCGGTCCACCCCGTTCTTGACGACCGACCAGAAGGGATCTGCGGCGGGACCGTGCGTGACGAACTCGATCCGGATGTCCCCCCGCTCTACCAGGCCTCCTCCCCCGCCTTCTTCCTGCTGCTGGCCTCCCTGCTGGCCGCCGCAACCAGCGGCCCACAGGAGCGCCGCCCCGGCAAACCCGGCGCCGCCCGCCCTGAGAAAGTCCCTGCGGCTCAGTTCCTTCTCCACTGCAGCCTCCTTTCCCTCTCACCGTAACCCATGATAATCCACCGCGGATCGCACCGGCTTATCCTCCCGTCTCCAGCAGCCTCCGCAGGTAGCGAAGGCTCCGGCGCACATCGGAGACCGGCCCCCGGCCCTCCGCCGGCTCGTCCTCCACCACGATGTCCTGCTCCAGGACGTACCATCCGCGGTACCCCGCCCCCTCCAGCGCCCCCACCACGCGGGCGAGGTCCACTCCCCCCTCCCCCAGGGGGCGGAAGGCGCCCGCGAGCGCCGCCTCCCTGAAGCTCAGCTCCCTGTTCCGAAGCCTGCGGGCAAGCCCGTGGTCCACGTCCTTGAGGTGCACGTGCCGCACCCGCGCGGCCGCCTCCTCCGCAACGGCCACCGGGTCTCCGCCGCCGATGACGAGGTGTCCGGTGTCCAGGCACAGCCCCGTCTCCGAGCCCTCCAGAAGGCGCATGAGCTGGTCTCTGGTCTCCACGACGGTCCCGAAGTGAGGGTGGAGGGCGAGCGCGAGACCGTGGCGGCGGCAGACCTCCTCCGCCCGCCTCAGATTCTCGAAGAGCTCCCTCCACCCCGCCTCATCCAGCTCGACGACCCTCTCGTAGCCCTCAGGACCGGTCGCGGCGGCGAGGACCAGGGTGTCCGCTCCGGCAGCGGAGAAGAACGCCGCCCGTCGCCCGACGAGGTCCAGGCTCTCCGCCCTGACCGCCGGCTCGTGCAGCACGGCCGGGACAAAGCCCCCGACGAAGCGCAACCCGTGCTCCGCGAGCCGGGCCTTGAGCTCGGTCGGATCGTTCGGCAAGAACCCTTCGGGCCCCGCCTCCATGGCCTCCAGGCCGATCGAGGCCGCCTCCCGCAGCACCCTCTCGGCGGGCATCTGGTAGCCCCAGTCCGGGATCTCGATGACCCCCCACGAGACGGGGGCCCCTGCTATGCGCCCTCTACCGCTCATCCCGACCTGTCCTCACCACCATACCGCCGCCTCCTACACCCTCTCCGGGCTCACCCACTCGCGCTCCTCCACGCTCCTCTCCACGGCGTCGAGCACCGCCTGGCAGCGGAGCCCGTCCTCGAAGCTCGGGGCGGGGCTCCTGCCCTCCCTCACGCCCTCCAGCAGGTCCTTCACCGTGTGCACGAAGGTGTGCTCGTAGCCGATGATGTGCCCCGGCGGCCACCAGCCCTCCATGTACGGGTGCTCGGGCTCGGTCACCAAAACGCGGTGAAAACCGGCCGACCGCGGCCCCTCGTCCTCGAAATACACCTCCAGCTCGTTCATCCTCTCGAGGTCGAAGACCAGGCTACCGTTCGAGCCGTTGATCTCGAAGCGCTCGTGCGCCTTGCGCCCCGGCACCAGCGGCGAAACCTCGAACGTCCCGATGGCCCCGTTCTCGAACCGGGCCAGAAACGCCGCCGCGTCGCTCACCGTCACCTCGCCCATTTCATCCGTCCCTTCGAGCGGGCGCTCCTTTATGAACGTCTCGGCGGTGCCTATCACCTCCGCTATGGGGCCGACGAGGAAGTGCGCGAGGTCCACGAGGTGCGAGCCCAGATCCGCGGGCGGCCCCGCTCCCCCCGTCTCCCTCCTCAGCCGCCACGTCAGGGGGGCTCGGGGGTCCAGGAGCCAGTCCTGCAGGTAGACGGCGCGCCAGTGCCGGATCTCGCCGATCCTCCCCTCGTCCATGAGCCTCTTCGCGAGCTGCACCGCCGGGGCACGCCGGTAGTTGTGGCAGACCATGTTCACCGTGCCGGCCTTCCGGGCCTCCTCGACCATCTCCCGGGCCTCATCGAGCGTGTTGGCGAGCGGCTTCTCGCAGAGGACGTGCTTCCCGGCCTCGAGCGCCGCCACCGCAAACTCCCGGTGCGTATCTCCGGAGGAGGAGATGTCGATGAGCTGCACATCCTCGCGCTCGAGCAGCCGCTCGTAGCTCGTCTCGTAGCCCTCCCATCCGAGCCTGCGCGCGGCCTCCCGCACGCGCGGCTCGTTCCTGCCGCAGAGGGCGGCCATCCGGGGAGCAGGGTCCACCTCGAAGAAGCGTGCGACCTGCCGGTAGGCGTTCGAGTGGGCCCGGCCCATAAAACCGTAGCCCACGAGGCCGACGCCTATCTCCCCTCTCCCGGCCACCGCTCAGCCCGCCACCGCGTAACGGGTTGCCGCGCCCGCCGCCTCGCGAGAGAGCCTCACGGTCCTGCCCTCCCGGTAGGAACGCTCGGCCGCCCGGGCCAGGGTGATCGCCGCAGCATCGTCGGCCCCGCCCACCTCCGGCCTTTCCCCCTCGCGCACGGCTCTGAGGAAGTGCTCCAACTCCAGCCGGTAGGCCTCCGCGAAGCGCTCCACAAAGTCCGAGACGTAGTCCTGGCAGACCCTGTTGGGGGTGAGGGTCTGCACGGCCACCCGGCGGTGGTTGTCTATCCGGAGGGTCGCCTGGGAGCCCAGGATCTCGCTGGAGCACTCGTAGCCGTAGCCGGCGACCCGGCTGTTGTCCAGCACGCCCAGCGCGCCGCTCTCGAAGCGCAACACCACGACGGCGTTGTCTATGTCCCCCACCTCTTCGAAGCCGGGGTCGGAGAGCGCTGCGCCAAAGGCGGTCACCTCGTCGATCTCGCCGATCATCCACCGGGCGGTGTCGAAGTCGTGGAGGGTCACGTCGGCGAAGAACCCGCCGGAGCCCCTTATGTAGTCGAAGCCGGGAGGGCGCATGTCCCTGAGGGAGGTGCGGAAGAGGTACACCTCCCCGATCTCCCCGGCGGAGATCCTCTCCCGCGCCGCCCGGTAGTCGGGGTCGAACCGGCGATGGAAGCCGACCTGGAACAACACGCCCGCCCCTTCGGCGACCCGGACAACCCGGTAGGTCTCCTGGGGATCCGGGGAGACGGGCTTCTCGCAGAAGACGTGCTTGCCCGCGGCGGCCGCCGCCTCGGCCATCTGTGCGTGCAGCGGGGTGGGGCTGGCTATGACCACCGCCTCTATCTCCGGGTCGGAGAGCAGATCCTCGTACCTGGTGGACCATCCGACCCCTAGCCGCCGCCCGACATCGCGCGCGACCTCCTCGACCGCGTCCACGACCCTCACCAGACGGGACTCCGGGATCCGCCCCGCCAGGTTGGCCGCGTGGAAGCGGCCTATCCGGCCGAGCCCCACGACCCCCACGTTCACCCGAATCCCATCCTTCATGCTCCTCCTTTCCCTTGGTAGAGAGCTCTCCACGCGCTCCTGCTCACGACGCTACGTCTTTTTCGGGTCCCTCCGGAGCCCTCCGCCTCCAGAGCTCGCTGACGCGTCCGTAGCCCGCGGCGACCTCGGAGACGAGCTCCTCGTCCCCGATCTCCCCGGCGAGCCAGCGGCGCGCGGGCCCGGCGTAGATGGAGCGCCCGATGGCGAAGCCCCTGCACAGCGGCTCGGAGGATGCGGCCGCGAAGCTCCCGGCGAGCTTCTCCTCGGGAAGACCCTGGCCGAGCACGAGGAGCCCGGCGCAGTAGGGGTCGTGCCCCTGGACGACCTCCCCGATGCCCCTCCAGACCTCCGGCTCCAGCGCCGGCGGAAGCTTCCACCAGTCGGGGCGCACCCCGAGCCGGTAGAGGTGCTCCAGAACCTCCGCCGCGCCGCTTTTCCCGTAGGAAGCCCCGCGCGGCGGCTGCACCTCCAGCAGCAGGCGCCGCTCGTTGCTCACGCAGGCGTCGTAGAGCTGCAGCACGCGCTGCTCCTGCAGCCGCCGCGTCTGCGGGTCGTCATGCGGGTGCATGTACAGGTTGCACTTGACCACGTGCTCCTGCGGCCAGCCCCTTATGGCGGCGGCGACGTTGGCCCCGCCGTTGAACTCCACGGGCCGCGAGCCCGCCGCCTCGACGGCCCGCGCAACCCAGAAGCCCTGCCCGGTGAGCTCCTCCAGGGCGCGCCGGCCGTAGACGTCGTCGAGCAGCACGCCCGCCTCCCCGCGCCCCTCGGCCGCGCGCCGGAAGGCGCGGGCGAGCAGGCGCTTGAGGTCGGCCAGCCGGCCGCGCTCCACCCCGAGCTCGTCGGCAAGCTCCTCGAGCTGCCAGCGGTGGTCTATGGCGAGCACGTGCAGCTCCTCGGGGGCCCTGCGGGTGGTGGCGCGGTGCAGGTGCTCGAGCCAGGCGTCCTTCCGGAGGTCGCCGGGGCTCTCGCCGAGAGAGAGGAAGTAGCCCAGCTCCTCGCGGGTGGGCATGGCGGGGGAGCAGCCGTGGCGGGAGACCACGATGGCCCCGCAGGCGTTGCCGAGCCTCAGGCACTCCTCCAGCGGCTCCCCCCGCAGCCAGCCGGAGAGAAAGCCGCTCATGAAGGCGTCACCCGCCCCCACGGCGTTGAAGACCTCCACCCGGAAGCCCGGGACCCGCACGCCGTCCTGGATCTTCTCCGGGATCTCGTCCGGGAAGACCACCGCCCCCATCGCCCCCACCTTGAGCACGATGGTCGCGCCGCTGCGCTCGCGGATGCCCAAGAGCGCCTCGCGGGTATCGGCGGAGCCGCCGGCGATCCGGATCTCCTCCTCAGTCCCCACGACGAGGTCGCACTCCGGCAGCACCGCCCGGTACTCCCGGGTGACGCGCTCGCTCTCGGCGAACATCTCGCCGCCCCTCTCCCGGGGCACGACCCCCCAGAAGACGGGCCGGTAGTCCAGGTCGAAGACCACGCGCGCTCCGGCCTCCCGCGCGGCCCGCACCGCCTTGCGGCACGCCGCCCGGCTCCCCTCGCGGGAGAGCGGGGTGCCGGTGATGAGGAGCGCCCTCGCGGAGGCTATGAACCCGGACTCCACGTCGCCCGGCTCGAGCGCCATGTCCGCGGCCTCGCCGTAGGCGAAGAGCCTGGGGAACCCCTCGGTCTCCCGCACGGCGAGCAGCACGTAGGGGGTGAGGTGCTCCGGGTCGAAGCGCACGCGGCTCACGTCCACCCCGGCCTCCTCCAGCGCCCGGCGCACGTAGCGGCCCATCTGCTCCTCCCCGACCCGGGTGAGCATCGCGCTCCTCACCCCGAGCCGGGCGGTCCCGAAGGCGATGTTCGCCGCGCTGCCGCCGACGTACTTGCGGAAGGACTGCACGTCCTCAAGCCTCGCCCCCTCCTGCTCGGCGTAGAGGTCCACGCAGGTGCGGCCGATGCAGATGATGTCGAGCGGGCGTTCCCGCGCCTCGCTCATGCCCCGGCCCCCCGCTCGGAGGGGACGCCCTGCCCGACCGCCTCCCACCCCCCAGACCGGCAGGAGCGGTCCATCGCCTCGACGACGCGCATCGCGGAGACGATCTCGGCCATCCCCGGCTCCTTCTGCCGGCCCTCGGATATGGAGGTGAGGAACCTGTACGCCTCGGTGACCTTCAGGTCGTCGTAGCCCATGGAGATCCCCGCCCCAGGCTGGAAGCGCTCGAAGTCGCCCATCTTCGGCGCGGCGTAGACGGTCTTGTATCCCCTCTCGCCGGTCCCGTCGAAGCGGTAGAGCTCGAGCTCGTTGAGGCGCTGGAAGTCCCAGGCGAGGGCGCCCTCGGTGCCGTTGACCTCGAAGGCGTTCCTGACGTGCGGCCCGACGCAGACGCGGCTGTTCTCGAGCGTCCCGCGCGCCCCGCTCGCGAAGCGCACGAGGCAGCCGACGTAGTCCTCGTTCTCGACCGCGCCCATCTCGCCGCCCTCGACGACGAAGTGGCCCGTCCCCATCCCCTCCGGCACCTCCGGGCGCTCCTTGATGAAGGTCTCCTTCTGCGCGAGCACACTCTCTATGGGGCCGAGCAGGTTCTGGGCCATGTCCACCGTGTGGGGCATGATGTCCCCAAGCACCCCGAGCCCCGCGCCGTCGAGCTTGTAGCGCCAGGTGAGGGCGCCGTTCGGGTCGGCGGCGTAGTCGGCGAGGAAGTAGCCCCTGTAGTGCGTGATCTCCCCGAGCGCCCCCGAGGCGATGAGCTCTCTCGCGTGCTCCACGACGGGGACGTGGCGGTACATGAGCCCGACGGTGCTCCGGACCCCGGCCTCCTCCACGGCGCGTGCGATCTCGTACGTCTCCTCGGGAACCCGGCCGCAGGGCTTCTCGAGCCAGACGTGCTTGCCCGCCCGCGCCGCCGCGACGGCTATCTCGCGGTGCAGGTAGTTGGGCGTGGCGATGCTTACCGCCTCTACCTCGGGGTGCTCCACTGCCTCCCGCCAGTCGGCGGTCCACCCCTCGAAGCCGAGCAGCTCCGCGCTCTGGCGCGCCCGCTCCCCGACGGCGTCGGCGGCCACCACCAGCCGCGGCCTGAGCGGGCACTCGGGATAGTGGTGGAAGAGCCGCCGGTAGCCCCGGCTGTGGACCTGCCCCATCCACCCCATGCCGATCACCGCTACGCCGATCTCCCTCCTCACGCTCGCCCCTCTCCTCGAAACGTCCCGTACGCTGCCTAAAGCTCCACCAGCATCATCTCGAACCAGTAGGACTCGGCGGGGTATCGGTGCCAGCCGTACTCTATGGCCCGACCGCCAGTGTCGTAGGCGACGCGGTTCATCGTGAGCACCGGGTCGCCGGGCTCTATCTCCAGGGCCTCGGCCTCCTCGGCGCCGGCCTTCTTGGCCCCGATGCGCTGGGTGGCCACGTGCGGGGCCACCCCCGCCCGGCGGAAGAGCTCGTAGAGGCCGCCGCGCTCGAGATCCTCCGGGCGCAGCTCCAGCAGCCCGGAGGGTATGAAGTTGCGCATGAGCGCTATGGGCGCGGAGTCGGCCAGCCGCAGCCGCTCCAGGCGCAGCACGGAAGCCCCTACCCCCACCCCGAGATGCTCGGCGATCTCCGGCGGGCACTCCACCTCCTCGAGCGAGAGCACCCGAGTCGCCGGCTCCCTGCCCGCGGCCTTGAGGTCATCGTAGAGGCTGGTCAGCGCGACCGCCCGCCGCACCGGCCTGGGAGCGACGATGGTCCCGATGCCCCGCCGCCGGACCAGAAGCCCCTTGTCCACGAGCTGCCTTATGGCCTGCCGCATCGTCGGCCGGCTTATCCCCAGCTCGCTCGCGAGATCCAACTCGTTCGGAAGCTTGCTCCCCCGCGGTAGCTCCCCCGCCTCGATCGCCCGCTCCAGCGCCCGCGCCGCCTGGTGGTACAGGGGCACCGGGCTGGAGGGGTCGAGGTTTATCCCCGAGAGAACCCTGGATATGTCGTCGGCCATCATGGCTACCCCACCTTTTGTAAATATGTAATGACATAAGGATAAAGAGTCGGAGGGTCTCTGTCAAGGGGTTCGCGGGGATCTTCAGGCGCTGGGGCGGGCGAGGCCCGCTGCGGCCTCGCCGTCCAGGAGGAAGGCGGCGTCGGGGTGGCGGCGGAGGAGGGAGGCGGGGACGGACTCGGAGATGTCGCCTTCGATCGCGGCGGCGACGGCGCGAGCCTTGCTGGCGCCGGAGGCGAGCAGGAGGATGCGGCGGGACTCGAAGATGGTGGCCATGCCGACCGTGATGGCGTGCTCCGGGACCCGGCCCTCTTCGAAGTCCCTGGCGTTCACCCGGCGGGTGGACTCGGCGAGCCGGACGATACGGGTGCGGGAGCCGAAGGGGGCTCCGGGCTCGTTGAAGCCGATGTGGCCGTTGCGCCCTATCCCGAGGACGCAGAGGTCTGCGCCGCCGCAGCGGCGGATTTCGGCCTCGTAGCGCTCGCACTCGGCCTCCGGGTCCGGGGCGGCGCCGTTGGGGCAGTGGATCCTGCGGGGGTCGGCGTCCACGAGCGAGTAGAAGTTGCGGTGCATGTAGGCGCGGTAGGAGGCCACATGGTCGGGAGGGAGCCCCAGGTACTCGTCCAGGTTGAAGAAGGTGGCCCGGGCGAAGGAGAGCCCCGCCCGCCGGTGCATCTCCGCCAGGCGCCGGTACATCCCGAGCGGGGTGGTCCCGGTGGGGAGCAGCAGCACGGCGTCGGGCCTGGAGCGCAGGGTCTCGGCGACCTCCTCCGCGGCGGCGAGGCTCAGCGCCTCGTAGTCGTGGAGGACGCGGACCCTCAACCCCGGGTCTCGAAGAGCGGCTCCCCGGCCGCGACGGGACCGGTGCGGAGGCCGCCGACCGGGTGCTCCTCGGGGTTCGTGACCACCACGGGGGTTATGGGGTCGTAGCCCGCGGAGCGGATCCTCTCCAGGTCGAAGCGGACGACCGGCTGGCCCGCCTCCACCTCCTCCCCCTCGGCGGCGAGCCGCTCGAAGCCGTCGCCCCGCAGCTCTATCGTGTCCAGGCCCAGGTGGACGATCAGCTCCACGCCGTCCGCCGTCTCGATGCCGAAGGCGTGCCCGCCCTCGAAGAGCTTGACGAGGGTGCCGGAGACCGGGGCGACCGCCACGCCGCCCGAGTCCGGGACGACCGCGGCCCCCCGTCCGGCCATGCCGCCGGCGAAGACCTCGTCGGGCACCTCCTCCAGGGGAACGGCCCTGCCGGAGATCGGGGAGAGAACCTCCACGGCTAGCCCTTCCTCAGCCGGTTCACCCGCTCGGCGATCCGGTCGGATTGGGTGCCCATGACCACCTGGACCACCTTGCCGCGCTTCACGACCCCGGAGGCCCCGAGCTCCCGCAGCCGGGCCTCGTCGATCCGCTCCGGGTCCCCGACGAAGAGGCGCAGGCGGGTAATGCAGCCCTCGCAGCTCTCTATGTTCCGGCGGCCGCCGAGCGCATCGACCACGCTGCGGGCGAGGGCGTCCTCGCGGTCCTCCCCGGCGGGCTCCCGCCCCTTCGCCTCCGGACGGGGGCCGCGCTGGCTCTCCGGGAGGATCCAGTCGGCCGAGAGCCCGGTGGCGGCCTCCCCGCGCCCGGGGGTGGCGAGGTCGAACCGCTTTATGAAGAAGCTGAAGACGGCGTAGTAGACGGCGAAGTAGACGGCGCCGAGAACCCAGATCCAACCTTCCCCGGTGGTGTTCTCCTTGGTGAAGTTCAGGAAGTAGTCGATGGCCCCGGCGGAGAACCCGAAGCCTATCTTGATGTTCATCAGGGTGGCGATGGCGAGGGCGAGCCCGGTGAGCACCGCGTGCACCAGGTAGAGCAGCGGCGCGACGAAGAGGAAGGCGAACTCTATGGGCTCGGTGATGCCGGTGAGGAAGGAGGCGAAGGCGGCCGAGCCGAGTATGCCTACCGCCACCTTGCGGTAGCGGGCGTGCACGATCATGGCGAGGCAGGCCCCGGGGAGCCCGAACATCATGACCAGGAAGAAGCCCGACATGAAGAACCCCGCGGTGGGATCCCCCGCGAAGTACCGGGTGAGGTCCCCGTGCACCGTCCCGTCCGGCCCCTGGTAGGTGCCGAGCTGGAACCAGACGTAGGTGTTCAGGACGTGGTGCAGCCCCACCGGGATGAGGAGCCGGTTGAGGAAGCCGTAGATCCCGGTTCCCACAGCCCCAAGCCCGACGATGGCCTGGCCGGCGGCGTTCACGACCTCCTGCACCGGCGGCCAGACCAGACCGAAGATCGCCCCCAGCACCAGGGCTGCAAGGGCGGTCACTATGGGCACGAAGCGCCGCCCGCCGAAGAAGGCCAGGTAGTCCGGCAGGCGTATGTCGTGGAACCGCCTGTAGAGCCCCGCCGCCACGAGCCCGACGATGATGCCGGAGAGCACCCCCATGTTTATGTTGGGGTCCGGCTCCCCGTCCACCTGCGGGATGACGGCCTTGAACACCCCGTCGAACACCAGAAACCCGACCAGCCCGGCGAGCGCAGCCGCCCCGTCTCCCCCCGCCAGACCGAAGGCTATGCCCACGGCGAAGATCATGGAGAGGTTGTCGAAGATGGCCTGCCCGGCAGCCGCCATCCAGGGGAGGTCCAACAGATCCTGCTGCCCCAGCCTCAGCAACAGCGCCGCCGCCGGAAGCACCGCGATCGGAAGCATCAGCGAACGCCCCAGGCTCTGCAGCGCCCCAAGCGCCCGCTCCCAACCAATGCCCCGCGCCGCCGTCGTGCTCATGCTCCGCCTCCCTGCTTCCTCTCCGGACTTGTTATGTGGACTATACTGCCTTTCGAAGAAAGAGACAACCGCCCATGTACACTTGATTATATGTAGAACAATTGTTATTCTGTTTTTGATAGAGCAACAAAGGTGGGGAAGAAGCATGGGCGGGCCCAAGCGGATACTCATAGTCTGTGGCACTGGGATAGCAACCTCCACGGTTGTAGCCCGGAAGGTAGAGGAGTACTGCCGAGAGCAGGGCATCGAGGTCATCGTCGATCAGGCGAAGGTAATGGAGACGCTGCGGGGAGTAGAAGACTACGACCTGGTCATTTCCACCACGCAGCTACCGGCTGGGGTAGATACGCCGTCGGTGAACGGGCTACCGTTTTTGACTGGGGTAGGGGTAGATCAGGCTCTACAGGAGATAAAGGAGAAGCTCTCGGCCTCTTAGGGGGTGTGGCATGTCCGGCGTTACGCAGTTCATAACCAGCCTCGGGGCTGCTGTGGTACTGCCTATCCTGATCTTCGTCTTCGCCGTTATTCTGGGGCAACGGCCGGGTCGGGCGTTCAGGTCGGCGCTCTTGATCGGCATCGGGTTTGTGGGGATAGGACTGGTTATCAACCTGCTTTTGGAGCAGCTGGGGCCCGCAGCTGAGGGGATGGCGAAGCGGCTCCAGGTAGACCTGACCGTGATAGATGTCGGCTGGCCCTCCACCTCGGCGATCGCCTTTGGCTCTCAAGTCGGGGCGTTTGTGATCCCGATCGGGCTTGCGGTCAACATAGTGTTGCTGGCCGTCGGGCTCACCCGCACCCTGGACATCGATCTGTGGAACTACTGGCACATCGCTTTTACGGGGGCCCTGGTGGCCATAGTCACCGACAGCATACTGTGGGGGTTCGCCGCAGCGGCTATACACATGGTGATACTGCTGGCTCTGGCAGACTGGAGCGCGCCCTGGATCCAGAAGTACTACAACTTCCCGGGCATTTCGCTCCCTCACGGAACCTCCGCCCCCTACGTGTTCCTGGCGATACCGCTCAACTACCTGTTCGACCGGATACCTAAAGTGAGAAGCTGGCAAGCCGACCCCGAGGCAATCCAACGGAGGTTCGGCATCTTTGGCGAATCCATTATCCTGGGTTTGGTCCTGGGGATCATATTGGGTATCCTCGGGGGTCTTCCGATCACCGGCGTCCTACAGCTGGGGATCAATCTCGCCGCGGTCATGCTGCTTCTGCCCCGGATGGTCTCCATCCTAATGGAAGGCCTCATACCAATCTCCGAGGCGGCACGCGACTTCGTGCAGCGCCGCTTCCCGGGACGCAACCTCTACATAGGACTGGACTCGGCTATAGCCGTCGGGGCTCCGGCGGTGATAGCAACAGCGCTTCTTATGGTTCCGATCACCCTGGCCATCGCCGTCGTACTGCCCGGCAATCGCGTCCTGCCCTTCGGTGACCTGGCAACCATGCCGTTTATCGTGTGCATGATGGTGCCCATCTTCCGGGGAAATATATTCCGCTCGGTGATCGCGGGGGCAATCGCCATAGCAGGAGGCCTGTATATCGCCACCTGGATCTCGCCGACCTTCACCCGAGCCGCCAACAACGTAAACTTCGAGGCGCCAGGGAACGCAACCCAGCTCTCTTCGCTGGTGGACGGCGCCAACCCCGTCACCGGCGTGTTCTACGGCCTGGCTCAGTTCCCGCTGGTCGGGATGCCGCTCCTGGCGGTCGCCGCCCTCCTCTTCGCGTGGTGGGTCTCGCGCCGCCAGCCCGAGGAACCCTCTCCCCGAGAGGGCGAACCCCGCCCCGAAGAGCCGGAGCACGCCAGAGAAGAACCACAGATCCAGCCCGGCGGTTAACCGGTTTGGAGAACGGCCGAGAGCAAACCGGAGGCTCTCTCTTTGCCCCCGGAAGGGTGCGCCTCGCTATGGAGACCACAGATGCCAGATCCACCATCGCCGAGCTGGCCAGGTTGCTGGAGGCCGAGGGTAAAGTCAAAACCTCCTTCCTCAAAGCGGTCCTGGAACGGGAGGCAGAGTTTCCTACCGGCCTCCCCACCCCCGGCGCAGCAATAGCTATCCCCCACGCCGACCCCCAGCACTGTATCGAACCAGCGGTTGCCGTAGGCATCCTGAAAAACCCGGTGGGCTTCGCCGAGATGGGCTCGCCACAGTCCACGCTGGACGTCAGGATCGTCTTCCTGCTCTCCGTCACCCGGCCAGAAGACCACGTGGAGTGGCTGAGCAAACTCGCCTCTGCTTTCCAAAACCCCCAATTCGCCCAGAGACTCCTCGAAGCCAAGAGCCCCCCTCAGGCCTGCAACCTGCTGAGAAACGGAATCGAAGCCCCAACATGATTTACATTTGTTCTTGACAATAACGAAAGTCAAGTATATTTTGTCTCAAGCCAAGGACAAGGGAAAGGGAGAGCTACGGTGAGTCTGGCTGCGCTGCTGATTCTCATCCTGGCGGTTCTTTGGGTGGTGCAGATAGTGGGCACCTACTTCCAGATGCGCCACTACCGGCTGGTTCTGGGGCGCATCACCGAGGAGCACCACGCGGGGTATGTGGGGGTAGGGAATGCGAAGGCCCGTTTTGGCAAGGGTGTGATCATGATCCTGGTGACGGACGAGAAAAACAGGGTCGTAAAGGCTTTGAGGATGCGTGGGATGACGGTCTTCGCCCGGTTCAAAGAAGCGCCGCTGCTTGCTGGCATGAAGCTCGACGAGCTACGTGACGAGGGGCGCAAAGGGCCGTATGAAGCCGCCAGCATGCTGGCGGCTCGGCGGGCCGTGGAGCAGATAGACAGGATCAAGGCCGAAAAGGAGGAAAACGTCGCGGTGCGCTAGAGAGACACCTGTTATGTGGGAATCGATCCGGATCTTCCTCAAGCGGTGGTGAGACATCATGGAGGGATTGTTCTTTCGGCTAACCTCAAGCCCGGTGGTTCTGGCGTTCCTTCAGCAAGGAGAGGAGCGGCGCGCTACCGCCGAGCAGCAGGGAGGGATACTCGGTGCCCTGGAGCGGGCCGGCGAGTGGTTTATCGGGTTGTTCCAGGCCGGCGGGGAAACATTCGTTGGTTTCGTCACCGGGATCATCCCGACCCTCATCGTGTTGCTGACCTTCTTCTACACGCTGACCAACCTCATTGGCGAGGAGCGCATACACCGGGCGGCCCGGTTCGCTGCGGGCAACATCCTTACCCGGTACACCCTGTTGCCGGTCCTGGCCGTGTTCTTCCTGACAAACCCGATGGCGTACACCTTTGGGACCTTCCTGGAGGAGAAATACAAGCCTGCGTTCTACGACTCGGCCGTCTCCTTCGTGCATCCGCCCCTGGGGCTCTTCCCGCATGTCAACCCGGCGGAGCTCTTTGTGTGGCTGGGTGTCGCCAGGGGACTTCAGCAGCTCGATCTCCCCTTGGGGCCGCTCGCCGTCAGGTACATAATCGCGGGTCTGATCGTGATCTTCATCCGGGGGATCGTCACGCAGTACATGACCTTCTTCCTGGCCCGCCGTCAGGGCGTGGAGTTGTAGGAGGTCGAGAATGCAGGAGAAAACATACAAAGCGGTTCGCGTAGAGCGCGGGCCTCAGGGCTGGGGCGGCCCGCTCATCATCCAACCTACCGAACAGCGCAACAAGATAGTAGCCGTCACCGGCGGAGGCATCCCGGAGGTGGCGCGCAGAATAGCGGAGCTCACCGGCGCGGAGGTCGTCGACGGCTTCCGGACCCCGCCGCCCGAGAGCGAGATAGCCGCCGTGGTCGTCGACTGCGGAGGAACCGCCCGTCTCGGCGTCTACCCGCGCAAGGGGATCCCGACGATCAACCTCACCCCCGTAGGCCAGGCAGGTCCGCTGGCACAGTTTGTCAAGGAAGACATCTATGTCTCCGGGGTGCGCCCGGAGAACATAACCCCGGCAGGCGAAGAAGAAGCTGCTGCTGTCCGGGGAACGCCCGAGCAAACCCGACCGGCGAGCCCGTTCGAGATGGGAGCAGCGCAGACGGCGCAGCCCGAGATGGGCGGCGGTTTCACGGGCTTCATCGCCCGCTTCGGGCGGGCCATAGGCGGCGTCGTCGGGATATTGTTCCAGAGCGGGCGCCAGGCCATAGACCAGGTGGTGCGGAACATCCTGCCGTTCATGGCCTTCGTGACCATGCTCATCGGCATCATCACCGCCACGGGGCTCGGCGATCTCATCGCCAACACCCTCTCCCCGCTCGCCAACAACCTGGCCGGGCTCCTGATCCTCTCGGTAATCGTGGGCTTGCCGTTCCTCTCGCCGGTCCTGGGACCGGGTGCCGTGATAGCTCAGGTCATCGGTGTCCTCATAGGAGACCAGATCGGCCGGGGAGCCATAGAT
>Ga0068704_100266_pt1 | contig 21150 bp, 21 predicted proteins | sample CeladaPassaD2F12_FD_62225 | JGI IMG/M metagenome (GOLD analysis project Ga0068704, IMG submission 62225) | Cellulose-adapted microbial communities from the Joint BioEnergy Institute, USA - Passage D2F12 | ecosystem: Engineered > Bioreactor > Continuous culture > Unclassified | place: USA, Joint...
GGGGTTGGACGCAAAGGGCGGAGGGAGAACTCGCGCTCTTGCTGGCGCTGTGCCGTGGGGTGGACTCCGGGACCGTTTCGGCGGGGCGGTACAATTCTCCGGGTCGTTCGCTGGCGAGGAGGTGGCGGGGGAGGTTGGTCCGGAGGCTGAGAGCGAGGGTTGCGGGCCCCTTCCCGCCGGAGGGGCTCGTGCTGCTGGCGGTCTGCTCGGTGCAGCTCGGGGCCGCGGTCGCCAAGGGCCTCTTCGAGGAGGTGGGGCCCGGGGGGACGGTGTTTCTCAGGGTCGGGTTCGCCGCCGCCTTTCTGCTGCTCCTGTGGCGGCCGAAGGTGCGGGGGTATCCGCCCTCCGCCTGCCGGCTCGCCGTCTCCTTCGGGGCGGTGCTCGCGGCGATGAACCTGGCCTTCTACTCCGCGCTCGACCGCATACCCCTGGGGGTGGCGGTGACGCTCGAGTTCGTGGGGCCGCTCGGGGTGGCCGTGGCGGGCAGCCGCAGGATGCTGGACCTCCTCTGGGTCGCGATGGCCGCCGCGGGGATACTCCTGCTCGCCCCGCTCGGAGCCTTCGGCGGGGCGGGGCTCGACCCGGCGGGGGTGGGTCTGGCGCTGCTCGCCGGATGCTTCTGGGCCGCCTACATCCTGCTCGGGGGTTGGACCGGGCGGGCCTTCCCCGGCTCCACCGGGCTGATCATCGCCATGTGCGCCGGGGCCGCGCTCACCGCCCCGGTGGGGCTCGCCTCGGCGGGCGCGGGGCTGCTCGAGGCGCAGGTGCTTCTGGCCGGGGCGGCGGTCGCCCTGCTCTCCTCGGCGGTGCCCTACTCGCTCGAGCTCGAGGCGCTCCGGCGCCTGCCCGCCCGCGTCTTCGGGGTGCTCATGAGCCTGGAGCCCGCGGTGGCCGCGCTGGTGGGCTTCGTCGTGCTCGGGGAGCGGCTCGGGTGGAGGGCCCTGCTCGCGGTGCTCCTCGTCACCGCGGCCGCCGTTGGGGCCTCCCGCTCCTCCGCGGCTCAGTGACGGGTTCTCGCCGCCAGCAGCGGGAGCACCCGCTCCCTGCCGTCCAGCTCCGAGACCCGCTCCCCGAGCTTCGCCGCCCCCATGCGCAAGTAGAAGCCCTCGGCGTTGGGGTCCGACTCGATCAGGACCGTCTCCGCCCCCAGCTCGGCCGCCCGGCCCAGGGCGTGCAGGAACAGGGCCCGGCCCACGCCCTCGCCCAGACGCTCCGGCCGCACCCACAGGTGCTCCAGCTCCCTGCCCGAGCCCGAGAGGGCGTAGAAGCCCAGCTTCTCCCCGCCCTCCTCGGCGACCCACACCTCGCCCCCGGCGGCGAGCTGCGGCGTGATCGTCAGCGCCTCCCGCCACAGCTCCATCCAGCGCTCCGGATATCCCCAGTGGCGCTTCGCCGCGCGGGCTATCTCCGTCAGCTCCCCGGCGTCCTGCGGCGTTGCCCGCGAGATCTCCACCCGGCTACTTCCTCCACTCCCGGGAGACGGCCACCTCCACCTCCACCGGCACCCGCTTCAGCAGCCGCTCGCCCGCCCGGACCATCGCCGAGCGCACCCGGGAGGCCGCCTCCTCCGCCTGTTCTTCGGCGCACTCGACCACGAACTCGTCGTGGATGCAGTTGATCAGGCGGGCGTCGAGGTCTCTCAGCTCCGAGTGGATAAAGATCAGGGCCAGCTTCGCGATGTCCGCGCTGGTGCCCTGGATGGGGTAGTTCATCGCCTCCCGCTTGAGGGCGCCCCGCTCCGCGCTGCTCAGGCCCCTCGTGCGGCCGAACTTGCGCAGCCGCCCGGAGAGGGTGCGCAGCGCGCCCTCCTTCAGGGCGCGGTTCGCCGTCTCGTTCAGGTAGCGCTGCACCCGGCCGTAGGTCGCGAAGTACTCGTCGATGAGCCTGCGGGCGCGCTCCTCGTCGGTCCCCAGCTGGGCCGCCAGGCTGCGCGGGCCGCGCCCGTAGGCCAGCCCGAAGTTGATGCGCTTGGCCGCCGAGCGCTGCTCTTTGGTGACCTCCTCCTTTGGCACCCCGAACATCGTCGCCGCCGTCACCCGGTGCAGGTCCTCGCCCCGCCGGAAGGCCTCCACGAAGCCCGGGTCGCCGGAGACCTCGGCCAGTATCCGCAGCTCTATCTGCGAGTAGTCGGCGATCACCAGGACGTTCCCCTCCCCGGCGACGAAGCAGCGGCGGAACTCGTCCTCGTGGGGGATCTGCTGCACGTTGGGGTTGGTGCAGGCCAGCCGCCCGGTTGGCACCCGGCACTGCAGGAAGCTCGCGTGGATCCTGCCGGTCTTCGGGTGAACAAAGCCCTCGTAGGTCTCCAGGTAGGTGCCGAGCTTCTTCTGCAGCTCGCGGTACTCCAGCAGGTCCCGGGCCGCCGGGTGGTCCACCGTCAGCAGCGTCCACATCCGGGTGTCCGGAAGCTCTATCCCTATGGAGCGGAAGGCCTCCATGATCTGCTGGGGGCTGTTCAGGTTCAGGCGCGGCCCGAGACCCTCGAGCGGGAGCACCCCCTCCGGCTGCGGGAAGTGGGACTCCAGGCGGCGCGCCGCCTCGTCGCGCCGCCGCCGGACGACCCTCTCCAGCTCCCGCCACCGCCGCACGTCGAGCCTTATCCCGGCGAGCTCCATCTCCGCGATGGCGGGCACCGCCCCGAACTCTATCCGGGAGACCGGCCCGAGCCCCTCCCGCTCCAGCAGCTCCTGCAGCCGCTCGTGGAGCGGCAGCAGGATGGCGGCGTCCCGCGCGGCGTACTCCAGCTGCTCGCGGCTGAGCTCTTTGGACCAGTCCTCCCGGCGCACCGTCTTGTCCACCGTCTCCTGCAGGTAGCGCCCGGCCACCGCCTCCAGGGAGTAGGAGGGGCCCTGCTCGCCGCCGTCCAGAAGCTGCGCCGCGAGCATCGTGTCGAACAGCGGCGAGAGGCGGATGCCGTGCTGGGCGAGCAGGAAGGAGTAGTCGTACTTGGCGTTGTGGAGCACCTTCAGCGGCCCGCCCTCCAGCGCCTCCCGCAGGGGAGAGAGGTCCTTGACCTCGAAGACGTCCACCACGAACGTCTCTCCACCCGCGGCCAGCTGCAGCAGGCGCATCCGGGCGTCCAGCGGGGAGAGCCCCGTCGCCTCGATGTCCAGCCCCACCCGCCGCGCCCCGGCGAGCGCCCGGGCGGCCTCGCGCAGCCCCTCGGGGCCGGTGATCAGGCGGAACGCGGCGGTCCTCTCCTCCATGGCACCAGGGATTCTAGCAGGGGTTGCGGGGGCGGCCGATGGGGTAAACTGTCCGCGAGATGGGCGGCTCCTTCAAGATAGGCCGGGCGTTCGGCATCGACGTGAAGGTCCACTGGACCTTCCTGCTGCTCATCGTCTTCTTCGGCCTTCTGGCCTACCAGGCCACCGGGAGCGCCGGGCGGGCGCTGGCGGTCATCGGCCTGATCCTGGGCCTCTTCGTGTGCGTCCTGCTGCACGAGTACGGCCACTCCCTCACCGCCCAGCGCCTCGGCATAGAGATAAACGACATCACCCTCCTGCCCATCGGCGGCCTGGCCCGGATGAAGTCCCTCCCCGAGAGGCCCGCCGACGAGGTGAAGATCGCCATCGCGGGCCCCCTGGTGAACGTGGTGCTCGCCCCCGTCTTCTTCGGCGTCGGCTACCTGCTCGGCTCCTCCCCCTTCAGCGCCACCGGCTTCGTCTCCGCCGCCGACTCGGCCGGGCAGTTCTTCTCCTTTCTCGGGGTGGTGAACGTTCTGCTGGCGGTCTTCAACCTGATCCCGGCCTTCCCCATGGACGGCGGCCGGGTGCTGCGGGGCCTGCTGGCCTCCCGGGTGGGGCCCGTGCGGGCGACGGACATCTCCTCGGCCGTGGGACAGGGCTTCGCCCTGCTGTTCTTCATCTACGGACTGCTGGGGGGGAACCTGCTCTTGGTGCTCATCGCCGTCTTCATCTTCTTCGGGGCCGGCGGGGAGGCCGAGCTCGTGCGCCAGCGCGAGCTGATGCGCGGCCTCACCGTCCGCGACGTCATGGGCACCCGCAGGAGGACGGAGACGGTAACCCCTTGGCACACCTTCGGCCAGGTGCTCGACTCCGTCATCCACGGCTACCAGACCGACTTCCCCGTGGTGGACGAGGATGGCAGGCTGGTGGGGATGCTGACGCGCAACGAGATCATGTCCGCCGCCCACTCCCCGGACCGCTTCAGCGAGGTGCGCCAGATCATGCGCACCGAGTTCCCCACGATCTCCCCGGAGGCCGACCTGTTCGCCGAGGGGCAGAAGCTCCTGCAGGAGAGCGGCCTGCGCGCGATCCCGGTGGTCGAGGACGGGGAGCTGGTCGGGATGCTGACGGTGGAGGACATGAGCCAGGCGGCGCTGCTGCGCGACATCCGCAAGCTGCAGCAGCGGCCCGCGCCCTGGGGGCGCTGATGCGCGCCGTCTCGCTGCTTCCGGGGGCGACGGAGATGGTCTTCTTCACCGGGGCGGGGGAGGCCCTGGTCGGCGTCACCCACGAGTGCGACCATCCCCCGGAGGTCCGCTCCCTGCCGCGCCTGACCTCCAGCGGGATCGACCACCGCAGCATGACGAGCGCGGAGGTGGACGCCGCCGTGCGGAGCGTCACCGACGGGGCGAGCCTCTACTCCCTCGACGCCTCTCTCCTGCGCCGGCTGGAGCCGGACCTGGTGATCACGCAGGGCCTCTGCGAGGTCTGCGCCGTCTCGCCCGGCGTGGTGGAGGCGGCGATCTCCGCCCTCCCCCGGCGTCCCGCGGTGCTCTCCCTGAACCCCTCCTCCCTGGAGGAGGTGCTCTCGGACGCGGTGCGGGTGGGGGAGGCCCTCGGGCGGGGCCGGGAGGCCCGCGAGCGGGTCGCGGGGCTGCGCGAGAGGCTGCGGCGGGTCGCCCGGGCCACCGCCGGGCTCCCCCGGCCGCGGGTCGCCTGCCTGGAGTGGCTCGACCCGCCCTTCTCCGCCGGGCACTGGGTGCCGGAGATGGTGGAGCTGGCAGGCGGGGAGCCGCTCCTCGCCGCCCCCGGCGAGCCCTCCCGACGCCTGGGCTGGGAGGAGGTCGTCGGCGGTGCGCCGGAGGCCGTGGTCCTGATGCCCTGCGGCTTCGGCGTGGGGCGCACGCTGCGGGAGGCCGGGCTGCTGGCGAGGGTCCCCGGCTGGGAGGGGACGCCCGCGGTGCGGGAGGGGAGGGTCTGGGCGGTGGACGCCAACGCATACTTCTCCCGCCTCGGCCCGCGCCTGGTGCGGGGGGTCGAGCTCCTCGCCGCCCTCCTCCACCCGGAGGCGCCGGTCTCGCCTCCCGGCCCGGAAGAGGCGCGGCCCCTCCCGCGGGAGCTCCTCGTCGCCCGTTAGCCGCGGGCCCCGGCATCGTTTAGACTGCGTTACCTGCGATGCGTAGTACGCTCGTGCACGAGGTCGAGGAGCTCGTCTCCCGCGTCGGCACCCACCCCGTATGGGGCTACGGCCACTGCCGGCGGGTCTCCGAGCTTGCCCGCGAGCTGGCGCTCGCCGAGCGGCTCGAGCACGACGCCGAGATCCTGCACCTCGCCGCCCTGCTGCACGATATCGGGCTGTACAAGGCGTACAACATGCGGGAGGCCCCGGACCACGCCGAGCGCTCCGCCATCGCGGCCGACAGGATCCTGAAGGACGCGGACTTCCCCCCGCGCGCCCGCCGGGTGATAGTCGACGCCGTCCGGCACCACCCGCCCGGCTCCAGGCCCGGCTCCTCCGTGGAGGGGGCGCTGCTCAAGGACGCCGTGGCCCTGGACTACCTGGGGGCGGTCGGGGTCTCGCGGGTGCTGGCCATGGTCGGGCTGGAGGAGGAGGTCCCGGACATCCCGGCGGCCATAGCCCACGCCCGGAGCCTGCACCGCACCATCCCGGATCTGCTCATCTTCGAGAGCAGCAGGGCCATCGCCCGCGAGCGCGCCCTGGAGACGGAGGGCTTTCTGGAGGACCTGGGGCGCTCGACGGGCGGGCTGCGGCTCCTGTAGCTCCTCCTACGCGAGGTGGGACCACAGCAGATAGCCCCCGGCGGCGAGGCACACGATCCCCACGGCCAGCATCCTGAGCCCGGCGATCACGTGCACCCCCCGCTCCGGGATCGGGCCTATGCCGCCGCCCTGCCCCCGGCCCCCGCGCAGCAGCGCGTAGAGCCCGTAGGCAACCCCGCCAAGGCCCGCGAGCAGCAAGAGGAGCCCCAGCGCCAACCCCGCGGGCACGGCGGCCGCTCAGTCCCCCTCGGCCATGCGCGAGAGGAGCCTCCGGAAGCGGGGGTCCTGCCTCAGGGGGGCGAACTCCAGGGCCCGCTTGAAGTGCTCGACGTCGCGCTCCCCCGCCTCGACGGCCTTCTCCAGGTAGTCCAGCGAGGCGGCGTACTCCCCCCTCCGGGCCCGGATGCTCGCGAGCGCCGAGAGGGCGGGGGAGTAGCCCGGGTCCGCGGCGAGCGCCCGCGCCAGCAGCTCCTCGGCCGTCTCCAGCTCCCCGGACGTGTAGTAGACGTTGGCGTAGGAGTAGAGCGCCCGGGGGTTTGTGGGGTCGGCTTTGAGCGACTCCAGGAAGTGCTTCTCGGCCCGCTGCCGCTCCCCGCGCCGGTCGTGGAGGATGCCGAGCTCCAGGTGGGCCTCCGGGTTCTCCGGGTCCAGCTCCAGGACCCTCCGGTAGGCGTCCATCGCCCCCTCCTCGTCGCCGTTGGCCAGCCGCGCCTCGCCTAAAGTGTAGAGGTGCCGGATCTCGTCGCTCCCCAGGGCCACGGCCTCCTCGGCGAGCGCCAGCGCCTCGCGGGGGTCGCCGCCGTAGGCCAGCAGGTGGGCGGCCAGCTCGTCCCGTATCTCCGGGGAGCCGGGGCAGGCCTCGAGCCCGCGCCGGAAGGCCGCCTCCGCCTCCTCCGGGCGCCCGCTCCGGGCGTGGCAGATGCCCAGGTTGGCGTGGGCCTCCCACCACCGCGCGTCCTCGGCTATGACCCCTTCGTAGGCGGCCACCGCCTCCTCGTAGCGGCCGAGCATGTCCAGCGCGTTCGCCCGGAAGGTGAGCGCCCCCAGGCGCTGCTCGGCGTCTTCCGCCGCGTCCACCGCCCGCTCGAAGAACTCCAGCGCCGGGCCGTAGTCGCCGGCGTCAAAGAGCGTGAGCCCGGCGTTTATCAGCATGTCCGCGTCGTCCGGGTGCCGGGCCAGCCACCGCTCGAAGGTGGCCCGGGCCAGCAGCGGCTCCCCCATGAGCCCGTAGTAGCGGCCGAGCTCCACGTAGGCGTCGGGCTGCTCGGGGTCGGCCTCTATGGCCCGCTCCAGGTGGTGGACGATCTTGAAGGGCTCGTCCCGGCGCATCGCCACCATCGACAGCCCCATCCGCGGGGCGACCCACCCGGGGTCCATCTCCAGCGCGTCCAGAAAGCTGGCCTCGGCCTCCTCCAGGCGTCCCAGCCCGAGAAGGGCCCGGCCCACGGCCTCGACCACCTCCGGGTCGTCCGGGGCCCGCTGCAGCGCCTGCTCGAAGCGCTCCAGGGCCTCCTCCACGAGGCCCTCGCTCGCGAGCGCCTCGCCCTGCTCGATCAGCTCCCTGTGTTCCATCGGGGTAATTAAATCAGATGGGCCGGGCGCTTACGTGTAAAATTTCCTCCCCTGCCAGCGGGAAGCGAGGGGGTGGCTCCTTGAAGAAACCTCCGGTGGTGAGGCGGCTCGAGATCCGCTACCAGGACCTCGACCCCTACGGCCACGTGAACAACGCCGTCTACCTGCAGTTCTTCGAGTCGCTGCGCTTCGCCTACTGGCGGGCGCTCGCGGAGGTCGTCGGGGTCTCCGAGTTCGAGGCCGGCGGGATCATCCCCGGCGGCCGCTACGTGATCGCCGAGACCACCGTCCGCTACCGGGCGGAGCTGCTGTTCGGGGACGAGCTGCACGGGGCCGCGAGCATCCGGAGCGTGGGCAACCGCTCGTTCGTGATGGACTACGAGCTGCGCAAGGGGCCCTCCTTCGCCGGAGGTTCCCCGGTGGCCGACGGGTCCGCGGTCCACGTCTTCTACGACATGCGCTCCGGCCGCTCCCGGCCCCGCCCGGGCTGGTTCCTGCCCGCCGTGGCCGAGCTGGAGGGCCGCCCGGAGCGGGACTTCGCCCCGGAGGAGGCTGGTTAGAACGCCCTGCGGGCAAGGCATCCATCAACTCCGGACCGGGCCCGCCCCCAACCAAGAGCATCCCCAGAACCCGGTTTTCGTTCATAGGTAGGGTAGAATGGTGGGCGCTGGCAAAGGGGTGAGGGAGGGAGGCTTGGACCGCGGCAAGAAAATCGCGCTGGGGATGGGCACCTATTTCCTTGTGTGCACCATCGCCATGATGTGGCCTGGGGCGGTCATAGCCAACCGCATAGAGCCGATGGTGCTCGGGCTGCCGTTCTTCTTTTTCTGGTATGTGTTCTGGGTTTTCATGGTCTTTGTGGGGTGCGTGATCCTGTACCGCCTGGAGCACGGGGGCAGGGAGTGATACAGGACTGGATGATAGTAACCGGGATCACGGTCGCGTACCTGATCTTCATCCTCCTCATCGGGCTCGGGGCTCGCAGCGCACAGTCTTCTACGCTGGTGGGTTACGTAGCCGGGGGGCGCGAGATCGGTCTGCTCATCCTCTTCTTTATCATGGGCGCCGAGATCTTCAGCGCCTTCACCTTCCTCGGTGCTCCGGGATGGGCCTACAGCAGGGGCGCACCCGCCTTCTACATCCTGGCGTACGTCACGCTTGGGCTCTTGCCTTGGTGGGTGTTGGGGCCGAGGACGGCCCGGCTGGGTAGGAGGTACGGATACCTGACCCAGGCCGATCTGATGTCGGATCGTTACGACAGCAGATGGCTCTCCGCCATCGTCGCGCTGGTCAGCGTGGGTGCTTTCATCCCCTACCTGACACTCCAGATCACGGGCTCCGGATACCTCTTCGAGTTCGCCACAGGCGGAAACGTGCCGTTCTGGCTGGGGGCTTTGGCCGCGTTCGTGGTGGTCACCATCTACGTCTATGCGAGTGGGCTTAGGGGGATCGGCTGGACCAACCTGATTCAGGGGATCATCATGGTGGTGGTCGCTTGGTTCCTGGGAATGGCGGTAGCGAACCGGTTTTTGGCGGGGTAGGACCCATGTTTCAAGAGCTACGAGATAGGGCGCCGGAGTACCTGACGCTGCCCGGCGCGGAGGGGCAGGAGATGAGTTGGGCTGCCTTCTCCACGGCCATCCTGGTCAGTGCTATCGGGTTTACCATGTGGCCGCACCTGTTTATGAAATCCTATGGAGCCGATAACGAGAGGACGATCAAGAAGACCATCGTCATCTACCCGCTGTACGCTTACCTCGTGGTCCCCGTGCTGATCATAGGCTTTGCGGGCGTTCTGGTTCTCCAGGATAACCCCCTGGAGAACCCGGACGATGTGCTCCTTGAGCTGGTGGTCAACGTGGCGGACTTCTCGCCGTGGATTATAGGGATCATGCTCTCGGGGGCTTTGGCGGCGGCGATGTCCACCGGCTCGAACCTGGCCCACACCGCCGCTACGGTGCTGGTACGGGATCTCTTCGTCACGGGGCTCAACCGCGGGATGCCGGAGCGTCGGGTGGTCCTGCTCACCAGGGTGTTCGTAGTGGTGATCTCGGTGGTCGCCTACGTACTGGCGCTCTTCAACCCGGCCACCCTTGTGGGGCTGCTGCTCGGTGCTTACGGGGCGGTAGTGCAGTTCTTCCCCCTGATCGTGGCCGCGTTCTTCTGGAAGCGGGCGACCAAGGCCGGGGCGTTTGCCGGCCTGATCGGCGGCAGCCTGGTTATGCTTCTCTTTACGTTCTTCATCACGCCTGCCCCCCTGGACATTCACGCCGGGATATGGGGGCTGATCGTAAACACGGTCTTGTTGATCGGCGTTAGCCTCGCCACCACACCCATGCCCCGCGGGCACGTGGACAGGTTCGTCGAGGGTTCTAAGGCATCGTTGGACGACCTTTCCGAGCCCCGGCTCTCGACGGCCCAGTAGAGGGCTCCGCTGCCGTGGAGCTCAAAGACCTCGAGGCGTTCGGGGAGCCGGGGGCGGTAGTCTACCTGGCCGACTGCGTGGAGCTGATGCGCCTGATGCCGCCGGTGGGCGTGGACGCCATCTTCGCCGACCCGCCCTACCGGCTCTCGGGCGGCGGGGTCACGGTGCGGGGCGGGCGGCTCGCGCCCGTGGACAAGGGCGAGTGGGACCGGCCGCTCGGGCATCGGGGCAACCACGAGTTCAACCTCCGCTGGCTCCGGGAGGCCCGGCGGGTGCTGAGGCCCGGGGGGAGCATCTGGGTCTCCGGCACCCACCACATCATCTTCAGCCTGGGGTTCGCGCTCCAGTCGCTGGGCTTCCGCCTCATAAACTCCGTGGTCTGGGAGAAGCCCGACCCTCCCCCCAACGCCCTGCGCACGGCGTTCACCCACGCGCACGAGACCCTGATCTGGGCGAGCAAGGGGCGCGGGCACACCTTCAACCACGACCTGCTGAACGGCCCGGACCCCACCTCGCAGCTCTCCTCCGTCTGGCGCATGCCGCCTCCCCCCTCCGCGGAGCGGCTGCACGGCTACCACCCCACCCAGAAGCCCCTGCGCCTGGTGCGCCGGGCGCTTCTGGCCTCGACGCGCGAGGGCGAGCTGGTCTTCGACCCCTTCACCGGCTCGGGGACCACGGCGGTGGCGGCGAAGGAGCTCGGCCGCTTCTTCGTCGGCGCGGAGCTGGAGAGGGAATACGCCGAGCTGGCCGGGCGCCGCATCAGGGCCGCCGGGCGCGGCGCGGCGCTCCCCAGGCCTCCGGGGCCGGCCGGTTGAGGCGGGGGGCGGGGGCGGGTTATCATGCTGCGGCGTCCCGTCTTTGCGGCGTGTGGGAAGGAGGAGAGATGGATAACGCCCGAGACAGGTCTTCCGCTACCGCGTCTTTCGACCGGGAGGAAGGGCGCGCGCAGGAGCCCGGCCGCCGACAGACCTCCGGAGCCCCCCGGGAGGAGGACGGGGTGGAGGAGGAGATCCTGATCGAGGAGATCAGCATAGACGGCATGTGCGGGGTCTACTGAGAGCCCCGGAGCAGAGATCCCTTGGCCGGGGAGCGCAGGAGGCCCCTTCTGGAGGGCAGGGTGGCCCTCATCACCGGGGCGGCGCGCGGCCAGGGGCGCTCTCATGCGCTGGCCCTGGCCCGCGAGGGGGCGGACATAGTAGCCTGCGACCTCTGCGAGCCCCTCGCCAGCGTCCCCTACCCCCTGGGCAGCCGGGAGGAGCTCGACCGGACGGCCCGGATGGTGGAGGGGCTGGGGAGGAGGGCGGTGGCTCAGAAGGCCGACGTGCGCAGCCTGGAGCAGGTGCGCGCGGTGGTGGAGAGGGGGATCTCGGAGCTCGGGCGCATAGACGTCGTGTGCGCCAACGCCGGCGTGATCAGCTACGCCCCGGCCTGGGAGATCACCGCGGAGCAGTGGCGCGAGACGCTCGAGACCAACCTCACCGGGGCCTGGCACACCTGCAAGGCCGCAATCCCCCACATGATAGAGCGGGGCGGGGGCGGCTCCATCATCCTCACCGGCTCCACCGCGGCGGTGGTGGGCTTCGAGAACCTCGCCCACTACGCGGCCTCCAAGCACGGGCTGGTCGGGCTCATGAAGACGCTGGCCAACGAGCTCGCGCCCCACGGCATCCGGGTGAACGTCGTCCACCCCACCAGCGTCGACACCGCCATGATCCACAACGAGGCCACCTACCGCCTCTTTCTGCCCGGCGGCGACCGCGCCCCCACCCGCGAGGAGGCGGCCCGGGCCTTCCGCGCCCTCAACGCCCTCCCCGTCCCCTGGGTGGAGCCCGAGGACGTCTCCGGGGCCGTGCTCTGGCTCGCCTCCGACCAGGCCCGCTACGTCACGGGCCAGCAGCTGCGGGTGGACGCCGGGGCGGTCGAGAAGAGGTGAGGCGGGCCGCGCACGCGGGAGGGAGGAAGGGGGGCCGTTGCCGCTGAGGGAAGAGGCCAGGTTCCGGCTCGCGCCGCGGGTCTCGGTGCGGCCCGAGCGCTTCGGGGGGCTGCTCTACCGCCACGACGACCGGGCGCTCCTCTTTCTGCGCTCCCGGCCGCTGGTCGACCTCCTGCTCGGGCTCGACGGCACCCGGACGCTGGCCGAGGCGCTCTCCGAGCTCGCCGCCGAGCGGGGTTTGGAGGAGGGCGAGCTCCGAACGATAAAGAAGGCCCTGGGCCGGCTGAAAGAGAGGGGGATGATCCGTGAGCTATGAGCTGCTGAGAAGGGGCCTGGAGGCCCCCATCTGCCTCACCTGGGAGCTCACCTACGGGTGCAACCTGCGCTGCGCCCACTGCCTCTCCGCCTCGGGGGTGCGCCGCGAAAACGAGCTCACCACCGGGGAGGCGAAGCGCCTGATCGACGAGTGGGCCGAGATGCAGGTCTTCTACATAAACGTGGGCGGCGGCGAGCCCCTCACCCGACCGGACTTCTTCGAGCTCATGGACTACTGCCTGGAGAGGGGCATAGGGGTCAAGTTCTCCACCAACGGCACCCTCGTGGACGACGAGGCGGCGGACTGGATCTCCTCCCGCGACTACCTCGACGTGCAGGTAAGCCTCGACGGGGCCACCCCCGAGACCAACGACCCCGTCCGGGGCAACGGCTCCTTCAGGCGGGCGAGGCGTGCCATGGAGCGCCTCGCCGGGCGCTCCGTCCCCTTCAAGATAAACACCGTCCTCACCCGCCACAACTTCGGCCAGCTCGACGAGCTCTACGCGCTCGCGAAGGGGTACGGGGCCCAGCTCCGCCTGACGCGCCTCAGGCCCTCGGGCCGGGGCGCGAACGTGTGGGAGGCGCTGCGCCCGACCCGCGAGCAGAACCGCCGGCTCTACGGCTGGCTGCACGCCCACCCGGACGTGCTCACGGGGGACTCCTTCTTCCACCTCTCCGCCTACGGCCGACCGCTGCAGGGGATGAACATGTGCGGGGCGGGGCGCATCGTGTGCTGCGTGGACCCGGTGGGGGAGGTCTACGCCTGCCCCTTTGTGCTCGCCCCCGAGTTCTCGGCGGGCAACGTGCGCGACCCCGGAGGCTTCGCCGGGGTGTGGCGGGACTCCCCGCTCTTCGCCCGCCTGCGCGAGTGGCAGGTGGGCGGGGAGTGCCGGAGCTGCAACGCCTACCGCCTGTGCCACGGGGGGTGCATGGCCGTCAAGCACTTCACCGGGCGCCCGCTGGACTCCCCCGACCCCGACTGCGTCTTCGGCAGGGGGGAGGGGGAGGGCCGGGGGCGCTTCGTCCCGCTGGCTTCCGGAGGGCGCGGGGCGGGCGGCGGCGCTAGAATAGGGTTCCCCACAGACCGCGGGTGATCGGGAAAGGAGGAGCGGTGAAGAGTCGCGCGGCTTTGCTCTACGGCGAGGGGCAGGAGTTCAGGGTCGAGGAGATCGAGGTAGACGACCCCAAGCAGAACGAGGTGCTGGTGCACCTCGCGGCCACGGGGCTCTGCCACTCGGACTACCACATGGTGACGGGGGAGTACGGCCCGCTGCACTTCCCCATGATCGGGGGGCACGAGGGGGCCGGGGTCGTGGAGAAGGTGGGGCCCGGGGTGACGCGGGTCAGCCCGGGGGATCACGTGCTGCTCACCTTCATCCCCGCCTGCGGCCACTGCCGGTTCTGCTCCATGGGCCTCAGCTTCCTGTGCGACCGGGGGGCGGCGATCCTGCAGGGGCCCCAGCTCGACGGCACCTTCCGGATGCACACCGCCGACGGGCAGGACGCCGGGCAGTTCTGCTGCATCTCCACCTTCAGCGAGTACACCGTGGTCCCCGAGGCCTCCATCGTCCCCATCGACAGGGACCTCGACCTGACGAAGGTCTGCATCGTGGGCTGCTGCGTGCCCACGGGCTTCGGCTCGGCGGTCAACAAGGCCGACGTCCAGCCGGGCGAGACGGTGGTGGTCTTCGGGATCGGGGGGGTCGGCATCAACGCGGTGCAGGGCGCGGCGGTGAAGGGCGCCTCCAAGGTGGTGGCGGTTGATCCGGTGGACTTCAAGCTGGAGACCGCCGAGGAGCTCGGCGCCACCCACACCATAAACCCCAACGAGCGGGACCCGGTCCAGACGGTCGTCGACCTCACCAACGGGGTCGGCGCGGACAAGGCGATCATCACCATAGACAACGTGCTGCCCGAGCACGTGGGGCAGGCCTTCAAGGCCATCCGCAAGGGCGGCCGGGTGGTGGTGACCGGGGTCGCCCGCTACGACCACCAGCACATAGACGTCCCGCCCTACGAGCTGACGCTCTTCGCCAAGGAGGTGGTCGGCACCATGTACGGCGACTCGCCGGTCAACGCCGACCTGGCGCGCTACCTGGAGCTCTACCGGACGGGCAAGCTCAAGGTGGACGAGCTCATCACCCGCACCTACTCCCACGACGAGATCAACCAGGGCTACAGGGACATGCTCGACGGGAAGAACATCCGCGGCGTGATCGTCTACGACTGGGCGAGGTGACCCCGAAGCCGTGGACCTGATCCGCATCCACGACGAGGTCCGGCGCGGCGTCGTCGGCCGCGAGGAGGAGCTGCAGCTCCTCCTCGCGGCGCTCGCCGCGGGCCGCGACGTGCTCCTGGAGGGGCCGCCGGGGACGAGCAAGTCCACCCTGCTGCGCGCGGTCACGCGGGCGAGCGGCGTGAGTTTGCGCTTCGTGGAGGGCAACGCGGACCTGACCCCGGCGAAGCTGGTGGGCCACCACAGCCCCTCCCGGGTGCTGCGGGAGGACTACGGGCCGGAGAGCTTCGTCTACGGCCCCCTCCCCCAGGCGATGCGCGAGGGCGGCATCCTGTACATCGAGGAGCTCAACCGGGTGCCCGAGGACACCCTGAACGCCCTGCTCACCGCGATGGCCGAGCGCGAGCTCTCGATCCCCCGCGCCGGCGTGGTGCGGGCTGAGGAGGGCTTCCGGGTGGTTGCGGCCATGAACCCCTTCGACAACATCGGCACCGCCCGGCTCGGGGGGGCGGTCACCGACCGCCTGTGCCGGGTCCGGCTGGACTACCAGCCGGAGGGGGAGGAGCGGGAGATAGTGTCCCGCAAGACCGGGAGCGGGGACGCCTTCCTGGTGCGCCTCGCCGTCCGGGCCGCCCGCCTGACCCGCTCGCACCCCGACGTGCGGATGGGGGCCTCGGTGCGCGCGGCGATAGACTTCGTGCTGGTGGCCGGACAGCTGCTGCGGCTGCGCGGGCTGGCCTCCTCCGACGCCCCCCGCGACGGGGCGGTCCGGCGGGCGCTGGTCTCCGCCGCCCAGACGGCCTTCTCCATAAAGATCGCGGTGCGCGAGGCCTCGGGGCGCACCGCCGACGAGGTGGTCGAGGAGGTGGTCCTCGCCGCCCTCCGCGGCCCGCAGGGCCCGGAGGAGTCCCCGCCGCCCTCCGCGAACGGCGCGCGCGACCGCGCCCCGGCAGGCTCCCGCCCGAACCCCGGCGGGGAGGGCCGGAGGGCCGTGGGGCAGGGGTCCTTCAGGTCGTTCGCGAGGGGCCGGCCCGGGCTCGCCGGCCGCCTCGCGCAGGCCGGCAGCCTCGACGCCGCCGCTCTGGAGGGCGCCATCCTGGCCGAGGGCGAGGAGCCGCTTGAGGTGCTGGGCGAGCTCTCCGAGCTCTACGACCGGGCCGACCTGCGGGCCCTGGCACGCCGCCTGGCGCGCGAGATCATCCTGCGCACCGCCCGGCGGGACGCCGCCCCCGCCGCCGGGGGCGGCCGCCTGGCGAGCTCCCCCTACCGCGGGCGGGCCGCCGAGCTGGACCTGGACCGCTCCCTGGAGCGCGCCCTCCTCCCCCCGGCCCCGCGCGACGAGGAGCTCTTCGTCCTCGACAGGCGCCACCACCGGCGCGCCTACGCCCTGGTGCTCGACGCCTCCGGCTCCATGAAGGGGGGGGCGCTCCTGCGCGCCGGGCTCGCCGCCGCGGCCTTCGCGGTGCGCGTCGCCCCGGACCCCTTCGCCGTGGTCGCCTTCTGGCGGGAGGCCGCCGTGATCAAACGCCTCGAGGAGCGCGTCTCGCTGGAGGCGCTCCTCGACCGGGTGCTCTCGCTGCCCGCGCGGGGCCTCACCGACCTCTGCCTCGGCCTCCGCGCCGGGCTAGATGAGCTGGAGGGTACCGGGCTCAGGGAGCGCACCGGGCTGCTGTTCAGCGACGGCCTGCAGACCACCGGCCCCCCCGCGGAGCCCGTCGCCGCCTCCTTCCCGCGGCTGCACGTGGTGGCCGCCGCGAGGGGGCCGGAGTCCCTGGCCCGCTGCCGCCGCCTCGCCGACCTGGGGAGGGGCCGGTGCGCCGCCGCGGGGAGCATCGCCGAGATACCGGCCGCGGTCAGCAGCTGCCTGGCGGCCTAGGGAGAGCGGTGGCCAGCAGCCGAAAGTGGTTCGAGTCGGTCGCCGAGGCCCACAGGAGGGCCAGGCGCCGGCTGCCGCGGTCGGTGTACAAGGCGCTCCTCGCCGGGACCGAGAAGGGCCTCACGCTCAGGGACAACGTGGCGGCCTTCGACGAGCTGGGCCTCGTGCCCCGGCTCGTGGGGGCGCCCGGGGGCTTCGAGCTCTCCACGCGGGTGATGGGCCAGGAGGTCTCGCTGCCCGTGCTCGTCTCACCCACCGGGGTGCAGGCCGTCCACCCCGAGGGCGAGCTCGCGGTCGCCCGCGCCGCCGCCTCCCGGGGGACGGCGATGGGCCTGAGCTCCTTCGCCAGCAAGCCGGTGGAGGAGGTCGTAGCCGCCAACCCCAAGACCTTCTTCCAGACCTACTGGGTGGGGGGCAGGGACCGGATGCTCCGGGTGCTTGAGCGGGCGCGGGAGGCGGGGGCGGCCGGGCTCATCCTCACCCTCGACTGGTCCTTCTCCCACAGCCGCGACTGGGGGAGCCCCCACATCCCGGACAAGATAGACCTCAGGACGGCGCTCCGCTTCGCGCCGGAGGTCGCCGGCCGGCCCGGCTGGCTCCTGCGCTACGCCCGGGCGCGCCGCCTCCCCGAGCTCACCGTGCCCAACATGGCGCCCTCCCCCAAGGACCCGGCCCCCACGTTCTTCGGGGCCTACGCCGAGTGGATGCAGACCCCCCCGCCCACCTGGGAGGACGTGGCCTGGCTGCGGGGGCGCTGGGAGGGCCCCTTTATGCTAAAGGGCGTCATGCGGGCGGACGAGGCCCTGCGGGCCGTCGAGGAGGCGGGGGTTACGGCCGTCTCCGTCTCCAACCACGGGGGCAACAACCTCGACGGCCTCCCGGCCTCCGTCCGGGCGCTGCCCGCCGTGGCCGAGGCGGTGGGCGACCGGGCCGAGGTGCTGCTCGACGGCGGCATCCGGCGCGGCAGCGACGTGGTCAAGGCGCTGGCTTTGGGCGCCCGGGCCGTCATGATCGGGCGGGCATACCTGTGGGGGCTCGCCGCGGGCGGCCAGGCCGGGGTGGAGAACGTGCTGGACATCCTGCGGGCCGGGGTGGAGTCCACCCTGCGGGGGGTGGGCAAGGGCTCCGTGCACGAGGTGGGGAGGGAGGACCTCGTCGTCCCCGAGGGCTTCGAGCGCCGCCTCGGGGCGCCCGGGGGCGATGGCCCTTAGGCTCGCCGAGATGAGCTGGCCCGAGGTGGAGCGGGCGGTCGCGGCGGGGCACACGACCGTCATCCTCCCGCTCGGGGCCACCGAGCAGCACGGGCCGCACCTGCCGCTCGGCACCGACACCGTGAGGGCCGGGGCGCTGGCCGAGCTTCTGGCCGAGAGGCTCCCGGGCGCGCTCGTCGCCCCCGCCCTTCCCTTCGGCTGCTCCGACGAGCACGCCGGGTTCCCCGGCCTCCTGGGGGTGGAGAAGGAGACGCTGGCCCGCCTGCTCGTGGAGGCGGCCCGGCGGGCGGCGGCGTGGGGGGCGAGGCGGCTGGTGCTGCTCTCGGCGCACGGGGGCAACGGGGAGGCGCTCGCCCTCGCCCGCGAGGCGCTCCGCCGGGAGCTGCCGCAGCTCGCGGTCTGGTCTGAGGAGGATCTCCTCTCCCCCTCCCCCGCGCTGGCCTCCGTGGCCCGGCGGGAGGGCATCCCGGAGGGCGAGCTCGGGCTGCACGCCGGCGAGGGCGAGACCTCGGAGATGCTCTCTCTCCGCCCGGACCTCGTGCGCCGCGACAGGGCCCGCCCCGGCTACACCGGGGACATGAGGGCGGTCGTGGAGGCGCTGAGGTCCGGCGGGCTCCGGGCGGCCCACGAGAGCGGGGTGCTCGGGGACCCGACCCGCGCCGAGGCCGGGCGGGGCGACGCGTACCTGGAGGCCCGGGCGGAGGAGCTGGCCCGGGCCGTGCTCGGCGGCCTCGATGGCGGGCGCTAGCCGCGCGGAGCGCCGGAGGCGGCTGTGGGAGGAGGCGCTGGTGCTGCCCCCGCGGCGGGGCCTGCGAGAGAGCCTGGTGGGCGAGCTCGCCGGCTACCTGGGGCTCTGCGAGGAGGAGGTGGCCGCGCGCTGCGAGGGCGCGGCCACCCGGCTCGCGGCGAGCTGGCGCGCCGCCGCGCCCCGGACGCCCGCCGAGGTCTGCGCCTTCTACCGGGGGGCGGAGGACTACCTCTACGACCTGACCTGGTGGCACGCGCTGGCCAGAGACGAGAGCGCGCTCGCCGCGGTGGGGGCGCTGGAGGAGGCGCTCGGGCGCCGGGCCCGCAGGGTGCTGGACTTCGGCAGCGGTATCGGCTCGCTCGGCATCCTCCTCGCCCGCCACGGGCTGGAGGTGACCCTCGCCGAGATCAACCCGCTCCTCAACGCCTACGCCGGCTGGCGCCTGGCCCGCCGCGGCCTGGCCGCCCGGCTGCTGGACGTGCGCCGCGAGCGGCTGCCGGAGGCGGCCTTCGACCTGGTCGCGGCGGTGGACGTCCTGGAGCACCTGCCGGACCCCCGCGCCGCCCTGCGGGGGCTCGCCGCTGCGCTCGGTCCGGGAGGCACCCTCTTCGTACACCTGCCCCCCGGCGGGGACCCGCTGCGCCCGATGCATCTCCGGGAGGGCGCCGGGGAGCTGCTGGAGCACCTGGAGGAGGCCGGGCTGTGGCTCGAGCGGGCGGAGGAGGGCTCGCTGGTGCTGCGGCGCGGCCCCGCCCCGCGCTACCGGCTCCGGGGCGGGCTCTCCGTCCGGCGGGGCGGGGGAGGGCACGTCCTGCTCTCGGAGCGGCCGCTCGCCGCCCTCCGGGTCGGCCCGGAGGCGGCCCGGCTCCTCGGTCGCCTGGGGGGGAACGGGACCGCCGCGGAGGCGGCCGCCGCGTCCGGACTCCCGCTCGACCGGGCCACGGCCCTCCTGGAGGGGTTCGTCCGGCGGCGGGTGGTGGCGCGCTCCGGGGGGACGCTCCCCTCCCGCTGGCCCTCCGCCACGGTGGTCGTCCCCTCCCGGAACCGGCCGCGCCGGGCGCGGGCCTGCGCGGCGTCGCTGCTCGCGCTGGACTACCCGCGGGACCGGCTGGAGATCATCTTCGTCGACGACGCCTCGGAGCCGCCGCTCTCTCGGGCGCTCGCCGGGCTCCCCGTGCGCGTGCTCCGGCTGGAGAGGAGGGCGGGGCAGTCCGCCGCCCGCAACCTGGGGCTGCGGGCGGCGCGGGGGGAGGTCGTGGCCTTTACGGACGACGACTGCGAGGTTCTGCCCGGCTGGCTGCGCGCCCTCGTGGCGCCGCTGTGCACCCCCGGGGTGGAGCTGGCCGGGGGCCGCGTGCTCTCCCCCCCGCCCGCGGGGAGGCTCGGCGCCTTCGAGGCCGCGCGCTCGCCGCTGGACATGGGCCCGGAGGGCGGGGAGGTGGGCCCGCGGGGGGCGGTCCCCTACCTGCCCTCCTGCAACCTGGCGGGGGACCGGCGGGCCCTGCTGCGCCTGGGCGGCTTCGACGAGGGGATGGAGCTCGGCGAGGACGCCGACCTCGTGTGGCGGGCCGTGCGCGCCGGGCTGGGGGTCCGCTACGAGCCCTCCGCCCGGGTGGTGCACCGCCACCGGACCCGCCTCGCCGCCCTCCTCGCCCGCCGGGCGGACTACGGCGCCTCCGAGGCCGACCTGCAGCGGCGGCACCCGGAGGCGGCGCGGCGGATGATGGTGCCGGCCGCCGGCGGCCTCTGGCTCGGGGCGCTCGGCGCCCTGGGGCGCTCGCGGCGGGGGGCGGCCCTCCTCGCCGCGCTCTCCGTGCTGCTCGTGGGGGCGGAGGCCGGGGCCAAGCTGCTCCGGGCGCGGCGGGCCGGCGCGCTGCTCCCGCTCCCGGCGGTCGCCGGCGCGGTGCTGCGCCAGCACGGGGCGGAGCTCTACCACCTCGGCGCGAACGTCTCCCGCTACTACGGCCTGCCGCTGGGCGCGGCCGCCCTCCTTCTGCGGCCGCTGCGGCTCCCGGCGCTCGCGCTGCTGCTTCCCCCGCCGGTCGTGGACCACCGGCGGCTGCGACCCGGCCTCTCCCCGGCGCTCTTCGCGCTCCTCTGGTGGCTGGAGCTGGCCGCCTACCAGCTCGGCGTGTGGCGCGGCTGCCTGCGCCACCGCACCCCGCGCCCCCTCCTCCCGCGCCTGCTTCCGCCCCCGCTGCTGAAGGCGGGCCTCTTCGCGAATCCCCGCCGCCCCCGCCCCGTATAAGATAGGGGAGCGGGCGGAATCTCTTTACCCTGGGAGGGAGGCGCTTTGCGCGAGCCTGAAGACGACGTGGGAGGCGGGCGCTGAGGGAGGCGCTGGTCCTCGCGCCGCTGGTGCTGGGGCTGCTCGCGGCGCCGGCCGCCGCCGCGGCCGGCGCCTGGCGTCCCCGGGCTGCGGCCCCCGCGGGGACGCTCTTTGCTGCCCTCGCCTTCGCTGCGGCGCTCGCGGCCTCTCTCGCCGCCCGGGGAGAGGGGGTCGTCCTCCCCTGGGCGCCCAGCCTCGGGGCCAGCTTCGCGGTAAAGATGGACGGGCTGGCAGCCCTCTACTCGCTGCTGGCCACCGGCATCGGGCTCGTGGTGCTCGTCTACTCGGCGGGCTACCTGCCGCTGCACCTCGAGCACCAGGGACGGCCCGCCTCTGAGGGAGTGGGCTTCTACTTCTTCGTGCTGCTCTTCATGGGCTCTATGGTCGGGCTCGCTATGGCCCAGGATCTCATACTCATCTTCCTGTTCTGGGACCTCACCGCCATAGCCTCCTACTACCTCATCGGCTACGACCGCCACAGGGAGGAGTCGCGGGCCTCGGCCATGATGTCGCTCCTCGTCACCGGCATAACGGCG
>Ga0068704_100274_pt1 | contig 20673 bp, 21 predicted proteins | sample CeladaPassaD2F12_FD_62225 | JGI IMG/M metagenome (GOLD analysis project Ga0068704, IMG submission 62225) | Cellulose-adapted microbial communities from the Joint BioEnergy Institute, USA - Passage D2F12 | ecosystem: Engineered > Bioreactor > Continuous culture > Unclassified | place: USA, Joint...
AGCTCTACAGAGCTGTGCAGAATCTCGACTACCCGCTCATGCAGGCGCTGTTCCTGATGATCACCCTGGCGGTGCTAGTGGCCAACCTGCTGGTGGATATACTCTATGTAAGGCTTGATCCTCGCGTGAGGGTCAGGTAGAGCTGCGGAGGTAGAGATGGCAACTACAGATCCCAAGGACAAGGTAGATACCGTGGAGGTGTCGCCCACAGGGCAGGCGACCGTGATCCCCACCGGCCTGCCGGCTGCCAGGGCCGAGCGCTGGCGCTGGGTGAGGATGATGCTCTCCAACCGCAAGGCCCTGGTGGGGTTCGTGATCATAGGCGTGTTCCTCCTGATGGCGATCTTCGCGCCTATCATAGCGCCCGGCGACCCCAACGCCTTCGTCGGCCCGCCCAATCAGCCTCCCTCCAGGCAGTACATCCTGGGCACCAACGGCCAGGGGGCTGACATGTTCGCCCAGCTGGTGTGGGGCGCCAGGACATCCCTGGGCATAGCGTTCGCTGTCGGTATAGTTACCACGCTCATAGGCATCGTGATAGGCATGACCGCCGGCTACGTCGGCGGCAGGGTGGACGACGTCCTGTCGATGTTCATGAACATCGTGCTGATCATCCCGGGGCTGCCGCTGTTGGTGGTCCTGGCCACGTTCCTGCCGCCCGGGCCGCTGACAATAGTGCTGGTGCTGGCGGCCACCGGTTGGCCCTGGGGTGCCAGGGTGCTCCGCTCGCAGACGCTGTCGTTGCGGGAGAAGGACTTCGTGGCCGCGGCGATCGTGAGCGGGGAGAGCACCCCGCGCATCATCTTCAGGGAGATACTGCCCAACATGACCTCCATCGTCGTGGCCGGCTTCTTCGGGAGCGTGACCTACGCTATAGGTGCCGAGGCAGGGCTCGAGTTCCTGGGGCTGGGCAACGTGAGCACCGTCACCTGGGGCACGATCCTGTTCTGGGCGCAGAACAACGCAGGGCTGCTCACCGGCGCCTGGTGGACGTTCGTCCCCGCTGGCCTGGCCATAGCCCTGGTGGCTTTCGCGTTCTCTCTGATCAACTACGCTGTGGATGAGATCACGAATCCGAGACTTCGAGCAGAAAGGGAAGGTTCCTATGTCCTCAGAAAGCACAAGATCCCGTTCAGCAGAGCCACGCCTGTCCTCAGAGCCAAGCAGGAAAGCGCTGCTGGAGGTCGATGACCTGCATGTGGAGTACGTCACCGGCAGGGGGCCGGTGAGGGCGGTCGAGGGGGTCTCCTTCTCGATCGCCCCGGGCGAGGTGTTCGGGCTGGCCGGAGAGTCGGGCTGCGGCAAGTCAACGGTGGCGCACGCGATCATGCGCATCCTGCGCCCGCCGGCGATCATCACCGGCGGCAGGATAGCCTTCCAGGGCAGGGACGTGCTGGCCATGAGCGACGAGGAGCTGGAGCGCTTCCGCTGGGCGTCCGTGTCCATGGTCTTCCAGAGCGCCATGAACTCGCTCAATCCTGTCATGACCATCGGAGACCAGATCGTGGACGCGATCACCTCCCACTCGGACCTCTCCAAGAAGCAGGCCTGGGAGAGGGCGGCCGAGCTGCTGGAGATCGTGGGGATAGAGCCCTCCCGCCTGCGCTCCTACCCCCACCAGCTGTCGGGAGGCATGCGGCAGAGGGCGGTCATAGCGACGGCCCTGGCGCTCAACCCGCCCCTCATGATCATGGACGAGCCCACCACGGCGCTCGATGTGGTGGTGCAGAAGGAGATCATGCAGCAGATAGAGGAGCTCAAGGACAGGCTCGGCTTCTCCATCCTGTTCATCACGCACGACCTGTCGCTCCTGGTGGAGTTCTCCGATCGCATAGCCATCATGTACGCGGGCGAGATCGTCGAGATGGCCCCGGCGCGCGAGCTGTTCAGCAACCCGCTGCATCCCTACACCTACGGCCTGATGAACTCCTTCCCGTCCATCAGCGGCGAGAAGCGTAAGCTGACCGGCATCCCGGGATCCCCTCCCGACCTGCTGCACCCTCTCAGCGGGTGCAGGTTCCACCCCAGGTGCCCGTACGTCCAGCCCATGTTCAAGGAGGTAGCGCCCCGCCTGCGCGAGGTGACGCCGGGGCACTTCGTGGCCTGCCACCTGTACGATGGTTGTCAGCCCGGCCAGAGCCAAGTCTCCCTCCAGGCCGCGGTGGGCGGGGAGCTAAAGTTCGGGGAGATGCCCAAGTAGGGTACGAGGAAGGGGTGCTAGTAGGAAGGCACCCCCTCCTCGTCGAGCTTGCCACAGCTGGCGAGCGACCGGGCGAAGTGCTCCACCCTGTCGTTGGCGATCTCCAGCAGCTCCCGGAGCTGCTCGTCGGCTAGGCTGTAGTAGATGAAGCTGCCCTTGCGGCGGACGGACACCAACCCACACCAGCGCAAGCACGCCAGGTGGTTCGATACCCTGCTCTGGGACATGCCCAGCCTGCTCACGATCTCGGAGACGTTCTTCTCCCCCTCCAGCAGGAGCTCCAGGATGCCCATGCGCACGGGGTCCCCCAACACGCGGAAGAACCTGGCCTTGAGCTCCGTGCTGCTATAGGGCTCGGGCGCCCCCTGGGTCATGGACTCACTCAAACGACGATCCTCCTGTGCGATGTATCCACCCTCTATTATATAGGCAGAACAAGCGCCGGGCCTAATCCCGGGTCTCGGGCGCCCATCAGGGTGTGGCTGGTCCCCACCTAGATGCCGGGGCTGGGCGGGGTCAGCCCTGCCGATCCGAGGGGATCCTCGAGCTGTGGGGTGCCGAGCGCGGCGGGCGCTGATGCCCCCCGCCGTTTAGGTCGCCATGACCGCCGCGGCGATAGCTGCGGCGAGCACCCCCCACGCGCACGTGAGCGCGGCCAACAGCAGGGGCACCCTCCTGGGGAAGCTCGTCCAGACCATGGCGATCGAGGGCAAGCTGATAGGCGCCAGCGTCATTAGCAGCGCCGCCGCGGGGGCCGGCCCAAGCCCCGCAGCCAGCATCGCCTGGACGATCGGGACCTCGCCGGCGGTGGGGATCACGAACAGCGTGCCCAGCAGCGCCAGCAGGATCACACCCCACCAGGGTACGGATGCGCCCTGCAGGTCGGGGAAGAAGTAGGCCCTCAGCGCCCCCAGCAGCAGCACTATCACCACGTATTCGGGCACCAGCTTCACGAGCAGGCTCACGAAGTTGCGGACCCACCTCTGGATGGGGTTGCCCTCGCCCACGGTGGGCTGGGGGTCGTACACCCCATCCAGGTCCACCTGTTCGGAGTCCGCCAGCCTGCCCGCGATCGCCGCTGACCCGAGCACCAGCGCCAGGCCCAGCACCAGGCGCAGCAGCGCCCAGCGCCAACCGAGCACGAAGAGCATGAACACGATCACCGCGGGGTTGAGCGCCGGGTTGCCCAGGAAGAACGCTGTCGCGCTGCCCACGGACGCCCCACGCCTCCGGATGCCCCTGACCACCGGGGCGACGCAGCAGGTACACATCATGCACGGCAGCGCCAGCAGCGCCCCCAGGGCGGAGGCCCGCAGCCCACGGCTGCCCAGGAGCCGCATCAGCCAATCGCGCGGGATGAAGGTCTCGATGGTGGTGGCCATCAGCAGCCCCAACAGCATAGCCTGCCACACGGCCTTGAAGTAGGTCAGGGCGTAGCCCACGCCGCTCGCCAGCGATGGGCGCGGCATGCTCCCCGAGCGGTCGTAGACTATGGGGTCGCCCAGCGAGTGGGTCGCCAGCGCCCGCAGCGCCTTGTGGAAGTACGGATCCCATTTGACGAGGTACAGGCCAACCAGCGCCAGGCCCAGCAGCAGAGCTACGCCGACCAAGCCCTCGCGCCGGTAGCTCCGCACAGGGGTCAGCTCGGAGCTCATCTCCACCTCCTGCAGCACAAGCAACTTATGATAGGTAACTATGTAACTACTCGGTAGTATACCTCAGACCGTTACCGCAGGGCGAGCAAGCTCAGCTGGTAGTAGATCAGGTACAGGCCGGCCAGCAGGACGATCGCCGCACTCACCCTCTGCACGTACGGGAGCACCCCCTTCAGTCACGCCACGGCGATGCTCCCAGCGGCAGCGACCGCCACCGCGACCCCCGTCACCACGACGCCCATGCCCAGCGCGTAGCTCACGAACGCCAGCAGCCCGGCGAGCGCTCCCCCGGCGGCCACCGAGGCCCCGATCGCCACCAGGAAGATGGGCAGGGTGCAGGAGAGGGAGGCGAGTGCGTACCCCACCCCCAAAGCGAAGCACGAAGCCACCCCACCTCCTCTGCGCACCCGCACGCCCGGCACCCACCGCAGGTGCAGCTGATGTCCCGTCAGGAGGTAGGCCCCCAGCAGCACCAGGGCCGCTCCCACCAGGAGCGAGACGTACGGCATGTAGCCCATGATGGCCCTGCTGCCCAGGGTCAGCAGCACCCCGAACACGAGGAACACGCCGATGAACCCCAGGGTCATCGTCAGGCCGAACAGCAGCCCCGCGGCCAGCCTGCCCGCACCTGGGCGCTCGGTGGGGGAGGCGACCTCGTGCAGGGTGTAGGCCAGCAGCACCGGCAGCATGGCGAAGCCGCAGGGGTTGAATGCCGCCACTAACCCCGCTGAGAAGGTCAGCGCGATGGGGGCCGAGCTCATCTCAGCGCCTCCCGCACTGCCGCCTCGAGCTCCCCGGGGGAGGTGCCGCCCTCGAACCTGGCGACCACCCTCCCCTGACGGTCGATGATCACCTTGGTGTCCGCGACCTGCACGCCGTAGGCCGTGGTTACCTTGTAGTCGCGGTCGACCGCCCAGCCGTAGTCGCCGCCGTTGGCCTGCTGCTTGAACCTCAGGAGGTCTCCCCTGCCGTTGTCGCTCTTGACGTCCAGCACCAGTACCTCCAGCCCCTGGCCGTGGTACTTGTCGTACAGCTGGTTCAGTTTAGCTATCTCGGGGATGCAGGAGTAGCACCAGGGGGCGGTGAACATGAGCACCACCGCCTTGCCCCTGTAGTCGGAGAGCGAGAAGACACTCCCATCCAGGGTGGTCACGCTGAAGTCCGGAGCCAGCTGCCGGGACGAGCTCGCCGTCTGCCCCGGTCCCTGGGCCTACCCTGGCTGCCTCCCGTTGGATAGCAGCAGGGCTCCCACAACGGCCGCGGCCAGCACGAGCACCGCAACGGCAGGATCACCCAGCGCCGCGCCAGCCGGCAGTGGGCCCCCTGAGCAGCGACCTTCTTATTTGTGGACGACATCCTCGACCTCCTGCCTTTGTTGAGACTCCGCGGAGAGGGGCGTGGCCCTGCAGCAATCCACCTCCTGGCTCTCGGAGGCGCGCCCGCCCCCGCCCGAGCCCAGCAGCTTGACGCCCATGGCGATCGCGAACACGAAGTAGGCCAGCGCGCCGAGCCCGATGATCAGGGGGTTGCTCGTCAACAGGGACCCCAGGGCAGTGCCGCCGAGCAGACCCACTAGCAGGGGCAGGGTCAGCGGCAGATGGCATGGGCAGGCGATAACCCCAGTGCCCAGCAGCAACAACCCGACGGCTTTACGTAACATAAGCCAAACCTCCCTCAGTGATTCCTAGTTGGGCGGTGGCAGGGGGCACCCGCAGCCCACGGGCAGAGGCTCCCCCACCTGTCCACGAGCACCAGCCTGACCTCGACGTCCTTCCCCAGATGGGCCTTGATCTGGTGCGTGATGAGGTCGAGCGCCGGGGCTGGGTCCGGGCGCCTGGGGCTCAGGCGCAGGTAGATGGATGTGCCCGCGGGGGAACCACCGACCCTGGCTCCCTCCCGCAGCCTTACCAACCGAGAGCGAAACCTGGCGTCTCGCATCGCTGGGCTGCTGATGCGCACCTCTCGCAGCCGGGGCCACACCAGCACATCCACCGTGCGCGGGCGCACCCACTGCTTGGTCGCCCGCGATGGCGGCTTGCCGGGTTCACCGGCCCTTCGAGGTGCAGCGGGCCTGGCGCCCACCCTCGCCTGCGTGCTGCTCTCCCTGAGGGCCGAGCCCTTCATGGGAAGCGCTCGCGTGGCCCCAAGGGTGGGTCTGAGGTCGATGGCAGCTTGCGCGACCGGCGTCGGCCCCTCACCTAGCACCTGGGTCGTCTTGTCCCCGCAGCCGGCCATAAGTGCTCCCAGGAGCATCCAGACCAGTAGGCCAAGAGCCCCATGGCCGTATCTGCCCACGGTCCCGCACCTCGTCCTTTGCAATACTTCACGTAACAGTGATATCATAAGTTGCTGATATAACTTAGGCCCGGAAGACCCGGGTGTCAAGCGCCAGGGGTGGCAATCCCCATGCTATATCAAGTATGGATGATATATTAGCCCCTTGCAGTATGTGTAATGATGCCGAAAGCGGTGGATTGGCGAGAGGTGATGGCCCTGCGGGAAGCGGGTGCCCAGCTGGTGGAAGTGCTCCCCAGGGAGGAGTACGAGCTGGAGCATCTGCCGGGCGCGGTCAGCCTGCCGCTGCGGGAGCTGGGTGGGCGTGCCAGGGTGATCCTGGATCCCTCCAGGCCGGTCGTGGTCTACTGCCACGACCACCAGTGAGACATGAGCGCGAGGGCCGCGTGGCGGCTCGAGAGCCTGGGGTTTGAGGAGGTGTACAGGTACACGGCCGGCAAAGCCGATTGGATGGCCGCTGGCTTGCCATTGGAGGGCGAGAGGGCTGGCATGCCCAGGGTAGGCGGTGTGGCCAGGAGGGACGTGCCGACCTGCGAGCTGGGCGAGAGGGTGAGCGACGTCCTGGAGCGAGCGCAGGGATCCGGCTGGCCTTTGGCTGTGGTGGTGAACGAGGCGCGCGTGGTGCTGGGGCTGTTGGACCTCGAGCGCATCGATCGGGACGCCCTGGCCATGCTGGTGGGGGACGTGATGGTGGAGGGGCCTGTCACCTACAGGCCGTCCGTGCCCGCAGTGGAGGCAGCTGCTCGCCTGAGGGAGAGGAGGGTGCCCTACGTGCTGGTGACGACCGGCGATGGTGAGCTGGTGGGCGTCTTTTTCGCCCAGGATGTGAGGGGGTAAGCATGGCACGAGATCGAGGTCTGCTGCAGAGGACGCTGCTGGAGGTCGATGACATGACCTGAGAGCGCTGCGGCGAGAGGGTGCGGTCGGCACTCCAGGGGGTGAAGGGCGTCGTGCGAGCGGATGTGGATTGGCAGACCGGCACGGCCGAGGTGTACCACGCCGCGGAGCTGGCGCCGGAGGCGTTGGTGCGAGCGGTCGAGGAGGCATCCAGGGGCACGGTGCACCACTACACCGCCCGGGTGGTGAGCTCGGAGCAACAAGAGCATCAAACACGTATAGGAGATATCTGCGATGACAACGGATGAGGCTAGGCACTACAGGATGAGGGTACAGGGCATGACCTGCAGCCACTGCGCCGAGGTGGTCACGGGGGCGCTGGAGGGAGCAGGAGCCCAGGAGGTGAGTGTGGACTACCTCAAGGGTGAGGCCACCTTCCGCTTCGCGGGGGACCTGAGCACCCTGCGGCAGGCGGTGATCGAGGCCGGCTACGTGCCCGATGGCGTGGTCGACGTGACCCAGGAGGGGCGCGGCGGGGCGATGCGCGACGGTCACGACTACGACCTCGTGGTCGTGGGCTCGGGCGGTGCGGCCTTTGCTGGCGCCATCAGGGCGACGGAGCTGGGCGCCCGGGTGCTCATGATCGAGAGAGGTACCGTGGGCGGTACCTGCGTCAACGTGGGTTGCATCCCGAGCAAGTTCCTCCTGCGCTCGGCGGAGGTGTACCACGAGGCGGCCCATCACCCCTACCGTGGCGTCGAGACCCGCGCCTCCTCGGTCGACCTGGGAGAGCTCGTCCGGCAGAAGGGGGAGCTCACCGAGCGGCTCCGCCAGGAGAAGTACCTGGACCTGATAGGTGAGTACGGCTGGGAGCTGGAGCTGGGCGAGGCTCGCTTCGTTGACGACGGCACCCTGGAGGTGAACGGCCACAGGGTGAGGGGCAGGCACTACCTGCTGGCCACCGGCGCTCGCCCCGCCGTGCCCCCGATACCGGGGCTGGAGGAGGCGGGCTACCTCACGAGCACCACCGCGATGGAGCTGGATCACGTCCCCGAGTCGCTGCTCATCATAGGGGCGGGATACGTGGCGCTCGAGCTGGGGATGGTCTTCCGCCGGCTGGGGAGCCAGGTGACCATCATGCAGCGGGGAGACAGGATACTCAGGGAGTACGATCCCGAGGTGTCGGATGCAGTGATGGAGGTGCTCCGACGGGAGGGGATAGCCGTGCTCACCGGGGCAAGGGTCGAGCGCGTCCTGCGCGACGGCGGCTCCAAGCTCCTGGAGGTGCGTACCGGAGACGGCACCCTCACCCTGAGGGGAGAGGAGGTCCTCGTGGCCACCGGCAGGAGTCCCAACGTGGAGGCGCTGGATCTCCCCGTGGCCGGCGTGCAGCTGGACGATACCGGCGCGGTAGCCGTGGACGAGGCCCAGAGGACCACCAACCCCAGGGTGTGGGCTGCGGGCGACGTCACCCGGACGCCACAGTTCGTGTACGTGGCCGCCTACGAGGGCGGGCTGGCGGCGGGCAACGCGCTCACGGGCGCCAGGACCTACAGGGACCTGAGTGCCCTCCCCAGCGTGATCTTCACCCAGCCCCAGATAGCCTCGGTGGGGATGACTGAGGCGGAGGCCAGGGCCAAGGGCCTGGAGGTCAGGACGTCGATCCTGCCGCTGGACGCCGTGCCCAGGGCCCGGGTGAACGGGGACGACCTTGGGCTCTTCAAGCTCGTGGCCGAGGCCTCCTCCGACAGGCTGCTCGGCGCCCAGGTGGTGGCGGAGAACGCGGGCGATGTCATCTACGCCGCGGTGCTGGCGACGAGGTTCGGGCTTAGGGTCTCCGACCTGCTCGACACCTTCGCCCCCTACCTCACGATGGCGGAGGGGCTCAAGCTCGCGGCGCAGTCCTTCAGCCGCGACGTAAAGAAGCTGTCCTGCTGCGCGGCCTAGCGTGGGATATAAATCACGGGGGCTGGCCGACGACGGCCAGGCGTGTACGAAAGGAGACATCGGATGAGCTACGAGCGGATGGAGTTGCCCGCAGAGATGGCGGAGCGCCTCGCGCAGGTCCTCGACCTACCGGAGGATGCCCGGCCACGGACCTTGGGGGACCTGGTGGAGGCCCTCTCCAGGGAGACGCCGAGGATACGCCCCGAGGACCTCGTCGCCGACGGGCAAACCCGCCACGAGGTGGATGCGGGCGGGAAACGCCTCTACGTGCACTGCTTCATGGACGCTCTGATGGCGCCGACCGTGCTGGGGTATGAGTCGGTCAGCGTGCGCTCCGATAGCCCGTCGGGCGGACAGGTGACGGCGCACGTGACCGGGCGGACCGTGGAGGCCTGGCCGGAGGGTGCGGTGGTGTCCTTCGGTGCAGCGCGGTCCGGGAAGGGGCCGGTGCAGGAGCTCCTCTGCCCCTACATCAACGCCTTTCCGTCCCGCCAGGACTACGAGCGGTGGGCGAGCGAGACCCCCGAGGCCGTCACCATAGCCCTGTCGCTGGAGGAGGCGTTCGCCCTCGCTCGCGGCCTGGCCGCCACGAGGCCGTGAGCGGCTACAGGTTGCTGGCTGCGTTACGGCCGCGCTGCTGATGGTGTACCCAGGGTGTGCCGATGGGAGCAGATGCACACCCTGGGTAGTGGCAGGTGGCGTGATCCTCCCGTATCCGGCCGCCTCCGATGGTGGCCTCGGCTTATCCGTCAACCACCGGCGCCCATCGGTGCTCCTTGGGAGCGCCCGCGTCTCCCGACAGCTTTCCCCATGCCGGGCTCGTTGCTGACTCTGCTCTTGGCTGAGGTGCGGCTCGGGGCCCAGCGCCAGATTCTAACCTTTTTCTAACCCCTTGAATCTCCCCGCAGGGAACCTGCGGGGTGGGAGCTCAGTCCAATTGGCGGATCTCCCAGAACCACCATCAACGAGGCGCGCCACAGGTGATCTTGGTGGGGAGGGCAGTCGAGAGTCAGCGGGCCTGGTCCATCGACCTCTGGGCTCGAAGGGGGTGATGGCTATAGGTAGAAGGTTTAAAGGCTGTGTGAGGGCTTCGACTACCGAGACCATTCATAAGGAGGATGGAGATGTTCAGAGCAGTGCGCGTCCTGTTGTCTACGATGCTGGGGGCTGTCCTGTTGCTGGGCCTTACGGCTGTGTCCTGGGCCAAGACCGAGGCTACCGTGATCGTGACCCATAACAAGGAGTACGGGAACATACTCACCGACTCCAGCGGGAGGTCGCTGTACATCTTCTCTCACGACAAGCAGCACGAGAGCACCTGCTACGGCAGCTGCGCGCAGACCTGGCAGCCTTTCGTGCTCAAGTCTGGGCAACCGGTGGCCGGCAAAGGGGTCACCGCCAAGCTGGGCACTATCACCCGCAAGGACGGCAGCCGCCAGGTGACCGCTAACGGCATGCCGCTCTACTACTTCGCCGGCGACAAGAGGCCGGGAGATACCAACGGACAAGCGGTCAACAAGGCCTGGTGGCTGGTGTCGCCCTCGGGCCAGCCGGTCAAGTCCGAGGCCGCGGGGAAGCTGATCCCCAAGCATGCGCCGGCAACGGGTGCTGGCGGGATGGCCACGCGAGGCTCGGCGCTGCCTTCCCTGGCGATCGCCCTGCTGTTGCTGACAACGGCCGCCGGCGTCCTGGGACTCCGTAGAGCTCATTAACCCCCTGCTGCGTGGGCATTGCCCACGCAGCCACGCCCTGCTCCTGCCAAGCTAGTACTATTTGGCTATTAGCGTCGCTCCCGGCCGCTTGCTACAATCTGTAGGTATACGCCTACCTGAAATGTACATAACTCTATGCTGCAACATCCGTGTGGGAGCACGCTTTGGGTGATCGGTATATATGTCTAGTGGTGGTCTACCTCCTGGCCCTGGTGGTCGCCTCCATCCAGCCTCGCCCTGCCGTGGCCGCGTCCGATCCCGTGATCGTGGCCGCTGGGGACATAGCCTGTAACGGGGATCAGAGGGCATCCCAGCCCTGCAAGGATTTGGAGACCTCCGAGCTGCTGCTGCCTAGCGCCATCAACCCAGATGCTGTGTTGGCGCTGGGAGACCTGCAGTACGAGAACGGCCTGTATGGTGATTTCCTGGCGTACTTTGACAGGTCGTGGGGCAGGGTGAAGGACAAGATCTATCCCGTGCCAGGCAACCACGAGTACTACGATGCTACGTGCAGCGGGAGCCGAGCCTGCGGCTACTTCGACTACTTCAACGGTGCGGGCAACCCGAGCGGCAGGGCTGGAGACAGGGACAAGGGCTACTACGCCTTCACGCTTGGGGCCTGGCGCATCTACGCCATCAACAGCAACTGCGCCAGGGTGTCCTGTGCGCAGGGCTCGCCCCAGGAGCGGTGGCTCCGCCAGGACCTCGCCGAGTACCAGGGGATGTGCCAGCTCATGTTCATGCACCACCCATACGTGGCGTCCACCGCCATCTCCCCCATCGATGGCAGGACGGACACCTTCGACACGCCGGCCGTCAAGCCCCTGTGGCAGGCCTTCTACGACGCGGGTGGGGATGTGGTGCTAGCGGGGCATTCGCACCTCTACGAGCGTTTCGCGCCGCTTGCCCCGGACCGATCGAGCGACGGCAAAGGTATCCGCCAGTTCGTGGTGGGCACCGGTGGCAAGAACCTGTGGCGCCTGGCAACGGCCGCGGCTGGCAGCGAGGTGCAGAACGACCAGGCATTTGGGGTGCTCAAGCTCACGCTGCACCCCGAGAGCTACGATTGGGAGTTCGTCCCGATAGCCGGACAGAGCTGGAGCGATGCCGGCACCGGTCAGTGCCACCCGGACACCATAGCGCCCGACACCACCCTCAGCTCTGGGCCGTCCGGCGCGTTCCGCAGCACGTCCGCCACCTTCGGGTTCTCCTCGCCTGAGCCCGACTCCACCTTCGAGTGCAGCCTGGACGGTGCCCCCTTCGCGGCCTGTACTTCTCCCAAGACCTATACAGGGCTCGCCCAGGGCACCCACACCTTCCAGGTGCGGGCGATCGACGCGGCGGGCAACGTCGATCCCACTCCGCCCAGCAGGAGCTGGCGGGTCGACACCCTGCCTCCAGAGGGCAGCATCACCATTAACGGTGGCGCCGCCTACACCAAGACCACCTCGGTCACCCTGTCGATCTCTGCTGCGGACCCTGCGCCGGGCTCGGGAGTCCTCCTGGTGCGCTTCCGCAACGCCGGGGATCCAGCGCCCACGGAGTGGGAGTCCTACACCACCCGCAAGGCGTGGATCCTCTCGAGCGGGGACGGAGAGAAGACCGTGTACGTGCGCTTCAAGGACGCCGCGGGCAACATCTCCGGAGCCGTATCCGACCAGATAGCTCTGGACACCGCGAGCCCCGAGGTGACCGCCCCTTCCCAGGAGCTGCTGGTGGGAGCCGCGCTGGGCACGACGGCCGTGCCGGTGAGGCTGAGGTGGTCGGGAGGTGACGCCACCAGTGGGGTGGCCAGGTACCAGCTGCAGCAGAGGCGGTACGTGCACGGGGCCTGGCAGCCCTGGAGCTGGGTGACTAGCGGGACCACGGCGACCAGGCTGGAGAGGCAGCTCGACCCGGGTAGGTACCAGTTCCGGGTGCGGGCCGTAGATAGGGCGGGCAACTGGAGCCCGTGGAGGGCGGGAGCGGCCTTCACCTTGGTCGCCTATCAAGAGAGGAGCAGGGCGATCTCTTACAGCGGCTCCTGGAGCATTTGGGAGGTGCCCAGCGCCTACGGCGGGTACACGCAGTTCACCGGCAGTCGGGGATATGCCGCCACCTTCCAATTCAGGGGCAGGCAGGTGGCGTGGGTGGCTCCCAGGGCAGGCAACCGCGGTTACGCCTACGTGTACCTGGATGGCGTGAAGTTGGCCACGGTGAACCTCTACTCCAGCTCGTACCTGGCGCGGCGCCTGGTGTATGTGCGCCGGGGCCTGGATCCGAGCGTCCGGCACACCCTGCGGGTGTACGTGACGGGCGCCGGGCCCGCGGACTCGACGGGCACGCGGGTGGACGTGGACGCATTCCTCGTGCTCAGGTAGCTACCGGGCAGTTGCTGGGGCTAGCGCGCCCGCCTGTATGTGCCGACGAGCTCTCCCCACCCCAGGACGTGGCCCCTCATGGCCTCCAGCAGCTGCGGACGCCGGGCGTCGGGACCCAGGTCCAGCTGGGTGTCCAGCGCGTAGAGGCGGAAGCGATACCTATGTGACCCCCTTGGGGGGCAAGGCCCCTGGTAGCCTGTGCGCCTCAGGTCGTTGCGTCCTTGTAGGGCGCCGTTCGGCAGACGCTGCTCTCTGGGCACGCCCTCGGGCAGCTCCCTGACGTCTGGGGGGAGGTTGAACAGCACCCAGTGCCCCCAGGTGCCCAGGGGAGCGTCCGGGTCATCCACCAGGAGCGCCAGGCTGACGGTGTCCTCGGGGACTCCCTCCCACCATAGGGGAGGTGAGACGTCATCCCCGTCGCAGGTGTAGCGGCTGGGGATCTCCTCACCGTCGCCGAAGACGCTCCGTAACTGGATGCGCACCCCCTGTTGCAGCTCGGGAGCTGCCTCGGGCCCAGGGCGCCTCCCGCCAGATAGCATGTCCACGAGTCGTCTTAGCGCCTCCATGCCACCTTCCCCAGCATATCCCTTGCCAGGTCGCCTAGTATCTGAAGAGGGTGGTCACGGCGCCCACGCGGTTGTACATCCAGAAGGCCAGCGGGATGCCTATCACGGACAGCATCAGCAGGTAGGCCACCGACATCCACAGCCCGCACAGCCACCACCCCACCAGCAGGAAGTAGATGGCCCGCACCAGGAATGGGAGCTGTCGCCTGGTGGACCTGACGATCGTCCCGCCCTGCACCGCGAGGTGCTCGTCGGGCAAGCGCAGCGTCATGAGCGTGGGCAGCCGGTTTATCAGGTAGATGCCGAGCGGCAGGCCGATGATCGAGATCACCAGCAGCCAGGCCAGCCCCGACACCACCCCACCAAGCCACCATCCCACGAGCAGGAAGTACGCTGCTCGGATAAGGATGTTTGGGCTCTGCCTCACCCTGACCTCTCTGTGCGCCATCTCTGCCACCTCTCCGCTGGATTGTAGCATACCTGCAGGGTGTTGACCTGCGAGCGCCTCTGGTGCTACCATCAGGCCATCGATCTGCAACGGAGGATATCAAGATGCTGCGTCGATGTAATCTTTTCCCGATCCTGCTGCTGGTGGTGTGCCTGCTGGGGGCGTTGCTGCCGCCGCGTCCGGTGGCTGCCAGGTCCGATCCCTACAGGCTGCAGAGGGCGTTCTCCAGGGCCGCCAGGGAGTTTCACGTGCCGCTCCCGGTGTTGCTTGCGGTGGCCTACAACAAGTCGCTCTGGGAGCACCACGACGGGCGGCCCAGCGCAGATGGGGCCTACGGCGTAATGGCGCTCTCGGACGTCGATCGGGTACCGGTCGTCGACGGCCGAGGACAGGATGGTCGCGTGGAGCGCCGATGGGTCTCGGTCGAGTCCGTGCCTCGCTACCACACGCTGGAGGCAGCTGCTAGGCTGCTGGGGGTATCCCCCGAGGTGCTCAAGCGCGACCCCGCGCAGAACATCCGGGGAGGGGCGGCGCTCCTGGCGAGCTATGAGCGACAGCTCGTCGGGGCCACGCCGAGCGATCCAGCCAAGTGGTACGGGGCCGTCGCCAAGTTCAGCGGCTCGGACGTGCTGCAGGCTGCCAAGGCCTTCGCCGACGACGTGTACGCCACGATCAACAGCGGCGCAGCCCGAGTGCTTGCGGATGGGCAGGTGGTGCGCCTGCAAGCCCAGCACGTGGTGCCCGCCAGGAGCACCGCCAAGCGGCTGCACCTGCGCAGCCTCAGGGAGCGCGAGGCTGAGTGCCCGCCCGGTCTGGCCTGTAACTACGTGCCCGCGCTCTACACCCAGTTCTCGAGCGACCCCGGGGACTACGGTAACTACGACCTGGCGAACAGGCCCGCTGATGGCCTCGAGATCCAGTACATAGTCATCCACGACACTGAGGGCTCCTACGCCAGCGCGCTGTCGACCTTCACCTCGCAGAGCTACGTGAGCGCCCACTACCTCATCAGGTCGTCCGATGGTTTGGTGACGCAGCTTGTGCCCACCAAGGACGTCGCCTGGCAGGCGGGCAACTGGTACGTCAACATCCACTCCATCGGCATCGAGCACGAGGGCTTTGCGGTGGAGGGCGCCACCTGGTACACCGAGCAGATGTACAGGTCCTCCGCCAGGCTGGTGAGGTATCTGGCCGCGAGGTTCCACATCCCTCTGGACCGGGCACACATCCTGGGGCACGACGACGTGCCCGGGCCGGGGCCGGCCTACCAGGGGCGTATGCACTGGGATCCGGGCCCGTATTGGGACTGGGCGCACTACATGGCCCTGCTCGGGATTGCTCCCAGGTCCCAGCGGGCGCACGGGGTGACCGCTGGGAGGATCGTCATGATCGCGCCCAACTTCCACACGAACAAGCCCACCGTGACGTACACCGACTCGGAGGGCCATGCGTACACGCTACCCAGCCAGCCGGCGAACTTCGTGTACCTGCACACCGCGCCGAGCTTCGATGCCCCGCTGATCAGCGATCCCGCGCTGCACCCTGACGGCTCGGCGGGCACGACGCTCGCCTATGACTGGGGCGACAAGGCGGTGACCGGTCAGCGGTTCTACCTGGCCGAGCAGAGGGGCGACTGGAGCGCGATCTTCTACGGCGGCAAGAAGGCCTGGTTCTACAACCCGGGCGGCAGGACCAACACCGTGCGGAGCAGTGGGCTGCTGGTGACGCCCAAGCCGGGCGCGGCGTCCGTGCAGGTGTACGGGGCGGCCTACCCCTCGCCCGAGGACTACGCCTCCGCGGGCGTGCCCACCATCCACACGCTCCAGCCCCTGCAGTACACCATACCCGCCGGGCAGTACTACGTGGCGTGGGGACCCATCAGGGCCCAGGACTACTACGCCGTGACCTTCAACGCTCCGGAGGACTACAGGGTGGTGGACGGGCACGAGCTGTTCTACGTGATAGCCTTCAACCACAGGATCGCCTTCGTGCGCGCCAGCGACGTAGCGGTGATCCCCTAGGGGGTGAGGTACCATCGGCAGGCTGAGGCGTATCTACGATGCGATCGCTCCCCTGTACGACCTGTTGCTGCTGCCCCTCGACGCACTGCTGCTAAGAGGGGCACGCGCTCGGCTCTGCTCTAGGGCAGAGGGGAGGGTGCTGGAGGTGGCGATCGGTACCGGCCTCAACCTGCCGTACTACCCGAGCGGGGTGCAGCTGGTGGGCGTGGACCAGAGCCCCGGCATGCTCGCGAGGGCGCACCGTCGGGCGAGGCGAGCGGGCCGCCGGGTCAAGCTGCTGGTGGGGGATGCCCAGCACCTGGATCTACCGGACGGCGCCTTTGACACGGTGGTCATCACCTTGGGGCTGTGCACCATCCCGGATCCCGCTGCCGCCCTGCGGGAGGCCAGGAGGGTGCTTCGCCCCGGCGGCCGGCTGCTCCTCCTGGAGCACGTGCGGAGCCCCGTGCCGCTGGTGAGGGCCCTCCAGCGGGCGCTGGAGCCCGTGGCCAGGCTGTGGGGCGACCACCTGCTGCGCGATCCCTTGGACCACCTGGAGGGTTTCTCTGTAGAGCGCCTGGAGCGCAGGGCGCTCGGTCTGTTGGAGCTGGTCGAGGCGCGTCGGACTTGAGCCGTTATTCGTTGTACTGCCACCACAGCAGGGCGGCGGAGGCCACAGGCAGCCCCCACAACACCAGCTCGATAGCCGGAGGCGTGTGGCCGAAGGCTATCACCAGGAGCGCCACCAACTTGAAGATGAGGAAGGCTGCGCCGGCGATGAGCGCGTCGCGCGCCTGCCTGGGCCTGCGCTCCATGAACGCCAGGAGGGCGTGCGTGCCTCCCACCGAGACCAGCAGGCCGAGCATGAGCTCGATCGCCACCAACGCCCACAGCACGTATCGGTGCAGGTGTAGATCCTTGGGTGGGCCGGGAGCGGTCGTGGCGTGCGCCGCCCCGGCGTATCCCGTGCTCCCCGGGGGGGTCGAGCCGCCGGCGCCCCAGGAAGCGTACTGGCCGTACGAGCGGGAGCTGGCTCCGGGAGAGTAGCCGCCATAGGAGTAGCTGCCGGCGGCCTGCTGGCTGTAGGCGTACTCCCTGTCCAGGTCGTAGCTCGCCCGCCTGTAGGGGTCGCTCAGCACCTGGTAAGCCTCGTTGATCTCCTTGAACTTCTCGTTGGCGTAGGGATCGTACGGGTTCAGGTCGGGATGATACCGCTTGGCGAGCCTGCGATAGGCTCGCCTGATCTCGTCGTAGCTCGCTTTGGGGGACACGCCCAGTATACCGTAGTAGTCCTTCATCCTCTCAGGCCATCAACGATATTATACGCTGCGTATATAGCTGCATCAATAGGTGCCTATCTGCTCACCTTGATGGCCTCGAATACGCAGTGCAGGGGCACGTCCGCTATCCAGACCTGGGGGGACTCCCGCAGGAACACCCCGGTGGGCTCGGGCTCTTCGAGCGCCGTGACGGCCAGCCCTGCCTCGCGCAGCCTCCGGAAGTACCAGGAGAGCGGGCGGTGGTACGTCCAGGTCTCCCAGGTCTCTCCCTGAGGTCCCCGCCAGGGCACCTTGGCGGCCTGCTGCTGCCTGTACCCCCGGACCTTGCGCCAAGCTATGCGCTGGGTGCCCACCATCTCTATCTGCCAGCCGGAGGATTCCCAGATGTCGAAGCAGGGATGCGACAGGCTGGCGACGAAGCGGCCGCCAGGTCGCAGGACCCGCGAGGCCTCGTGGATGGCGCCCTCGGCGTGCTCCACGTTCATGAGGACCATGTTGCTCACCACGAGGTCGTAGCTGGACGAGGCCAGCGCGTCCAGGCGCGCCGCGTCGGCCACGAGGTAGGTTATCCCTAGGGGCTGCCGGGCCTCGTGCGCCCGAGCCCGCTCGACCATCGCCGGGGAGGCATCCACGCCGGTGACCCTGGCCCCGGCGCGGGCCATCCTCCTGGCTACGTAGCCGTTGCCGCAGCCCAAGTCCAGCACGTCCAAGCCCGCGGGATCACCGATGACCCGCCACAGCGTGGGGTCGATCAGCTCGCGGTGCCACAGGTCGCCCTCCTCCCCCTGCTTGTCGTCGTACCAGCGGGCCATAGCGTCCCAATCCTCGGCCATGTGCTCACCTCCCAAGCGTTATGCGCAGCCATGATACAGGCTGGGGCACGCTTCCTGCAACACGCGGGGCGTATGGACCTGTGGAGGTGGCAGATGGAGGACTTCGATGTGGTGGTGCTGGGGGCGGGCACCGCCGGGGAGACGCTGGCCCTGGAGCTGGCGAGCGAGGGGGTGCGCGTGGCGGTGGTGGCCGACGGCCTGGTAGGAGGGGAGTGCCCGTTCCTGGCGTGCATGCCCAACAAGGCGATGCTGCACTCGGCCCGCAGGCACCGGCTGTGCGGCGGCCCGGACGCCGAGGCCTTCCGGGAGGCGATCGCCTGGAGGGACGAGGTCGCGGAGCACCGCGATGACTCCGCCCACGCCGAGGAGCTGGCAAGAGCCGGAGCGCGCCTCTTCCGTGGTCGTGGGAAGGTCTCCCGCCCGGGTGTGGTGGAGGTGGGAAGGCTGGAGATCGGCTGGCGCGACCTCGTGGTGTGTACGGGCTCGCGTCCCAGGTTGCCTCGCATACTGGGGCTGGAGGACTTGCCCTGCTGGACGAGCGACCAGGCGCTGAGCTCGCCCGAGCTGCCTGGGTCGCTGGCGATACTGGGCGGGGGTGCGGTGGCCTGCGAGCTGGCGCAGGTGTACGCGGCGTTCGGCACCGAGGTCACGGTGGTGCAGCGCTCGCCGCGGCTGCTGAGCAGGGAGTCTCCCTGGGTAGGGGAGCTCATGGCCGAGGTGCTCGGCTCCCAGGGGGTGAGGGTGCTGACCGGCAGAAGTGTCCTGGGGGCCAGGACGACCTCCTCCGGCGTGGCGCTCGAGCTCGAGGGGGGAGGTGAGGTGCCCGCCGACAGGCTGCTCGTAGCCGTCGGTCGGGACCCCAACACCCGTGGCTTGGGGCTGGAGCAGCTGGGCATAGCCACGGCGGGCCCTTTAAAGGTGGATGCCCGCTGCCGGGTGGAGGGGCAGGCACACGTGTGGGCCGCCGGGGACGTGACCGGGGTGGCCCCTTATACGCACACGGCGAACTACCAGGCGAGGGTGGTCGCGGCCAACCTCCTGGGACGAAGAGCCCTGGCCGATTACCGCGCCGTGCCCAGGACGGTGTACACCCACCCGCCCGTGGCAGCTGTGGGGCTCACCAGGGAGCGGGCCGAGGAGGCAGGGGTCGAGGTGGTGTCGGCGCGCGTGGAGCTGTCGGAGGTGGCGCGAGCTTCGGCTGAGGGGGAAAGGATCGGCAGGCTGGAGCTGGTGGCCGATGCCGCGCGCGGGGTGCTGGTGGGTGCCTCTGCGCTGGGCCCGAGGGCCGATGAGTGGATAGGCGAAGCTGCGCTGGCGATCCGTGCCGAAGTGCCCGTGGAGGTCCTGGCCGACGTGGTGCGCCCTTTCCCGACCTACAGCGAGGCCTACACCGAGGCGTTACGGGGGATCCTGCGCGAGCTGCGAGCCGGCGTAGGCTAGCCGTCCCAGAGCTCGTCGAACTCCCCGAGCAGCCGCCTGCACCTCTCCAGCTGCCCCCTGTCAGCCTCCACCCTGGCCTGGTCCAGCAGCAGGTACGCGCGTCGGCTGATGGGCTGCCCGCGCCCGAGTGCCTCGAACAGCTCCCCGTAGCGGGCCTGCACCTCCCCCACGCTCTCAATGTAGCGCTCGGGATCGGGGGCGAAGGGCCCCTGGGCGCGACCGGATAGCAGGTAGCGGCGCCATTCCTGGTCGAGCTGCGCCAGCGGCTTCCCGTAGGTGCCCAGGTAGTCGCCGCTGACGTAGACCTGCTTGAACTTGGCCATGCCGTAGGTCCGGACGAGGTACCCCACGAACGAGCCGGCCTCATCGTACGGGTGGCGGCGGAGCAGCCTACCCATGAAGCGCACTCTGCCGCTCGCCAGCTGCTCTAGGGGGATGAGCGTCCCCGTGGCCAGCGCCGCCCGCGCGAAGCCGTCCAGCGACACCTGCCCGTCTCGCAGGAGGTACTCCTCGGAGGCGTACATCGCCAGCCCTTCGGACAGCATCACGGACGAGCTGGGGCCTATACCGTCGCTGGCCAGCTGGTGAGTGAGCTCGTGGGTGCTCAGGTACTGCCTCTCCAACGGGGTGCCCACGCCGTCGTACAGCTGGAATATGGCGCGGTCGCGAGCCCGGGAGTACCCCCTCAAGCCCGGATCCGGGTTGGGGAACGGCGCGTACGCCAGGTAGAAGGTGACATCGCCTGCCAGGCGCACGCCCAGGAGGCGCTCGGCGTGGGCCAGCCCCTCCTGGGCCGCTTGCGCGAACTCGGATACGTGGGTGGCCGCGAAGGTGCCCGGCCGGTACCTGACCACCAGGTGCTCCGTGCGGTAGGACCCAGGGAGCAGCTCCGCCAGCCGATGCCAGTCCAGGTCGGCCGTGGCTGGGTAGATGGGGAAGGATGCCCTGACCTCGCCGTCCGGTGGCTGAGCCGGTGTTGGGGTGGGCTTGGGCGTGGGCGGTGGGACGATCGACAATACCTCGGCGGGCATGTAGCCCCAGCGCCCCATGTACCTGACCCGGTACCAGCTACGCCCGTCTGCGCCCTCGATGGGCATGGC
>Ga0068704_100275_pt1 | contig 20648 bp, 20 predicted proteins | sample CeladaPassaD2F12_FD_62225 | JGI IMG/M metagenome (GOLD analysis project Ga0068704, IMG submission 62225) | Cellulose-adapted microbial communities from the Joint BioEnergy Institute, USA - Passage D2F12 | ecosystem: Engineered > Bioreactor > Continuous culture > Unclassified | place: USA, Joint...
AGCTCGACGCCCGCCATGAAGGTGGTGGCAACCGCCCCTCCCACCCCAACGAGCAGAACCCCAAGCTTCTCGCCCCCCTCCTTCCTCGCCTCCTCATTCCTTCTCATCCCAGATGCCTCCTTTCCAGCGCGCTCCTCGGGGCCGCAAGGAGCCCCCTTCTCTTCTCCGCTCTTCGCAAGGTCTCCGGCCCGCCAGCCTCTCGGCGCGCGCACCCCTCCCGTCCGGCGGGGACGATTCCAGCAGAAGCCAACCGCGGCGTTTATTCCCGCCCCCGGCGGGTCTCCAAACCCGCTTGACAACCCCTCCCCGCCGTCTAACATCGTGCCATGGACACGAAGAGCAGCGCCGCACTCAAGGAAACGATCTCCCGGGAGCTCGAGGAGGCCCGCGAGCGGACCCGCTGGCTGATCTCGCCGCTCTCCGAGGAGCAGCTCACCGCCCAGCACGACCCGATCATGAGCCCCCTCATCTGGGACTACGGCCACATCGGGAACTACGAGGAGCTGTGGCTCCTCAACCGCGCCTTCGGGCGCAGCCTGGCCGACCGCGAGCTCTACGACATCTACGACGCCTCCATCACGCCCCGCAGCGAGCGCCCCTCGCTGAACATGCTCGGCCGCGCCGACGCCGACCGCTACCTGGACGCGGTGCGCCGGGCGGCGCTGGAGGAGCTGCGGAAGGCGGACCTGGGCGGCGACGACCCCCTGCTCGGGGAAGGCTTCGTCTACAGGATGGTCCTCCAGCACGAGGCCCAGCACAACGAGACCATGCTCCAGACGCTCCAGCTCATGCGGGGCGAGGGCTACCGCCCGCGGCGGATGGCCCCGCTGCCGCCCGGCAACCCCGGCGGCGAGGAGATGGTGCTCGTCCCGGGCGGCGCCTTCATCATGGGGACGGACGACCGCGCCCGGGCCCTGGACAACGAGCGCCCCGCCCACGAGGTGGAGCTCCCCCCCTTCTACATAGACCGGCTCCCGGTCACCAACCGGGAGTACCTCGGGTTCGTGGAGGACGGCGGCTACCGGCGCGAGGAGCTCTGGGACCCCGAGGGATGGGAGTGGATACGGGAGGAGAGGATCTCCGCCCCCAAACACTGGTACCAGAAGGAGCCGCACGACTGGTGGACGGAGTGCTTCGGCTTCGACCAACCCCTGCGCCCGGACGCCCCCGTGATGCACGTCTCCTGGTACGAGGCCGACGCGTACGCCCGGTGGGCGGGAAAGAGGCTCCCGACGGAGGCGGAGTGGGAGAAGGCGGCCTCTTGGGACCCCGAGGAGGGGACCAAGAGGCTCTTTCCGTGGGGAGACGAGCCGCCCACCCCGGAGCGGGCGAACCTGGACCAGCTGGCCTTCCGGCCCGCGGAGGTCGGGGCCTACCCGGCCGGGGCCAGCCCCTGCGGGGCACTCGGCATGGTCGGGGACGTCTGGGAGTGGACCGCCACCGAGTTCTCCGGCTACCCGGGCTTCGAGAGCTTCCCCTACAGGGAGTACTCCGAGGTCTTCTTCGACGAGGGGTACATGGTCCTGCGCGGCGGCTCCTTCGCCACCCGCCCCTGCGCCATCCGCAACACCTTCCGCAACTGGGACTTCCCCATCCGGCGCCAGCTGTTCGTGGGCTTCCGCTGCGCGCGGGACGCCTGAGGGGGCGGAGAGGGCCGTGTGCAGGATGGCCGCCTACATCGGGGAGCGCCCCGTCCCCCTCTCCGCCCTGGCGCTGGAGCCCGAGCATTCGCTGCTGGTGCAGAGCTACGCCCCGCGCGAGATGCAGAGCGGCGTGGTGAACGCCGACGGCTTCGGGGCCGGGTGGTACGCCCCGGAGGTGGACCCGGAGCCCGCCGTCTACCGCTCGGTGCGCCCGATCTGGGCGGACAGGAGCTTCGCGAGCATCGCCCCGCGGGTCCTGAGCCCGGTCGTCTTCGCCGCCGTCCGCAGCGCCACCCCGGGCCTCCCGGCCGAGGAGAGCGGGGTGCCCCCCTTCTCCGCGGGCCGCTACATGTTCATGCACAACGGCGCGGTGGAGGGCTTCCGGCGCTCGGCCATGCGCCGGCTGCGCGGCTCGCTGAGCGACGAGGCCTACGCCGGGCTCCTCGGGGTCTCGGACTCGGAGACGATCTTCGCCTGCCTGCTGGACCGCCTGCGGGGCTCCCCAAAGGACCCGGAGGGGGCGCTCGCCGAAACGGTGCGCTTTCTCTTCGAGACCTGCGCGGAGCTAGGCGTGGGGGCCGCGCTGAACCTCGGCCTCACCGACGGGGAGAGGGCGGCCTTCGCCCGCTGCTCGACGGAGGGGCCGGGCAACTCGCTGTACTTCCTGGAGGGCGGGCGGGCCTTCCGGGGGGGCGTGGTGGTGGCCTCGGAGCCGCTCGACGCCGACCCCGGGTGGAGGGAGGTCCCGGACCGGCACCTGCTCTCGGCGGGCCGCCCGGGGGGCGTCGCCCTGAGGCCGCTCGAGCTCCCCGGCCCCGGGGCGCCCTCTTGAACCCCGGGCGGCTGGAGATCCTGCGCCTCGGCGCGGAAGACCCCGCCTGCCGGATGGCCGAGGACGTCCGCCGGGGCCTCGCCTCCGACCCGAAGGACCTCTCCCCCTGGCCGAAGTACCTCTACGACGGGGAGGGCTCGCGCCTCTTCGAGGAGATAACCCGGCTTCCGGAGTACTACCAGACCCGCGCCGAGACCTCCATCCTCCGCCGGAGGGCGGGGGAGATCGTCGGGCGCACCGGCTGCCGGGAGCTGGTGGAGCTGGGCTCGGGCGCGGCGGGCGAGAAGACCCGCCTGCTCCTCGACGCCCTCACGGCCCGCGGCGGCCGCGCCCGCTACGTGCCGCTGGACGTCAGCGAGGGGGTGCTCCGCAGGAGCGGCGAGCTGCTGCTCCGCGAGTACCCCGGGCTGAGCATCCGGGGGTTCGCCGGCGACTTCGAGGGCCCCCTGGAGAGGCTCTTCGAGGACGCGCCGGAAGCGCCCCGGCTCGTGGCCTTTCTCGGCGGCACGGTCGGCAACCTCACCCCCCGGCGCCGCCGGCGCTTCCTGCGCGGGCTCGCCGCGGCCCTCCGCCCCGGCGACGCGCTGCTGGTGGGCGTGGATCTGGTGAAGGATCCCGGGGTGCTGGAGGCCGCCTACAACGACCGGGCGGGCGTGACCGCCCGCTTCAACAGGAACCTCCTGCGGGTCATAAACGCCCGGCTCGGCGGGCGCTTCGACCCGGGGCTCTTCGAGCACCGCGCGCCGTACGTGGCCGAGGAGTCCAGGATCGAGATGTGGCTCCACTCCCGCCGCGAGCAGGAGGTCCCGGTGGAGGCGCTAGGGCTCGCGGTCACCTTCGCCGCGGGCGAGGGGGTGCGCACCGAGATCAGCGCGAAGTTCACCCCGGGCTCCGCGCGGCGGATGGCACAGGAGGCGGGGCTCGAGCCGGCCGGGTTCTACGCCGACGGGGGGCGTCTCTTTGGCCTCCTGCTCGCCGTCGCGCCGTAGTATCCTGCGGAGAGCGGAAGGGAGAGACCGGAAGGGGGAAGCGCATGGACCTTCGCAGGGTGCAGAGGCCGCTCAAGGAGCGGTACCGCCGGGAGCCCGGCTCCTCCAGGATAACTCTCAGGGCGCGGGGGAGCGAGACGGGCACCCCCGTCTCCTGCTCGGTGGACATCGGCCGGGCCGTCTACGAGGCCGGGGCCCACGCCGGGGTGGGCGGTCCGGGGACCGCCGCGTGCTCCGGGGACCTCCTCCTGGGGGCGCTCGCCGCCTGCGCCCAGATCACCTGCCAGATGGTGGCCGCCTCGCTCGGGGTCCCCACGCGGGGCATAGAGGCCCTCGCCGAGGGCGACCTGGACCTCGCCGGGACCCTCGGGCTCTCGGAGGAGGTGCCGGTGGGCTTTCAGGAGATAAGGCTCACCCTCGCGGTGGACGCCCCGGAGGCGAGCGAGGAGCAGCTGGAGAGCCTCAGGGAGAAGACCGAGCGCTACTGCGTCGTGATGCAGACCCTCAAGAGCCCGCCCCGGGTCTCGGTGAGCTGGGAGGCCGGGTAGCTCAGCCCGGCGAGATGCTGCGGTACCGCGCCACGAGGACCATGAGCAGCCCGTAGGCCGCGAGCCCGAGCGCGACGACCCCCAGCAGCCAGGGGCCGAAGGGCTGCCGGATGAGGGCGTGCAGCGCCCCGCCGAGCCCCCGGGCCTCCTCCGGGTCGTGCTGGACGGCCGCAAGCACCAGAAAGCCCCCCACCAGGCCGAAGACCACCCCGCGGGCGGCCACCCCGAAGCGCCCGAGCCGGACGACCCAGCGGCCCGCCCTCCCCCCTATCTCCCCCAGCCTCAGGTAGCGGGCGAACTCCGCCCGGTAGGCCTGGTAGACCTCGTAGGACCCGAAGCCGAGGATGGCGAGCCCCGCCGCGACCGCCAGCGCCTGCCCGAAGGGCTCGGCGAGGAGCCAGGCCGTCCAGTCCCGGGCCGACCGGCCCCCGCCGCCGGAGCCGAGCGCGGCCCGCCCCGCCCCGAGGGCGAGGGCCGAGTAGGCGAGCGCGCTGAAGGCGTACCCGGCCCGGCGCGCGAGCCCCCTGGCGTCCCGCCCCTCCCCGTCGGCGTCGGCGGCGGCCTGCACCAGCCTCCAGAGCGCATACCCGACGAAGCCCGCCGCCACCAGACCCAGCATGGGGCGCCCGAGGGGCTGGGCGGCGATCAGGGCGAACACCCCCTGCTGCCCGGCGGTCCGCCCCCCGGTCCCGGTGGCGACGCCGAGGGCGAGCCCCCCCATGACGGCGTAGACCACGCCCTCCGCGGCGTAACCGAAGCGGGCGAGCCCCTCGATCCAGGGGCCCGCCCGCCGGCTGGCCCTGCGCGCCCGCCGCTCCGCCTCCCTGCCCGTCGCCTCCCCTGCCAACCGCTCTTCTCCTCTCCTGCGGCGTACCGGAAAATCCACGTTACACCAGCCCGCCCCCAGGCGCCACAGCGGGGTGTATGATGCTCCGATGGAGCGTGCGGGGAGCCGGGCGTGACGGGGCTGGTGCTCGGCCCGGTGCTGCGCCACGCCGGGGGCGGCGAGGCGGTGGTCTGGGTCGAGACGGACGGGCCCTGCGAGGTGGAGGTGCTCGGGCACCGCTCCCGGACCTTCCGGGTGGGAAGCCACCACTACGGCCTGGTGCGCGTGGGCGGGCTCCGGCCGGGCGAGCCGCGCCGGTACGGGGTGCGCCTGGACGGCAGGCCGCGCTGGCCCGAGCCCGGCTCCCCCTTCCCCCCGAGCGCCATGAGCCTGCCGCCCGCGGAGGGACCCCTCCGGCTGGCCTTCGGCTCCTGCCGGGTGGCCGCCCCCCACGGGCCGCCCCACGCCCTCTCCCCGGAGGAGGACCCGCGGGGGCTCGGCGTCGACGCCCTGCGCGCGCTGGCGCACCGCCTCTCCGGGGGCCCGGCCGAGGAACTGCCGCACCTCCTCCTGCTCCTGGGGGACCAGATCTACGCCCACAAACCCCCGGAGGAGACCCTGGAATTTATCCGCTCCCGCAGGGACCCTCGCCGCCCGCCGGGGGAGGAGGTCGCGGACTTCGAGGAGTACTGCCGCCTGTACCGGGACTCCTGGGGAGATCCCGCCGTGCGCTGGCTGCTCTCCACGGTCCCCTCCGCCATGATCTTCGACGACCACGAGATCTCGGACGACTGGAACATCTCTGAGGCGTGGGTGGAGGAGGCCCGCCAGAGGCCCTGGTGGAACGCCCAGATAACCGGCGGGCTCGCCTCCTACTGGCTCTACCAGCACCTGGGCAACCTCCCGCCATCAGAGCTGGAGAGGAGCGGCCTGCTGCGCGGGATCAGGGCCTCCGGGGACGGCTGGCCCCTGCTCGAGGAGTTCGCCCACGCCGCCCACCGAAAGACCTCGGGGACCCGCTGGAGCTTCCGCCGGGACCTCGGCCGGGTGCGGCTCCTGGTGGTGGACTCCCGGGCGGGGAGGGTGCTCTCCGAGGGCAGGCGCTCCATGCTCGACGAGGCGGGGTGGGCGTGGCTGGAGGGACAGCTCTCCGGCGGCTTCGACCACCTGCTCTTCGCCACCTCCCTGCCGGTCCTCCTCTCACCGGGCATGCACGGCCTGCAGGCGGCGAGCGAGGCGCTGTGCGCCGGCGCCCGCGGGGCGCGGGCCGCGCGGCGGGCCGAGAGGCTCCGCCGCGCGCAGGATCTCGACCACTGGGCCTCCTTCCGGCGCTCCTTCGAGCGGCTGCTCTCGCTGCTGCGCGAGGTCGGCCGCGGGCGCCGCGGGGAGTCCCCCGCCTCCATCCTGCTGCTCTCCGGCGACGTGCACCACGGCTATGTGGCCCGCGCCGACCTCGGGCCGGGGGTGCGTAGCGCCGTCTACCAGGTGGTCTGCTCGCCGCTCCGCAACGCCCTGCCGCCGGAGAAGCGGCGCCTGCAGCGGCTCGGCTGGACCGTGCCCGGCGCGCTCGCGGGCTCTCTCCTCTCCCGCGCCGCGGGCGTCCCCGGCCCCTCCGCGCGTTGGCGCCTCGCCCACCGCGAACCCCGCTTCGACAACCAGGTCGCGACGCTGGAGCTGGAGGGCCGCGCGGCGACGCTCACCCTGCAGCGGGCGCTGGCGGGCCCCGCGGGCGAGCCCTCCCTCCAGACGCTCCGGCGAGAGCGCCTGGCATGAAAAAGGGCGGGCGAGCAGCCCGCCCTCCGGGATGGCCCGAGGCGCCGCCTACAGCCTGCTTATGAGCCTCTGGGCGATCTCCTGCAGCTCCTCCGGGTGGAGGCCCGGCGAGGAGACGGCCTTGTCCTCCGGCGGGTCGGCCGGGCCGCCGGCGCTCTCGGGCAGGCCGTCCACCACCTCGAGCGGCGTCCCGTCTATGGGGTGCTCGCCCCTCCAGATGGCGGAGATGTCCTTGAAGTCCTCGGGGCTGAAGCGGTAGAGCTTGCCGTGCATGCCCTTGTCGGTGAACTGCTTGGCCTCCTTGAAGGCGGAGTCCGGGATCTTGGGGATCGGCAGCATCTTCTTGACGTCCACCCCCGTCAGCTCCTCCAGCGCCTTGGCGTAGGCCAGCGCGTGGACGCCGCCGCGGACGAAGAGGTAGCCGAGCATCTGCCGGGCGACCGGGTGGTCGGTGGACTCGTAGACCCGGATCTTGGCCATCCTCGCCCCGTTCTCCAGGAAGAAGTTGTGCAGGAGGTCGAGCACGAGGTCCCCGGAGTTGAAGACGTACTCGCCGTTCCAGCCCTTGCCCAGCGAGTTCGTGGCGAGCGCCCCCAGGCCGTTGTTGATGTAGTGGTGCGGGATGCCCTTGCCCTTGAGCCCCTTGAGGGGAGCGTCGGTGACCTCGTCACCCTCCGAGGCGCCGGTGAGAAGCCCGTTGATGGTCGCCGCCACCAGCTCTATGTGCCCGAGCTCCTCGGTGGCGATGTTGGCGATGAGGTCGTAGAAGGGCTTGACCTTCTTGCGCCCCCGGAAGTTGAACGACTGGTAGGTGTAGTTCATCAGGGTGGACATCTCCCCGAAACGCCCACCCAGAAGCTCCTGCACGTTCGCCGCCGCGTCCGGATCCGGCTCGCTCGGCATCGGCAGCTCGACCTGGAGCCTGTCTACCCGTAGATACACGCCTTCCCCCTTCCTCTGAAACTCTCCTCCGAACGTACCAACCCAACGAGAGTCACACCAACCGCTCCACCACCTCCCTCCTGCCGCTCCTTGCGCCTGCAGCTTCACGTAATATCACGAGACCGCCCCCGGTGTCTGGGGACGGTCTCACATTTTCAACAACGATAATTATTATTAATAGACGCTCTAGACGTTGGGTCCGGCCTTACGCACCCCTTCGGGCACCCCATCCTCGAACTTCTTGAAGTTCTCGCGGAAGAGGTCGGCGAGCTTTGCGGCCTGGTCGTCGTAGGCGGCCCTGTCGGCCCAGGTCTCGCGGGGGTTGAGGATACCGGAGGGGACCCCGGGCACCTCGAGCGGCACCTGGAGCCCGAAGAACGGGTCGGTATAGGTCTTGGACTCGTCGATGTTTCCGGCGATGACGGCCCGGACCATCTGGCGCGTCGCCGCGATGTCCACCCGCTCCCCCACGCCGTAGGGGCCGCCGGACCAGCCGGTGTTGATGAGGTAGCAGCGGGAGCCGTGCTCGCGGAGCTTCTCGGAGAGCATGGCGGCGTAGGTGGTGGCCGGCAGGGGGAGGAAGGGTGCCCCGAAGCAGGCGGAGAAGGTGGCCTCCACGTCGGCCTCCATATCCGCCTCGGTGCCGGCGAGCTTCGCCGTGTAGCCGGAGAGGAAGTAGTAGGCGGCCTGCTCGGGCGAGAGGACGCTTATGGGGGGGAGCACCCCGAAGGCGTCGGCGGTGAGGAAGAGCACCGCGGCCGGGTGCCCCGCCCGGCCGGAATCCACCGCCCCCTCGATGTACTCCAGGGGGTAGGCGGCGCGGGTGTTCTCGGTGAGCGAGGCGTCGGAGTAGTCCACCCGGCGCGTGATCCTGTCCACCACCACGTTCTCCAGGACCGCCCCGAAGCGGATGGCGTCGTAGATCTGGGGCTCCTTCTCCCGGGAGAGGTCTATGCACTTGGCGTAGCAGCCGCCCTCGAAGTTGAAGATCCCCTCGTCAGACCAGCCGTGCTCGTCGTCGCCGATGAGGTAGCGCTCGGGGTCCGAGGAGAGGGTGGTCTTGCCCGTCCCGGAAAGCCCGAAAAAGAGCGCGACGTCCCCCTCGGGCCCCACGTTGGCCGAGCAGTGCATGGGGAAGACCCCGTGCTCGGTGGGCAGCACGAAGTTCAGCACCGAGAAGATGCTCTTCTTGATCTCGCCCGCGTAGCGCGTACCGCAGATGAGCACCACCCGCCGCCCGAAGTCTATCCCGACGAAGGTCTCGGACTCCGTGCCGTCCTCCTCCGGGTCGGTGAGGAGGCCGGGCACCGAGATGACGGTCCAGTCCGGCTCGAAGGCGTCCAGCTCCTCGCGGGACGGCCGCCGGAAGAGCTGGCGGGTGAAGAGCGCCTGCCAGGCGTACTCGCAGACCACCTGGACGTTGAGCCGGTAGCGCGGGTCGGCCCCGGCGTAGGCGTCGACGACGTAGACCTCCTCGAGGTTCTCGAGATAGGCCGAGGCCTTGGCGAGCAGCCGCTCGAACCGCTCCCCGGGGAAGGGCTTGTTCACCGGGCCCCAGTCCACGGGCCCCCGGGTGAGGCCGTTCTCGACTATAAAGCGGTCCTTGGGCGAGCGGCCGGTGCGCTTGCCGGTCAGGCACACCAGGGCCCCGTTCTCGGCCAGCATGCCCTCCCTGCGGCGTACCGAGGCCTCCACGAGCCTCGCCGGGGGGAGGTTCTCATGCACCGCGCCGAGTTGCGAGACCCCAAGCCCTTCGAGGGTCATCTTACGAACCGCAAGGTCCATCTCTCTTCCCCTTCGTCTCTTCCAGGTACATCCAGGCCGCCAAAAGTTTAGGGAAGCATAACATTTTCCGGCACCCTCCGCCCGTGCAAGCCCTCACGGCCCCCCGCCCCGCAGGGCGCGCAGCAGCCCCAGAACGCCGGCGGCGGCCCCGGCGGCGGCGAGCGGCCAGGAGATGAGGCGCGGGTGCCGGGCGCCGAGAACGGAGAGCGCCAGGAGCCCGGCGGAGAGCGCCCCCTTCACCCGCCGCTCGTAGGAGGCCGGGGAGAAGGTGGCGGAGTGCAGTGCCTCCTCCCCTATCCGGGAGGCGGTGCCGCCCGAGCCTCGCCGGACCCGGCGCATGGTCCTGCGGCGGTCGCGGCGCTCGGAGCGGCTCATCGGGCGCTGCGGGCGCGGCCTGCGCCCGCGGTGGAGGAGTATCTCGCGGGCGTTGGAGAAGTCCTCCTCGAACATCTCCTCCATCCGGGCGGCGAAGCCGGCGTCCTCCGCCAGCAGGTCGGCCTCCCAGTTGGCGAGCAGGCCGGAGAAGTTCAGGTTGGTGGACCCGACGCGGGAGTGGAAGGAGTCGGCCACGTGGGTCTTGGCGTGCATCATCGGCCCGCCGTACTCGAAGATGCGCACCCCGGCCTCCAGCAGCGGCCGGTAGCCGACGCGGGAGAGCGCCCCGATCCAGGGCAGGTCGTTGGTGGCCGGGAGGAGCAGGCGGACGTCCACGCCGTCGGCGGCGGCCGAGACGAGGGCCTGGGTGAGCACGGGCGATCCCAGGAAGTAGGGGTCGGAGATCCAGACGCGCTCCCGGACGCTGGCGAGCAAAAGCTCGAGCGCCCGCAGCATCCGGGCCCTGCCGGGCTCCTGGGCGACGACGCGGGCGGCCACCTCTCCGGCGCCGGGGACTTCCCCGGGCCCCGGGCGCTCCTCCGGCGGGAGCGGCCTGCGGGCGAAGAGGTCCCACACCCCGGCGAAGGCCCGCTCGGCGTCGGCGACGGCGGGGCCGCGCACCGCAACGCAGGTGTCCCGGTAGGGGAGGCCGGTCTTCGGCGAGCGCTCCAGCCAACCCTCGGAGAGGCAGACCCCACCCACGGAGGCGTACTCGCCGTCCACGGCGAGCAGCTTGCGGTGGTCGCGGGGGAGGAGGTCCCGCGGCTCGCGGAGGCTGGGGGCGTTGACGGGGCACGCCTCCACCCCGGCCCGGCGCAGCCCCTCCCAGAAGGAGGAGCGCACGTCGAGGCAGCCGAACCAGTCGTAGAGCACCCGGACGGCCACGCCCTCGCGGGCCTTGCGGGAGAGGGCCTCGGCGAAGCGCCGCCCCACGCCGTCGTCGCTGAAGATGTAGTTCTCCAGGTGGACCCAGCGCCGGGCGCCCTCTATGGCCGCCAGCCAGCTGTCGTAGGTGGCCGGGCCGTCCCTGAGGAGCTCCAGCCGGTTGCCGGAGCGCAGCGGGGCGCCGCACGCGCGGCGCATCGCGCGGTCCAGAAGCTCCCTTCCCGGCTCCTCCATGCCGGGAAGGGTACCACGCGCCGGAGCCTCAGGGCCCTCCGTGCTCGCCCGGGCCGGGGAGGCGGGCGGGAGGCCGGGAGGGGACGTACTCCACCGAGCTCTGGCGCCCCCGCGGCTGGGGGTAGAGACGCATGAGCGCGTGGATCTCGCCGGGCACCCCCACCCGCACCGGGAGCCCGAGCTCCTCGAGGTCGCGGGGCGTGAGGGGGTGGTCGTGGGTCCAGACCCCCGAGGAGAGGGTGCGGGCCACCTTGCGGGCCCTCTCCGGCTCCATCCGGCGCTCCAGGAGCCCGGTCACGAAGTCCTCCACCTGCCGCAGCGCCTTCCGGCTCATGTCCGCGAGGATCAGGGTCCTGTCCTCCGGCTCCTTGGCCTGCTCGACGGCCGCCAGGATCGAGGCCGCCGGGTAGCCGCCCAGCTGGGGGTCCACCGGCCCCAGGGCGGCGTGGGGGTCGACGTGTATCTCGTCGGCGGCGAGGGCTATGAGGGTGCCGCCGCTCATGGCGTAGTGCGGGACGAAGGCCCGCACCGGCCCCCGGTGCTCGGCGAGGGCCTCGGCGATCTGGCTCGCGGCGAGCACCATCCCGCCCGGGGTGTGCAGCACGATGTCTATGGGGCCGTCGGAGGGGGTCTCGCGGATGGCGTTCAGAACCCCCTCGGAGTCGTCGATGTCTATGTGGCGGAAGATGGGGAAGCCCAGCAGCGACATCGTCTCCTGGCGGTGGATGAGGGTGATGACCGTCGAGCCCCGCTCGGAGGCGAGCCGGGAGAGGGCCCGCTGGCGGGCGGCCTCCAGAAAGCGCCGCTGCAGCACGGGCTGCAGCGACGCCAGGATCAAGAACAGCCAGAAGATGGTTATGGGGTCCATCTCTCCTCCGCTAGAGCAGCAGGTCGAAGACGCGGAAGGCCCGCTCCCAGTGCTCGCTGCGGGGATTCTTCACCTCCGGGTCGAGCAGCCGGAAGGTGCGGGCCAGCGCCAGGCTCAGGCCGCCGACGATCTCGGGGAACCGGCCCTCGGTCTCCGCGGAGTAGTCCAGGCGGAGGGGCGGGAGGGCGGCGAGCTGCTCCAGTATCGGGCGCAGCTCCAGCTCCTCCTCCAGCCCCCTGAACTCGTCGATGCTCTCCTCGAGCCCCCTGGTTATGGGGAGGTCCCAGGGCTCTATGACGTCCCGGCCGTTCGCGCTGGCGGCGGCCTGCCCCACGAGCAGCAGATCGTAGAGCTTTTTGTTGACGAAGTCGCTGTAGCGCTTGAGGTCGTCCTTGTCCACGTCGAGCCCGGCGGCGGCCCTGAAGAGCCGCTCGAACCGGCTCACGCCCATCACGGCCATCCCGGGCTCACTCCCCGCGCCCGTCGCGCTCGCCGACGGCGGCGGCCGCCTCCTTCTGCACCTCGAAGGTCAGGCGGCCGTCCTCGGCGCCGACCACCACCCTGTCGCCGGGCTCCACGGAGCCCTCGAGGAGCAGCCTGGAGAGCTCGTTGTCCACCTGCCGCTGGATGGTGCGCCTGAGGGGCCTGGCCCCGAACTCGGGGTCGAAGCCCTCGCCGGCGATGTGCTCCACGGCGGCGTCGGTGAACTCCACCTCTATGTCCTGGGCCTTGAGGCGCCGCCTGGTGCGCTCCAGGAGCAGGCGGGCTATCTCCAGGATCTGCTCCCGGCTCAGGGCCCTGAAGATGATGATCTCGTCTATCCGGTTTATGAACTCGGGCCTGAAGGAGCGGCGCACGATCTGCATCATGTCCTCCTTGAGCTCCTCGAAGGACTCCTTCCTGCGGGCGTGCGCCTGGATCCTCTCGGCCCCGAGGTTGCTGGTCATGATGATGACGGTGTTCTTGAAGTCCACCGTCCGGCCCTGGGCGTCGGTGAGGCGCCCCTCGTCCAGGATCTGCAAGAGGAGGTTGAAGACGTCGGGGTGGGCCTTCTCTATCTCGTCCAGCAGCAGCACGGAGTAGGGCCTGCGCCTGACGGCCTCGGTGAGCTGCCCGGCCTCCTCGTAGCCCACGTAGCCCGGGGGCGCGCCCACCAGCCGCGAGACGGTGTGCCGCTCCTGGAACTCGCTCATGTCGATGCGCACCATCGCCGCCTCGTCGCCGAAGAGCGCCTCGGCGAGCGTGCGCGCAAGCTCCGTCTTCCCCACGCCCGTGGGCCCGAGGAAGAGGAAGGAGCCGATGGGGCGGTTGGGGTCGGAGAGCCCGGCCCGGGCGCGCCTTATGGCCTCGGCGACGGCCTCGACGGCCTCGTCCTGGCCGACGACCCGCTCGTGCAGCCGCTCCTCGAGCCGCAGCAGCCGCTCGCGCTCCTCCTGGGTGAGCTGAGAGACCGGTATGCCGGTCTGGCGGCTCACCACCTCGGCGATGTCCTCGGCGGTCACCTCCGGCGCCCCGCGCCCGCCGGCCCGGTAGGCCCCGAGCCGGTCCTTGAGCTCCTGGATCTGGCCCTTCAGCTCCTGGGCGCGCCGGTAGTCCTCGGCGGAGACGGCCCGGTCCTTCTCCCGCTGCAGCTTCTTTATCTCCTCCTCTATCTCCCGGGCGTCCTCGGGCTTGGTCCGGGAGCGGAGCTTGACCCGCGCCGCCGCTTGGTCCATGAGGTCTATGGCCTTATCCGGCAGGAACCGGTCGGTGATGTAGCGGTCGGAGAGCTCGGCGGCGGCTACGATGGCCTCCTCGGAGATCTTCACACCGTGATGGGCCTCGTAGCGGTCCTTGAGCCCGGTGAGGATCTCCACGGTCTCCTCCACGGAGGGCTCGCTCACCAGGACCGGCTGGAAGCGCCGCTCGAGCGCGGCGTCCTTCTCGATGTTCTTGCGGTACTCGTCTATGGTGGTGGCCCCGATGACGTGCAGCTCGCCGCGGGCGAGCGCGGGCTTGAGCATGTTGGAGGCGTCCATGGCCCCCTCGGCGGCCCCCGCGCCCACCACGGTGTGCAGCTCATCGATGAAGATGATCAGCTCGTCGGAGTGCTCGCGGATCTCGTCTATGACCTTCTTGAGGCGCTCCTCGAACTCGCCGCGGTACTTGGTCCCGGCGACCATCCCGGCGAGGTCGAGCGCCAGGACCCGCTTGCCGGCGAGGGTCTCGGGCACCTCGCCGTTGACGATCCTCTGGGCTATGCCCTCGACGATGGCGGTCTTGCCAACGCCCGGGTCGCCGATGAGCACGGGGTTGTTCTTGGTCCGGCGCGAGAGGATCTCGATGGTGGTCTCTATCTCCTCGGAGCGCCCGACGACGGGGTCGAGCTTGCCCTCCCGGGCCATCCGGGTGAGGTCGCGGCTGTACTCGTCGAGGGTGGGGGTGTCGCTGGGGGCCTCCCGCACGCCCCCGCCCTCGTCCACGCCGCGCACCACGGCCCCGCGCAGCCGGGTGTGCGAGAGCCCGAAGCGCCGCAGCATCCGCCCGGCCTCGGAGTCTTCGTCCCGGGCGAGCGCGAGCAGGATGTGCTCGGGCCCGATGTAGGAGGCGCCGAGCTCCTGCGACTCCTCGTAGGCGGCGAGGAGCGCCCGCTTGGCCTCCGGGGAGAGGGAGGGGGCCACGTCCTTGCGCCCGGCCTTCTCGACCTCCTCCTCGATCTGGCGCCTTATGGCGTCGGGGTCGGCGTCGGCCCGCTCGAGCACCCGCCGCACGACCTCGTCCCCGAGCGCCCCGTGGAGCAGGTGCTCGCTGCCGAGGTCGAGGCTGCCCCACTCCATGGCCTGCTGCGCCGCCCGCTGCAAGAGCTCGTTGGTGCTCTCGGAGAAGAACTGGGTGACGTCCACCTGCTCGGCCCTCCGGCCGCCGGAGGGCACCGCGGCCCTACCCCCGAAGGGTTCCTCCTCGAAGAACCGGTTGAAGAACTGGTCGAAGAGGCTGCCGCCCCCGCCGAAGGGCGAGCGCCCGCCCCGGGCCTGCGCCGCGTGCTCCTCGCAGTAGTACTCCACCCGGGGCGGCTCGCCGGGTATGATCCTGCGGATCGTTACCGTCGCCGGCCTGCCACAGACCCTGCAAACCCTTCTCTGTCCCATCCGTCGCCTGCCTCCTTTGTAACTCTCTGACCGCTCGGAGAGAGCGTCCTTCTGCATCCCCGCGGGAGGGGCCGGGCCCCTCCCGCGCAAAACCTCCCGGCGTCCGCCCTAGGCGCCGGGACCCTCTATCTGGATCCTCTTGGGCTGCGTCTCCCGGGCCGCACCCCGCACGGTTACCTCGAGCACCCCGTCCTCGAAGCGCGCCCGGATCCCGCTCTCGTCCACCCCCTCAGGCAGCTGGAAGCTGCGCCGGAAGGAGCCGTAGAGCCTCTCCCGGACGAGGTACCCCTCGCCCCGCTCCTCCTCCCGGCTGGCCCTGCGCTCGCCGGAGATGGTGAGAACCCCGTCCTGCAGCGTTATGTCCACGTCCTCCCGACGCACCCCGGGGAGCTCGGCCTTGATCACGAGGTCCCCGTCCCGGCTGAAGACGTCCACCGCCGGCGACCACTCGAAACGCCGCTCCGCCTCGCCCCTGGAACGGCGCGCAAGCCCCCGAAAGACCTCGTCGAACATCCGGTTCATCTCGTTCTGGAAGTCGAAGAAGCCCCTGAACGGACTGAGCGACATGGCCTCCACCTCCCTTTCTCGCCGACCACTCAAACCCTGCACCAGCTTACCCAGCCTCAAGCCTCACCAAACACAACCGGGTCACTACTCCAAAAGATCCTCGTATTCCGGAAGGCATTCCGCTGCCACAAAGATCTTAGTACACCATTTTACGATTATGTCAACTAGTGACGTTAGATCCTCTTTGCGGGGCGAGCCGGCGTGGCGGGCGGGGCGGCGGGGTAGGATGTTGGGCGGGAAGGTCGGCGGAGCTTTGGAGGGAGAGATGGAAGAGGGCGTTATCAGGGCGCGGCGGCTGGAGATCACCGACGGCGAGGGGAGGGTCAGGATCCGGCTGTCCGCCGGCTCGGACGAGATGCCCGGGGTGCACGTGCTCAACGGCCGGGGGCACGTTGCGGCCTCCGTGGGGATAAACCCGCGGACCGACGAGCCCTACGTAGTGCTCAAGGACACCGAGAACGAGGCCGAGATCATCCTAGCCATAAAGCCCTCCCGGGAGCACGTGCACTGCGGGCTCTCGCTGGTGGACCGGCGGGGCCGCGAGAGGATGTTCCTGGCGCTCGGGGACGAGGGGGAGCCCATCTTCGGGGCGCTGGACGAGGAGGGGAACGTCTCCCCCCCGGGACCCGGAGGGGGCTAGAAGGAGGGCTCGAGGCCGAGCCTGCGCCCGTGCTCGCGCAGGCGCTCGGCGGCGGCGCGCTCCAGCTGGCGGGCCCGCTCGCGGGAGACCCCCAGCTCCCGGCCCAGGTCCACGAAGGTGCGCGGCTCGCCGGTGAGCCCGTAGCGGCCGGCGAGCACCGCCCGCTCCCGGCGGGGCAGGGCCGAGAGGGCGTGGGCCAGGCGGCGGCGGGCGTCGTTGCGGGCCGCGAGCTCCGCCGGGTCCTCGGCGTTCTCGTCCGCGACCAGGTCCCCCAGCACGTCCTCCTCTTCCTCGCCCACCGGGGACTCGAGCGAGACCACGGGCCCCATGGCGCGCCGGACCTCGGAGAGCTCCTCCTCGGACCAGCCGAGCCCGGAGCGCAGGTCCCGGTCCTCTATCTCGCGCCCGAGCTCCGCCCGCAGCTCCCGCTCCGCCTCCGCGAGCCGCTCGGAGAGCCTCCACGTCCGCTCCGGGACCCGCATCGGCCGGGCGTAGGCCATCGCCGCCCGCCTTATCGCCTGCTTCACCCACCAGGTGGCGTAGGTGGAGAACCGCATCCCGCGCGAGGGGTCGTAGTGGTCCACCGCGTGCACCAGCGCCAGCGCCCCCTCCTGCAAAAGGTCCTCGAACGGGACCCCCCACCGGCGGGCGTAGCGGCGGGCGAGGGCGGCGGCGAGCCCCAGGTGGGACTCGATGACCCGCCTGCGGGCCTCCCGGTCCCCGGAGGCCGCCCTCTCCAGCAGCGCCTGTTCCAGCGTCCCGTCCATCGCGCACAGAGAGAGAAAAGGATGAGCCCGCCCGGCGCGCCGGGCTCCCGGGACAATGTATACCTCGGGAGGAGAACCGTAAACAAGAAGAGCCGGCCCGCGGGACCCGGCGAGCCCGACTGAGCCGGGCGGGGCCTGGCCTCCGCCGGGGGGGCGGGGCCCGGACAACCCTCACGCCGAAGGTCCCGCGGCCGGCGTCAGGGTCCTGCGGCGAGGCTCAGCTCTGGGCCTGCTCGGCGGTCGCGCCCTCGATGGCGATCCGCTTCGGCTGGGCCTCGCGCACGACCCCGGGCAGCACTACCTCGAGCACGCCATCCTCCAGGCGGGCCTTTATGTTCTCGGCCTCGACGCCCTCCGGGACGGCGATGCTCCGGCGGAAGGCACCGTAGGGCACCTCGCGCACGTAGTGGCTGACCTCCTCGGGCGCGCCCTTGCGCACGCCGCTGATGGTCAGCGTCTCGCCCTCCAGGGTGATGTCGACGTCGTCGATCTTCACCCCGGGCAGGTCGGCGCGGATCACCAGGTCCGCGCCGCGGGCGTACATCTCAAGCGCGGGCACCCACACGTCCTCCGCGGTGCCGCGCCCGGAGGAGAGGAGGCTGCGCGCGCCGAAGAGGCTGCCCGCAAGCTCGTTGAACATCCGCTCGAACTCCCTGTTGAGCTCCCAGAGCCCGCGCATCGGCCTCATGAGCGTCATGGCGCATCACCTCCTTTCCTCCTCTCTTGGGTTCTCTCCCTGCCTTCCACTTCTGTTATTAGCGAGGGCGCGCGGCGGGTGCAAGCCCGGCCGCCGGGTTTATAATCCCCGGCGGCATCGGGAGGGTCGCCGGATCGCGGAAAGAGATGGGTCTCCCCGGAGAGGGCAATGCGAAAAAGAGGCAGAGGGTTCTCATCAGGCCCGCCGAGGTGGTGGCCACGGGGCTGGCCGGGGCGGTGGCGGCCTTCGTCACCTCGCGCTTCGGCATAGCCGGGACCGTGCTGGGGACGGCGGTGGCCGTGATGATCATCACGGCGGCCTCCTCCCTGATACAGGCCTACCTGGAGGGCGCGGCGGGCCGCCTGCTCGCGCTCCCCCGGCGGCGGGTCCTGCTCGGCGCGGCGGCCAGCGCGGCGCTGTCGCTGCTCGTGGGGCTGGCGGCGGTGACCGGGGTGGAGCTCGGCGCTGGCAAGACCCTCTCCTGCTGGCTGTGGGACCGCTGCCCGGCCGGGGAGAGGCCGGCAGAGGACCGGGTCGCAGCGGCCCGCAAGACCCGCCCCTCCGTCCTCGGCGGGGAGCCCGCCCCCCCGGTCGTCTCCCGGGCGGCCCCGCAGGCCGCCGGGCTCTCCGGCGCGCCGCAGCGAGCCCCGGAGAACCGGAGCGCCGTCTACGTGCCGCAGACGCCCGCGCCGCAGGGAGCCCCGGCTCCCGCGCCGCGCGGGTCTCCCGCGGCGCGTCGAACGGGGCAAAGCGCAGCGCCGCAGCCCGGGGGCGCCCCGGTGGCAGAGCCGGAAACGCCGGAGGTCCGGCCCATCGTGCCCGAGACGCCCGACACGGAGCGCCCCGAGGAGGTCCCCATGCCCGAGGTCCCCGCCCCCGGCGAAGAGCCGGTCATCCCCGCGCCGGGGGACTGAGGCGCGGTATGCGGGGGGCGTGGTCGCGCTTGTAGACCATGAGGGTGCGCCTGAAAGAGATCACCACCGTCCCGTCCTGCTTGTAGCCCTCCGTCCTCACCTCCACTATCCCCACCTCAGGGCGGCTGCGCGACTCCCGCTTGGAGAGCACCTCAGAGCGCGAGTAGACCGTATCCCCCTCAAAGAGGGGCGCAGGAAGCCGCACCTCGTCCCACCCCAAATTGGCAAACACGTTCTGCGAGACGTCCGTCACGCTCTGTCCCGTCACCAGCGCCAGCGTGAAGGTGGAGTCCACAAGGGGCCTTCCGAACTCCGTCTGGCTTGCGTAGTGGTGGTCGAAGTGGATGGGGGCGCTGTTCTGGGTCAGGAGGGTGAACCAGATGTTGTCCGTTGTGGTCACCGTCCTGCCCAGAGGGTGCTCGTAGACGTCGCCCACCTCAAAGTCCTCGTAGAAGCGCCCCCTCCAGCCTTCCTTCTTCGCCAACGCGGACCTCCTCTCCGGCCAGCCGGACACCACGGACCAGCATTCTAGCCCGCCCCGGCGGGGCCGCTACCCGGCCCGCTCCAGGATGTTCTCGAGCTCCCGCTGCAGGATCTCCACCGCCCTGCGCGGCGAGACGTTGCCCTTCAGCGCGGCGTTGAACTGCTCGGCCATCCTGAGCGACATGTCCGGGTAGTAGGGGGAGACCGGGCGCGGGCGGGCGCTCAGGATCGCCGCCTTGCCCAGCCTGACCACGGGCACCTCGTCCAGGATCTCCCGGTCCTCGTAGAGCACTCTCTGAGGGCGGGCAGACACCCTCCCTCCAGTGCCCGCTGCCCCTCCCTCTCTCCCGGCCAGCGCTTCCACGACGCAACCCCGCAGAGCGGGGCCTGCAAAGAGGTACGCGGCGGCCCCCCGGGCGGGTCGCCCCGGACGGTTCCTTCACCGGAGCTTTACGAAGGCTTAACGGGGGCCTGTCTCTGCCGGCGGGATCAGAGCAGGACGTAGACGGCGAAGGCGGCCGCGAGGAGCAAGCTACCGGCCACCACGACCATGTACGGCGCCGCCCGGGAGGCGAAGACCCCCTCCCGGATCATGCTGCGGTTGCGGAAGTACTGGGCCGTTCCGACGACGAGGGTGAGGCAGCCGAGCGCGACGAGCGCGAGCCCGAAGACGTCCGAGGCCCCCTCCGCGCCGGCGACGGCGGCGAGGGCCCCGGCGCGCTCCACGACGAAGCCCAGCGAGATGAGGCCCACCCCGGTCCGCACCCAGGCGAGCAGCGTCCGCTCGTTGGCGAGGTGCTCCCGGATCTCGGCCTCCCGCTCCGGCCTGCGCGGGCGCCCGGCCTCGCCGCCGAAACGCCCCAAAATGCGCATCCTTGCCACCCTGGCGAAAGCATACCACCGGACGCGCGCCGGCGGCGCCCCTACACGCCGGAGGCGGAGACCCCGGTGAGGCGCTCGACCCTCCGGACGTAGGCCCCAGGGTCGGTCTTGCGCTCCAGGCCGCTCCGGGACATGTAGCGCACCTTGCCGAAGACCGGCCGCTCCTTCCATGGCCGGTCGTGCAGCCCGAAGACCCACGCTACGTTGGCGTAGGAGTTCGGGTCCCTGCCGTCGAGGAAATACCTGTTGTTCAGGTAGAGCGCGGTGCGGTAGGCGTGCTGCGGGGTGCGGGTCCAGCCGAGGATCCTCTTGCCCCAGTACATCCGCATGTGGTTGTGCAGGTAGCCGGTGCGGCGCATCTCGACCATGGCGGCGTTCCAGTAGGGGTCGTGGGTGGCCGCCTCCTCGAGCTGGCGGCGGGTGTAGACGCGCTCCCTCGAGTCTCCGCGGTGCTCCTCCAGCGTGGAGCGCGCCCACTCCGGCAGGCAGGAGTAGGAGTCGTAGTTGGGGGTGTAGCGGACAAAGTTCACGGCGAGCTCCCGCCGGACGACGAGCTCCTCCAGAAACGCCCCGACGTCCTCCTCCGGGGCCCCCGAGCCCCGCGCCCGCAGCGCGACGTAGAGGGGCGAGATGTGCCCGAAGTGCAGGTACTTGCTCATGTGCGAGACGCCGCCCGCGTGGGGCTGGTCGCGCCCCGAGGCGTAACCGGGAAGCCCCTCCTCCAGAAAGCGCCGCAGCAGCCGCTTCGCCGCCCGGGTGCCGCCCCGGTAGAGGTGGCCCACCGGCCCGACGCCCCGGTCGAGGTCCAGCTCCTCCAGCACCCGCCCGGGGTCGGAGAGGTCCACCCCGCCGAGCCCGGCCCCCGCGGAG